>WNGL01006668.1_pt1 | contig 25401 bp, 24 predicted proteins | sample 5400591 | NCBI WGS metagenome assembly WNGL01 (sample SAMN13153377, study PRJNA577476) | soil metagenome | isolation source: 80 cm soil or saprolite under Garry oak tree replicate 1 | place: USA:California | collected 2016-06-15 | reverse complement strand
AGCTTCCACTGGCCAGAAGCCGTTCGTCCGGATTGAAGGCAAGGGCCCTTTCTACCGTATCAGTATGCGCCTGCCAGGCCAGGTGCAAGGCGTGTCCTTCCTGGCGCCACACAAGCACTTCTCCCCGCGAGCTGCCCGCGGCCCAAAACGTCCCCCTGGGGCTGATGGCTACTGACCAGATGGCATTAAAAGTCTTGGTAAAGACGGTGTCGCGCAGTGTGGCTTCCACCAGCGATGCATCCTGCATCTCGACGCCTTGCAGATGCACTCCACGAAGAGCCAGGCGCGACAGATCGCAGCCACGCAGGTTCCCCCGCAGCACGCGCAGCAGCGCAATCAGGTTAGCCGGTCCATAGCCCTGGGCCTCCTCGGCCCAGGGGCGCAGCTGGTCAAGCAGGGAGAGGAACAACTCCTCCACTTTGGTTTGCCCCGGAGACGCGCCCAGCAGGCGGTTGAGCAGGGGGACCACGAGCAGCCGCTCCTGGGCTTGCCGCACATCTTCCCTGGCCTGAGCCTGACAGAGCCCATACTCGATGAGGCGCGCGAGCCGACCCTGCTGAAGCTCGCCGCTCGCCTGGGCGACGATCTCGGCGGTCACGTACTCCAGCACCACCGATTGCAGCGTGAAGCTGCCCGGCCGTTGCCCGCGCTCGATCAGGCTGCGCCGGCGCAGCCCCTCGACGGCTTCCAGCACCTGCACAGGCGAAAGCATCGCCACCAGCACGGCGCGCAGCTCCTCGAGGGTCACCGGCTCGCGCACAATCGCCAGCCAATATAGCAGCGTCTGCTCCAGGGCCGAGAGTCTGCCAACTTGCTCGTCGAGCAGGTCGGTGATGCTGCCAAAGACCACCGTCTCCTGGGCCAGGAACTGACCGATCGCGCCTCCGAAGAGGTCTGCGATGGTCTCGGCCACGATCTGCAGGGCCAGCGGATTGCCCCCGTAGCGCTCAAAGAGGCGTGCCCGCTCGTCGGGGGACCCGACCACCTCGTGCTCCGCGAGCAGCTGTTGGCAGGCGGTAGCCTCCAAGCCGACCAGGCGCAACGCGCGCACCGGGCTGCGGCTGCCCTCCAGCGCCCGCAGCTCAGCGGGTTTCTCCCGGCTGGTGAGCAGCAGGCAGCTCGAGTGCCGCGTTTCGCCCACCTGCCGCAGCAGCCGGGCGTATCCCTCGTAGCCCGGACGCAGATGGCCCCGCACCTCGCCTTCCTCCAGCAGGCTTTCCAGGTTGTCCAGCACCAGTAGGACCCGTGAGCTTCGCAAGTGCTCCAACAGGCGGCTGATGCGTGATTCGAGGCTGGCAAGCGAGAGATCCAGCGGCCGCGGGGCAAGCACCTGCAGGCAGTCATCCAGCAGCGCTTCGCAGGAGGGGGCATCACGCAGCGAGCGAAAGAGTACGACCTGGAAGTGCGCGGCCAGCTGATGCATGGCACTGACCACCAGCGCCGACTTGCCGATGCCGCCCAGGCCCAGCACGCTCACCATCCGGCAGCGCTCCTGGAGCATCCACTGGGAGAGGAGAGCCAGTTCTCGCTCGCGCCCATAGAAGGTCGGGACCGCCAGCGCGTCGCCCCAATCCATCCGTGGCCCCCCCGCCACAGGAGGAGCGAGGACGTGGTCAATGCCACTGCTCTGCTCGACCGGCAGGGGCGCCACGAGCGTTAGGTGGGGAAGCTGCTGGCTCAGCAGAGCGGAGAGCCAGAACTCATCGAGCAGCACCTTCTGGTGCGCCGCTAGCCAGAAGGCACGGATCTCCTCGGCTTCGCGCCCGGCAGGAAAGGCCTCATGCTGGACGGCCAGGGCCATGAACGCTTTGAGGTGCTCGGCCTTGGGATAACTGCTGCCGGCCTCCCACTCCCCGACCGCGCGCCGCGAGATGCCGAGGTGCTCGGCCAGGCCCGCTTGCGTCAGGCCGAGCACGGTGCGCAGGCTCAGCATGGCCTGACCAAAGGCATAGTCTCGCTCACCGTATGAGGACCGCTTCATGAGCATGCTCCTTTCCGTGTGACTCGAATCTTTCCTCTATGATAACAGATTTTCTGAGTCTCCGTGATTGAAATGCACACTTGTGTCACAACAAACGAATACTTGCACTGGTTCCTATATCACGTCCCAGGAGTGCCATCTCAACTCCCTACTCCACTGTTTCTGGCAGCACGTAACTTTGCGCCCGGAAGAGATGGGGGACCCACAGGCGTAACGCTGCAACATAGACCACAGCTATAAGACACCACACTACGGCAAAAAGGGCAACACTCTGCCCCAGGGCAAAACCCGAGCCCATCAAAGCAACAAAAAACGATTGCCATAAAATGTAGAGATCAATGCCTATGCCAACAATTGGAGCAATAAGGTTCCAGGCGACATTAAACTTCTGTGGACGGAAACGACGATAGAAGGAGATGCTTGCCAGATTGACGGCAATATAAGTGACAAGCGCGAAGAACACTGATATCTCACCGAACCAGACATACGCATTAAAGTAACTCTGCTGGAGAATAGCCATAACGAGGGCACCACCAAAGCCACCAATAAGCACAACCGTCAATGCATTAAAGGGAACCTGATGGCGTGCATTCAATTTTCCTAGCGACTGTGGCAGCGATCTGTCGCGTCCCATGGCAAACAGAATACGGGCGGTAGCCGGGACGGCGACAACGTAGACGCCAAGCGAGGCTGTAAGCCCTGTGATAGTGATCAGAATATTGCCGGGTCCCCAGTAGATTTTCGCGATTGGGGTGATCGGAGTGAAACCAGAGCTGATAAACCCCGGAAGCTGCGAGAGAGGTATGGACTCAGAGTACGCGTAGGATCCGAGCATCCAGAAAACACCAACAGTAACGGCTGCCAGTATTACGGCGATTGGTATCAAGCGGCGTGGCGTCTTCGTTTCCTCCGCTACGACACAGGCATAGTCATAGCCAATAAAGCTCAGAATGCCAAATATAACAGCCGTAGAAATACCATTAAAGCCTGCGGTAGCCGAGGGAAACGAGAACGGTGCAAGACTCAACTTGCCGTGGCTCCCCTGTACAAACACGATAGTAAGAGCCAGGGCGGAGACGACACCAGTCTCAAAAATCATGAACCCCAACGCGACACGAGCAGTGAACTGAATATCCCGGTCCACAGCCCGTACTCAGGTCGAAAAGCATGCCATAACCAGGTGTAGGCTTGCCCAGCCGCAGGAATCTCTTTGCTGACCATAGCATAACTAATTGCCGTTGGCAGTGAGATCAGAAGTGCCAGCATGTAGATAAGGGGAGCGATTGGTCCGGTCGCGATACTCATAGGTCCCCAGTTGAAGTAGAGTCCCAGGGCAGGTGACATGATGATGGCTCCCAGGCCTGCTACGGTTAGCAAACTCAGAACGCTGTGGCGGAGTGTTATGCCTGGTGAAGCACTGGCTGATGGTTGGGTAGGCACAAGCCGACCTGGCTGTTCGGGAGGTGCCACTGGATTCTCCTTTCTTCCTACACTATCATTGATTGGCTGGACCACTAGTCACCACACCTCCAGATGTCCAACAACTCGATCTAATTAAAGTATAAGGCCTCTGAGGAACAACGGATACTGTTGCTCAATTGCCAATTCCGACATTGAAAAAGGGAAGGACGTTCCTCGTGCCTGAAACGGTCAGGAAGCAGGGAGGAACGTGCCCTGTCGAAGAGCGATGAGGGAACGAAGAGCCATTCCAGCAATCAGGAAGGTAATGGCTGCGAGAAGCACAGAGCCCAGCACTATTGCGCCGCTGGGGTGCTCTACTGTGATCCAGCGCATCGCGTCTGAGGCGACGGCAGCATAGGCAAAGGTCAAAGCCCAGAAGCTTGGAGCAAACAGCGTTTTCACGTAGAGCGGGACCAGCCGCACCTGCACCAGCACCATCAGGACCGCATAGCCGGCCAGGACGTATGCGACGCTGTCCATTCTTCCACTCGTCAGGGTAAAGTAGGCATTGCCCGCCACCACTGGTGGGGCCATCTCGATCGCGAGGGTAGGAACGAGTCCCGGAGGAAGGTCGGCTCGAAAGAACAGCCGATTCAGCATGATCGAGCCGAAAACGACCCAACACATCATTCCGATGCCAAAACTCATCCATCCCAGCCCAATCAAACCGAAATGTCCTGCTCCATCGGCGCCTACCAGGGCACCAGCGACGGTGGGCAGGAAGTCACCAGGGTGGAAGGTCTCGGCATCCAGTTTGGCAACGATCCACTGACCGGTCATCCAGCCACCGAGCAGGACGGTGGCGATGAAAAACACGAGAAACAGCACCAGGGCAACCCGAGAGGCGTAGGGTTGCAGACCGAGTGCCAGCAGCATCCCGCTCATGGGAAGCAGTGAGCAAAAGGGGCCAAGAACGGGATGGGTGAGTTCAGCCATCACCGCCTTGGGCGTGAGAAGGAGCTTCATGGCAAAGGCGACGATCAAGAGCAGGAAGACCCCCGCCGTGACCACATAGAGGGCGTCCCCAATCCAAGCCGGAAGATGGGAGAGATCTCCGGCCAGCCGCCACACGCCTGCTAACCCGGCCAGACCCATCGTGATGGCGAAAAAGTTCAGAGGAATGGCCAGCAGACGAGGTGGAGTGGCAACGTTCCTGACACCTTCCGTTTCGCTCTTGAACTGTTGAAGAGTGGACATAGTGTGTAACCTCTCTCTTCATTGGCTCAGTCGGCAGGGTTTGAGGCCACTTCCCAACTGATGCACCTCGCTCTCTCTGGTACGAGGATACGGAGAAAGCGTCATGAAAGCGTCATGGGCAGTGGCCCCACAAGCTGACCCACACATGAGCCAGAACGCGCCCAGGCCGGGAAGAACATAGACCAGCCCGAAACACGACAGAGGAGCAGCTGGACTCGATCACGCGTCTCGGCAGCATGAGCTGATCTTTGGATTAGGCAGTGAGCTCATCTCGAAGATCAGCTCAGCTTCCCCTCTTTTTGCAGGAAGGTGCCAGATAGTTTGAGAGGGGGAAACTCAAAATGGTTCGTTTCGTGAGACAAGATGTGTTTTTCCATTGTTTTTTGCTCATACTGGCCTGGTAGGGCCGCCGATGAAAGAGACAACGTTAAGCCTCTGTTGGGCAGACCACTGCCCATGACGCTGCCCATGACGCTGCCCATGACGCTTCCTGCTTATGCTTTTCCCAGAGAGGACGAGGCGGGTCACCCGGGTCGTGGCCCGCAATCCTGCCGGCTGGGCCTTTGCGTTAGGAAATGCCCTCCTTCACCTTGTAGGAGATCGAGCGCCTGATGCGCGAGGCGGCTCCTATTTAGGAGGACCTGCTCCAGGGAAATGTGATGCACGCTCCAGATGTAGAGCGCCTCTTTGAGAACCTGGAGAATAGATATGATGCACACATCATTCCCGATCGGTAGGGCTTATGAAGGCCACCGGTAGAAAGAAAAGGAGAAAAAATAGATGCAATGGGCGATTGTGATCGCGGCGTTTCTCGCCGCATCGGTGGAATTTGTTGAGGCGTTTACGCTTGTCCTGGTGGCTTGAAGTTTATCGTCGGCATCATCGTATATGAACATCATCCTGAAAATCATCCTGGCCGTCTACAATTTTTTCGTCGGCGACCTGGTGATCCTGATTGGTGTGACCCTCACGATGGTCATCCTCGCCTTGATCAACTCCGTGGGCGCATTGGCTCCCCTGCAAGGAGGATTGGGTATTATAATGATCGTTGGCGTGCTGGCGACGCTTGTCGCGACTCTGGGCCGGGAGGTCATGAGGTCGGAGAACAAGCAGAAGGCGTAAGTAATATATACCTGTTTTGGGTTATGCAAGAGATCCGCACCTTTGCACGCCTGATTGCTTCTAAAGAGCAAGATTGAAGAAGAAAATGTGCCGCCGGTGTGCTACACTTTCTTTTGAGGGAGAGTTAGCCCTCGACGGAACTGTCTCTCCAGAATGAGACGCAGAACCAGTTTTGGCGGATGCCTAACGGATGGATGCTCCGAATAGTCATCGAGAAAGAAGGAAGTGAGCCAATGCTCAAAGACACGAAAGCATTTTCCGGTTTTTCAGTAAACGACGTGCAAAAAGCGAAGGAGTTCTATGGCCAAACGCTCGGGCTAGATGTGTCCGAATCGCACGGCCTGTTAGAACTTCATATCGCTGGCGGGACGAACATCTTGATGTATCCGAAGGAGAACCATACTCCAGCAACATTCACCATCCTGAATTTTCCTGTGGATAACATCGAGCAAACTGTAGACGACCTGGCCAGGCGTGGCGTGCATTTCGAATCCTACAATGAAGGCGACCTGGTGACAGACGAAAAGGGGATTTTCCGCGGCGAGGGCCCGAAGATCGCGTGGTTTAAAGACCCAGCCGGCAATATATTGTCTGTGCTTGAAGGGTAGGAAGGCATGTGCTGCCAATGACGAGCAACACCATACGGACGAGACGGAATGGAGGGAACAGACCATGAGTACTGCAGGTTTGTCCAGGGCGCGGTTGGGCCGCATGCACGAAGTCATGGCCGGCTATGTCGAGCGCGGCGAAGTGCCCGGTCTCGTCACGCTGGTCAGCCGGCGGGGCGAGGTGCATGTCGATGCGATCGGCATGAAGGCGGTCAGCGACAGCGACCCGATTCGACGTGACACCATCTTCCGCATCTCCTCGATGACCAAGCCGATCACAGCCGCGGCAACGATGATCCTGGTAGAGGAATGCAAGGTGCGGCTGGACGAGCCGGTGGATCGGTGGCTTCCAGAACTGGCCGGGCGCAAGGTTTTGAAGCGACTCGACGGGCCGCTCGACGACACCGTGCCCGCGAACCGACCGATCACGCTGCGTGACCTGCTCACCTTCCGTATGGGCTTCGGGCAGATGATGGCACCGCCGGACGCGTATCCGATTCTCAAGGCCGCGAGCGAGCAGCAGATTGGTATGGGTCCGCCGAGCCCGTCGATGCTGCCTGCGCCCGATGAGTGGATGCGCCGCCTGGGGCGGCTTCCGCTCATGCACCAGCCAGGCGAGAGATGGATGTACAACACGGGGTCCGACGTGCTGGGCGTGCTGATTGTGCGCGTCTCGGGTCAGCCGCTTGAGACGTTCTTCCAAGAACGCATTTTCGAGCCACTTGGCATGAAGGACACCGGTTTCAGCGTGCCGACTCCCAAGCTTGACCGGCTGGCAACCAGCTACTGGACCGATCCCGAAAGCGGGGAGCTAGCTGTCTATGACGAGGCCGAGGGCGGCCAATGGAGCCGCTCGCCTGCCTTCCCGTCGGGAGCTGGGGGACTGGTTTCGACCATCGACGACTATCTGGCCTTCGGTCAGATGATGCTGAACCAGGGCAAGCACGGCAATGAGCGCATCCTGTCGAGGCTTTCGGTCGAGACCATGACGACCGACCAGCTGACGCCCGAACAGAAGGCGGTGTCCGGCCTGGTCCCTGGCTACTTTGACAGCCACGGCTGGGGATTCGGCGTATCCATGGTCACCAGGCGCGATGACGTGGCGGCGGTGCCCGGTCGCTACGGCTGGGACGGTGGCCTGGGCACCTCCTGGTATTCCGACCCCAGGGAGGAGATGGTCACCATTCTCATGACCCAGCGGGCCTGGACTTCCCCCAGTCCACCGAACGTCTGTCTCGATTTCTGGACCTCTGCCTACCAGGCAATCGACGACTGAGGCGCCTCATATTCGACAGTGCCAGCATGTGAACATGCCATGGGCGTTTCCCCTCCTTGAAAACGAAGCGGGTGGTCTGCTCTTCTTTGAAGTGGTAGCCACCCGCAGAATGCGGCCAGTTTCACTCATGCGTATCCTCACATTTCCACTCCATCCCACTGTCAGGGACCATTTGGCTCAGGCTGGTCTGTCGTCCTCTCTCCTCGCTACTTGACAGATCCCCTGTCGCAGAAAACGATATCAGTGGCGCAACGCCGTTTCGAAAAACTCTCGGACGCCCACATTCCTGGTGCCTGCTTTTCAAGCCCGGATATGGCAAAATGAAGGAGTATTGCATGAACTTGGGAATAGAGTGTTTAATAGTACGAAGGAGGAAATAAAATGGCTTCTCAGAATGAGAGAAAGAAAGGGCTCAATGTTCATCGAGCATTTCATTGTGGGGCATGACTAGGCGCATGTCGGGAAAATAACGGCACACCTCTTATGAAATGGAAAGAAGGAGCGCCATGAAGATTGGTATCGTTGGAGGTGGACCATCCGGTCTGTATTTCGCGCTGCTCATGAAGAAACAGAACCCGGCCCACCAGGTCACTATCGTGGAGCAAAACCCGGCTGGCGCGACCTATGGATGGGGAGTGGTCTTCTCGGATCGCGCGCTCTCCTTCCTCAAAGAGAGCGAACCCGAGTCTTATGCAGACATCGAGACGCAGTTGCGCACCTGGGATGACCTGACGATCGTCCACCGGGGTGAGCCGGTGAGGATTGATGGCAGTGGCTACGCCGGCATTGCCCGGCTGACCCTCTTGCAGATCCTGCAGGAGCACTGCAAACGCTGCGGGGTCGAAATACGCTTTGAGACCCGGCTTCCTGACGCCTCAGCCTTCGTCGAGTATGATGTGATTGTCGGCGCTGACGGGATCAATAGCATTGTCAGGCAGCAGTTCACCGGGCAATTTCGCCCTTCGATCAGCTGGCTCTCGAACAAGTATACCTGGTACGGCACGCACCAGCACTTTGATACGCTCTCGCTGATCTTCCGCCGCTACCAGGGCGGCGCGTTTGTCGCTCACTGCTACCCCTACAGCGAGTGTACCAGTACTTTTATTGTGGAGTGCGATGCACAGACCTGGGCACGAGCTGGCTTTGCGCAGATGTCCGATGCAGAGAGCCGCGCCTATTGTGAGCGCGTCTTTGCTGATGATCTGCAAGGACAGGTTCTTTTGTCTAACAAGTCGGAGTGGCTCAACTTTCGTGTAGTCAGCAATGAGGCCTGGAGCTATGGCAATGTCATTCTACTGGGCGATGCCCTGCGCACCGTCCATTTCTCCATCGGCTCCGGCACTCGCATGGCGCTCGAAGATGCTATTACTCTCTTCCAGGCATTTACGGCGACGGACGACGTACAAGCTGCATTTCAGCGCTTCGAGCAGATACGGAGACCGGGTATGGAGAAGATTCTCGACATTGCGCAACAGAGCTATACGTGGTATGAAACCTTCCACGAAAAAATGGAGTTGGACGCACTGCCGCTGGCCTATAGTTACATGACCCGCAGCGGGCGCATCGACGATGAAACTCTCCTGTTGAAAGCGCCGCACTTTATGACCAGTTACCGAGCGTATGTGTCCGCAAAATGAGAAACGAAGGAGTTTATTACGTAGCTCTCTTTGTCACTGAAGTATTACACCTTTTCAAAGTCCACATCTCACGTCAAGTAAGGAGCAGGGGAGGCTATGTTGATGAATATGCTTCTCAAAAGCTTATCAAAGTGATGCGTAATTGAAGTGAACTGCTGAGTTTGCTGAGCGAGCATGGCCAGCATGATGAGGCCCTCGCTGGCAAGAAGGAACAGCAGGAGCATGAGCGGCAAAAGCGTCGTGGGTGGGGCATGGGAAACAGCATGGCTGATCTCCTTTTAAGGGGACAGGTGAAGACGGAGAGTGGCGTTGGCCAGTGGGTTCTCTTCCTCTCCCAGAAGGGAGTGATCAGGGGGTGGAAAGGCAAACGGGGTGATGGCTGCGGTAAAAAGACTTTGTGGGAAGAGGGTTTCCTCTTTTTAGTATACCACGTGGCACAATCGTTGCCCCATCCCAAACTGGCGATGTTATTCGCCATCGACCAGGCAACAGACCATGCCAACGATGAGATCAATCGCCTGCTCATCGTCAAGTCCCTGCCGGCGAACGAGTGAGTACCAGGTCTGGAAGTCGAGCGCGTGGCCCAGTGCTGCCTCCAGAAGCGGAGGCTTGCGCGCAGAAACCTCCCACGCTGCGGCAAGCACTGCCCGCATCTGGCTCCAGCGCTCAATATAGGGAGCGGAGAACTCAGATTGCCCGTCCTGTGGGATATTCACCCAACGCTGTTCTGTAGAGCGATAGTAGGCGTAGACCTCGACGAGCGCCAGGCGCAAACGGGCCAGAGGGTCGGCAATCTGCCTCCAGGCCCTCAGATCAGGCAAGGGGTGAGTGAGCAGATAGTGATTGGAACAGGCCACCAAGAGTTCATACTCATTTGGGAAGTGACGGTAGAGGGTCAGCCGCTCCACGCCTGCCCGTTCTGCGACGGCGCTAATGGTGGTCTGGGCAAGTCCCATCGTGGTATGAAGCTCCACCGCCGCGTCAATAATCCGCTGACGGGTTTCTTCCTGGCGCTGAGCGCGCTGCTTGAGTTGGTATTTGCGTGCCATAGGATCAGTATATCACCTCGATTTCATGATACAAACTCGTTCACCCAATATTGACAAAGAGAACGAGGTATGCTATGCTTGCAATATCAGTATACATTACTGTTTTATAAAATGGCTAGGCAAGCAATTGAACTGGCCGATAGCGTAAGGAAAAGTGATATGCAAGTCACCACAAAGGACGTTCTGGTAGCACCAGGCACGGGAGAAGCTGTTGCCTTGGGCGGTGTGGGTGTGATCTTCAAGCTTTCTGGCGAAGAGACCGGAGGCGCATTTTCTATCGTTGAGCATCCCATCGAATCGGGAACGCTCGTCCCTCCGCATACCCATAGCAGAGAGGATGAATTTTCCTATGTTTTGGAGGGCGAGGTTGGGGTGAAGATTGGCGACCTCGTCATGCTCGCGACCCCTGGTTCCTATGTCTTTAAGCCCAGAGGCATCCCACACACGTTCTGGAACGCTGGCCCTGGTCCGGCCCGGCTCCTGGAGATTATCACCCCAGCAGGTTTCGAGGCGTACTTCCGGGAAATGGCACTCTTGTTCCCGTCAGGAGGGCTGCCCGACTTCGGGGAGGTCGCAAAGCTTGCCAGCAGGTATGACCTGACCTTCCAGATGGATTGGGTTGAAGAACTGGCAACAACGTATCACTTGAAGCTGCTGGGGCGATAGGCAAGCGGCAGGCCAAGTCCTCTCCCAGAAACATCGCCTGCTGCTCTGTGCGCTCTAAAGGTACAGAGCAGCAGGCGATGAGGCACATCTCACTCCCGCAGCGTTCCTAAATGCCGTCTCTCCGGCCAGAAACCGGCGACCAGCGCCACAATCCCATTTCCTATCCAGTACAGATAGCAAATTGATTACCCCTAATAACCGTACACGTATTGCTTCTCATGTAAGCATATTCTACCAAACCATCTCAATACCTACCATGATGGAAAAATCACCATGTATCACACAAACCACCACTACTCGCCGTCCTTTTATTCACGTTCCAGGCTCTCATTGAGCCTGTGTAGCCTCCTTCTCGTGCTCGTGCTGGCCGCTTGCAGTCTGGGAGGCGGGAGTACCGGAACTGCTCCAACCACAACGAGTGGCCATACGCCCGCGACTTCTCATCCCACCTCTGTTCCTGCTCAGCCCACGTCCGCATCTGCCGCCGATCTGGCAACCTATACAGGCGATGGCTTTACCATCAGCTATCCGCAGGGATGGACCGTGCAGAAAGGGACCAATGGTTCTGTGACCTTCATTGATGAACACGCTGGCGCGACAAAAGGGAGCCACTTAGCTATTACGCTTGGGAAACAGGGATTGGTCCATCCAACTTCCACGACACTCACTTTTTGGCAGCAAGCGTTCATGGCACAACCCAATTACCAGAAGGTCGATATCGCGCCAACGGCGATGGTTGGGGGAGATTCCTGGGATCAGATTGCCGCCACTAGCGATGAACAGATCTCAGGCCAGACTCAGCCAGTGAACGCTGAGCTTGTCGTGATGGCTGACAATCATCCAGCGACATCACCCACAGCCAGGAGTTGGCAAATTCAGTATTCAACGTACACCAACGACTTTGCTCAAATGAACGCTAACCTCTTCCAGCCGATGTTGCAGTCTTTCGTGTTTGCGTAGGTGAGTCGTGCATCCGCGAAAGTCGCGGGAGGTCCAGGGGGGGCAGCGGTCCTCCTGGCAGGGTCTGCCTTCTCTGGGGGAGACAAGAGGCGAGGGATGTCCTCAGTTCTTCTCCCCTCTGTGGCGGATGCACCAGTGAGTTGAACTAGATGGAATCGGCGAGCATTCGTCCTGGTTATAAAGAGGTGAACGGTCCCACGAAAAAAGGCAATCACACGATTGATAATCCCTCTTCACAGGGGGCCAATGGGCATCCCCCCGACTATCTTCGCCTGCAATTCGGTGGGACGACCATCTCAGAAACCAGCGATACCATTCCTCCGACCGCTGCTGGGACAAGCCATCTCATCGGGCTGGTTGCCTTCCTGGTTCCGCAGGAAGAGACCAGCTTCACACTGGTTTTGCTGCCCAGCGATCTCAATGGAGCAACCAGCCACGCTACGATCCTTTCAGATCCCATAGAGACAGGTTTCACGTCCCGGCAGGTTCTGGGAACCTCTGATATGATTTTATGCTGGACACGAGGTCATACCGGCGGTTCCCAGAACTGATCCTCAGCTGATGTGAGCAACCAGTTGAACAGATGAGCCTGGGCGCAACATTACCCTATAAAGTTGTGGATTCAAAATGCCAATGGATACTCTAGCATCTTCTTTTAAATAAAAGGACGAGGCAAGAAGCTTTATCATCTTTTGCTACGTGCTACAAACGTACCCATAAAAAAGCTATTCTCAGTTCTCTTTTATGGTAGTTGAGGAGATGTTACTGGGAAGAGAGGCAAAGACGATGGCCCCGGCCACACCAGCACAAAGCGGTCAGGAGAAGCACGAAGCACAGAGACTCGGCCCATTCCTCTGTTGGGCGGTGGTCTTCGCCGATATCGGCACCTCCATTTACTATGTCCCCGGTATTCTCTATGGAACGGTGGGGAAACTGACAGGCTTCTTCGTCCTGTTAACGATGACCGTCTTTATTCTGCTCACGTTCAAATATGTCGAGGTCACGTATCGCTTTCCGCAAGGCGGCGGTGTCGTGACGGTGGCGGCAAGAGCACTCAATAACTGGTTCGGTGCATTAGGTGGGATGTTTATTCTCGTCGATTATTTTCTTACGGCAGCAATCAGTTGCCTCTCAGGAATGCTCTACCTGAGTGTGGTACTTCCCGCCATTGGCCCCCAGACGGCTTTTCTCGGATTGAGCATTACGCTGTGGATTACCCTCGTTATCCTTGTCCTGCTTGGCGTTCTCAACTGGATAGGAGTCAGCGCAAGCGCCAAAGTGAGCATGGTGGGAGCCGTCATCGCCTTTTTCAGTGATCTCGCTATTCTGGTGACTATCTTCACCCATATCTCCTTCCCGCAGTTCCTATCGCTCTTCCCTCAGATGTTTAGTGGAAAGGCCCTGACACCTGTTACGCTACTGGTTGGTTATGCCGGATCGTTTCTCGCCTTTTCAGGGTTAGAGAGTATCTCGCAGCTTTCTCCCGTTATGAAGCTTCCGCGCAGGGTGGTTGGGAAGATGGCGCTATTCCTGGTCATCCTGACCGTTGGTCTGACCAGCCCGCTCCTCGCCATGCTCTCCACGCTCCTACTACCGAAAGCGGCAGCCAATCCTGTGCTTTCGAGTCAGATCATCTCGCTGCTAGCAGGTCGTTGGGGCGGCGTGTTTTTACAGACGGAGGTTGCCATCAGCGCAAGTGCATTGCTGGTATTTGCCAGCAATACCGCGATTATTGGTTCCTACCATGTCTTTCTGGCCCTCTCGCGTATGGAATTCTTCCCACAATTTATCTTGAAGCGCAACGCATTACGCGGTACGCCGCACTACTCGATAGGGCTTGCCACCCTTATTCCCATTCTGGTGCTTGTGGCAGTACAGGGAAATATCAATATTCTCGGTGACATGTACGCCTTTGGTTTGCTGGGCGCGTTCAGCCTGACATGCCTGGGTATGGATATTGTGCGCTACCGTCAACGCCAATACAGGCGCTTACAGGCATCGACGAACAAGAACTCATATGCTCGTGAGCAGATATCCTCAACATCAGCTAACGCCCAGGCAAGTGCGCAGGATATGGCACATGAACGCAGAATTGAGAAGGAGCTAGCTAAGGAAACGGCGGAGGAAAAGCAAGCAAATCCTGCTGAGAAGCCAGAACCCGAAGGACGCTGGACGAGATCTCTCACCAATTTCTGGTTGGGCATCCTCACCACGCTTCTTGTCTTGATAGCGTGGACAACGAATCTGATTGCTAAACCCTTAGCAACGGCTTTCGGTGGATCGGTTGCCCTCATTGGCATGGCAATCGCTTTGACTAACTATACCCTCAACAAGAGAAAGGGACGTATTCCGGTGGTGGCAACCGGAGTTGAGAAACATTTTCCGAGCGATGTTCTGGCTGTCCTTTCTGCTGGCAGCCCAGAGAATGAAGCAATCATGCAATCGGCAATTACGAACCCGGGTAAGAAACCAGTGGTATTCTTGTACCTGGGGGAACGGACATCTCAGCACAAACCAGAGTTGTTCAGGTTGATTGAGCTGCATTTGAACGATGAGCAGGCAAGAAAAGACCTGGGCAGAGCAAATTACCTGGCAAAAGAAGCGAAGATTGAGTGTCGATTTGTCTACCGTCACCAGGAACCGGGCGCAATCCTTCGTGTCTGGCAAGAGTTGCATCCCCAGGAAATCATCATCTCTAAAGAGCAGATGCCAGAGGCACAGCAGATTCATCCAAAGCGCACCTCCGATGAATCAACTCCTGCCGGACAGGTGGTGCATCTTCTCACCTAAACTTGCATGATTGACTCAGGAAGACATATAAATTCTTCCTTTGTCATGGAATCAATAGCTGTATAGAGAAAAGGCCAATGGCGCGTTCACACAAAGGAATTTTAAACAGTATATGGATGAAGGTCAATGGCGCGTCAATGCATGCTCGTCGCTCGGAAAATTCAGTCCCTCCCACGGCATCAACTGTGGTGCTGGTGCATGGCTTATCGGTTTCGAGTGGATATATGGTTCCCACTGCTGTGCGTCTCGCTCCATACCACCATGTCTATCTCCCTGACCTCCCAGGCTTCGGCAAAAGCGCGAAGCCATCGCATATCCTGACCATTCCCGAGCTTGCCGATGCTCTGGCCGACTGGATGCAGGCGATGGGACTGCCACCGGTAGTGCTGCTGGGCAACTCCCTAGGGTGTCAGATCATCGTCAATTTCGCCTTAAAGTATCCTGAGCGGCTCACGCATGCAGTGCTGGTGGGTCCGACGATGGACCCGCAAGCGCGCAGCATCCACCAGGCAGCTCTCCGATTGTTGCTCGATATACCTTGTGAGCCGCTTCCCTTTTTGCCTGTTCTGGTGCGCGAATACCTCGCTGCCGGCCCCCGACGCACGATCCGCACACTTCAGCACGCTTTTGCGGATCGCATGGAAGCCCACCTTCCGAGGGTCCAAACCCCGACGCTCATTGTGCGTGGCGCTCGTGATCCCATTGTGCGACAGGAATGGACAGAGCAAGTGCATCGGCTGCTACCAGAGAGTCAACTGGTCGTCGTGCGCGGCGCTGGTCACGCTGTGAACTTCAATGCGCCTGAGAAGCTTGTGCGCACCGTCCAGTCTTTTCTCTCGCAATGAAGAGCAAGCACAAGGCGCTTCACTCTGCTTCAGTTTTATGTTTGATCAACCGAAACAGTTTCATGCTGCTGTTCCTCACCTATGTAGTTGGGCACGATCATCTTTTTACACACGCCACCAGAGACGCAAATGTTACCCACTATGGTATGAGGCAACGTCTCTATTGAGTGTCTACCGAAAAACAGGAAAGAGTAGGTATAAAAAGATCAGTACAAGTTGAAAGGATCCCATTGCATGGCAACAAGAGTAGATACTGCTAAGGATGAGGGAGTGCAAAAAGCAACTGTTGATTAAGTTTGGTCCGTCCAGTTGGCTCGATTGTGTTTCTCTCGCAGCTAACCGAGATGGTGTCGACGAAGGAGAAAGAGGATGTCGCTCTATGTTCATCAAGCCGGACGAGCAGACGCATCCAGTATCGTCTTCTTACATGGTCTAGGGCTGAGTGGTGCGATGTGGCAGCCACAATTCCAGCGCTTGCCTGACTATCAGTGCCTGGCTCCCGATTTGCCGGAACATGGCAAGAGTGCAGAGCTTGGTCCCTTCACCCTGAAAGATACAAGTAGACGCGTGGCTGAGCTGATCCGTGAGTCTACGCTTACTGGCCGTGCGCATGTAGTGGGGCTGTCGATGGGTGGCGCAGTTGCCGTGAGGATGCTGCTGGATGCGCCAGAGGTCATCGATCGCGTCATGGTCAGTGGAGCGGCAATGCGTCTGGACCCAGTTCTTGCCAACATCAATACGATGATGGGTTTTCTTAGCTCTCACCAATTGGCTAATCTTATCTTCCTCCAGTCTCACATCCCAAAGCGCTATCATCATCTGATATTTGAAGGCGTGTGAACCGTCAAACCAGCGGCGTTTCGGCACTTTAGCACTGAGGTGACGCGAGTCGAGCTGCCTCAGCAAGTGCATGTCCCTCTGTTGATTACGGTTGGACAGCAGGAAGGCTTTGTGGCGCAGCAAGCTGCTCACGAGATGAATAGGGCCATCCCGAGTGCCAAAGGCGTGAAGGTTCCGGGTGTGGGGCACATCTGGAATCTGGAGGCCCCCGACCTATTCACGGAGACCGTGCGCTCCTGGGTGACGGATGCAGCACTGCCGCAAGCCTTCAGAGCATTATGAGAAGTCAGACTAAAAGCCGAGATTGAGTAAAGGCTAGAGTTGTAGTAAACTGAGACCAGGGCATCCACCCTGGTCTCGTATGAGCTAACGTTCGCTCCTGAGAAGCAATGACATCCCCTGGTGTTATGGGCGCAGCATAGGATCTTCGCGTCTGCCAGAGGCAGTAGCCCCTCTCGTGACAGAGTCATTGACGAAGAAACCGACGGCGGCAGCACCCAGGCCCACAACCAGGTGAAGCACATTATCCGCAGCGTTCACATGCATCAGACCAAGCAGCCTCTGGCTAAAGTACAGAGCCGGAACGAGACCCGCCAGGCCGATCAGTAAGTAGATGACGCCAAAGACCTGGTTGAAGCGTCGTGACCAACCAGAGAAAGCTGCCGCAAGTCCCAGGATACCCGTCAACAAATGAACCAGGTTATGGACGAAGTCCACATCAAAGCCAAACACGCTACCGCTGGTGGTATCAAAAATCAAACCAAGAACGCCTACAATTAAAAACACGATGCCTATGACCAATGCTACTATCCGATTAGTCGTCCAGGCTGAAGTCGAAGTTGACCGATCTACCATGAAGAAGTGTCTCCTTTTCACGTTGAAAAACTGATAGGTATTCAAAGAGGCTACATCTGTCATAACCTCACCATGAAGACGACTCCGTGGGGAAAAATGGGTACAAATGATCAGGGTTTCAGCCAAATGGTGCTGTAGCGAAACTAGAACAATTTATCCCTGCATAGCTGTAAGAGTTCCCGGCATGAGAACGCGAGCAAGTAACCAGTAGAGAACGCCGCCGACTATAAAGCCGGTGAAGATACTCAAGTCGGAGCCGCCAAGTAATTGTGAGAAGGGGCCTTGCAGGAGGGTTGAGTTCAGCCAGAGGGCGGATGCGATCATACCGTCAAGCATTGCAAGCAAACCTGCCGGGTTGATGCCTCCTTATACCAGTTAGGAGGAAGAGATGCAGGAGTTACGTAGATCATTTACTCCCGTTCTATTTGAAGGAAGAGCTATCATTCATCGTCATAGAAAGATCGCAGATGGACAATTCAAACCAATTTAAAACAGCAAATCAAGCAAGCACTTCAGTTGAACCAACCTCGTTATCATGGGGCAAATCGTATCTCATGTGTCCGCCCGATTACTTCGGGGTATTCTACGAGATCAATCCCTGGATGCATCGAGAAAATCGTCCGGATTTCGAGCTTGCCATTGAACAGTGGCACAACCTTGTGGTCAACCTCCGGCGAGCTGGGGCAAAAGTCGAAATTATCGAGCCGGTGAAAGAGCTGCCTGATATGGTCTTCGTCGCCAACGCGGGCCTTGTTGATGGTCAGCGTCTGATCTTGAGCAGATTTCGCCATGCTGAGCGGCAGCCCGAATCAATCTACACCTCGCAGTGGTTCCAGGCTCGTGGCCGTGAAGTAGCAGAACTGGTTGGCGAAGGCGATATCTGCTTTGAGGGTTGTGGTGATGCCTTCCCATTTCGCGGCAGCTTGCTGGCTGGTTATGGATTCCGTTCGGACCTTTCCTCTCATGCCGTCCTTTCTCAGCTGCTTGGTGTCACCGTGCATTCGGTAAAGCTCATTGATCCGCGTTTCTACCATTTCGACATCACCTTCTCTCCGCTTGATAATCGACATGCCATCATTAACCCGGCCGCATGGGATCGTGCGAGTAACGCAATCATTGAGCAACTCGTGCCCGAGCCGCTCGTGCTTGAGCTGGATGAAGCGCTTACCTTCTGTGCGAACTCTGTGGTTGTGGGCAAGGTCATCGTTATGCCGACATGCCCTCCTCGTGTCGGTCGCATCCTCGAGCGTTGGGGATATGATGTTTGCGTGTCGCCGGTGAGCGAGTTTCTTAAGGCTGGAGGGGCGGTGCGCTGTTTGACTTTGTCACTGGATATGACTATTTCGAAATTCTGCTATGAACCATAAAGTTGTGGACCCCAGCAAAGTCCAGCACAAGCAACAGATCGGCAATGGTTTACATGTCGGGACGAGTCGAGACCGAATAGAGTTCCCACGCAATGCCATCAGGGTCAAAGAAGCTGATGTACTTGTCATGGGTCTCTGGATCTTCCTCAACCCCATGGTTGACTACCCCTGCCGCGTCTAAATCCCGCTTCAGGTCCGATCAGCGTTCCATACACGTTGACTAACACCGCTCCATCTATTTCCCTCACCAATTGGCATCCGAGTGTGTCAACATAGAAGCGTTTCGCCCGCGCTAGATTGGTAACTCTCAGGCCAAGATGGCTCAAGCCGTTGGCTTTCAACTTCATTGTGGTTTCCTTTCATCGCTGTGAGTGCAGGCAACTTCTGATATTCTTGATGAATACATATGGCAGTCCAAGCACCAGCCTAGGCAGTGTATCACGCTCACATAATCGTGTCAAAAACCTGTGCGCTTTTCCCCTATCATGCGCCTGGTCGATTACTCCTCATCATCGAACTGCGATCACGGAAAGTGATCCACGTCGGTGTGACCAAGTCCCCCACCGCCGCTTGTGCCGCACAACAACTTCGGGAGGTGACTCCATTTTGAAGTGCTTGAAAGAAACCTTTTCCCTGCTTCTTCCCTCTACTGGTCATTCGGCGTATCCGTTCCAAAAACGAGAAAGGTAAACAGCCATGTAAGAAACTTTCTCTCCACCTGCCTGACATTGAAAGAGCAACGAAAAGGTCAGGTTAGAGCCATCATTGATCCTCTTTTTTGAAACGGATATCTCAAGTAGCCAGCACAGGTCAATGAATTGGCAAGCCGGCTGAAACGAGGATCGCTTATGTCCTCCTTCAGAGGTATACTGTTTTTGGAAGCAGATAAAGTGAAATGTGCGAAGAAAGGAGACACGATGGCAGAACGAGTCCTGACCCTGCGCGAACTGAACCGCGCCACTCTCACACGTCAACTCCTGCTTGAGCGTGCATCCCTTGCACCCCTGGACGCCATCAAGCAGCTCGCTGGCTTGCAAGCCCAGTTATCCAATCCTCCCTATATCGGCCTGTGGAGTCGTTTACATGCTTTCCAGCGCAACGACCTGACGCATCTGCTTGAGCAGAGACAGGTGGTCAGAACATCGATGATGCGCAGAACTCTTCACCTGACGACAGCAGAGGACTATATGCGTTTCCGTCCTGCTCTCCAATCGCTGCATACTCGTGATCTGAACGCCTACTTCAATAGATACCAGATGAACGGCCTGGAGAAGGACCGTTTGATCACCGAGCTACAAGCCTACCTCCAGGAAAAACCGCGCACGAACGTCGAACTCCGTGCGAAGATCGCGGAAATGATCCCCAGCATGGGCGAACGCCTGCTCTACATGGTGCGCATCTCCCTTCCACTCATCCAGACATTCCCTGGTGGTGCCTGGGGCGTTGGTGGGAGCCCTGCCTACACGGAGGCCTCTGCCTGGCTCGGTCGCTCGTTTGCCTCGCCGGAGGCGGGCCTGCGCTCTCTCATTCTGAGCTACCTGGCGGCCTTTGGACCGGCGAGCGTCAAAGATCTGCAAATCTGGTCGGGAGTACCCAGACTTGCGCCTGCCGTCGATGCGCTCAGGGCAGAACTGACCACGTTCCGCGACGAGCAAGGGCGAGAACTCTTCGATGTGCCGGGCGCTCCGCTGCCGGAAGCGGATCAACCCGCGCCTGTTCGCTTCCTGCCAGATTTTGACAATCTGGTCCTTGCCCATGACGATCGAAGCCGCGTCATAGCAGATGCGTATCGCCCTTTTGTCTTTCCAGGCCGCTCGAGCGTGCTCCCGACCTTTCTGGTCGATGGCTTTGTACGTGGAATCTGGAAGATCGAGCGGACACCTACGGGAGCAAAGCTGCTAATCCAACCATTTGAGCCCTTTGCGAAGAAGATGTGCCAGGAGGTGCGTGAGGAAGGCGAGCGCCTTCTGCAGTGGGTTTCTGAACACACAAACACCTTTGACATTGAATTCGTCGCGTACGATAGAAAATTGAGCGGGCAAAATCTCTGGGGAAGCATTTAGGCAAATCATATATGGGTGAGCCGAAGCTGCTTCACGAATCTGAACATGTACCACTTGATCTCTGACATATACTAGAGGGTATGAGAGAAACACAGGAAGACATCGAGCGCTTGCAGGCGCTTTTAGACAACAGCATCGAGCGGGCGGGAACTTTCCTGCGTCGCTCGTTTCAGATGCCGGAACACTCACTCACCGCTCAGCAGCTGATCGATTGCTGGCAGGACGTGCAAACCGTCGCGCTGGCCACGGTCACGATGCGAGGCGAGCCACGCATTGCCCCGATCGGCTCGCTGCTCTACCGAGGCGATATCTACCTCCCGACCGTCGCCACGGCCGCGCGCACGCGCCATGTCATGAAGCGGCCCGCCGTCAGCCTGACCCTGTTTCGTGTTGTTTGCGGGCAAGAGGAGCAAAAAAACGAACTGGCGATCATCGTACATGGCTCCGCGGCCATTGTCTCACCTGACCACGCGGATTTTGAGACGCTGGAGAACCTGCTGTACGCATCCACCCATACAAAGGCTGGCGAGTGGGGCGAAGGCGTCTACCTTCACATACAGGCCGAGGCCATCTACACCTACAACAGGCAACCCCACCGGCCCATCGAAAGCCTTCCTCTGCAGGTCAGACCGCTTACCCCCGAAGACAGGGAATGGGTACGGCAGTTTATCATCGAACACTGGGGCGATACTATCGTCGTCGCTCACGGCAAGGTCTATTATCCACATACGCTGCCCGGCTTCGTCGCCATGCTGAAAAGGAACCGGGTGGGACTGTTGACATACTCTCTGGAAGATGAGAACTGCGAGATCGTGACGATCGATAGCATAAAGCCGGAGATCGGTATAGGCACGCTGCTGATCAAGGAAGTCACGCAGGCGGCACGAGAAGCAGGCTGGAAGCGGCTCTGGCTGATCACCACGAATGATAATCTCCAAGCACTGCGCTTCTATCAAAAACGCGGCTTCACGCTCGTCGCCGTTCATCGTAATGCGGTCGATGCTGCCCGCCAACTGAAGCCGCGTATCCCATTGATCGGCAACGACCAGATTCCCTTGCATGATGAGATCGAACTGGAGATGATGTTATAGCGATAGCAGCCCTATGCTCTTCACTGTCAACTTCCCTATCCAAAGGACAAGGCCGAGAGCTTTTTCAAGACCTTAAAACAAGAGGAGGTGTATCTCAAGCACTATCAGACTTTCGAGGAAGCCCCAGGGCAATCGCATCTAAATTTTCAAGCGCCTTGTAGTGCGCATTTGTACAGCAGAGTTTTGAAAGCTGGATTGTCATGACAGAGCTTGTAGAGCCAGTTCCAAAATAAGATGCGATTGCCCTGGAGGAAGCCCAAAGCAACATTGGACAGTTTATTGAGGAGGTGTATAATACGAAACGATTCCCTTCGAGTCTGGGCTATGTGTCTCTCGCTGAATTTGAGATGGCATATGCTCAAGGTATGCACTGTTGACTTTGCTCCTGGAGGGGAAATTTGGGTTCACTCCAGTTATGTGATAAGCTCTAGGAGAGCTAATGAGAAGGATGAGAGAAGCGACGAATAAGAGATGAGGTTGTATGAAGCCCGAAGAGGTCGCACGCCAGCAGATTGATGAGATGTTGACCGAGGCCGGTTGGATTGTGCAGGACCGCCAGGAATTGAATTTAGGTGCGGGTTTGGGTGTGGCTATTCGCGAATTTTCTTTGCGTACAGGTGCGGCAGACTATTTTCTCATGGTCAATCGCGAGGCAGTAGGAGTGGTCGAGGCTAAACCGCTAGGGCATTCCTTAATGGGCGTAAAGGAGCAGAGCGCGAAGTACCTGAGAGCTGTAGATGACGATTTACCTGCGGCACGCGTGCCATTACCTTTTCATTACGAGACAACCGGTGAGGAGACGCGCTTCACCAGCAATCTTGACCCCCTGCCACGCAGTCGGTTAGTCTTCAGTTTTCACCGGCCAGAAATGTTGCGGGAATGGCTGGCTCTGGCACCGGAGGATGGAGAAAATAACACTCTGCGTGCCCGATTACTATGCATGCCGGAGCTGGCAATGCGCGGCCTGCGCGACTGCCAGATCGAGGCCATCACCAACCTGGAGCGCTCTTTCACGAAGAACCACCCGCGTGCGTTGATCCAGATGGCGACCGGCAGCGGCAAGACCTATACCGCTGTAAACTTTATCTATCGCCTGATCAAGTTTGGCGGCGCACGGCGCGTGCTCTTTCTAGTTGACCGCGACAATCTGGGGCGGCAGACCTTTAACGAGTTCCAGCAGTTTATGACCCCCGACGACGGACGCAAGTTCACCGAGCTGTATAACGTCCAGCACTTGCGCGGAAGGAGGATTGATAAAGCTTCGCGCGTCTGCATTACCAATATCCAGCGCCTCTACTCCATCCTCAGTGGCGAGGAGGAGCCGGACGAAGAGACAGAAGAGAAATCGCTGTTCGAGCAGGAGGAAGAGGGGCAGGTTCCCAAAAAGCCGAAGAACGTACGTTATAACCCCGCTGTGCCGATTGAGACCTTCGATGTAATTGTTACCGACGAGTGCCATCGCAGCATTTACAACCTCTGGCGTGGTGTCCTGGAATACTTCGATGCCTTTACTATCGGCCTGACCGCCACGCCGAACAAGCAAACCTTTGGCTTTTTCAATCAAAACCTGGTCATGGAGTACGGGCACGAGCGCGCCGTGGCTGATGGGGTCAATGTCGATTATCTGGTCTACACTATTCGTACACAGATCACGGCGCAGGGAAGCACCATTGAAAAGGACTACTACATAGACAAGCGCGACCGGCGCACACGCAAGGTACGGTGGGAAAAAGCCGACGACAATATCATCTACACTGCCAACCAGCTTGACCGAGATGTCGTAGCGAAAGACCAGATTCGCACAGTCATTCGCGCCTTCAAAGACGCCCTGTTTACCGATCTTTTTCCTGAGCGCCAGGCAGCACGGGATGTACCCAAAACGCTGATCTTCGCCAAGGACGATAGCCACGCCGATGATATCGTCGATATCGTACTGGACGAGTTCGGCGAGCGCAACGAATTTGCCCAGAAAATCACGTACAGGACCACAGGACGCAAGCCGGAAGAATTGATCTCCGAGTTTCGCAATAACTACTACCCACGTATTGCTGTGACCGTGGACATGATCTCCACTGGGACGGATATCAAACCCCTGGAAATTCTGCTGTTTATGCGAGCTGTCAAGAGCGCGAACTTCTTTGAGCAGATGAAAGGGCGCGGCACGCGAGTCATCGATGACGAGGAATTTTCGCAAGTCACACCCAACGTTCCTGGCGGTAAGACGCATTTTGTGTTGGTTGATGCTGTGGGAGTCTACGAGAGCGCCAAAACCGATGAGTCGCCGCTGGAGCGCGAACCGTCTGTACCACTGAAGAAAATTCTGAACGATGTAGCCCTGGGCAAGTGGAAGCGTAACTCCAACCTGCTGCCCACACTGGTCTCACGCCTAGGTAGGCTCAATGTGCGTTTAAAAAAACAGGGGATGGAACGAGCTGTCGAGGCAATTCGCCAAGTTAGCGGCGGCAAAGACCTCCACAGTATCATCCAGGATCTCGCACGTGCACTTGATCCGGATGAGCGCTTGCGGGAGGCGCAGGCAGCCACAGGTCAGGACGAGCCGAGTGCAGTAGTGATGAAGGCTACCATTGATCGCCTAGCAGGCGCAGCGGTGATGCCTTTCGACAGACCAGAATTGCGCGAAGCCCTGCTCGCGCTCCAGGCAAGCGACGAACAGATCATCGACATGGTCAGCAAGGATACAGTGTTAGCCTCCGACTGGGACACGCAAGCGCGAGAGGCGGTACGGCAGTCCGTGACCAGTTTCCGCCAGTTTATCGAAGCGCATAAAGACGAAATTACCGCTCTGCAAATCTTCTACAGCTATCCGCGGCGCACGCTCCTCACTGAGCGCGATCTTAAACAACTGGCTGAGGCTATCGCCGCCCCGCCGCTAGGTCTGACGACCGACAAACTCTGGCAGGCATATGAGACTCTGCGCCCCGACCATGTGCGGAAAAGTACCAGTACCAGGCATCAGCTTACCGACCTAGTCTCACTGCTGCGCTATACAATGGTATATGAGACGGACGAGACCGCGATCCTGGAACCCTACCGTGAGGCTATTGAGCGGCGCTTCGTCGCCTGGCTAGATGAGCAGAAGCAACACGGCGCGTCTTTCAGCACGGAACAGCGCACATGGCTTGAACATATGCGCGACATCATCGCCAGCTCGCTCACCATCGAGCGAGACGACTTTAACTACAAGCCATTTCTTCAACTTGGGGGCCTGGGTAGGGCTAGCGAGCTATTTGGCAACAATTTATCCACGATTTTACTAGAATTGAATGAGAGGTTGGCTGCATGAATATGGAAGAGAAACTGCCTGAAGGATGGGCGTGGACTACTCTGGGAACGCTGGGGGAATATATCAATGGGTACGCTTTCAACGATGAACTTTGGTCGAAGAGTGGTCGTCCTATAATTAGAATCCAGGATCTTACTGGAACGCGCAACTCACCTAATTATTATGATGGGGAACTCGAAGAAAGATACCTTGTTCATACAGGCGATTTTCTTATTGCTTGGTCTGCTACTTTAGGAGCGTACATATGGCGTGGCACAGAGGCGTGGTTGAATCAACATATTTTTAAAGT
>WNGL01001910.1_pt1 | contig 25416 bp, 19 predicted proteins | sample 5400591 | NCBI WGS metagenome assembly WNGL01 (sample SAMN13153377, study PRJNA577476) | soil metagenome | isolation source: 80 cm soil or saprolite under Garry oak tree replicate 1 | place: USA:California | collected 2016-06-15 | reverse complement strand
AGTACCACCCCACGGGCCTGCCGTTTACCGGGATTCTGATTACCGAGGCGGCACGCTCTGAGGGCGGCTACCTGCTCAACAAAGACGGCTACCGCTATCTGCAGGACTACAATCTGGGCACTCCCCACCCGAAGCCGGTGTTGCGTTCGATGGAATTGGGGCCGCGCGACCGCCTCTCCCAGGCCTTTGTGAAAGAACAAGAGAAGGGACGCACGATTGAGGGTCCCTATGGCGCCGTCGTCCACTTGGATCTGCGGCACTTGGGCGAGAACGTGATCAACACGAAGCTTCCATTTGTCCGAGAGCTGTGTCTGAAGTACCAGAATCTCGATGCGGTCAAAGAACTAATCCCCGTCCGCCCGGTGGTGCATTATATGATGGGAGGCGTGCAGACCGACCTCAGCGGTGCGACGCCGCTTGCAGGCCTGTATGCCGCCGGTGAAGTCGCCTGCGTCAGCATCAACGGCGCCAACCGCCTGGGCTCGAATTCTCTGCCGGAGTTGCTGGTGTTCGGGGCCCGCGCTGGGCGCGCCGCGGCAGAGTTTGCCTCGGCGCGGAAAGGACCCTCGAACAGTGTGCTAGCGCAGGCCGCCGACGAACACCGGCGGATCGAAGAGCAATTGCTGTCGAGCTCCGGCAACCGCGAGCGCGTGGCCACGCTGCGCGAAGAGATGCAGAAGACGATGGAAGCGGGTGCGGGAATCTACCGGAATGGTTCTTCACTGGCCGCCGCGGCCGAAGGCCTGCGCAAGCTTCAGGAGCGGTTCAACAATGTGTCCCTTGACGATCGCAGCCGCACCTTCAACACCGAACTGATCGCCGCTCTCGAGCTGTCCTTCATGCTGGACGTGGCCGAGGCCATCGTGCGGTCGGCCTTGCAGCGCGCCGAATCCCGGGGGGCGCACCAGCGCACCGATTTCCCCAAGCGCGATGACAAGAACTATCTCGCGCATTCCCTTGTGAAACGAGGCGATGACGGCGCCATGCGGGTGGAGTATGTGCCGGTGACCATCACGCGCTGGCCTCCGGGCGAACGAATCTATGGAGAGCCCGCTCCGAAAGCCGCAACGGGGTAACCCATCATGGACGAGAGGATCACACTGGAAGTGGCGCGCTATTCGCCGGAGCGCGACGCCGCGCCGCGCTTCGACACCTTTCAGGTTCCGCTCCGACGAGAATGGGTCGTCCTCGATGCGCTGAACTACATCAAGGACAACACCGACGGGTCGCTCACCTTCCGCTGGTCGTGCCGCATGGGCATCTGCGGGAGCTGCGGCATGATGGTGAACGGGGAGCCCAAGCTGACCTGCGCCACGTTCCTTTCGGACTACGCGCCCGCTCCGCTGCGCGTCGAGCCCCTGCGCTATTTCCCCGTGGTTCGCGATCTCGTCATCGAAATGACCGATTTCATGAAGAAGCTTCAAAAGGTGAAGCCCTGGATCATCCGCATGGAGGAGAAACCCTTGTCCGAGGGCGAGTATCTGCAAACCCCTCAACAACTGGACAGCTACAAACAGTACAGCATGTGCATCAACTGCATGCTCTGCTACGCAGCGTGCCCGGTGTATGGACTCGATCCTTTGTTCAGCGGCCCGGCGGCCATTGCGCTGGCCCAACGCTATAACCTGGACTCACGCGACCAAGGAGCAAAGGAGCGTTTCTCGATTCTCTCGCAGCATGAGGGCATCTGGGGCTGCACCTTTGTGGGGGAATGCACCCGCGTTTGCCCCAAGCATGTAGATCCGGCCGGCGCCATCCAGCAATACAAACTGACGGCAGCCAAAGAATGGTTCAAATCGCTGCTGATGCCCTGGGGTGCGAAATGAAGTCCGGCGGGGCCGCGCCCGGTTACACCCTGAACCACCCCAGGTGGTACCGGACGCCCGTTTCCACGTACTGGTGGCTTGGCCAATGGACGTATTTGAAATTCGTCTTACGGGAGCTGACCAGCATTTTCGTCGCTTTTTTCGTGCTGACCACGCTGTTGCAGCTCCGCGCGCTGCACCATGGACCACAGGCCTACGCGGATTTTCAGAAGTGGTTGAAGAACCCGGCCGTCATCGCACTGAATGCCATCAGCTTTTGCTTTGTCGTGTATCACACTGTTAGCTGGTTCGCTCTCGCACCGCGGGCGATGGCCGTCCGCGTGCGCGGAAAGCGCGTCCCGGAACCTCTGATCATGGCTGCCAACTATGCCGCTTGGCTGGCCGTCTCCGGCATGGTTGCCTGGTTTCTCCTGGGAGGATAAATGGCGGAGAAAGAATCCGGATTGAGAATGGAGCCGTTCCTCTGGACGCTGTTCAGCGCGGGTGGTGTTCTGGCGGCGTTTCTAATCCCTGTACATCTGTTCCTCTGGGGGTTGGCGTTTCCGCTCGGCTGGCTGAAAGCGCCGGGGTACGAGAGCGTCACGGCGCTTCTTGCGCATCCGATTGTGCGAATCTACCTGCTCCTGCTTTGTTCGCTGCCCCTGTTTCACTGGGCGCACCGGTTTCGCTACACGCTCTACGACGGCTTGCAAATCAAGCATTTGAACGAGGTCATCAACTTTTGCTGCTACGGTAGTGCCCTGCTGGGAACGGCCGTGGCCGGCTACCTGCTGTGGAGGATTCCTTAAGAGCTGGTCTGATCCAAGAAATGTCCGTGGTTATTTCAACAGCCGTGAAGGGGGTTCGATGGAAGTCCAACTGAAATCCATTTCCAAAGCCGGCATCCCCGAAGCGATTGCCAAGGCCGAACTCTACCGCTATCTGAACGAGCCCGAAGAAGCCGAATCCATCTGCCGCGACATTCTCAGCGCGGACCCGGACCATCAGCTCGCCCGCCGGATGCTGGGGCTCACCATCACCGACCAGTTCTCCGGCGCCGCCACGGACCGCTATGCGGAAGCCGATTCCATTTTTTCCTCCTTGCGCGACCCCTACGAGCGCTTTTATTACACCGGCTTGCTCCACGAACGCCGCGTCAAAGCGCAGCTCCGTGCCGGGCGTCTCGCGCACACGCTGGCTCCTCTTCTGGAGGAGGCGCTGCGCTGCTTCGCGGAAGCGGAGAAGCTGCGCCCACAGGGCAACGACGACGCCATCCTCCGCTGGAACCGTTGCGTGCGGCTGCTGGAAAGCTGTCCCGATTTGGGTTTGGAGAAAGATGCCGTGTCGCTCGACCCGGAAGATAGCCCGCCGGTCACGCCGACGGCTTCCCGCCGCGCGGGTACGCGCGTCTAAAAGCGTGGGTGAGGTTCGAATGGATTCTTCGGGAAGGTAGGGAAGAAACTGTCGTATTTCCGCGCCGATCCGCGGGCGAGGGCTATGCGGTGACAGCTCGCTGGAAACGCGTGCCGAGCTTTTGCTGTTCTTCGAGGAGCGCTTCCGGCAAGCGCTTGCCGAACTTCTCGAAAAACTTAGTGATATCAGCGAGTTCCGGCTCCCAGTCTGCCGGGTTGATGCGCAGCAGCTCCCCGAATGTTTCACGTGAAACATTTAGTCCGTCGAGCGTAAGTCCATCTGTTGTAGGCACATAGCCTATGGGGGTTTCCTGCGCCTTACCGCGGCCTTCCACCCGCTCCAGAACCCACTTCAGCACGCGCACATTTTCCCCGAACCCGGGCCACAGGAATTTTCCGTCCGCGCCGCGCCGGAACCAGTTCACGTGAAAAACCTTCGGCGGGTGAGGGATGCGCTGGCCCATGTCGAGCCAGTGCTGGAAATAATCGGCCATGTTGTACCCGCAAAAGGGCAGCATAGCCATGGGATCGCGCCGGGTCACACCGACGGCGCCGGTTGTCGCCGCCGTCGTCTCCGAGGCCATCGTCGCGCCCACGAACACGCCGTGCTGCCAGTTGAATGACTCGTAGACCAAAGGCGCGACTCGCGCGCGCCTCCCGCCAAAAATGAACGCGGAAATCGGGACGCCGGCAGGGTCTTCCCAATGCTTGGAAATGCTGGGCGCCTGATGCGCCGGCACGGTGTAGCGTGAATTCGGATGCGCCGCGGGCCCTTTGGACTTCGTCCAGCGCTCGCCTTTCCAATCCACCAGGCCCGTGGGCGGCGCGCTGTCTATTCCTTCCCACCAGGGCTCGCGCCCCGGCGTCATCGCCACGTTGGTGAAGAGGGTGTTCTTGCGCAGCGCCGCCATTACGTTCGAGTTGGTGTGCATCCCCGTCCCCGGCGCCACGCCGAAGAATCCCGCCTCGGGATTGATGGCGTGCAGATAGCCGTCTTCGCCAATCTTCATCCAGGCGATGTCGTCGCCTACGGTCCATACGCGGTAACCTTGCTTCTCCAGCGCCGAAACCATCATGGATAGGTTGGTCTTCCCGCAAGCGCTCGGGAACGCCGCGGCCATGTACGTCACCTTGCCCGAAGGGTCTTCCAATCCAAGAATCAGCATGTGCTCGGCCATCCAACCCTGTTCCCGCGCCATCACGCTGGCAATGCGCAGAGCGAAGCACTTCTTCCCCAGGAGCGCGTTTCCTCCGTAGCCTGAACCCACGCTCCAAATCAGGCGTTCCTCGGGGAAATGCAGGATAAACCGCCGCTCCGGGTTCAAATCCCCGAGCGAGTGCAGCCCCGGCACGAATTCCGAGGAATTCCCAAGCCGCTCCGCGGCCTGGCGCCCCATCCGCGACATGATGCGCATGCTGGCCACAACGTAGGGGCTGTCGGTAATCTCCACGCCAATCTTACTGATGGGCGAATCCACGGGGCCCAGCACATACGGCACCACGTACATCGTGCGGCCCTGCATGGCCCCCTCGAACAACGGACCGACCTTCTGCCGCGCCTCCTCCGGGCTCATCCAGTTGTTGGTGGGCCCGGCATTGGCTTTTTCCCGCGAACAGATGAAGGTGACACTCTCGGTCCGCGCCACATCGTTCGGATTGCTGCGGTGCAGGTAGCAATTCGGGTAGGTCGCATCGTTTAATGGGAAGGAGTTGCCTTCGCGCACCATTTGCGCGAGGATCTGCCGGTTTTCTTCCCCCGATCCGTCGCACCAGATGACGCGCTCCGGACGGGTTTTGCGCGCTGTTTCTTCGACCCACTGCTCCAGGGGAGAGGACACCGAACCTCCAGAAGCACTTATCGTCGCGCCGCCGGGGTATTCAAAACGGATGGGAACGCCGTTTGTCTGGCTACTCGCTGGCGCCTTAAGCCGTGACCCCAAGTTTACGGCACTCGCGCTCCCAACCGCAAGCGAGCGGAGAGAGGGTACCGGTTATCTTCTGACGGAGAGCTGCACAAGACTTTCCTGGGCTCAAGACCGGCCGCTCTTCCCCTCTGTTATACTTTCTGCGTGTACGCCCAGAAATTTCACGTGGACGTGGTGATTGCCGGGGAGCGCCGCCCGTGCCCGCTCGACTGGCTGGACAGCTTCTGCATGCGAAATTTCACGAATGCCGCTGAATTTGACGACACGCTTCCCCTGGGTGAAGGGACTCTGGAAGCCAGTTTTCGCGTGAAGCCCGAGCGTTTGGCCGCCGCGCTCGCCGCCTGGCTCAATCAGCGCGGCAAAGGCTCCGGGCAGCCTGTCGAAGTCGAGGTGAATTCGCTGTAGCCCATCCGTGAATTCCGCGGGCTCTTTTGTACGAGGAATTTCGCAAGAAAAAGGCCGGGAGGAAAGCCTCAGGACACACGCTCTTCCACTTTTTCCGCCAGCGCCTCGCGGATCTTCGGCAAGGCGCGAACTGCAGCCACCTCTCCGGCGGCAATCAACTCGGCCCACTTGCTGAAATCGTCCCAAACGAAATGCTTCACTTCGGGCTCGATGATCACGTCCGCACTCTGCCGCCACCCGATATCGGCGTGCCGCTGAATAATCGTAAACGACCGGCTGATGACATCAGCAACGGTCCGCGGCTCCGAGACGCTGCCCGCTTCCAAATATATGGCGATCACGATGTCCGCGCCAAGCAGCGCCGCGCCCTCGACCGGAACCGGGGCGGTCAAAAAACCGTCCACGAGCTTGCGTCCCTCGTACTCGATGGGCACGAACAGGCCGGGGTACGCGCACGACCCCCGCAGGGGCGGCCCGATGGGCCCGGCCGTGTAATACACAGCGATCCCCCCTTTCAGGTCCGTCGCCGAAATCGCCAGCGGAATCCGCATCTCCTCGAACGTTGTCGCGGGAGTCATCCGCGCCAGATAGCCCTCGAGGCGCTTATTGGTCGCCAGTCCCAACCACGAAGGGGTATAGCGCCCGAAATCGGCGAAGCTCGTGTCCGCCGCCACTCTCTCCATTTTTTCCAGTGGTACGCCCGCCGCATAACCCGTGGCGATCAACGACCCGCTGCTGGTCCCGGAAATGCAGTCAATCGGAATCCCCGCTTGTTCGAGCACTCGCAGCACGCCGATGTGCGCAATCCCCCGGGCGAACCCTCCGGAGAGGGCCAGTCCAACGCGCGGCCGCGCCCCGCGGCCCTTTTCATCCGCGTATGCAAAATCGCGGAACTTTCCCACCGCGCTGTGCAGCCAATCGAACACCGGGGCCATTTTTCGTCTCCACATTGTTAGATAGTTTAGCCCGCTTCGGAGATGTACGCCCTTTCGGTTGACCCGCTCTTGCCGCTTTTGCTACCTGCAAGTACTTCTTTGTTCTATTATAGTGGCCTTCTTTTCCCTGCGAAGGAGAGGAGCGCGCGGGATCGTATGAAAGGCCGCATCGAAAAGGCCGTCGTTCTGGGCGCCGGCACCATGGGCTCGCGGATTGCGGCGCATCTGGCCAATGCCGGTGTCCCGTGCGTTTTGCTGGACATGGCGCCGCCGGATTTGCCCGCCGGCGCTCCGCCCGAAGCGCGCAATCGCATTGTCCGCGCGGGCCTTGACGCGGCCCGAAAATCGCGCCCGGCCGCGTTCTTTGCGCCGTCACTCGCGGACCGCATTCGCATTGGAAATTTTGACGACGACCTCACTCTCTGCGCCGGCGCCGATTGGGTTATCGAAGCCGTCGCGGAGAATCTCGAAATCAAGAGAAAACTGCTCACGCGCCTTCTCCCGCATCGCAAGCCCGGGGCCATCGTCACCACCAACACCTCCGGCCTCCCCGTTCGCCTGATCGCCGAAGGCTTTCCGGAAGATTTTCAGCAGCACTGGGCCGGGACGCACTTTTTCAATCCTCCGCGCTACCTCAAACTTGTCGAAGTCATCCCCGGGCCGGCGACCGGCCGCGAGGTTCTCGACACGCTCGGCGATTTTTTCGATCGCCGCCTGGGGAAGGGCGTGGTGATCGCCAAAGATACGCCCAACTTTATCGCCAACCGCATCGGCACGTTTTCCCTGCTGAACGTCCTGCGCCTGACCGCTTCCCTGGGCATGACCGTCGAAGAAGTGGACGCCTGCAGCGGCTCCGCGGCCGGTTGGGCCAAGTCCGCCATCTTCCGCACGGCCGACATCGTCGGGCTGGACGTGCTCCTGAATGTGGTGCACAACGCCGCCGGCAAACTTCCCAACGACGAGATGCGCGACATCTATGCGGTGCCGCCGCTGCTCGAAGAGATGGCCCGCCGCAACATGCTCGGCGACAAAACCGGACAAGGTTTTTATAAACGCGTCAAGAAAGGCGGCGACCAGGAGACGCTGACGCTGGACCTCAACACCCTCGAATACCGCCCGCGTCAAAAAGCGCGCTTCGCGTCCATTGATATGACCCGAACGATCGAAGACCCGCGCGACCGCTTGCGCGCCCTGCTGGCGCCGCTTTTCGCCGGACAGCCTCCGGACAAAGCGCAAAGATTTGTGTGGGGCTCGCTTTCGGAAATGTGTCTCTATGCCGCGAACCGCATCCCCGAAATCGCCGACACGATTGTGGACATAGACCGCGCCACGCGCTGGGGATTTGCATGGGAGTTCGGCCCCTTCGAGCTTCTGGATATCCTTGGCGCCGAAGATTTTGCAAAACAGATCGGAAAAGAAGGCAGGAAACCGCCCGCCATCCTGGCCAAACTGCTTTCCTCGGGGGAAAAAACTTTTTACGAGTCTTCGCGCGGCTCGACTTCTTATTTCGACTTGGCGACGGCTTCCCTGAAACCCGTCACCGAGCCGGAAGGTATTCTCATCCTGAAATCCCTGAAGGATCGCGGCGCCGAAATCCAGAAGAATGCCGGGGCGTCGCTCGTTGACCTGGGCGACGGCGTCATCTGCTGCGAGTTCCATTCCAAGATGAACGCCATTGGGGCCGACCTGGCCGCCATGCTCCATGCCGGCCTCAAACGCCTGCAGACCGACTTCGATGCCATGGTCATCGCCAACCAGGCCGAAAATTTTTCCGTGGGCGCCAATCTCATGCTCCTTCTGGTCGCCGCGCAGGAGCAGGAGTGGGACGAAGTTCACCTCGCCGTCCGCCAGTTCCAGAACGTCAATCTCGCGCTCAAATATGCGCCGAAGCCTGTGGTGGCCGCGCCGCAGGGCATGGCGCTGGGAGGCGGGTGCGAAATCTGCCTGCACAGCGCGCGCATTCAGGCTGCTGCTGAAGCTTACATTGGCTTAGTCGAAGTCGGAGTCGGGCTCATCCCTGCAGGAGGCGGCACAAAAGAAATGCTCATCCGCGCGAACGAACATGCCGCGGGCGGGGCCGCCATCACGCAGCCTTCCCCGGAGTCCGACCTCGATTTGTTTCATGCCATGAAACCCGTCTTCGAAAACACCGCCACGGCCAAGGTCGGCACGAGCGCGGAAGAGTGCCGCGAGTTCGGCTTCCTCCGCCGCGACGATGCCATCTCCATGAATCGCGACCGCGTTGTCGCCGACGCCAAACAGGCGGCCCTCGCTCTGGCCCGCTCCGGCTATCGTCCGCTCGCTGCGTCGCCGGCCGAAGGCGCAGCCACGACGCAGATCCGTGTTCTCGGCGAACAATTCCTCGCCGGGGCCAAGCTGGCCGTTCACATGATGCTGCGCGGCGGGTTCATCTCCGAATACGACGCGCACGTCGGACGCAAGCTCGCCAATATTCTGGCCAGCGGCCCGCTCTCGGCGCCGCAATTCGTCAGCGAGCAATACGTCCTGGACCTGGAGCGCGAAGCCTTCGTTTCTCTCTGCGGCGAACGCAAGACGCAGGAGCGCATCGCCCACACGCTTAAAACCGGCAAACCTTTGCGAAATTGAAGGGAGGATTGACGCGGGGCCGATCACGTTTTACAGTAGTGGGTACAATGGGTAATGCGCTCACTTCAGACAAGAAAAACGGGAGAGGAATCTCTCTCAACGCGCAAGTCTGGAAAGAGGGGGCAACCTACGTTGCCTTCAATCCGGAACTTGATATTTCCAGTTGCGGGGACTCGGCCGCTCAGGCCAAGTCTCGGCTGCGCGAGGCCCTCTCTCTGTTTCTCGAGGAGTCTGCACGGATGGGCGCTCTCGAGAACATACTCAGGGAAGCTGGTTTCGAGCGTCGCGGCAAAGTGTTCCGTCGAAATCGCGTGGTGCGTCACGCGCTCCTTCATGTTTTTGTCCCCACTGATTAGCGGGCTCATTGCATGCCCCGCATCGTTCCCATCCACTTTCGCAAACTTGTTCGTGTTTTAGATTTGGAGGGGTTCATTCTTGTTCGAGAGCATGGCGATCACATGATCTTCCGTAAGGAAGGAATTGAGAGGCCGATCGTGGTTCCCCGGTACGACCCGCTTCCCGTGTTCATTATCAAAAATGTTTTGCGCACCGCCCGAATCGGCCGCGGCCGTTACTTCGAGTTGCTCGAACGTGCCTGAACGTAGTTTTGCCCTTCCATCCCACGGCGAGATCGAAATTTGATTGTCTTCAATTGATGGTGCCCAGCGAAAGACATTACAAATCATCCTCGGACAGCGCGCGGCCGAAATCGTTCTTTTCGAGCCAGTCATAAAGAAACACGTGGTAGAGGTAGGACGCGACAATCTCTTCGCCCAGTTCGTGGGTCTCGACGCACAGAAACGGCACGCCCAGGCCCGCAAGAGCAGCAATCAGCGACTGCGTGATTTGATTTGGATTTGCGCCGCTGTGCGGATAGCGCGACTTCACCTGGCTCAGCGCGGCGGTAATCACCAGCAAGCCGTGCGGGACGCGGCTCATCCGCCGCAGCCGCTCGACGAAGACGGTACGCTCCGCCGTGAACGATTTCACCAAGTCGCCCAAGTCTTTTCGCTCGACCACGCAGGCGGCTTCGAGCCCGGCCACGGTGTAGTCCCCGAGCTCGAGCGGTTTCTTTTCCACTCCTGCAAACCATCCACTGAACCGCGCAAACGAAAATGGATTTTGTTCGCGGGTATCCACGACCACCACGGGCCGCGGAGTCCGCAACTCGGTTCCGCCGCGCTGGGCCACGGCCGGAAGCGCCGGCAGCTCGACGGGCATCGCCGTCATCTGCCACTTCAGAGGTGGAGTTATCAGCGTCCGGCGTTTGCGCATGCTTGCAGACCCTCATCCCACCGGCGCCGAGAAGTGCTCATGCATAATTCGCAGATCCCCGTCTTCCACTCCGAAGACCTGCGTGGCCCGCACCACGTCGAAGGACTCGTCTTGCATTTTCCCCGGCGCGGTCCTGCGTTGCCTGGCCTGAAACTTGAAGGTGTAGCTGGCGACCGCGGTTGTTTCGCTTAGCAGAGCTACTTCCACCGCGCCAAGCTGCACGTCGAACTGCGCCTCGCGGTGAAAATATTCCCGCGCCCGCCGCGCCGCGCCCAGCTTTCCCGGCTCCGTCCGCAGCCCGCCGACCTCAAACGTCGTGCTGCTGCGCCCATAAAGCTCCCGCAAGCGCTGTTCCGATTTTGCGCGAAACGCATCCCAGTAGCGCCTCACGCTTTGGTGGACATCCTCTGCCGTTAGCGCTTTTCCCACGCCGGTTACCCCGCCCGTAAGATTTCATCCCCTCATGCAACGTTCCGGATTTTGCATTCTAGTACCGTTCCAACTAATTGGAGCTATGAATTACGTATACGTTCCACAGAGCTTGAGAGACAGTCGTTGCTGCAACAAATAGACCCAACAAGTTGGAACGGCACGAGACGAACTCTGCACATTGCAAAACGTCTTTCCGCCGGCCTTTCCACCCCGCATAACGCCGGCCGTTCCCGCTTTTTCTTGACTCTGTGGAAACTTGCGGCTAGCCTCGTGCGTCTGCTTGGAAGTACAGAACAGGCCCGTCGTACGAGACTTCGAATTCGTCATGGCAAGGAGTTGCGCATGGCTTATCGGTGTGTCCTCCGCAATCCGGCGCTCGCCTGTGGAGCGATTTGTTTCCTTCTGCTGCTCGCTGTGCCGCGTGCCGCTGCGGCGCAAGGCGGCGAACCCCGTTATTTCGCCATCCGCAACGCGCGCATCGTGCCCGTGTCGGGGGCGGTGATTGAAGGCGGCACCATCGTCATCGCGCGCGGCGTCATCGCCGCCGTCGGCAAGGACATCCCGGTGCCTCCCGAAGCCTGGGTTATTGACGGCAAGGGTCTGACGGTCTATCCCGGCCTGATTGATTCGTTCACCGACCTCGGCCTGACTCCGCCTCCCCCCGCTCCCACCGCTCCGGGTGGCGCGCCCGCCGGACCGCGCGCGCAAACGCCCCTCTCGCGCGGCCCGGAAGATCGTCCCGCTACCACGCCGTGGGCCAGCGCCGCCGATGAAATCAAGGCCGACGACAAGCGCATCGAAACCTGGCGCAACGCCGGCTTTACCACCGCCGTGACGTCTCCGCGCGTGGGTATTTTCCCTGGACAATCCGCCGTGATGGATCTTGCCGGAGGGCGCCCCGGAGAAATGGTGGTGCGCGCTTCCGCGGCGGTTCCGGTTTCTCTGCAGCCCTCCGGAAGTTTCGTGAGTTTCCCCGGCTCGCTCATGGGCGTTCTCGCTTATGTCCACCAAGTCTTTATCGACACGGAGTGGTTCACAAAAGCCGAAGCTATCTACGAGAAGCATCCTGCGGGCGTCGAGCGTGTTCCCTACGACCGCACCGAAGCCACGCTCGCCGAAGCCCTCGAAGACCGCGCGCTGGTCTTGATTCCCGCCAATAACGACATCCAGCTTCTCCGCGCCCTCGACCTTGCCGACCGCTGGAAAGTCCGCGCCGCCATTTACGGCGGCCAGCAGGCCTACGAAGTCGCCGGAGCCGTTGCCGCGAAAAAACTTCCTGTGCTGGTCAATCTGAAATGGCCCGAAAAGGAAAAAGACGCCGACCCTACCGCTGAGGAATCGCTCCGCACGCTGCGGTTTCGCGACCGCGCCCCGTCGTCTCCCGCCGCGCTGGCCAAAGCCGGCGTGAAGTTCGCCTTTTATTCCGGCGGCATCACGGCTCCGAAAGATATCCTCAAAGCCGCGAAGAAAGCTGTGGATGCAGGCTTGTCCGAGGACGCGGCTCTCCGCGCCTTTACGCTCGGCGCCGCTGAAGTCTTCGGCCTCGCCGATCGCCTGGGCAGCATTGACGCGGGCAAGATCGCCAATCTTGTCGTTGCCGACGGCAATCTCTTCAATGAAAAAACAAGGGTAAAGATGATGTTCGTGGACGGCGAGAAATTCGAAGTCCGCGAGCCCGCGCGGCCCACCGAGCCGCCCAAAGGCGATCTCTCCGGCAGATGGAAGCTCTCGTACACAACGCCCGAGGGCCCCGAGGAGGCGGCGGCGGATTTGACCATGGCTTCCGACGGCACGCTCTTCGGAACGATCACCAGCCACCGCGGCACCACTACGCTGATCACCGGCTGGGTCAGCGCCGATAAGTTCAGCTTCACGATCAATATTCCCGTCGGCCCGGAAACCGCCGACGTTACCTTCACCGGCACCTTCGAGGGCACGACGATGAAGGGCACCATCAGCGTGCAGGGCCTTACCATCGAATTCACAGGCGCCAAACCCGGCAGTTCTTCCACGGCCGCGGCGGAACGGGGAGGGCAGCGATGAGCCGCACACGGAAAGTGGTTTCGTTCGCTTTGGCATTTGCCGTGTCCGCCGCGCTCCCGTCACGGGCCGCCACTCCGCCGGATGCTCCGCCAGTGATTGTCATTCAGAATGCCACGCTGCTCACTATCACTCACGGCACGATCGAGCACGGCTCGATCCTCATCCGCGACGGCAAGATTGCCGCCGTCGGTCAATCCATTAAAGCGCCCGACGGCGCCCAGATCATTGACGCCGCCGGACAGTACGTCATGCCCGGCATCATTGATTGCCACTCGCACATCGCCGTGGATGGCGACGTCAACGAAGGCAGCATCTCCGTCTCCTCCATGGCCAACATCGCCGACGTCCTCAACCCCGAAGACGTGGACATCTACCGCGACCTTGCCGGCGGCGTCACGGCTGCCAACATCCTCCACGGCTCGGCCAACTCCATCGGCGGCCAGACCATCGTCATCAAGCTCCGCTGGGGCCAGCCCGCTTCCAAACTTCCTTTCGAAGGCGCGCTCCCCGGAATCAAATTCGCTCTCGGCGAAAACCCCAAGCGCAGCAATTTCGGCGGCCTCCCCGGCCCGCGCCGCTACCCCACCACGCGCATGGGCGTCGAAGAAACCATCCGCGCCGCCTTCACCGAAGCCAGGGACTATAAGAAGCAGTGGGACGACTACAATCGCCGCACCGCCGCCGGCGAAAAGAACCTGATTCCCCCACGGCGCGACCTTCGCCTCGAGCCGCTCCTGGAGGTCCTGGAAGGCCGGCGCTACGTCCATTCCCACTGTTACCGCGCCGACGAAATCCTCATGCTGCTCCGCGTCGCCAAAGAATTCGGCTTCAAAGTCCGCACCTTCCAGCACGTCCTGGAAGGCTACAAAGTCGCCGAAGAAATTGCCGCCGCCGGGGCGGGCGCCTCGACGTTTTCGGATTGGTGGGCGTACAAAGTCGAAGCCTACGACGCCATCCCGTACAACGCCGCACTGATGACCCGGCGCGGCGTGGTGGTCTCCATCAATTCCGACGACCCCGAAGAAGCCACGCACCTGAACCAGGAAGCCGCCAAGACCATGAAGTACGGCGGGCTCACCGAGCTCGAAGCGCTCAAGCTGGTGACGCTCAATCCTGCCATCCAGCTTGGCATTGACAAGCGCGTCGGTTCGATTGACGTTGGCAAAGACGCCGACCTGGTCATCTACAACCATCACCCGCTGAGCGCCTACGCCGTTGCCCAGGAGACGCTCATTGATGGCCGCGTCTATTTCGATCGCCGCGCCGACATCGCTGCCCGCGGCGATCTCGCCAGGGAAAAGAAAGCCCTGATCGAAAAAGAAAAGGCGGCGGAGAAGAAGCCCGAAGCAAAGCCCGCGGCAAAGCCCCCTGTCAAACCTGACGACAAGAAACCCGAAGAGAAGAAACCCGAAGAGAAAAAACCGGAAGCGAAGCCTCCGGTGAGGTGGGCTTTAGTTTGTGCTGATGAGCTATCGGAAGCGGCATGCTCCGGTGCCCGGGGTGCGCGATGAGGGCATTCGGCAGGAACTTGCGAGTTTCGTATTTCGCGTATGGAATTTCTGTCCTAGCGGCCCTTCTCGCGGTAATGGCAATCCCATCGGTGAAGGCCGCGCCCGCGACGTCCACCTACGCCATCACCAACGCGAAGGTATACACGCTTGCCAGCCCGCCGCTGGAAAACGCCACCGTGCTCATCCGCGACGGCAAAATCGCCGCCGTCGGTACAAGCGTCGAAGTCCCCAAAGACGCGCAAGTCATAGACGCCAAGGGTCTCGAAGTCTATCCCGGCCTCTTTGACTCCGTCACGCAGATGGGCCTGAGCGAAATCGCCGCAGTCGCCTCCACGGTGGACTCATCCGAAATCGGCCTGTACAACCCCGACGTGGTTGCCGCCACGGCCGTCCTTCCCTCCAGCGCGCACATCCCGGTCACGCGCGCGGATGGCATCACCCACGTCATCGCCGCTCCCGGGAGCGGCGGCTTCGATTTCTTCGGCTCGGCCAGCGTGATCGGCGGCCAGGCCTCCGCGATTCATCTCTCCGGTTGGACGATTGACGAGATGCTCATCCGGAAATCCGCCGCTATGGTGCTTCGCTGGCCGCAGATGCAAACCCGCAGCTTTGATTTAGCGACATTGAGCGTGCGGCAGCGGCCGTTCACGGATGTCAAGGCGGAATACGACCGGCGCGTCAGCGAACTCGGGGACTGGATCGAGCGCGCCCGCCACTATGCTCAGGCCCTGGAGAAGGGCTCGGCTGCCAACTTCGAACGCGACCTCAAACTCGAAGCGCTTGTCCCTGTCGTCCGCGGCCAGCTTCCTCTTTTGGTTTTTGCCTCGCGCGCGCGTGAAATCCGCAGCGCCGTGGAATTCTGCGACCAGCAAAAACTCAAAATGATCCTCGCCGACGGCGCCGAAGCCTACAAAGAAAAAGACCTGCTGCGTTCGAAGAGCATTCCGGTGGTCCTCCGGCCGACTCTCAGCCTTCCCGAAGAAGAAGACGATCCCTACGATCGCTCGATGACCCAGCCTGCGGAGCTTGCCGCCGCCGGCGTCAAGATTGCCTTCGCCAGCTTTGATAACTCCTTCGCGCGGCGCCTCGGGCAGTTTACCGCCAACGCTGTCGCCTACGGGCTGCCGCACGACGAAGCCCTCAAGGCCGTCACGCTTGTGCCCGCGCAAATCTTCGGCCTCGACAAAGAACTCGGCACGCTGGAAACCGGCAAGATTGCCAATCTCATCGTCACCACCGGCGACCCCCTCGAGGTCACTACGCAGGTGCGCTACCTCTTCATCAAGGGCCAGCTCACCTCGCTCGACAATCGTCACCTCCAGCTTTATCAGGAGTACAGCAAGCGGCCATAGCCCAGTTGCCGCGCTCATGGCATGGTCTCGTTTGATCCCTGCAGCCACGGGTGACGTTTGCCCGGCAATCCTCGTCTAACAGGCCAGGGGTGGCTTGCGTCCACATTCTGGAATGGAACTAAAAAGAAGCTGACTTCGTCTGACTAGAGCAGAGACCTCGATGAATACTATCTGGCAGGACTTGCGCTATGGCGCGCGGATGCTGCTCAAGAGTCCCGGGTTCACGCTCATTGCCGTTCTCACTCTGGCGCTCGGCATCGGCGCCAACACGGCCATCTTCACTCTTCTCGACCAGGTCTTGCTCCGGCTGCTACCTGTGAAGGATCCCCAGCGCTTGGTTTTGCTGACCATGCGCGGCAGGCACTACGGCAACAACTGGGGCGGAAACGCGATTTCGCTTCCCATGTTTCGCGATTTCCAGAACCACAACGAAGTCTTCTCGGGAATGTTCTGCCGCTTCCCCGTCGAGGCCAGCGTTACCTTCGGCGGAAATGCGGAACGCGTTCAGACGGAGCTTGTCTCGGGGACCTATTTCGACGTTCTTGGTGTCGGCCCGGCCCTGGGCCGCACGCTCCTGCCCGAGGATGATCGGGTTCCCGGCGGCCACCCGGTCGTCGTCTTGAGTTACAACTACTGGAAGACGCAGTTCTCGGGTGATCCCGGAGTTGTCGGAAAAACGTTGATCGTTGACAACCACAGCTTCACCGTTGTCGGCGTCGCCCAAGCGGGTTTTGACGGCGCCGAACCGGGATACGCGGCGAAGCTCTTCTTCCCCGTCATGATGCAGCCGCAGATCTTTGCCTTCACCTCCAACCTGTTTACGGACCGCCGCAGCCGCTGGGTCAATGCCTTCGGGCGCTTAAAACCTGGTGTTACGCAGGCACAGGCGAAGGCATCGCTTCAGCCTTTCATGCATTCCATGCTCGAGATGGAGGTCCGCGAGGCGGCCTTCAGCCACGCCTCGGCGTTTGCCCGCGAGCAGTTTCTCAAAAGCTGGATTGACGTGCTGCCGGGGTCGCAAGGCCGGCAGGAGTTTCGCCGGGAGTTGTCCACTCCGCTGTGGGTTCTGATGGCCACGACGGGCATCGTTCTGCTCATCGCTTGCGCGAATATCGCCAACCTCCTCCTGGCTCGCGCCACACGGAGGCAAAAGGAAATCGCCGTGCGCCTGGCAATCGGAGCCAGCCGTGCAAGAATCATCCGCCAGCTCTTGATCGAAACCCTTTCTCTTTCGGCGCTGGGAGGCCTTCTTGGGATTGCCTTCGCGTTCTGGGCGGACCGCGCGTTGATGTCCATCTACCTGCCGGCGGATTCCGTGGGCCTGAACATTTCCACGGCCCCGGATCTCCGGATTCTGCTGTTTACCCTGGCGGTGACGATTCTGACCGGCGTGATTTTCGGCCTGGTTCCGGCCCTGCAGACAACCAAGCCGAATATTGGACGCACTCTGAAGGATGAAGCGGGAGCGGTCGTCAGCGGCGGCCACGGCGCGCTGGGGAAGTCACTGATCATTGCTCAGGTGGGGCTTTCGCTGCTGCTCTTGATCGGCGCCGGGCTCTTCCTGCGCACATTGAACAACCTGAGCAATCTGGGTCCCGGCTTCCCGGTCGAGCGGCTGGTGGGTTTCAATATTGACCCGTCGCTCGGCGGCTACACGCTCGAACGCTCGAAGATTTTCTATCAGCGCCTGACCGAGAGCCTCCGCTCGATTCCCGGAGTCCAGTCTGTCGGCCTGGCTGGAATACGAATCCTCGAAAACAACGAATGGGACAGCGGTATGACCGTGGAGGGCTACACGCCTCCGAAACCCGAGGAGCATCCGCAGCCCTTCATGAACCAGATCGGCCCGGGTTATTTTGCCACGCTCGGCGTATCTATCGTCGCGGGGCGCGATTTTACGATCAACGACAACCGCCAGGTCAAGGTCGGTCTCGAGCCCGACGATTGGACACCGACGGCCGTGATGATCAACGAGAAGTTTGCCCAGAAATACTTCGCCGGCCGAAATCCCATCGGCCTGCATCTCGGATTCGGGACCGATCCGGGAAGGCCCACGCCGATGGAGATCGTCGGCGTGGTGAAAAACATCAAGTACACGAACCTCCGCGACGAAATCCCCGAGCAGGCCTACATCCCCTATCTCGGCAGTTTCTTCGTCCGCAGCATGACCGTGTACGTGCGCGCCACCGCGAAGCCGAATCCGCTGATGAACGCCATACGCGCGAAAGTCCGCGAACTCGATCCCAACCTCCCGATTTACACCATGCGGACCGAGGAGGCACAGATCAGCGATTCTCTTACGACGGAGCGCATGATCGCCAGCCTCTCCGCGGTCTTCGGATTCCTGGCGACCCTGCTCGCCGTCATCGGCCTTTACGGCGTGATGGCCTACAGCGTGGCGCAACGCACGCGGGAGATCGGCATACGCATGGCCCTCGGAGCAGCGCAAGGAAACGTCATCTGGCTGGTCATGCGTGACGTCTTGCTGCTGGTGGTGGCCGGTGTCGTCACAGGGGTATCTGCGTCGTTGGTGCTTACGCGCATCGTGCAAAGCCAGCTTTACGGGTTGACCGCGCATGACCCGTCGACGCTCGCCCTCGCCACCGCGGGCCTGGCGCTGGTCGCCTGTGCTGCGGGCTATATCCCGGCTCTCCGCGCAAGCCGCGTGGACCCCATGGTAGCGTTGCGCTACGAGTAGCCGCGTCCGCACGCTCCGCAACTCTTGAAACATTCTTCGGGTTAGACTCGTTACGTACAACAGAGGGGCGCATGCGTTGTTTCGTGCGGGTCGTCATCATTGCGGTTGTAATTCTCTCTGCGGGCTCTTCCTCTCGCGCACAAGACGCCTCCCAGATTATTGACCGATACGTTCGCGCCACGGGCGGCGCCAAGTCCCTTAAAAGAATTCAAACCCTCACCCTCGAAGGAAGTCTCGTCAGCGATTCCGCCGGCAAGTCCGGCGCGTACACGCTGATCCTCAAGCTTCCCAACCGCTTCTACTCGGAACTCATTCTCGGCGACACGCATTGGATCGAGGCCTACAACGGTAAATCGGCCTGGCACGAAGACGCTTCCGGCGAAATCGGCACGCTTCTCGGTCCTGAAGCGATTCAGGTGGAAGCGGCGGCGCAGATTGCCAATACGCATCTGCTCGATCCCAAGAAAAACAAGATGGCTGTGGCGTTCGTCGGCCACGCGCAGGTGCGCGATCGAGATGCCCTGCAAGTGGAAGTAACCACGGCCACCGGAGTCACGCGCCAGCTTTTCTTTGACCCGCAGACGCATTTGCTGCTGAAGGAAGCCGCGGCCGTCGGCGGAGTGGACGAAGAGATTCTCTACGACGATTATCGCGCCGAAAGCGGCGTTCAATTGCCGCACAAGCTCGAGCTGCATCGCGGCGCTGAATCGTACGCCATCGGCGTCACGCGCATCGGCGTCAACGGAGTCGTCGGTGAACGCGTTTTCGATTTTCCAAAGAAGTCGCAAGTGCAGTTGCCCGACCTGAAGGCCCTCTTCAAGGAAATTGACGCCAACCAGAAGGCCATCGATAAGATAAAAGAAAATTACGCGGGAACACGCACGGAAGACGAGACCGAATTCGACGGCAACGGAAAGGTGAAGAAGCACGACGTCCGAGAGCACACCTTCTTTTACTTGGACGGCCAAGAAATCTCCACGCTCGTCAAGAAAGACGGCAAGCCGCTAAGCGATGACGAGCAGAAGAAAGAAAACGAGCGCGTGCAGAAACGCATCCGGGAACACCAGAAGAAGGAAACAAAGAAGGAAGAGAAGGAAGAGAAGGCCAAGGAGGAAGGCAAGGAGAAAAGTGACGACGATGTCGGCATCGAGGTGTTTCTCCGCGCCTGCCAGTTCGTGAACCCGCGCCGCGAACGCTTCCGCGGGCAGGACGTCCTGGTCTTCGATTTCGAGCCCAATCCGGAGTTCAAGCCGCACAAGCTGGAAGAAAAGATCGTGCAAAAGCTGGCGGGAGTCGTGTGGATTGACGAAAAGGCCCGCGATGTGGCGCGCCTCGAAGCTTATTTCGTCAAAGATGTGAAATTCGCCGGCGGCCTGCTCGCCAATTTGCAGAAGGGCACGAGCTTTGTCTTCGAACAGGCCTTCATCAACAACGAGGTTTGGCTGCCGACTTACGCAGAAGCGCATATTGGTGCGCGCGTCCTGCTGGTCAAGGGGTTCAAGATCAGCGCAGTGACGCGCTATTCGGACTACAAGAAATTCAACGTCGAAAGCCTCGCCACCATCTCGGCTCCCGCCAAGCAATAGCGCCGCCCGCGCGGCGCTCGCCCGTCGAGAGTGCGGTTTCCTGCTTCACCATCGTGACGGCCCTTCGTCGCCATAGCATTCCCCGCTACTGGAAACTGGCGACAAACATGGTATAGACTCCCATGTTTTGCTTTCCAGCCGGACGAAGAATCGCGAACCTTTCGCATTGGTGGGGGAAAATGGGGTCTCTTTCAGCCAACATCCATGCACGCTGCCCGCTCGCTGCCGCGCTTTCTACGGCCCTTCTCGTCTCAATCCTCTTCACCGCCGGGCTCGCCTTTGCCGGCCCGTGCGAGGATTTGAGCGCCCTCAAACTCCCCGGCGCCACCATTACCTCGGCTGAGTCCGTCGCCGCGGGCGCGTTTACTCCTCCGGGCAGCGCGGCGGCCCCACCCGTGTTCAAAAATGCCCCTGCGTTTTGCCGAGTGACTGCAGAACTCAAGCCCTCGAAGGACTCCGACATCAAGATGGAGGTCTGGCTGCCGGCCTCCGGCTGGAACGGCAAATTCCAGACCCAGGGCAATGGAGGTTTCGCCGGAATGATCAACTATCCTGCCATGGCCGGCGCCGTCAGCCGCGGCTACGCCACCGCCAGCACCGATACCGGTCATGCAGGAACCGCCGGGGACGCAAGCTGGGCCCTGGGACACCCCGAAAAAATCACCGACTTCGGGTATCGCGCGGTCCACGAAATGACCCTGAAGGCCAAGGAAATCATCCACGCCTTTTACGGCAAAAATCCCAAGCGCTCTTATTTTGCAAGCTGCTCGAACGGCGGACGCCAGGGCTTGATGGAAGCCCAGCGCTTCCCCGAAGACTACGATGGCATCATCGCCGGCGCTCCCGCCAACTACTTTACCCACCTGCTGACCGCAGGCGCCTGGGACGTTCAGGCCACGCAGACCGATCCGGCCAGCTACATTCCCGCGGCCAAGATCCCGGCCCTCAGCGCCGCGGTGCTCAAGGCATGCGACGCTCAGGATGGCGTGACCGATGGCGTGATCAATGATCCCAAGGAGTGCCGTTTCGATCCGGCTGCCCTGCTGTGCAAGGAGGCCGACTCCGACAGTTGCCTCACCGCCCCGCAGGTGGCGGCCCTCAAGAAGTTGTATGCCGGACCAACCAACTCCAAAGGCGAGAAAATTTTTCCCGGCCGCGTGCCGGGCGGCGAAGATGGACCTAACGGCTGGGCCTCTTGGGTCAGCGGAGCGGCACCGGGGACCAGCCTGATGTTCCAGTTCACCACCAATTTTTTCCCCAACATGGTCTTCGACGACCCAGCCTGGGATTTCAAGACCTTCAACTTCGATACCGGCGTCAAGACCGCGGACGATAAGCAGGCCGTCAATCTCAATGCCACAGACCCCAACCTGAAGGCTTTCCAGGAGCGCGGCGGCAAGCTCATCCTGTACCACGGCTGGAGCGACGCGGCCATCTCCGCGTTGAACACCATCGACTACTACGACAGCGTCGTGGCCAAGATGGGAGCCCCCGAGACCAGCCAGTTCGTGCGCCTCTACATGGTTCCCGGAATGCAGCACTGCGGCGGAGGTCCCGGGCCGAATTCCTTCGGCCAGTTCGGCGCCGGTCCGGCCGACCCGCAGCGCAATCTTCGCCTGGCTCTCGAACAATGGGTCGAGAAAGGTATCGCGCCGGATAAAATCATTGCCACAAAATTTGTGAACGACCTCGATCCGGGGCAAGGCGTCAAGTTGACGCGGCCTCTGTGCCCGTACCCGCAGATCGCCAAGTACAATGGCTCGGGCGACACCAATGACGCAGCCAATTTTGCGTGCGCCCGGGAAAAGAAGTGACGTTCCCCGCCAAATTGTGAGGACGTGTGTTGTACCGACGCAGCTCGGTTCCGCTCTGCGGCGCCCGCCCTCGGATGAGCCGCATCCTTCCTCTCGCCGCAATCTCCATCGCGGCCATTCTTTCCGGCTGTACCCATCAGCCCGCTCAAAATCCTCCCGCAGCTCCTCCCACCATCGTCTTCATGACCGACTTCGGGACCGCCAACGATTCTGTGGCCATCTGCAAAGCGGTCATCATCGGCATCGCCCCCGGCGTTCGCATCATGGACATCACTCACCAGGTCACGCCGTTTTCCATCGAAGAAGGCGCGCGTTTTCTGGCTGGCGTTTCGCGGTACTATCCCTCCGGCACAATATTTCTCGCCGTAGTTGACCCCGGCGTCGGCACCTCGCGCAAGGCCGTCGTCGTCAAGACGAAAAAGGGCCAGTTCTTCGTTCTCCCCGACAACGGACTCATCACACCGGTCCTCGATCGCGACGGCCTCGACGCCGCCCGCGAAATCACCAACACTTCCTGGATGCTCACGCCGGCGGTTTCCTCCACCTTCCACGGCCGCGACATTTTTTCCCCTGCGGCGGCGCATCTCGCCGCTGGATGGGACTGGACGCAGGTCGGCCCGGTCGTTTCCCAACTGGTCCGCCTTCAGCCGCGCGTTTCCACCACGAACGCCGGCGGAATCACCGGCGAAATCATCGCCCTCGACGATCCCTACGGCTCGCTGATCACCGATATCCCCGGCGACGAATTTCGCAAGCTCGGTTACGCTCTCGGCGACACAGTCACCCTTCGCCTCGGCGACAAGCCCTTCACCGCGTCCTACGTCAAGACCTTCATGGACGTCGCCGTTGGCCGGCCCCTCCTCTATGTGGACTCCCGCGGCCAAATGGGCCTCGCTCTCAACCAGCGCAATTTCTCCCGAACCTACGGCATCGCGCCGCCCACGCCCATCTTCATCCCCCGGAAACGGTAGCAGAGGCTTGCACTGAGCGCGGCCAATGTGCTTCAGTTCACCCTGAGCTTCGAAGGGCCTGTGTTCTTTTCCCTCCGCCCCCTATGTCTTTCCGCATTCCGTCTCTGTGTTCTCTGGGTGCTCTGTGTTTCAATCTCTCTTGCTTTTTCTTCCTGTGCGTCGTCCAATAGTGTTTTGCATCTAATCCTGCGGAGGTTTTCCTCATGCGCGAAGCCGTCCTGGTCAGCTCCGTCCGTACCGCTGTTGGCAAAGCATTTAAGGGCACGCTGCGTTCCACGCGCCCCGACGATCTCACCGCCGTCGCCATCCAAGGCGCGATCGCCCGCGTCCCCGGCTTTGACCCGCACGAAATCGAAGACGTCATCCTCGGCTGCGCCATGCCCGAAGCCGAACAGGGCATGAATGTCGCGCGCATTGCCGCTCTTCGCGCCGGTCTGCCCATCGAATCCTCGGCGATGACCATCAACCGCTTCTGCTCTTCCGGCCTCCAGGCCATCGCTATGGCCTCCGAGCGCATCATGGTGGGCCACGCCGAAGTGATTCTCGCCGGCGGGACCGAGTCCATGAGCATGGTTCCCATGGGCGGCAATAAAGTCTCGCCAAATCCCTGGCTGGTGGACAACGCTCCCGACACCTATATCAGCATGGGCCTCGGCACCGAGCACCTCGCCCGCAAATACGGCATCACGCGCGAGCAGGCCGACGAATTCTCCCTGCAAAGCCACAAGAAAGCCCTCGCCGCCATCGCCGCCGGAAAATTCAAAGAAGAAATCGTACCTGTGGAAGTGAAAATCACCGCCGTCGAAAACGGCTCGAATGGCTCTGCGCTTCCAGGCAGCGGCCGTGGAGGCACCGCCGTTGCCGTCAAGCCCGCAACCACCAAGGTCATCTTCGAAACCGACGAGGGCCCTCGCGCCGACACATCGCTTGAAGCCCTCGCCAAGCTCAAGCCCGCCTTCCACGCCCAGGGACAGGTCACCGCGGGCAACTCTTCGCAGATGAGCGACGGCGCCGCCGCCGCCATCGTCATGAGCGCCGAACGCGCCCGCGCCCTGGGCGCCCGGCCGCTTGCTCGTTTCGTGGCCTTCGCCACCGCCGGCGTCCTTCCCGAAGAATTCGGCATTGGCCCGGCCTTCGCCATTCCCAAAGCTCTTCAGCTCGCGGGATTGAAGCTCGAGCAAATTGATGTGATCGAATTGAATGAAGCCTTCGCCGCGCAGGCGCTTGCCGTCATCAAAGTCGCGGGACTCGATCCCGCGCGCGTCAACGTCAATGGCGGCGCCGTGGCCCTCGGCCATCCGCTGGGCTGCACCGGCGCGAAGCTCACCGCATCCGTTATTCGCGAACTCCAGCGCCGCAACGCCCGCTACGGCCTCGTCACCATGTGCGTCGGCGGCGGCATGGGCGCCGCCGGAATCTTCGAGCGCCTCTAGTGGCACAGCCACTCCTGCTTGCCCCGTAGGGGGCTGTGCCTACTCTTCTCGGGCGCTCGCATCCGGCATCTTTACTGTCCCTCTGCCGCCCTGCCCTGTGTCTATCCTCCCTCGCCTCCGCATCATTACCCCTTGATATACGAACTCTCTGCTAACACGCTCAATCCGAAGAAGTTAATCGAATATCTGACAGGGATATTCGTCCGCAGCGAGCCTTGCGTCCCGAAGGGACCCCTCTGCTAACTTCTTCATTTCATGGGACTTAACTTTCTATTGACTTAACTCATGGATTATGGAACAATCTGGCCCGGAAGATGGACGACGACCACTGAGAGCCGACCACTGACACCCCCATACCCTCCTGCCTGCCATGCCCTCCTCGAACGCCTTCGCCCTTCCGCCTTCAACCGCTCGCTTTCAACTTTCGGCTGTCAACTCTCGGCTTTTCTGCTCTAATTCCTTTAGATTCACACTCTTATCGAAAAACGCGTCTGCAAACCATTTAGAATCACACTCTTGCAAAAACAAAGGACTTAAAGTCCCCTGTTTTCACACTCTTACAAAAAAAGGGTAGGGGGAGGGGGTCTGTTTGTGTCAGAACACCAGTCGCCAGGTTATCCCGGGTCATCAGCCTCGAGTCACGGCCGCAGGCCAGGGCTCATCCGCCACGGACCACGGGCCACAACCCACAAAACCCTGATACACTCCCCGGCGTCATGCCGGGAGCATCCATGGAGAACCACAAACGCAGCGCTGGATTCGCTCTCACCATTCTTTTCGCCATCAATATGATGAATTTTTTCGACCGCAACATGCTCGGCCCCGTCGTCGAACCGATCCGCAAGGAATGGCATCTCAACGACGCGCGAATCGGCTGGCTGGCCACGGCCTTCACTCTGCTCTACGCCGTCGTGGGAGTGCCGCTGGGCCGCCTGTCGGATCGCTGGAACCGCACGCGGATTCTCAGCCTCGGGGTCGCTCTGTGGAGCCTGCTGACCGCGGCCACGGGCATTGCGTGGAACTTCGCGGCGCTCTTCGTGGCGCGTCTGGGCGTGGGCATCGGTGAAGCAAGTTGCGCTCCCGCTTCGAATTCGTTGATCGGCGATTTCTATCCCGCCGCGCGGCGCGCGCGCGCCCTTTCCATCTTCATGCTGGGCCTCCCGCTGGGAATCTTTTTTTCCAACCTGGTCAGCGGCCGGCTCGCCGCTTCGT
>WNGL01004071.1_pt1 | contig 25423 bp, 25 predicted proteins | sample 5400591 | NCBI WGS metagenome assembly WNGL01 (sample SAMN13153377, study PRJNA577476) | soil metagenome | isolation source: 80 cm soil or saprolite under Garry oak tree replicate 1 | place: USA:California | collected 2016-06-15 | reverse complement strand
TTATTGTAATTGAGGAAGATGTTAGCGAATCGTCAGAGAGCTCGCGATGACGTAACCACGCCGAGCATATCATTTGCCGTTTGCCGCGACCGACCTAATCACCGCCTTTTGCTGGTGCAAACTCGATCTTGGATATGAAGTTTTTGTCGCCTTTCTTCGTGTATTCTACAGTGGCCGCAGAACCTAAACCGATGTCGGCCATCTTCGCTGGCTTCTCTTGAAGCTCCGTGACTTTTGTCTTCTGATTATAGTCGATCGTTACCAGTTTCCCGTCCTTGGTGACGACGATCATGTAGTTCTTTTCGGTGTCCAATAATCCGATGTCACCAGCGACTTTCTCTGCTTTGGTCTTCTCCGCCTTTTTTTCTTCTGTTTTTTTCTCTGTCTTCTTTTCCTGGGCAGGCACCGGTAAAGCCACAGAGACCATCAGTAGGACAACCCATCCGGCTACAATCTTCGATTGCGTTTTCATTTTTTTAATCCCTCCAAGTTAGAGAATAAAGCGACGCCGTATACAAATTAATCTCCGCCCTTCGCCCCTTTGAACTCCAACCCGGTTGCAACGTTTTTGTCCTTTTCTTGGGTGTATGTCACGGTCGCCGAAGAGCCCAGGCCAACATCCGCTATTTTCGCAGGAGTAGGTGTAATTTCGAAAGCCTTGGTTTTCGCGTCGAAGTCGAGGGTGACAAGCTTGCCTTCTTTCGTGACGAGTATCATGTAATTTTTTTCCGTGTCGATGAGCCCTATATCGCCGCTCGCCTTTTCAGCTTTCGCCTTTTCAGGAGCTTTCTCGGCCGGCGCTTTGGTCTCTGCTTTCGCGGTTGGAGCGGGTGTTGCTGGCTTCGCGGGCTTTTCCTCCTGCATGGAACAGGATGTGATAGCAAAAATCCCGCAGACTAATACAATATTCGTAACCACCGCTGCGTTATTCATTTCAACCCCCTAGATTGTAAGACCTAAGTAATGTGCAGATAATTCTAGAGTCGTATACTTTAAGCTGCGATATATTGTCAAGTGGAAAAATTGTTGGTCCGTTGCCGCTTAAGACAAGCAGCCGGGGTGGCTGTCAGATGCCGCGCATACCAAAAAGAAAGGGGAGCCGTTTGCTCCCCTTTCTTTATTTCAATTAAACGCGGAACTAGAACTGATAGCGCCACGTAAAGCTGAAATCGGTCCAGTTACAGCCGCTCCCAAATCTTTTGAGCGTAGTCTGATGGGAACTGTTGCAACCTAGGTTGCGCGCCATGTTATTAGCAGACTGTATGCCGTTGGCTCCGGCCAACGTACTAGCCTGGCGGATATTGGAAGCGTCATACCATAGCACCGCAGCTCCAACGCTCATCCGGTTCATGAGAAAATACCAGATGTCCCATTCCCGCAGCAGAATTCTGTCGCGGTGGAACTGTTGTGGTCCCGTAGCTACCGCCGTAGTTGATCCATTATTGCAACTTATTCCTGCGCCACTGAACGGCCCTGGGCAAGACACATCGGTCCGCTCGAAGTGGGTGCCGAGAAGAATCGATCCGGGTGTGGTGGCATCCCCGGTCAGGAATCCCTTCGGACTCCAGATAAACAGGTCATGTCCGAGCAACCACACTCTACCTTTGACATTGCTGTTGTCATCGTCGTAACGTTGCCAACCACCCACGGCACGGAACCGGTAGGGACCCACGGTCCAGGCAAATCCTGGCATGAGAAAATGCGTCATGCCCGAACCATTAACACCTGCACGAAACAGGGTCTGTCTGCCACCGTCACCGTTATCCCGAATTCGCACCTCGTTGCAACCGATCGACTGAGGATTCTGTGGCGTGTGGTTTGAAGCTCTGTAAACCATCATCGCCTTCGCCGATGGTCGCATAGACTACGTTAACCAATGGAAATCTTCCGGGAATGCCGATGCCGCTCAGATCCTTGTCTTGCCAGTTAAGTCCAAAGCCGTTGCCCCACCGGCCGGTGTTGAAGCCGGTGTTGCGGGAGAGCAGATCATATTCCAACTGAGACCCCGTGCTGCTCGAACCCTGACGATAAGAGCTCATCGCAGCGGGACCATCCATGCCGGTATAGAACGTCGGCAGCCAGGGATTGAATTTCTCTAAATGCACCCACAACACGCCGCGCTGCAGGATGGAACTAGTACCCGTGTTCGTCGAGTTCTTCGCGTTACCGGTCCCAAAGCCGTCGAGGTCGAGACCCGTCTCGATCTCGTACAGACAGTCGTTTACGCAGTAATAGAAAAAAGGCCTGAAGCGACGTCCCATCACACCGCCGGTTTCTCTACCTGCTTCGGTCAAGCCCGACTCAAAAAGCAACCTGAAGTGAGCCTCCATGCTGGTTCGGAAAGACCACGACTTGTCCGCTGCCTCGATCAACATACCGCTGCCCGGACGGTAGCTGAAATTCGGCAGCGCTGCCTCTGCGGCCGTTGCTTGCTTTCTTAATTCAATCTGCTCAGCTTTAACTTGCGCCTGCTCAGATTTGAGTCGTGTCAACTCATCCTCCAGCGATCGAATTCGTTGATCCACGTCATCAGCCCGAACCGGCGCCGCGGCGGCGAGGAGAACAGTCAGCAGAAATCCCAATGCTCCGCTAATCAGAAATTTGTTCTTCATATTCTCCTTATCCTCCTTTAAAAGTACTTATATAGTACTAAGCGTGCCGATTATTAGCCAAATAATCTGAATCTGTCAAGACTAAAGTTGTAAATTAATAAATTATGAGAGACATTATAGGTAGTCTATTGGGGCTCCCTGGGAAAATTGCGCCAAAGTACGGCTATTTACGTATGGGCAGGATTCCAACTAATACCGGCTGGCGAGTCTATAATTTTTCGGCCCATCATTGTCCGTGACATTGAGATATCCTTTCCTCTTGGCTACATTGAGAGCTGCCAATGCTCACCAACAGAATTATCCCTTGTCTAGATGTTAAGGCGGGACGGGTTGTTAAAGGCGTAAAGTTTCTTGAGCTGCAGGATGCCGGCGATCCGGTAGAGATCGCGCGCGTGTACGATCGAGAAGGCGCCGACGAACTCTGTTTTCTCGACATCACGGCTTCCCACGAAAACCGAGAAATCATGCTCGACGTGGTCGCGCGCACCGCCGATCAGGTCTTCATGCCCCTCACCGTCGGCGGTGGAATTAACAAGCTTGAAGATATACGCAAGCTATTAAGGGCCGGCGCGGATAAGGTCTCCATCAATACGGGGGCGACCAATCGACCCGAGTTTGTTCGGGAGGCTGCGGAGATGTTCGGCAGCCAATGCATCGTGGTAGCCATTGACGCCAAGCGAGCAAATAACCACTGGGAGGTTTTCACGCACGGCGGCAGAAACGCGACTGGGATTGATGCAAGTGAATGGGCCGGGAGGATGGCGAGCTATGGCGCTGGAGAGATCCTCCTCACCAGCATGGACCGGGACGGCACCAAAGCGGGTTACGACCTAGAATTGACGAGGGCGATCTCAGAGCTCGTCCCAATTCCCGTGATTGCTTCCGGCGGGGTTGGGACTCTCGAGCACATCTACGAAGGACTGACGCAAGGCAAAGCGAGCGCCGCGCTTGCCGCTTCGATCTTTCACTATCGGGAGTATTCCATTTCGGAATGTAAAAACTACCTTCACAACCGCGGCATCCCCGTACGTCTCGTGCGCTAGGCCAAGTATTGGCCGTCCGGTTTGAATTCGCAGGCTACGCCGGAAATTTATTTCCTAAGAAGCGAATATCGCCTTTTTTCTCGGCGGGTCGAAAAACGGCAACTTTACGACCGTTGCACCGGCGGTTTTTCGCGCGTATTCCACTGTGACTTCCATGTCGAGTCGGGTCCCTGGCATCGCCTGTTCTCTCGCTACCGTAGCAAGTGCGATATACTTCTTGAGCGTCGGCGACCAGCCGCCGGTGGTGGCGTGTCCAACCTGCACGTCATCCTTATAAACCGGCGCCACTCCACGCCAGGCGGTTAGCGGAATTTGCGGCGGCAATCCAATCTTCTGATGCAGATATTCGTAATCCCGCAGATCGATCTCCACACCGACGATCTGTCGAGAGGGGCCGCGTGCATCGGCTTCCCGCAATGCTTTGCAACCGACAAAATTTTCTTTCTTCAAGTCCACCGTCCAGCCGAGGCCGATTTCAAACGGCGAATATTTCTGTGTCGCAATCAGGGCTTTTTCCGCGCCGATATAGTCCACTTCCAACAGGATAAACCCCGCCTCAAGACGCGCAATGTCAAGCGCGAGCATACCCGCGGGTTTGATTCCCAATCCCCGTCCTTTTTCCATCAGCACGTCCCAGATTCGCTCAGCGTGCTCGGAACTAAACCAAAGCTCGTAGCCAAGATCGCCGGTGTATCCCGTGCGAGACACAAGGAGCGGTACCGTAGCGAGGATGGCGGAGGTCAACCGAAAAAATTTTAGCTCACCCAGCGGAATATCCACCACTTCTTGGAGAACACGCAGCGAATTGGGCCCCTGAATGGCCAGGGCCGCCACCTGCTCCGAAACCTCCTGAATGCCAACGTTCATTCCCATGCCGTTTAGCTTCAGCCAACGCAAGCTCGCATCGGCCAAATGAAAGCGAAAATGATCTTCGGCAACGCGAAACACAGTGCCGTCCTGAATGACTTTCCCCTCCTCATCGCATAGGCAGGTATAGAGCGCCTGACCAACGGCACATTTTGCGGCGTCGCGCGTGATTACGCGATTGACGAGCTTCAGTGCATCTTTCCCCCGAACCTCGTACTTGAACAATGGCGATACGTCGATCAATGCAGCGCTGTTCCGAATTGCATGATATTCGTAATCGTGGAGGACATCGTAGGAACTAGCAACTAAGTAACCGGACCATGTGCGCCAGCTCTGGCTAACGCACAGGGGGGACGTGCGTGAATAAAAGGGCGTTCCGTACGGCATATTTTATTTTCGAATTTGGCTTTTTGATTTTCGATTCAAAGAAAATTTTGCCTCTTGCGTTGACTTGCGAAAGAAAATTACAAAAAATGCCGCCCTAAGCAAGGGCCATCGATGAACGGAAAATACGATGCTATTGTGATCGGCGGCGGCCACAACGGTCTCACCAACGCCGCCTACCTCGCGAAGGCCGGGAAGAAAGTACTCGTGCTCGAGCGGCGTCACCTCGTCGGCGGGGCCGCGGTGACCGAGGAACTCTATCCCGGGTTTAAATACTCGGTCTGCTCCTATGTCGTGAGTCTATTGCGCCCGGAGGTAATCCGCGAGCTGGAGCTTCCCAACTACGATCTGGAAATCATTCCCCTCGACAGCACGTTTACGCCCATGCCTGACGGGAACTACCTCGTCCGCTGGGGCGATCACGCCAAGACGCGCCGCGAAATCGCGCGCCATTCCATCACGGATGCGGAGGCGTACGAACAGTACGGGCAGTTGATGGTTCAGATGGCCATGGCCATCAAACCGCTGCTTGGAATCGTTCCGCCCAGACCCATTTCTTGGAACCCGCGGGATCTTTTTGGGCTCGCCTGGGTTGGCAATCATTTTCACGATCTCGGCGAAAAACTCTTTTACGAGATGACCAAGCTCATGACCATGAGCTCGGCGGACTTTCTGGACGGTTGGTTCGAGACCGATGCCCTCAAAGCGACCATGTCAGCCAGCGGCATCATCGGAACTTTCATGGGCCCCCGCTCTCCGGGGACGGCTTACGTTCTCCTTCATCATTACATGGGCGAGCTCGACGGCGCGTTTCGTTCCTGGGGTTTCGCGCGCGGCGGCATGGGAACCATCAGCCGCGTGATTGCTGACGCCGCGCGCCACTTCGGCGCCGAGATTCGCACACAGGCTTCGGTCGATCAGGTGCTCGTCAAGAACGGTCGTGCGTACGGCGTCGTACTAGATTCGGGCGAGGAGATTCGAGCGAGAGTCATCGTTTCCGGTGTCGATCCTAAACGAACATTTTTGAAAATGGTCGACTCGCAACACCTTCCATCGGAATTTGTAGAACAGGCCAGGAAGTTCAAGATCCGTGGCTCTTCAGCCAAGGTTAATCTCGCCTTGGACGGTCTGCCCAATTTTACCTGTCTTCCGGGAGAAGGTGCGCACCTCTCGGGGGCGATTTCGATCAGCCCCAGCATCGACTATATCGAACGCGCCTACGACGATGCGAAATACGGTGACTTTTCACGACGGCCTTATCTGGACACCGTCATTCCGTCGAGACTCGACCCCTCTATGGCGCCGCCGGGAAAACACGTCATGTCGATTTTCGTTCAATACGCGCCTTACCATTTGAACAATGGCACCTGGCCGGAGCGGCGCGAAGAGTTCGGCGATAATGTCATCGAGACCTTGAGCGAATACGCGCCCAATTTGAAAGACATTATCCTGCACCGCCAGGTCATAACCCCATGGGACTTGGAGCAAGAGTTCGGCTTGACGGAAGGAAATATTTTCCAGGGTGAACTGACTCTCGACCAGCTGTTCTTTCTCCGGCCTATTCCCGGCTGGGCCAAGTACCGCACGCCGATTAAGAATCTCTACATGTGCGGCGCCTGTACGCATCCGGGCGGTGGCGTCATGGCCGCCTCGGGACGACTGGCGGCATTGGAAATATTGAAAGCTTGGAAAATGAGAAGGGTTTAGCTCGCTGTGCAGAAATATGACGCAATCATTATCGGCGCCGGTCACAACGGCCTTGTAACCGCGGCTTATTTAGCCAAGGCTCGCAAGAAGGTTTTGGTTTTGGAGCGGCGCCAACTAATCGGTGGGATCGCCGCTACCGAAGAGGTCTTTCCCGGCTTCAAGTATTCAAGCTGCGCACACCTCGCCGGGTCGTTTTCCAACGACATAATCGGCGATCTCAATCTCAAGAAGCATGGCTTGGAAATTCTGCCTCTGGAGCCATTGCTTTTCTCACCTGCCCTGGATGGGAACTCACTTCTCGTTCCGCGTGAACCAGCCAAGATCGCCGAAGAAATCGGCCGATTCTCTCGAGCCGATGCGGCAAAATTCGACCGCTTCAGCGCGCTCTTGAAGAAACTGAGTTCTTTTCTTCGTAGCCTGAATGACTTGCCCATGCCGGACGCCGTAAGCCCGGGAAGCTTTAACCTCTCAGAATTGATCAAGCTTGGCTGGAAGTTTCATCGACTCGGCAAAAAAACAGCGTACGAGTTTCTCCGAATTGTTCCGATGAGTGCGTCCGATTTGCTCAACGAGTGGTTCGAAAACGATTTGCTCAAGGCTAGTATCGGAGCCAGCGGCGTGCTTAGTTCATTCGTAGGTCCGCGCGCCCAAGGAACCTCTTTCGTTCTTCTGCATCACCAGCTCGGAGAATCGACCGGTGCGCTACGAGCGTCGGGATTCGTGCGCGGCGGTATCGGCAATCTCCCGCAGGCCATCGCGCGAGCCGCGCAACAGCATGGGGCGGAAATTCGCACTGAAGTTAAAGTGACCAAGGTCGTCATCAAAAACGGCGTAGCCACGGGGGTTATTCTGCAAAACGGTGACGAAATCGCGGCGACTGTTGTGGTTTCGAACGCCGACACCAAAAGAACTTTTTTTCAACTGGTTGAGCCGACTTATCTAGATCCCCGCTTCTTGTTACAAGTAAAGAACATCAGATCCCGCGGCACGGTAGCCAAAGTCAACTTTGCATTGGCCGCCCTGCCTAAATTCAAATGTGCGCCGGATCACGCATCATCCGCGAATCTTGGCGGGGTCATCCACATTGGACCGACGCTGGATTATCTCGAACGCGCTGCCGATGATGCTAAATATGGCCGCTTCTCGAAACAGCCGTTCTTGGAAATTACGATTCCTTCGGTGGCCGATCCTTCCGTCGCTCCCGCGGGAAAGCATGTTATGTCCGTGTGGATGCAATATGCCCCGTATCACCTGAAAGGCAACAACTGGGACGAGCAGCGAGATGTCCTCGGAGATACCGTGATAAACCTCATTGAAGACTATGCGCCTGGTTTTAAGAACTCGATCCTGCACTACCAACTGTTAACGCCCATGGACCTCGAACAAAGCTTCAGTTTGACCGAAGGACACATTTATCACGCCGAAGTGGCGCTGGATCAAATGTTTTTCATGCGTCCGGTCGCGGGATGGGCACGGTATCGAACGCCGATCCAAAATCTCTATCTCTGTGGCTCCGGTACTCATCCGGGTGGCGGTGTTTCGGGCTTGCCTGGACATTATGCGGCAAAAGAAATTCTCCGTAGCTGGCCGCGAGAAAAGTAGCCTTGTTCCATCGATTTGTGGTAGACGCAGACATACTCGCGGCAAACCAGACTTGCCGCAGTAGCGATTGAGGCGAATATCAAGGCCACGCATGGGGGAACAGCCATGAACGTCAACGATCTCGATATTCATAAGACAGGCCTTCTCTTCTTCGACATGCTCAACGTGTACTACCACGGAGCTGCCGAGGAGACGAAAAAGCGAATGAAGCCGGTGGTAGATAACGCTGTCCGTCTCAGAGACGCTGCTCAAAAGGCTTCAATTCCCATCTTTTACGCCATGGCGAACCACCGAAAAGACGGCCAAATCCGGAGCATGATCGTTACGGACACTGACATGCGCCTTCGCCCATGGCCCAACGGTGAATGCAACCCGACTGTGCACGGCGCAACCGAGGGTTCATGGGAGCAACGGGTAATTGATGAGCTAAAGCCGGCGCCCGAAGACTACATTATTCCGAAATATCGCTGGAGCACCTTTCATCAAACATACTTTGATCTGGCGTTGCGCTCGCGCGGCATCGATACCATTATTCTCTCCGGCGGTGCCGTCGACGTCGGCATCGCGTCTACCGCCTATGCCGCCCGCGACTTAGATTATAATTTGATCATTGTCCGCGACGCCTGCAGCAACTCACATGACGATTCCATGGCGGCCTTCATGGATACAATTTTCCCGCGCATGGCCCGCGTGCGCACCACCAACCAGGCAATAGAATTGATACGGAGCGGCGCAAAATAGACTCAGATTTCTTCATGTAGCCTCAGCCCGGGAGATTGGACATCGCTGATGATGATTTCGCGGGGCAAAACGTCTAAGGCACGGATCACTTGACCATAACCAAACTGCTCAAATCGGGACTAGGTTTCGTAGCATCGCTGGCTATTGCGATTCCCGTTGTGCTTCACGCTCAGACTATCCCCCTTTCGGAAAGGCAAAAGATCGAACTACTCATTAAGCACGTGGCGGAGCTGAAAGACGCGAAGTTTGTCCGAAACGGGACTACCCACGCTGCGGATACCGCCGCCACTTTCCTACGGCGCAAGTGGGAAGCGAACGATTCCGAAGTGAAGACGGCGCGGGATTTCATCGAGAAAGTCGCAAGCTTCTCGGGTACTTCAGGGAAACCTTACCTGATCCGATTCAAGGACGGTAGCGAAATGAAAAGCCGCGATTTTCTACTTGCTGATTTGAAGAAGATTGAGAAGCCCATCGCTTGAGCAAGAGGTTACGGCAACGAAACCCACGGCCGCTACGACGCCCAATAGGCTACGCTAACACGCTAGACCCTTTCAAAAAAGGATCGGGACACCCATACTCGATTTCCCTTTCGCTACGTTGTAAGATTTTGCTACTTAGAAAAAGAAAATCGAGACAACACTGTTGGGCTCTTGGTCGAGTTGCCGGACGAACTGATGGAATACCGGGAGGTAGGAAGCAAAATGCCAGTCATTCTTAGAACCACGCTATTGCTTGTAGCATCAAATGTTTTTATGACCTTCGCGTGGTATGCACACTTAAAGAATCTGAATGGTCAGAAGTGGTATATTGCCGCCATAGCGAGCTGGGGAATCGCGCTCTTCGAATATCTGCTGCAAGTGCCGGCGAACCGGATCGGTTACACGCAATTGAGCCTTGCTCAGTTAAAGGTCACGCAAGAAGTAATCACCTTATCCGTATTTGCGCCGTTTGCGGTGCTCTACATGCGCCAGCCGCTAAGGCTCGACTATTTGTGGGCGGGATTGTGTCTGCTCGGTGCAGTCTACTTTATGTTTCGTTCCTAACACTGAACACACGAGAGAGCCGTAAAAAGTATTCTAATCGGCCTGGCTTTCTAAAAATCGTTCCGCGTCAATCGCCGCCATGCAACCGGTGCCGGCCGCAGTGACAGCCTGGCGGTAGACATGATCCTGCACATCCCCGCATGCGAAGACTCCCGGCACATTGGTTCTCGTCCCGTCATGAGTCAGGATGTATCCCGCTGGATTCAATTCTAACTGTCCCACGAAAAGTTTCGTATTGGGCTCATGGCCAATGGCGACAAAAAGCCCATCACATTTAAAATCTCGTGTTTCCCCTGTCTTCAGATTCTTGAGCCTGATACCTGTTACGCCGCCGGCGTTGGGATCGCCATAAATTTCTTCTACCACTTTTTCCCAGACAAAAAAGATTCTAGGATTTTTCTCCGCGCGATCTTGCATGATCTTGGAGGCGCGGAGCTGGTTCCGCCGATGAACAACCGTGACTTTGGTGGCAAATTTGGTCAGAAAAATCGCTTCCTCCATAGCGGTGTCGCCACCGCCAATGACGACCAGCTCTTTGTCCTTGAAGAAAAACCCATCGCATGTCGCGCAGGCTGAAACGCCGTGACCCATGAGTCTCGTCTCCGATTCGAGGCCGAGAAGCTTGGCCGAGGCTCCCGTGGCGACGATCAGCGCGTCACAAGTCACGCTGTCCTTGCCAAGGGATACTTTGAACGGTCGCTGTTTCACATTAACGGCGGTGACTTCACCAAACTCGGTTTCCGCACCGAAACGAACCGCCTGCCTTTTGAACTCCTCCATGAGATCCGGCCCCATGATTCCCTTGGGAAAACCGGGATAATTTTCAACGTCTGTGGTAATCATCAGTTGGCCTCCCGGTTGGGAGCCCTCGATGACGAGCGGCTTAAGATTTGCGCGAGCTGCATAAATCGCCGCCGTCAGACCGGCAGCGCCCGAACCTAAGATGACAACTCGATAGTGGCTTTTTTTCACCATTGGTTTTATGTAACATAAAAAGCCGTCGGTCGAAAGATTGGTTATGGCAAAACTCACTCATTTGGATGATCAAGGCCGTGCGCGGATGGTCGATGTCTCCGAGAAGGAAGTAAGCAGCCGAATTGCGGTGGCGCGAGGCAGCATTCACATGCGCCCGGAGACATTGGATTTAATTCTCGAAGGCAAAGTGGAAAAAGGCGACGTCTTTTCGGTGGCTCGCGTCGCTGGCATCATGGCGGCCAAAAAGACGTCGGAACTCATTCCCATGTGCCATCCGCTCAACATCACATCGGTGGAGATCGAGCTGAACCCGGAAAAGAACCCGGCGCGGGTCGAGATTGAAGCTTCGGTACGGGTGAGCGGCAAGACGGGCGTTGAAATGGAGGCGATGACCGCAGTTTCCGTCGCCGGCCTTACTATCTACGACATGTGCAAGGCCATCGATCGAGAAATGTCCATCGGCGAAATCCGGCTGGTCAAAAAAAGCGGCGGCAAAAGCGGCACGTTTATTCGGAAAGAGTAGCCAGCACGAGGCAACAGTAGTACTTTGAACCGTTTGACCAGCTTGAACGGCTTGAACTGCCAGCGGCATGTGTTCGAGTAGTTCAAAGAGCTCAATCCGTTCAAATTACAGTGGCGCCTCAAAGCGTTCGCTTACCCATTACGCTGCAACGAATATTTCTCAAGAAAGACCGAGAAGCCCCCGTCCTTCGGGGCCATCCGTGGATTTTTTCCGGAGCCATCGACCGAATCGAGGGCGACGATGAAACGGCTGGCATCGTTGATGTCTTCGACGCTCGAAAAACCTGGATTGCCCGTGGCCTCTCCAGCCCCAAATCGCAGATCCGAATTCGCCTTCTCACTTGGAAAGAAGAAACCATCGACCAGGGCTTTTTCACCCGCCGGCTGTCGCGGTCGCTGACGCTTCGGGAGAAATATCTCTCATCAACAACCAATGCTTATCGCCTCGTCAACGGCGAAGGCGATTTTCTTCCCGGCTTGATCATTGACCGCTACGGCGATTTTCTCGTCTGCCAGTTTTTTACCGCGGGCACAGATTCCGTCAAGGGAATCATCATGAATTCTTTGGCAGGCCTCATTTCGGCAAACGGCATCTATGAACGCAGTGAAGGTCGAGTCCGGGAGGAAGAAGAGCTCGAACCATCCGTCGGTGTGTTGGCGGGAGAAGCTCCGCCCGAGCTTATTCCCATCGAAGAGAACGGTTTTAAATTCGTGGTGGACGTTCGACGCGGCCAGAAGACCGGATTCTTTTTAGACCAAAGGGACAACCGCGTTTTGCTGTCGACACTCGCGCGTGAGCAGACGATCCTCAACTGTTTTTCGTACAGCGGCGCCTTTTCCGTCTACGCGCTCGCCGGAGGGGCAAAGCAAGTGACTTCCCTCGACTCATCAAGGCCGGCGCTGGAATTGGCCGAGCAGCACCTTCAGTTGAACGGTTTTGCATCCGGTGGAGAACTGCTCAAAGCCGACGCTTTCACCTACTTGAAAGAATGCGATACGAGCTTTGACGTGATCGTCCTGGATCCTCCGTCCCTGGCTCACAAACGCAACGACGTCACGGCCGCCACGGGCGGCTATAAGTTTCTCAATCTTCACGCTTTGAAGCGTCTAAATGCCGGCGGGCTTCTGCTCACCTTTTCCTGTTCCCAGCACGTTTCACTGGATTTATTTCAAAAAGTTGTTTTTGGAGCCGCCGTTGACGCCGGTCGCAAAGTCAGCGTTCTAAAAAGATTGGGCCAACCCCTTGATCATCCGATGAGCCTCCATCATCCCGAAGGGGAATATCTCAAGGGACTCCTGCTCGAGGTATTGGACTGATTCCCACAGTGTGATAGACGAAGTCGGCGGTCGCGCATTTCGAAACATCGATGAGACGAGCCCAAACGGCGAGGTTTCTATGGCTCGGTACCAGACTATCAAGGATTGGCCCGCTGAGGATCGGCCCAGAGAGAAGCTCCTGGATAAAGGGGCACAGACTCTGACCGAAACCGAGCTGCTCGCAATCATCCTCAGAAACGGCAATGCCAGTACGGGCGAGACGGCCATTGATCACGCTCGCCTGCTTCTCAGCCAGTTCGGCGGTCTCAAGGGGATCGACGAGGCCCCCGTGCATGAATTGGCGAAGGTCAAAGGGATTGGGCCAGCAAAAGTCGCGCAGATCAAGGCCTGTTTGGAAATCAGCCGGCGAATCGGCCACCAACCATGGGAAAGCGGCCAGCCTCTCCTCTCGTCGGAAGACGTCTTCCGCCACTTCCGAGACAATCTCGGAAAGGAAAAACGCGAGCTCTTCTACGTGGTCTTGCTCAACAACAAGAATAGAAAAATTCGCGAGGTCAAAATCTCAGAAGGCTCACTCACGGCGTCATTGGTTCATCCACGGGAGGTTTACAATCCTGTGATCCGTGAGTCCGCAGCCGCGGTCATCTTCGTTCACAATCACCCGAGCGGCGATCCGGCCCCGAGCCCCGAGGACCTCGACATCACGCGAAGGCTGAGGGAAGTTGGCGAAGTAATGGGGATACGCGTGCTGGATCATGTGGTGATTGGACGCGATCGTTATTTCAGCTTCAGCGACAAAGGAATGATGTAGTTTTACGGGCTTAAGTATCCCGTCGCTCGGCGATTAATTGCGCGCCTCGTTGACTTAAATTCGCTCCCCGTTTATTTTAGTCGAAACGGAAGTTCGGAACGCCACTTCCCGTCAAATTCATGACTGCTCTCGAAATCGGCAGGCCCCGTAGGGGAATCGGCTTTAATAGAAACATCATTTATGTCATCTTAATCGCGCTATTCATCGCGGGAATCTATTTCTTAGCCCCTAAATTTGAATGGCACAAACCGCAAATCAAGGTCACACCAAACACAGACTTCATCGGCCTCGCGCCCATCGAAATTGAAATCAGCGAACAGGGCAGCGGCTTGAAATCCGTCTCCGCTACACTTTCCGCGGGCGGCACCGAAATTCCGCTGGTCACCGAGCAGTACGAACAACCGGTGATGCAAAAGAAAATTATCCTCGTGTCATCGAAATTGGCAGGCGTTAAAGAGGGGCCCGCCGTTTTCCGTATCAGCGCCCGAGATCGGTCCCTATGGAATTTTTTTAGAGGCAACGAAGCGGTCGTTCAGAAAAACGTCACCATCGACATCACGCCGCCGACCATCGAGCTGATTGCGGACGATCCGTATATCAGCTTCGGCGGATGCGGTCTCATCGTTTACAAACCATCGCCAGATGCGGCAACGAGCGGCATCAAGATTGGCGACTATTTTTTCCCGGGGTACAAAGGCCAAACCAAGGATCCGAATGTATACATCGCGTTCTTTGCTCACCCGTACAATGTACCTCCGGAAGAAAAGGCCGTCTTGGTCGCTACGGACAAAGCGGGCAACACCCGACAGATGAAACTTTCTTATACCTTGAAGGATGTAAAATATAAAAAAAGCACCATCCCGATCTCGGACGAATTCATTCAAAGCAAAGTTGCGCCTTTATTGAACGACGTGGGCGCGCGTCAGGGAAGCCCGAAAGATATTTTTATCAAAGTCAATCACGCCTTGCGGAAACAAAACGACGACAAGATCCGAGCGGTAGGTCAAAAAACCGCCAACTCGATGCTCTGGAGTGGTCCTTTCAGCCAGCTCTCCAATTCCAAGGTCGAAGCTAATTTCGCCGATGCGAGGACCTATATGTATAAGGAACAAGCCATCGACACCGCCTACCATCTAGGGTTCGATCTCTCGGTCACCAAAAGATACCCCGTGGAGGCTGCCAATAGCGGAGTCGTGAGTTTCGTCGGCGACTTGGGAATCTACGGCAATGCCGTCATCATCGACCATGGCCTCGGACTTTCGACGCTTTACGGCCATTTGAGTTCGATCGATGTCAAGGAAGGCGACCCAATTAAACAGCAACAGATCATCGGCAAGACCGGCGAAACCGGTCTCGCGGTGGGAGACCATTTACACTTCGGCGTCTATCTTCAGGGCGTGCCTGTTCTGCCACTGGAGTGGTGGGATCAGAAGTGGATCAAGGACAACGTGACAGCGAAATTGGATTCATCCGGTACCGAAAACGCGGAAGAATCGAAGACCGCTCGCAGTGCAAAGGCGGGTCGCAAACGGCGGCGATAGCCGTATGCAAAATCCGTCCTTCGCTGAGTCAAGACAACTTTTTGCCGGCTTTCACTCGGCTTTTTTGACTTCGACGTATTCGCCGATAGCAACCTTCGTGTTTTGTCGGATGAGACCAATGATGTCGAGCCCTTCATCCTCTGGGTAAGCCGGGCCAGCGATGGTCGCCGTGTCTCCCTTCCCATTGATTACCACGACGTCGCCCTCCCCGAGCCTATATCAGGAGACAGGAATATCAATTTGGCTGCCCTACGACCCGAGAAAAATTTCGGCAATCCGCCGAGAACCTGAGAAGGAAACTGGATTAGCCTATCGAAATCTGTTTCTTTCTGGCAGAGTGCCCCCGAACGATCTTAATGGCGGACTTTGGCACGCAGAAATGGCGAGCGAGAAGCTCTATGATTGCTTGATTGGCCTTACCGTTCTGCGGCGAGGCGTGAACCGAAACCCGGTACTCACCAGCGGCGATTTGTGTGACGGCCTCGATCTTGGCTCGCGGCTTGACCGTTACCCAGATCCTGGTGTGCATGGCCTACGATAGCGTCGTCACAGCCACATTCAAGAGTCCATCCCAATCATGTTGTTGTTAGAGTTTCGCTAGCGCCGGCAGTTTAGCCGGCTTGTTTTTGAATCAATCCCAGGAGCTGCTGATAAGATCTCAGCAGATCTGTGGAGGTAATAATCCCGCAAACCGCTCCGCTATCGGTTACAACTGGGAGGCAATTTATACGCTTCGCGAGCATTTTTGCGACGGCTTCGCCGATCGGGGTTTCACGCCTAACGATGTATGGGGTGCGGGTCATTATCTGATCTAACGACTTGGTCTGCCAGTTAGAAGGACGTGCTAAGGCACGTAGGATGTCTCGGTCTGAAATTACCCCAACGACTTTTCCGTCATTGTCGACCACAACACAGTGACGGAAAAAACGATCTTTCATCAGTTTCACGGCATCGTTGAAACTATGATGCGGGCTTAAAGTGACAACCTTGCCGGTCATTACATCGGCCGCCTCTGTTGGTCCGATAACTAAGTCAAGCTCTCCTGTGGTTAAGTGCTCTTTTGCTGGCTTCTTAGAGATATTTTGCTTCATGTATTTCTCCCCTTTTTTGTTGAACCTTCGCGAATCTGGATCTTTGGTGAACGCCAGGAGCAAATTTCACGCCAGCAGATCCGCTGCGTCTTGCTGCCCAAACGGAACATCGGTCGAATTTTAGCTAAGGGGGAAAACGGATCAAAATACTTCATCGAATCCCGTAAAGTTCCAAAAAACTACCACAAATTCTAAAGGGAAAATTTGTTTAAGCGATACCTGAATTTGCTGATCCTGTACAAAAGATCTGCGAAGGTGACAATTTGGCAAGTCTTTTCGTCTCTTCCAAATGACTGGAATACCAATTGCTGAACATTGTGCGTCAGCCAAAAGGCACCGGCTAAATCATTTCTGTAGATTCTATCCACAAATCTTGATTGCTGGATCTCGTCAAGTAAGCTCAGCAGATACTTCGAAAACTGCCAACTTCCGATCACAGCGTCGGCTTATTGGACAATGACAGGTTGATCAGATAGGGATGATATTCACGAGGCTGAAAACGCGGAGGAATAGAACCGATGACTCTGATTTTAAACAACGAAGACATTCAAAAAGCGCTTAGCGTAAAAAAGTGTCTGGATGTCATGGAAGAATCTTACCGGGAACTTGCGTCGAGCCGGGCAGCCAATCGACCGACCTGCCACACCTATCTCCCCCACTCCCTGCCGCAGTCTACTTATAGCTTTAAGTCGGTCGACGGCGGCGTAGGAAAATACGGCGTATTGGCGCTCCGCGTCACCTCCGATGTCGTCCAAGAACAGCACATTAACAACTCCGTTCGTCTGGAAAAACTGCCGCTGGCAAAAGGAATGTTTGTCGGACTCGTCCAGCTTTTTAGCGCCGAGACCGGCGAACTTTTGGCCATCATGCCAGATGGCTTCATTCAGCAGACCCGGGTCGGAGTCACCAGCGCGCTCGCGATGAAAGTCATGGCACGGAAGAACTCGGAGACTCTAGGGCTTATTGGCTCCGGCGGGCAGGCGCGCGCCCACTACCGCTTGATGACTTCCGTGCTGCCGATTAAAAAGGTGAAAGTCTTCAGCCCGCATCCAGAGCATCGAAAAGCATTTGCGGCAGAAATGGAGCAAGAAACCGGTATATCCGGCGAGCCGGCCAATAGCGCGGAGGAAGCAGTTAGAGACTGCGACGTCATTTGCAGCGCGACGAACTCGTCTCGTCCGGTTATAAAGACCGATTGGTTAGAGCCTGGCATGCACTACAACTCTATCCGAGAATTCGAGACGGATCTTAGCTCTTTGGATAAATGCGACGTCGTCGCCATCCACACGCAATTTGGCGGCATTTTTCACTACCAACCACCCGGCATCGTTGAGGACATGCCCGGCGTGCGCCGTGAAAAGCCGCGAGATTGGAGCCACTATCCTGAAATCCAAGATCTTCTCACCGGTAAAGTTCCCGGACGGACAAGCGACAAACAGATCACTTTCTTTCTAAACAACATCGGCACTGGCGTTCAATTCGCGGCCATCGGCTACTGCGCCTACACAGCAGCGAAGGAGAAAGGGTTGGGAAAAGAGATACCGACAGATTGGTTTTTGCAAGACATAAAACCTTAGGGACGAACGTATTCACGCCGGGCGCCTCAAAAATCCGGCAATGGCATGCAACTTACCCAGATTTTCTTTCGATGGGGCAAACGGATCAGGGAGTTGCCAATAAAAAATATCAAGTTAAGCTAAAATAAGATCCCTTGATAGCCGACAGGGGACTTCAGCGGTTGAACGATTCCAAGTAAGAGGGAGGAATAATGATGAAAAGAAACACTCGGGCACGGCTATGCAATTTGAGCGCAACCCCAACTATGAAGACTCCGACCCAAAAATTGATCCAGCTTTCGGGCACCGCATTGATGATTGCGCTTCTGTACATTCTGGCATTTCGCGGTTCTACGACGGTCGTAGCAGCCGCGGCTGCCTCTGAAAACGACCTTGGCGAAAGTACGTTCAAGACGACCTGCGCGATGTGTCACGGGCAAGATGGAAGCGGCAATACCGACGTTGGAAAGAGTTTGAAGATACCCGATTTGCACTCGGCGGAAGTCCAAGGTAACTCCGATGAGCAGCTTTCTCAGGTCATCACCAATGGAAAAAATGCTATGCCGCCGTTCAAGGCCAGCTTAACCGACGACCAAATCCACGCCTTGGTGATGTATGTTCGCCAACTGAAGAAGAAATAGTTTAATAAACAGCGTCAAGATTACCGAAAAAGCGCTCGGAGACATCGTCTCCCGGGTGGGTGTCAATGCACCGCGGAAGCGACTTGATCCTCGGTACCTAATCAGTGGAATTACATGATCGCTGCATTACAAGCTCAACCTTCCGAAGTCCGTCTCCCAAAGTTTTTTCAATTTTTCCATCGCGTCTTGAGATAATCCTCCCGCCCCCGAGCACGCGATCGCCTCGTCGATGTGCGTCGTGTTGGAGAAGCCAACGAGCACCGTGGAGACCTCCGACTTCATCAAGGCAAAACGAATGGCAGCCTGCGTTAGACTCTTTCCCTCACTGCCTAGTACGGCTTTCACCTTCTCCGCCCGCTCGAGGTCCAGATGATAGTCAGAACCCGGTGAGAGCGGCTCCGGGCTGCTGCCGCCGCCTGCGGTTGGATCGGCGGTAAGCGCGCCGGCGGCCAAAACACGGATCACCGCGACGCCCATGCCTTTCGCCGCGGCCTTGTCGATGATCAAACTGTAATCGAGCGAGCTGAAACCGCGCGGCACAGGTTGTCCGGCGCTGGGGTTGAGCAAATTGTAGTAGGCTTGAAAAGAATGGAATTCGCCGCTGGCCACGACTTCGTGCAATGCCTGGGGGTCGCCCAGTCCGCTAAAACCGAAGTAGCCCACCTTGCCCCGCTCTCTCATGACTTTGAAGCCGTCCAGAACTCCTCCTGTTCCGTAAACATCCTTGGGGGTCAAACTGAAACGTTTGCCCGGATTGATTTCTTTCCATGGTGATTCTATTGTGCAGTTGGATTAGATCAACGCGCTCTCGTTTTAATCGCGACAAGCCCGCCTCGACGGCATGGATGGTTGCTGTTTTGATGTCGCTCGCCGAATACGGTTCAAGCCGAATTTTGGTGGATACAACGGTAGAGGTTCCAAGTTCGTTCAAAATCCTGCCGAGATTCTCCTCCGACTTTCCCAAACCGTAAGCAAAAGCCGTGTCGAAATAATTGATTCCGCGATCCAGCGCGTGGCGCACCGCCTTAACTTGTTCATCGTAACTCGCCTTGACCATAAGGACAGCGTTGTTCCCGCAGCCAAAGCCGATTTCTGAAATTTTCACGCCGCTTTTACCCAGAGTCCTGTATTCCATGGTTTTACCTCGTCCATCGTTAAGAAAGATTTAAGAGCGTCTTCAGTACTTCGGCCGTGTCGACCAGGTCCGAGAGACACGCATCGGGTTGCCAGAACATTAGCTCTTCCACCGGGTATCGCCCCGTCCCGACTAAAATACATTTCATTTGATTCTGGCGCGCCGCGTCGAGATCTTTCGGCGTGTCGCCGATGATGACGCAATGCTCCGCACGAATAGATTTTCCCGTCGCCTGCTCCCATCTTTTTTTGGCGATACTCGGCAAAGCAGGGCGATGATGCGAATCGCTACCATAAGCACCCAGGCGCAAATAGGAACTCAGCCCTGCCGTTTCGAGCTTAACGCGGGCGGTCACAGCAAAATTACCGGTAACGACACCTTGACCAAAACGCTTATTTGCCGAAAGCGCTCTGACCAACTCCAGCACACCGGGAAGAGCGCGCACCGTCATCGTTCCCTTTCTTACCGCATTCGCGTAGCTGAGTCGCAGGTTGGTTGCGAATCGCTCCCAGTGCTCGTCAGCAATACTGATGTCAACTTTGGCGGCGGCGAAGATTTCCTCCACGATGTGGGGGTCTGTATTGCCGTCAGGAACGACGGTGCGGATATCACCGGCGATGCCGAAGCTCTGAAAGATTGCTTCGTTAAAAGGAACGTAACCGTTTTGCGTACGCACGAGCGTTCCATCGATATCGAAAAGCACCAGCCGTTCCATGACACAAGCGAATATTCGCACAACCCAGACTTGCTTCGCAAACCGCCGGAAGCGGTTTCGTGAGCCGCAAAGCCGTTGACAAGCCCAGCCTTCTCATATACAAAATTGCTAGGTTTTGCGCGACTGGCGTCAACGTGGAATCGACCACGAGGGAGTGCAGAGCGTTAAGACGGCCGAACGCCTGGGTCTCTTACATAAAAGAGGTTCAGGCTTTTTTTTGTGCGCACTGTGGACAAACTGCGCGTAAAGTCGTTAATCCCTCCTCGTGGCGCTTGTTTCTCCACGCTCCGCCGGTTATGCATTGAGTGAAATCGAGAGACAAAACGATGATTAAGCAGTATTTGCTTTCACCGGGTCCGACTCCGATTCCCAATGAAGTCGCATTGGCGATGTCGGAGACGATGATTCACCATCGTACGCCTCAGTTTAACAAAGTGTTCGAAGAGGCACGCCAGGGACTTAAAAAGCTCTTCGGCACAAAGAACGATGTCCTGATGTTGGCGTCATCGGGCACGGGCGCAATGGAGGCAGCCGTTTCCAACCTTTTTTCGCCCGGCGAAAAGGTACTGGTCATTAACGGCGGCAAATTCGGCGAACGCTGGCTCAACATCGCTAACGCCTTCGGCTTAAATCCGGTCGAGATCAAAGTCGAATGGGGTAAAGCAGTCAAAATTGAAGAGGTGGAAAAACAGCTCAAGGCTCATCCCGATACGAAGGGTGTCATGATTCAGGCGAGCGAGACCTCGACAACCACGCTCCATCCCGTCAAAGAGATCGCCAAGCTCACGCGCGGCGGGCCGCTTTTTCTCGTCGATGGCGTAACCGCCGTTGGCGTTCTTTCCGTGCCGGTTGACGAATGGGGCATCGACGCTCTGGTCACCGGCTCACAAAAAGCGCTCATGCTGCCGCCCGGCCTCGCTTTTATCGCCTTGAGTGACCGAGCCTGGGAAAAAACTAAGGGTGCGAAGCTTCCGCGGTTCTACTTTGATCTCAACCTCGAAAGAAAAAACCAGCAGACGGGCTCCGGTGCTTTTACGCCGGCAGTTTCGTTGATCTTCGGTTTACGCGCGTCGCTCAGCCTGATGGAGCGCGAAGGCCTCGATCAGGTCTATGCCCGGCATGCCCGCATGTCTCGGGCGACTCGCGCCGCGGCCACAGCGCTCGGGTTAAAGCTGCTGGCTCCGGAAAACCCGAGCCCGGCGGCGACGGGCGTTTTCTTACCCGACGGCATCGATGCGGATCAGGTGTTGGACTACCTCCGCGATCAGATGAACGTCACTTTGGCGGAAGGACAAGACCAACTCAAGGGGAAGGTCATTCGCATCGCTCACGTCGGTTATATGGGCGCCTTCGACGTGATCACGGCGGTTGCGGCGCTGGAAATGGTGCTCAGGAAATTCGGTGTGGAAATTCCCTTCGGTCGGGGCGTAGCGGCGGCGCAAGAAATCCTTATGGAAGAATTGGCTTAAGAATGAAGATTCTGGTCAGCGACTCTCTGGCTCCACAAGGTTTGGAAGTATTCGAGCGCGCGGGCGGATTCGAGGTGGACGTCCGGGTTGGCCTCAAACCGGATGAACTCAAGAAAATCTGCGCCGACTACGACGGCTGGGTGATCCGCAGTGGGACGAAAATCACGGCGGAATTGATCGAAGCGGCCAAGAACTTGAAAGTCATCGGCCGCGCGGGGGTCGGCTTCGAAAATATCGACGTCGATGCGGCCAGCAAAAGAGGGATCGTCGTAATGAATACGCCCGGCGGCAACAACGTCACCACCGGGGAGCATACCATCTCCCTCATGATGGCTCTCGCACGTCACATTCCGCAGGCGGTGGCCTCACTGAAGAGCGGCCAATGGGACCGCAACAAATTCGTCGGAGTCGAGCTCTGCAACAAGACCATTGGAATTATCGGCCTCGGCAACGTCGGTCGTATCGTAGCGGAACGGGCGGCCGGACTCAGGATGAAAGTGATCGGCTACGACCCATTTATCCTGGGCGAGAATATTGCGCTCATGGGCGTCGAACCGGCCAGCTTGGAAGAGATCTTTATCAAGTCCGATTTCATCACCGTTCACGTGCCGCTGACCTCAGAGACCCAAGGTTTGATCAACCGCGAAGCCTTCGCGAAAATGAAACCCGGCATGCGCATCATCAACTGCGCCCGCGGCGGAATCGTCGACGAAAAGGATCTCGCGGATGCCATCCGCGAGGGAAAGGTGGCGGGGGCCGCATTGGACGTTTACGTCGATGAGCCGCCGCCGGCTGGCCATCCGTTGGTCAAGATGGACCAGGTGATCACCACCCCTCATCTCGGGGCGTCGACCGATGAAGCGCAACTGAATGTTGCGACCGCCGTGGCGGAACAGATGGTAGATTTTCTCGCGAAAGGGGTTGTCCGCTACGCCGTTAACGTCCCGTCGGTTAGCCCGGAACTTTTGGAGGTATTGAGACCCTATCTCACCTTGGCGGAAAAGCTCGGCAGCCTCCATGTGCAGATGGCCGGCACGCTTCCGAAAGAGGTCCAAGTCGACTATCGCGGCGATGTGACTCAGTACAACGTCGCCCCTTTGACGCTCGCCGTGCTCAAGGGACTACTCACGCCAGTCATGGAGTCCGGCGTTAACTACGTCAATGCTCCGCTCGTAGCGCGCGAGAGAGGCATCCAAATTGTAGAATCAAGAGGCGAACGCTCCGGCGATTTTGCAAGCTCGATTACGATCAAGGCCAAAGCCAAGACACGGGACCTGGAAGTCGAGGGCGCAATCTTCGGCAGCAAGCATCCGCGCATTGTGAGAGTCAACAACTTCTACCTCGAAGCGGTGCCTGAAGGCTACATTTTGATTCTTCACAATAAGGATGTTCCCGGGGTGGTCGGCACCGTGGGAACCCTTCTTGGGAAGAACGGGATCAACATCGCCGGGATGGAGCTGGGGCGGAGCGAAAAAGGCGGCAACGCAATTTCTTTCATCCACGTCGACGACGGGGTATCCAAAAAGGCGCTGGAAGAACTGCGCGCCCTACCCCAAATCGTTTCCGCGGACCTGGTAAAACTATAACGATTTTGGATTTGAGATTTTCGATTTTAGATTGACTCCAAAATTCCAAATCTAAAATAAAAACATGGCCAACGTCGCGATCATCGGCGCTCAGTGGGGAGACGAAGGCAAAGGGAAGATCGTCGACCTCTTCACCCACGATGCGGATATCATCGTCCGGTTTCAAGGCGGCAACAACGCCGGCCACACGCTCGTCGTCGATGGGAAAAAAACGGTCCTTCACCTGGTTCCCTCCGGCGCGCTCCATCCCGGCAAACTCTGCGTCATCGGCAACGGCGTCGTAGTGGATCCGGAGGTCCTGCTCAAAGAGATCGCCGGATTAAAGCAAAACGGCTGGCTCTTGGATGACGCGTCACTACGCATCAGCGAGGAAGCCCATCTCATCATGCCGTACCATAAGGCCATCGATCAGGCGCGCGAACGGTTGCGCGGTGAAGGGATGATCGGAACGACCGGGCGCGGCATCGGTCCCGCTTACGAAGACAAGGTGGCGCGCATCGGCATTCGCTTTATCGATCTGCTCGAAGAAGAGACGTTCCAGGAGAAACTCAGGCGCAACATAGAGGAGAAAAACATTTATCTGAAGGCCATTCTGAAAGAGAAGGCCCTCGACTTCAACAAAATACACGACCGCTACAGCGGTTACCGAGAAAAACTCAAAACCTACGTCACTGACACCGGCCTCCTACTCGACCGGGAGATGCGAGCCGGGAAGCGCGTGCTGTTTGAAGGAGCTCAGGGGACGCTCTTGGATGTCGATCATGGAACTTATCCTTTCGTAACGTCTTCCAACACGGTCGCCGGCGGAGTATCGAGCGGCACGGGTGTCGGGCCGCGCCATATTCACCAAGTCATCGGCATCTCGAAGGCCTACACGACGCGGGTCGGAAGCGGCCCCTTTCCCACCGAGCTGCACGGCTCGGAGGGAGAAATATTAAAGCGCGAAGGGATCGAGTTCGGCGCCACCACCGGCCGGCCACGCCGCTGTGGCTGGTTTGACGCGGTGGCTGTGCGCCATGCGGTACGGATCAGCGGCATCACCGGCCTCGCGTTGACGAAGCTTGATGTATTGACCGGCTTCAAGAAAATCCCCATGTGCGTCGCCTACCGCTACGATGGCAAGGTCCACGAGGAGTTTCCCGCCAGCATCCGAGCCATGCAAAGCGCTCAACCCATCTTGGAAGAGATGGATGGGTGGGATACGCCTCTCACGGCCGTCAGAAGATTTTCCGATCTTCCGGCCAACGCGCAGAAGTACGTTCGTCGAATAGAAAAAATCTTGGAGACCGAAGTGATTTTGGTTTCGGTCGGCCCCGACCGAGAGCAAACGGTGATGTTGAAAAATCCCTTTGAAGCGAGGCAATAGCCATTAGTAGGGAACGGTCGCGACCGTTTCCTACATCTCACGCCTATCGCCTTAGCGTAGTTTGAAAATCTCCAGATACTGCTTCACTGTGGAGTCGAAGTCCTTGTAGTCCTCGGGATTTTCAATGACGTATTTAAAGCCCCTGAAAAGCCGCGGCGGATCCGGCTCCACGTCTTTGCGCACGGGAATTCTTTGATAGCTCCGCAGCTCTTCCTGCCCTTCCTTGGAAAGGATGTAATCATAAAACAACCGGGCCGCATTCGGATGCGGAGCCTTCGACCCGATCATGACAGGATTCACCTGCGTAACAGCCGGTTCAAGCGGCAGCCAATCGATCGGCGCGCCTCTTGACGTTAATCTCTGAATGGTCTGATTGTAAGCGATAATCAAAGGGTATTCACCGGCGACGACGAGTTGCACCCTTTCTGTGTTGCCGCGCTTTAGAACGGGGTCCAAAGCAGCGAGTTTTTTAAGATAGGCGATGGCTTTCTCTTGGCCCCAGGCCCGTTTGAGTCCTTCCACCATCCCGTAGGCTTCCGTATCGAGCGAAATTTGCCCGCCCTTCCATTTGGGATTGAGCAGAGCATCGTAGGTCTTCGGCACGTCCTCTCGTTTCACCAGTTTGGTATTCCAACCCAGCACGTAGCTATTTACATAGTACGCCGTCCAGAATCCTTCCTTGTCCACCAACTGCTCGTCGATCATCTTGCTTTCCGGTGAAGGATAGGAGGCCAGGAG
>WNGL01001908.1_pt1 | contig 25429 bp, 25 predicted proteins | sample 5400591 | NCBI WGS metagenome assembly WNGL01 (sample SAMN13153377, study PRJNA577476) | soil metagenome | isolation source: 80 cm soil or saprolite under Garry oak tree replicate 1 | place: USA:California | collected 2016-06-15 | reverse complement strand
TGGAGCGGGAAAAGGGATTTGAACCCTCGACCCTCGCCTTGGCAAGGCGATGCTCTACCGCTGAGCTATTCCCGCAAAAACTGAGCGAAGGTGCAGTTTTATAGGAGATCCGCCGGGGGTCAGTCAAGGACTGTCCGGCCCGCCCTCCGGCCGGTAGACCGCCCTGATGAAGTTCGCGAAGTACACCCAGGCGGACCAGACCGAGAAGAAGAGGGAGACGTACAGGAGCCAGGTCCCAGCCCGGTTCGCGTCGAGCGAGTAGGTGAAGAAGATCGCGTCCACCGGGTACTCGTAGTGCAGGATCAGCATGCTGATCGCCGCGACCTGGAACACCGTCTTCGACTTCCCCTCCTGCCCCGCCGCGATCACGATCCCCTCGCTCATCGCGATGGTCCGGAGCCCGGTCACGATGAACTCGCGGGCCATGATCACGATGACGACCCAGGCCGCGACGCGCCCGAGGTGCACGAGCATCACGAGCGCCGCCATCACGACGAGCTTGTCGGCGAGCGGGTCGAGGAACTTCCCGATGACGGTGACGAGTCCCTTCTTCCGGGCGATCCACCCGTCCACGAAGTCGGTCGTGCCCGTGATCGCGTAGATGAGGCACGCGATGAAGCTGTCGAGCCGCGACTCGCGCCAGGTGAACCAGAGGAACACCGGGATCATCGCGATCCGCGCCATCGTGATCGCGTTCGGGGTGTTGAAGAAGTCCCGGCGGAACGTGCCGAGGGACCGTCGCGGCTCCGGGGTCACCTACGCCCCCGCCCCGACCGCGGCGGCCGGGTCGGCGATGACGCGCCCCTCGCCCGCGAGCTCCACCGCGACCACCACCGGCGCGTCCGGATCCTCGAGCAGCGCGCACACCCGCGGCGTGAGCCCGCCGATCCAGCCGACGAGCGCCGCGAGCGGCACGCGCAGCGGCGCCGCGCCGGTCACGTCGATCGACACCGGCTCGCCCGCGGCGACGAGCAGGAACCGCCCCCGCCCGCGCAGGTGGACGAGGTTCAGCTCGCCCGAGATCGACGACGGGACGCGCCCGTTCTCGTAGGCGAGCCCGTCCTCGAACCCGAACAGCACCTCCTCGCGGAGGTACGCCGCGTCCGCTCCGAGGTCGAGCGCGCTGAAGCGGCGCCCCGCCGTCCGGTACAGGAGCGATCCCTCACCCGAGGCGCGGTGCATCCGGATCGCGCCCTCGCCGAACGGCTTGTCGATCGCCCGTCCGCGGAAGCGCTTCACCTCGGGCGTGAACGCGACCCGGCCCTGCGTCGCGAAGAGGCCGTCGAGGCGGACGTGGAGGTCGCCGCGCACCGCCACCGCGAGCGCGCCCTCCGACACCGTGAACGTCTCGGGCGACACGCCCTTCACGAGCCGCGCCCCCGCCCACGCAGAGAGCACCGCGCTGTCGGCGGGCGGCCGGTACGGCGCGGGCTCCACCGCGACGCGCATCGGCTCGGGGGCAGGCGTGAGCGTCGTCTCCTCGTTCGCCGAGGCGAGCTCCTCCGGGCGCACGGGCTGGGCCGCGCCGTCGTCCCTCGAGGGCGCCGCTGCGCCGCGCCCGGCGATGAGGTCGTCGCAGCGCGCGACCATCTGCTCCGAGCCCGCCTTCTTGAACCACTCGCGGGCGCGCGTCAGGTTCCCGGACTCGAGCAGCGCGAGCCCGAGGTAGCCCATCGCCTTCTTGTGCTCGGGGTTCAGGTCGAGCGCGATCTCGAGCTGCTTCACCGCGTCGGGGTGGCGCTTCGCCTTGATGAGCGCGAGCCCGAGGTTCACGCGCGCGGTCGGCTCGACGGGATTGTCGTCGACGAGCTTCTGCCAGACCTTCGACGCGTCGTCGTAGCGCGAGAGCTTGTAGTAGGTCTGCCCGAGGAGCCCGAGGACCTTCACGTCCTTGGGCCGGAGCTCCTGGGCCTTCTCGAGCGACGCGCGGGCCGGGTCGGTGTCGCCGCGGACGAGCAGCTCCGACCCGCGATTCAGGTGGAACAGGAACTCCTCGTCGAGCCCCTCGACCTCTTCACCACCCCCGAGCCGCGCCACCGTTCACCGCCCCGCTTCGTAGGCTTTCCAGAGCTCGACGACCTTGCGGACGTACTCGCGCGTCTCCGGGATGTTCGGGACGGCGCCGCCGGAGCGGCGCACCGCGTCGGGCCCCGCGTTGTACGCCGCGAGCACCTGCACCGGGTCGCCGTTGTACTGGTTCGCGAGGATCCGCAGGTAGCGCGCGCCCCCTTCGATGTTCTGGAGGGGATCCCAGGCGTTCGCCACGTACATGTCGCGCGCGGTGCCCGGCATGAGCTGCATGAGCCCCATCGCGCCCTTCTCCGAGAGCGCGCGGTGGTCGCAGTTCGACTCGACCGACATCACCGCGAGGAGCAGGTTCTCCGGCAGCTTGTACTTCTGCGCCGCGGCGCGGACGTGCTCGCGGAACTTGTCAGCCCGCCCGTACGACGCCGGCTCGACCGCGGCCGGGCCGCCCGCGAGCGGCCGCGCCCGGGCCTGCGGCGCCGCCTTCCGGTAGATCGAGGAGCCTCCGGAGCGGTTCACCTTGTGGAAACGGGCGTCGCTCGGCGCGTTCGAGAAGTGCAGGACCCCGTCGGAGTCCTGGTACGAATACACCTCGTCGGCGCCGGCAAGCACAGGGCGAGCCAGCAGGCCGGCGAGTACGAGCCCGAAGGGGAGGCGAAGCCGCGACATCTCGAAGGAAAACGTACCAGCAGCACCCTCGAGCCGACAACTTTATTCCCCCCACTCCACCCCACATCGACTAGAGATCGGAGGATGGTGGCCCTCTCCGGGGAGCAGGTTGATTTTCTCGTGCTCGGTGGCGGCATCGCCGGGCTGACCTTCGCCCTCGACGCCGCCGATCACGGCTCGGTCCTCGTCCTCACGAAGCGACAGCGCTCGGAGGGGTCCACCCAGTACGCGCAGGGCGGGATCGCCTCCGTCCTGGGCTCCGACGACGAGTTCGAGCTGCACGTCCAGGACACCCTCGTCGCGGGCGCCGGCCTCTGCCGCCGCGACGCGGTCGAGGTCACCGTCCGGGAGGGACCCGAGCGGATCCGCTGGCTCCGCTCGCTCGGCGTGGACTTCGACACCGAGGGGGCCCCCGACCGGCTTCACCTGACCCGCGAGGGGGGACACTCCCGCCGCCGCATCGCGCACGCGAAGGACACGACCGGGCGAGAGATCGAGCGAGCGCTCCTCGCGGCCTGCCAGACGCGCGGCATCCGGATCGTCGAGGACCAGCTCGCCGTGGACGTCGTCACCTCGTCGAAGGTCGGCCTCGGCGGGCCGAACCGCGCCATCGGCGCCTACGTCCTCGACCGCGCGTCGGGCGAGGTCTCCGCGATCCCGGCCCGCGCGGTGGTGCTCGCGACCGGCGGCGCCGGCAAGGTCTACCTCTACACCTCGAACCCGGACGTCGCGACGGGCGACGGCGTCGCCATGGCGTACCGCGCCGGCGCGAGCGTCGCGAACATGGAGTTCTTCCAGTTCCACCCGACCTGCCTCTACCACCCGCAGGCGAAGAACTTCCTCATCAGCGAGGCGCTGCGCGGCGAGGGCGGCATCCTCCGGAACGCCGCCGGCGAGGCGTTCATGATCCGCTACGACCCGCGCAAGGAGCTCGCGCCGCGGGACATCGTGGCGCGCTCGATCGACGCGGAGGTGAAGCGGCGCGGGGACGACTGCGCGTTCCTCGACATGACGCACCTCCCGAAGAGCTTCCTCATCGAGCACTTCCCGAACATCCACGCCACCTGCAAGGAGTTCGGCATCGACATCACGGTGCAGCCGATCCCGGTGGTCCCCGCGGCGCACTACATGTGCGGCGGCGTCGTGACGGACCTCGTCGGGCGGACCACCGTCCCGCACCTGTACGCGATCGGCGAGACCTCCTGCACCGGCCTCCACGGCGCGAACCGGCTCGCGTCCAACTCGCTCCTCGAGGGGACGGTGTTCGGCCACCGCGCCGCGCGGAGCGCGGTCGACGACCTCGACGGCGCGAGCGGCCCGGTGCCGGCGATCCCGGCGTGGAACCCGGGCGACGCGCTCGATCCGGAGGAGGGCGTCGTCGTCACGCACAACTGGGACGAGCTCCGCCGCACGATGTGGAACTTCGTCGGCATCGTCCGGACGCTGAAGCGGCTCGACCGCGCGCGGACCCGCATCAAGGTCCTGCGCGAGGAGATCCGCGACTACTACTGGCAGTACAAGCTCAGCCCGGACCTCGTCGAGCTCCGGAACCTCGCCGACGTCGCGATGCTGGTCGTGGAGTGCGCGCGCCAGCGGAAGGAGTCGCGCGGGCTGCACTACCTGCTCGACCACCCGGTCCCCGACGAACGCTGGGTCCGGGACACGGTGCTGACGCGCGGCGACCTCGAGTAGCGGAGCGAGGGGCCCCCGCTCAAGGCGGAGGGACCGGGGACTGCTTCAGCATCGGCCCGCCCTCGCCGCGGAAGTCGAGCGAGAGCCTCCCCTCCCCGCTCGCGACCTCCACCCTGAACTCGCGATCGGCGAGGGAGCCGCCCGGCGCGGGCGGGAACAGGACCCGGTACACGACGTCGAACGGCCCGACGTAAGGGAAGAGGCTGAGGGTGTTCGCGTCGCGGTCGACCCCGGTCATGCGCCGCGCCACGACGTCGGTGTCGTCGAGCTTCACCGCCACGCGCCAGACCGGCCGCACCGCGTCGAGGTCGTTCTCGTGCGGATCCGACGTGTAGAACGAGAGGAAGAGCTCCTCCCCCTCCGCGGCTTCGTTGCGCTCCTGCGCGAGCCGCGCGTCGAGCTCCGCCTGCGTCCACCCGAGCCACTCCCCGAGCCGCCGCGCCCGCGCCTCGCGGACCGCGGGTGTGAGCAGGGTGGCCGTGACGGTGGCCCGGTGGTTGAGCCCGTCGTAGAGGAGCGCGCGGCGCGTCGCGCGGTCGCGCGCCTTCGCCCACTCGCCCTCGGTCGTCTGCGGGTCGGGCTGGCGCTGGAGGTGCTTGCAGCCGGCGAGCGCGACGAGCGCCGCGAGCGCCACGACCTGGGCCGCCTGGCGCATCGGCCTCACGGGAGGAAGTCCTTCCGCGTGAAGAGCGACTCGAGCGGGACGCCGGCCGCCTCGATGGCCTCGCGGCCGCCCTCGAGCCGGTCCACGAGCGCGAGGCAGAGCACGGGCTCGAGCTTCTCCGCGCGGCACCGCTCGATCGCCTTGAGCGCGCTCCCGCCGGTCGTGACGACGTCCTCGATGACGATGACTCGGCTCCCGTCCGGGATGGTCTTCCGCCCCTCGATCCACTGGCCGGTGCCGTGCCCCTTCGGCTCCTTGCGGACGATGAAGGAGTCCACCGGCGTGGACTCGAGGAAGCTCGTGAGCGAGATCGCGCTCGCGATGGGGTCGGCGCCGAGGGTGAGCCCGCCGACGCCGCGCACGAGCGGTTGCACCTTGTGGACGAGGTCGAGGAGCAGCCGCCCGACGAGCGCGTGTCCCTCGGCGGTGAGCGTCGTGCGCTTGCAGTCCACGTAGAAGTCGCTCTCCCGCCCGGAGGCGAGCACCACCTTGCGCTGCTCGAACGAGAGGTCGCGCAGGAGCTGCAGGAGCCGGGCCCGGTCTGCCTTGAGGCTCATCGTCCTTCCCTCCGGAGATGCGGGAGCAGCGCGGCGACGTACTCCGCCTGCTCCAGGATGGCCCTTCGCCCCTCGGCGGGGAGATCCCCCCACGACTCGAAGGCGAGCGCCAGATCCTGGTTCACCTCGTTGAGCCTCGCGGCGAGGTCCTCCGCGAGCTCGTCCGCGGTGACCTCGACCGGGCCGGCGTCCTCGGGCTCGACCTGCGGCTCGGGTTCGGGCTCGGGCTCTGCGTCTGGAGCAGGCTCGGCCTCGGACACCGCCGCCGCCACCGTCGCCCGCTCGATCGCGTCCTCGACGTGCTCCTCCGCCCAGGCCGCCGTCCGGAGCCCCGCGAGCCTCGCCCGGAGCGCCTCGAGCTCCGCGACGCCGAGCGGCGTCGCGAGGAGCGCGTGCGCGAGCGCGATCCCCCACGCGTCGTCGTCGTCGAGCGTCCCGTGCACGCGGGCGAGCACCCGCTCACGCGCGAGGAGCTTCAGCGCGGCGAGCCGGCGGAAGCCGGCCACCACCTGCCAGCGCGGGGGATCCTCCGGCCCGAGGCCGGGGAGCGGGCGCAGCTCGATCGGCACGAGCTGGCCGAGCCGGCCGATGGACGACGCGAGGTCGGCGACGTCGCCCTCCTCGCGGAGGCGGAAGGTCGCGTCGGCGTCGACGTCCGCGAGCGGGACGAAATCGACGGCGCCGGTCGCGTGGGCCGGCGCCGTCGTGCGGGGCTCGAGCTCCATCCCCGAGGACCTGAGCGCTACGGCGCTACCGGCGCTTCACGATCACCTTGCGCTTCACCGCGCCCATCGCGACGGGGGCGGGAGGCACGGGGGGCTTCGGCGCGGCCGAGGTCTTCTCCTCGACGCGCTTCAGCTCGGGGAGCTTCGCCGCGGGCCGGACCGGCGCCGACGGGCGGAGCGACGGGCGCGCGGGGGTGCGGGCCTCGTGACGGCCGGCCTCCACGTCCACCTCGCCCATGTCGATGCGGCCGCGGAAGCTCGCGCCGTCGACGATGATCACGCGGGGCGCGGCGATGTCGCCGACCATCCGCCCTTCCTTCGTGATCTCGACCGACTCGGTGGCCGTGACGTTGCCGACGATGGCGCCGGCGATCACGCAGTTCTTCACCTGGACCTCGGCCTTCACGACGCCGGTCGGCTCGACCACGAGGGTCTTCGTGAGGGTGAGGGTGCCCTCGACGCGGCCGCGGACCGTGAGGTCCTCGTCCCCGTTCAAGGAGCCGCTGATGAGGATCGACTCGCCGATGATGGTGGTGCCGTCCATGGTCGCCATGGTCACTTCCCCTTCGCTTCCTTGACGTCCATGTCGACGTTGCCCTTGAACGTCGCGCCGTCCGCGATCAGGATGCGCGGGGCGCGGATGTCGCCGACCACCTTGCAGTCGGCCTTGAGCTCGACCTTGTCGGTCGCAGCGATGTTGCCGGTGACCTGGCCGGAGACCTCGACGTTCGCCGTCTCGATGTCGGCCTCGATGACGCCCGAGCCCTCGACGAAGAGGCTCTCGCGAAGGCTGATGCGGCCCTTCACTGTGCCCTGGATGACGAGATCCTCGTCACCCGAGATTTCACCGTCGATCACGATCGAGCTGCCGATCACGGTGTGTGCGCCGCTTCGCGGCGATGGGACCTTCTCGATGCCAGCCATGGATGTCGGTTCCTCCGGGGCCTTCACCCCGAGCGCCAAGGGAACTGAGGAGACAGGCGGCAGTATGGAGGGCGTTTGAGGGGCGCGTCAACGTCCGCGTCGAAAGCTCACGCCACGCGCTGCGCGATCCAGGCGACCGACGCGCCGATCGGCTCCTCGCGCCGCTTCTCGTTGAAGAGCTCGTGCCTGAATCCCTCGTAGATCACGAGCTTCTTCTCCGCCCCGGGGACGGCGTCGTAGAAGGCGCGCTCCGCTCCTACGTCGGAGACGGGATCCGCACCTCCGGCGAGGAGGAGGAGCGGCGTCCCGAGCTCCGGCGCTCGGCGAAGCGCCTCGCGCTGCGCCCGCATCGCCTCTTCGAACCAGCGCGGCGTCGCCTTCCGTCCATAGAGCGGATCGCGATCGGTCCAGCGCTGCAGCTCCGGGTCGCTCGTGAGGTCGGTCGAGTCGAGGGCCGCCGCGATCGGCATCCAGGGGATGAGCTTCCCGACGATGCGCCCGGCGAGCACCTTCACCGCGGCCGGCGGCGTCGCCATCCGGAACCAAGGGGAGGAGAGCACGAGGCCGGAGAGGAGCCGGCGGTGGCCGATCGCCCAGAGCGCGCTGATGAGCCCGCCCTGGCTGTGCCCGATCGCGAAGAGCTGCTCGCCCGCGATCCCGTCCTGCGAGAGCTTCGCGACGAACGCGTCGAGGTCGTGGAGGTAGTCCTGGAACCCGTCCACGTACCAGCGCCGGCCGTCGGACTGCCCGTGGCCGCGGAAGTCGAGGAGCGCCACCTGGAAGCCGGCGCGCACGAGCGCCGCGGTGATCGCCGGGTAGCGCCCGCAGTGATCGCCCGCGCCGTGGAGGACGAGCACCGTCGCCTTGGGCGACGGCGGAGTGAAGCGCTGCCAGAAGAGCCGGAGGTGGTCCGCGGAGTGGAGGAAGCCCTCCTCGTGGCGGGCTGCCTCTTCCGTCGGGAACGCGGGGATCATCGGTCGAGGGACCCTATTGCCGGGGTGCGGCGTTGTCTACCTCGTCGCGCGCCCGCCGAGCTCGCGCAGCTTCCGCTCGATCGAGCTGCGGCGCCGGCCCCGCTCCGACGGGAGCTCGTCGTCGGCGGTGCTCCCGAGCGCGCGCCGGTAGGCCTGCGCCGCGTCCACCGGGCGCGCCGTGGCGCGGTAGGCATCGCCGAGGTGCTCGAGGATCGTGGGATCCGGACCGGAGAGGGCGTCGGCCTGCTCGAGCAGCTCCACCGCGCGCCGCGCCTCGCCCCGGCGGAGGAGCACCCACCCGAGCGAGTCGAGGATGTGTCCCGAGCGGGGCCTCAGCTCGAGCGCGCGGCGGACGAGCTTCTCGGCCTCGTCGAGCCGGACGCCCTGCTCCGCCCAGGAGTACCCGACGAAGTTCATCGCCTCGGCATGTTCGGGGTTCACGACGAGGAGCGCGCGCATCTGCGCGACGGCGAGGTCCATCTCCCCCGCGCGCTCGTAGGCCGCCCCGAGCGCGAACAGGAGCTCCTCGTCGCGCGGGCGCGAGGTGAGCGCGCCGCGCAGGACCGGGATCGCCTCGACCGGCCGCCCGGCCCGCGCGAGCCCGTCCGCGAGCGCTGCGTAGAGCTCGGGGAGCTCGGTCTCGATCCCGGCGTGCTCTCGGTCGGAGATCGCGCGACGCAGGAGGGTGATCGCGTCCCCGGGCCGTCCGGCGCGGACGAGCACCGACGCGCGGGTGGTGAGGAGCCGGACGTCGCGGGGCTGCGCCGCGAGCGGCGCCTCGAGCGCCTTCTCCGCCTCGGCGTGGCGGCCCTCGCGCGAGAGCGCGTCGGCGAGCGCGACCCGCGCCGAGACGAAGAGCTCGCCGGCGCTCGAGCGCACCTCCGCGAGGGCGTCGGCCGACTCGCTCCAGCGCCGGAGCTCCTGCAGCGCGAGCCCCTCCGCGAACTTGAGCCGCGGGTCGGGGCCGACGTCGGCGACGCCCGCGCGCGCCGCCGCGAGCGCCTCGGCGCCGCGCCGGTCCTCCAACCACTGGAACACCACGCGAACGTGGGCGGCGGCGGGGTCGGGCATCGCCCGGACGTAGCGGTGGAACCACTCGCGCGCGGCCGACGCGTCGCCCTGGCGGACCGCCGCGCGGCCGAGGCCGAGGAGGGCGCGCTCGTCGTCGGGCGCGACGCGCAGGACCGCGAGGAGGTCGTCCTTCGCCTCGACGTCGCGGTGGAGCGCCTCGTGCGCGCGCGACAGGAGCCGCAGCGCCTCGAGATCGCGGGGGTCGAGCTGGACCGCGCGCCGCAGGTGGCGCTCCGCGCGCCCCGCCTCGCGCCGGTCGACGAGCATGCTCCCGATCTCGCGGAACGCGGAGCCGTCGCCCGGGGCGACCTTGGCGAGGTCCTCGAGAGTGCGGAAGGCCGCGTCCTCGTCGTGGGCGTCGAGCTGGAGCGCCGCGAGCAGTCGCCACGCCTCCGGATCGGGGAGCTCGCCTTGCGCGGCGAGCTCCCGCTCGAGCTCCATCGCCCTGCGGAGGGACTTCGCCGCCTCCTCCGGACGGGAGCGCGCCGCCGCGACCCGGCCGAGCAGCACCTGCGCGTCGGCGGCCGTCGCGCCGCGCCCCTCGAGCTCGAGCGCCCGGCGCGCCTCGACCTCGGCGCCGTCGGACTGCCCGACGTCGGCGAGCACCTCCGCGAGCGACACCGCGAGCTCGGCGCTGTCCGGATCGAACGTCGCCGCGAGCCGCAGGTGCTCGACGAGCTTCGGGACGTCGCCCGCGCGGGCCGCGCGGCGGGCGTCGAGGTAGTGGGAGATCGCGCGCGGCGAGGCGAACCGCTCGCCGGCGAGCCGGCGCGCCTCGCGGATCGCGTCCGGGTCCACGTGGCGCGTACGGCTGGCCGCCGCCGCATGGGCGGACACCGCCAGGAGGGCGGAGAGGATGGCGACGGCGGGGCGGAGCATCGCTCGACCGAGGTTTCGCTCGGACGCTCCTTCGAGCATAGCGGCGCCAGCCGGGGGCTTCAACGCGACGGCACCGTCTCCCCCCGGGTGCGGCCGGGCCCGATCGAAAGTGGTAGGAAGGAGGCACATGCCTGCTTCCGCCTACCTCATGGGCGCCGTCCAGCTGACGTCGACCGCGGACCGCGCCAGGAACCTCGACACCGCCCTGCGGCTCGTGAACGAGGCCGCGGACATGGGAGCCCGCCTCGTCGCCCTCCCCGAGAACTTCGCGTTCATGGGGCCGGAGGAGCAGCGGCTGGCGGGGGCGGAGACGCTGGAGGGGCCCACCCTCTCGGCGCTGCGCGACGTCGCGAGGCGGCGGGGCCTGTTCGTCGTCGCCGGCTCCATCGCCGAGTCCGTACCCCAGCCGAAGATGACCGCGAACACGAGCGCGGTCATCGCCGACGACGGGTCGATCGTCGCCGCGTACCGCAAGATCCACCTCTTCGACGTGAGCATCCCGGACGGCGCGCGATACGCCGAGTCGGAGGTCGTCGTCCCCGGCGACAAGGTCGTCGTCGCCCCGACCCAGCTCGGGCGGATCGGGCTCACCGTCTGCTACGACCTCCGGTTCCCGGAGCTCTACCGGAAGCTCGCGAGCCTCGGCGCGGAGGTGATCACGATCCCGGCGGCGTTCACGCTCTACACCGGCAAGGACCACTGGGAGGTGCTCGTCCGCGCCCGCGCGATCGAGAACCTCGCCTATGTGATCGCGCCCGCCCAGGTGGGGAAGCACTCGGCGAGCCGGCAGACCTACGGGAACGCGATGATCGTGGACCCGTGGGGCGTCGTGCTCGCGCGCTGTCCGGACGGCGAGGGGGTCTGCGTCGCGCCCTTCAGGCGGACGCGGCTCGAGCGGTGCCGGCTCGAGCTGCCGGCGCTGAAGCACCGGAAGCTCTGATCACGAGGCCGAGCGGAGGGGCAGCCGGATGAGGCTGCCTCGGAGCGAGCGGGGGGATCGGGGGGGCGCGAGCTCCGCGAAGGCGGAGCGAGTGTCCCCCCGCTAGTAGACAAACATCAGGCCGAACGACCAGGACTGGCCGCCCCGGTCGGAGAGGTTCCAGCTCGACGACGACCCGAAGTCGTTCACCTTCGTCTTGCGCACCTCGGCGAAGACGTAGGTGTGGTTGATGCCGGTGTTCCGGTCCATCTCCCGCGCCGCGTCCGGGTCGAGGAAGTCGAGGAGCAGGCAGAGCCCGAGGGCGGCCGACCAGCCGTTCGTCGCGCCCACCTTCGTCGTCTTCCCCGCGCCGTCGTTCACCCACCAGGTGTAGCGCTCGAGCGCGAGCCGGACGTACGGCGCGAGCGGCAGGACGTAGCCGTCCTTGCCGAGCGTGTCGAAACGGTAGGTGAGCACCGCGCTCGCCGGAAGCAGCCGGAACGTGGTCTGGTCGCCGGACGCTCCGCCGGTGATGAGCTGGCCGGTCCCGGTCTTCCCGTAGAAGCCGAGCTGGCCGCCGATCTCTACGGTGCCCCACCCGTTGTACGGCGCCCAGTACCCGCCCGCACGGAACATCAAGTCGCGCCCGTTGCCGAAGGACTTCTCCCAGGGCCCCATCTCGCCGGGCGTGAGCGAGAACTCGGAGTCGATGTTCGGGAGGTAGGTCCCCGCCATGAGGTCGAACGACCCGACGCGCGGAGACTCCGCGCGGGCGGAGGTGGCGAGGAATGAGGCGAGGAGCGCGGCGGCCGCGCGGGAGGCGCTCACTTCCGCCTCCGGGCGAGGCCGAGCGCGGCGGCGACGAGCCCGAGGGCGAGCGGCCCGGCGGGCCCGCCCGCGCAGCCGCCGTTGTCGCGGCCGCCTGCGGCGTTGTAGCTGTCCCAGAAGTCGTTCACGTACTGCGGGGTCCCGTCCATCGCATCCGACGCGGGGCTCGGGTTGCGTGCCTTCGAGAACGCCGTCGCGGTCACGGCGTAGGTGACCGAGTTCACGAGCCCGTCGAACCGCGCGTCATTCGCCGTGAACATCGAGGAGACGTGGTGCGGGTTCGGGTCGGTGATCGCGGTGGTGGTCGCGATCATGTCGGCGGTGAGCTGGAACGAGTACGAGTCCCCGGTGAGCGTCGTGGTGATCGACCCGGCGTCCCAGGACACGTGCAGCGCGCCGTTCCCCGGGGTGATCGCCGTGATGGTCGGCGGTGGCGGGATGGTGGTGGAGATCTTCACCGCCTCCGCGGCGAAGCCGAAGTTGGTGCCACCCGTCTGCGCCTGGACGCAGATGAAGACGGTGGTCCCGCTGTCCGAGCAGCTCTTCCCCGCCTTGTTGATGAAGTCGGTGAGGTCGATGACGGCGTTCGTAGTGATGATGGGGTCCGTGCCGGTCGCGTCCGAGACCTGCCCGACGGTGCGCCCGGTGTTCGTGTCGCTCGTCGTGAAGCACGTGTTCGCGGCGGTGCCGGTCTGCGTCCGGGGATCGACGTTCGAGGCCCAGATGACGTACACGGGATTGCTCGGAATCTGCGTGAAGCCGGTGAGGAGGAGCGGGTTCCACTTGACCGTCACGGTCACATGGCTCCCGCACTCCGCGGCGTTCACGTACATCGGGAAGTCGCCGTGGTTCGGGAACGTGACGTCACCGGCGTTGATGGTCTGCGCGAACGCGAGCGTCGGCGCCGCGAGGAGCGTGGCGAGGAGGAGAGCGCGGCTCATGCGGGCGCGATTGTGCAAGCGGAACGCCACGCTGGCAAGCAACCGACGCTCGCGAAGTCACTCCGGAATCGGGCGGAGGCGAGCGCCCGGGCGGGACGAGGCCGCCAAATTGGCACGTCTCGCTCGGCGAGCGCTGCCAAATTGTCAGCGCAGGAGCCCGGCCAGCGCCGCCACGATCTGCACGGCGTTCGTCGCCGCGCCCTTGCGCGTGTTCTCGATCGAGACGAAGAGGTCGAGCCCGTGCTCCTGCGACGGATCGTCGCGGAGCCTGCCGACGAGCGCGGCGTCCTCGCTCCCGACCAGCAACGGCATCAGGTAGACGCGCTGCGCGGGGTCGTCCACCACCTTCACGCCCGCCGCCTTCGCGAGCGCGGCGCGGGCCCCGGCGGCGCCGAGCGGCTTCGCGGTCGCGACGTTCACCGAGGCGGAGTCGCCGAAGAAGACCGGGACCCGCACCGCGGTCACGGAGATCGGCAGCGCGGGCTCGCCCAGGATCTTCCGCGTCTCGCGGACGAGCTGCGCCTCCTCCTCCGTCGCGCCGCCCTCCTCGAACGCGCCGACCTGGGGGATCACGTTGAACGCGAGCCGGTGCGGGAAGCGCGCCGCGGGATCGGGCTCGCGGAGGTTCAGGAGGTCGCGCGCCTGTCTCTCGAGCTCCTCGACCCCGCCCTGCCCGAGCCCGGAGGCCGAGTGGTAGGTCGAGACCACGACGCGCCGGAGGCCCGCCGCCTCGCGGAGCGGCGCGAGCGCGAGGGCGAGCGCGATCGAGACCGAGGACGGGCTCGCGACGATTCCCCGCGCCCGGAACCCGGCTGCCGCCCCCCCGTTCACCTCCGGGACGACGAGCGGGACGTCGGCCTCGCCGCGGAACGCAGGCGAGTCGTCCACCACCGCGCACCCCTCGGCCCAGGCGCGCGCCGCCCACTCCTTCGCGACCGCCGGGCCGGCGCAGAAGATCGCGACGTCGCACCCGGTGAAGGCCCCCTCGCGGAGCGCCTCCACCTTGAGGTCGTCGTCCCGGAACGCGACCGTCGTGCCGGCGGAGCGCGTCGAGGCGAAGGGCCGGAGCGCCTTCACCGGGACGTCGAGCGCGTCGATCACCTCGAGCACCGTGCGCCCGACGGCGCCAGTCGCGCCGACGAGGGCGAGGGTGAGGGGCTTGGGGGTCACGGGGTCGCTCCGGCGGTACAGGCGTCGACGAGGTGCACGAGCGACTGATACGGGATGCCGGCGTGGGAGGAAAGCCCGATCTCGCAGGCGCGCGAGGTCGAGTAGCCGCGCGCGCAGCCGTCCACCGCGGCGCGCAGCCCCTGGAGCGCGGAGGCGTTCAGCTCCGGGTTCGTGAACCCGCGGTCGCCCGCGAAGCCGCAGCAGCCGGTGGGCGGGACGACGACCTTCTCGGCGCAGGCCGCCGCGAGGGCGCGGAGCTTCCCCTCGAGCCCCATCTTCGTCGCGCTGCAAGTGACGTGGAGCGCGACGGGCCCCGGCACGCGGGTAACGCGCAGGTGCGGCAGGAGCCGGTCGTGCACGAACTCGGCGGACTCGAAGATCGCGAGGCGCGCGTCGAGCGTCGCCTTCATCCGATGCGCGCAGGGGCTCGTGTCGCAGACGACCGGCAGCTTTCCGTCGTCCGTCGCGACGAGGAGCGCGCGCTCGAGCTCGCGCGCCTTCTCGTCCGCCTGGCGCGGGAAGCCCTTCGACTCGAAGGCGAGGCCGCAGCAGAGCTTCTCGAGCCCGTCCGGGATCCGGACGTCGAACCCGGCCTTGTCGAGGAGCGAGAGCATCGCCGCCTGCACCGGACGCGGATCGGGATCGCCGGGCGCGTTCCCCATCATCCGCGGCACGCAGGCCGGGAAGTAGACGGCGGCCCGGTCGCGGCCGCGCGCGATCCCGCGCGACGTCGGGAGCGCCGGCCGCGGGAGCGCGTCGCGCAGGACGGGCAGGCCCGGGCGTGCGCGCATCGCGGTGAGCCCGGCGCGGGCCGCGGCGGAGGCGAGGCCGAAGTGATCCGCGGCGAGATCGGCGAGGACGTTCGCGAGGGGCGAGCGCGCCTCCGCGCGCCGCGCCTTCGTGAGCTTCCCCGTGTCGATCCCGACCGGACAGGCCGTCGCGCAGAGGCCGTCGGCGGCGCAGGTGTCGTCGCCGAGCCAGCGGTAGCCCTCCTCGAGCCGCGCGGCGCGCGCCCCCTCCCCCGCCGCGGCGGCGCGCGCGATCTCGCGCCGGACCGTGATCCGCTGGCGCGGCGTGAGGGTGAGCGACCGCGACGGGCAGCGCGGCTCGCAGAACCCGCACTCGGTGCAGCGGTCCACGAGCTCGTGCGCGGGCGGCATCGGCTTCAGGTGGGCGAGGTGGACCTTGGGGTCGTCGTTCAGGATCACGCCCGGGTTCAGGATCCCCTCGGGATCGAGGAGCGCCTTCAGGCGCCGCATGATCCCGGTCGCCTTCGCGCCCCACTCCAGCTCCACGAACGGCGCCATGTTCCGGCCGGTCCCGTGCTCGCCCTTGAGCGACCCGCCGAAGCGCACCGCGACGAGCTCGCAGACCTCGTCCATGAAGCGGCCGTACCGCTCCACCTCGGAGCGGTCGGCGAAGCCCTGGGTGAAGACGAAGTGGAGGTTCCCGTCGAGCGCGTGGCCGAAGATGATTCCCTCGGCGTAGCCGTGCTTCGCGAAGAGCCGCTGCAGCTCGACCGTGCCGGCCGCGAGGTGCGCCATCGGGAAGGCGACGTCCTCGATGACGACCGTCGTGCCGACGCGGCGCGCCGCCCCGACCGCCGGGAAGAGGCCGCGCCGCACGTCCCAGAGCCGCTCGTACTCCTCCTTCACCGCGGTGAACGCGGTCGGCGCGAGGACCGGGAGCTCAGCGAGGCTCGCCTTCGCCCCCTCCACCGCGCGGGCGAGCTCGGCGGCGTCCGCGCCGCGCACCTCGACGAGGAGCGCGCAGGCGCCCTCCGGGAGGGTGCGGAGGATCGGCGGCAGCCCCGGCTTCGCCTCGACCGCGCGCATCGAGGCGCGGTCCATCAGCTCGACCGCGGAGACCCCGACCCCCTCCTCCCGCGCCCGGTGGAGCGCCTGCGTCGCGCGCGCCGCCGTCTCGACGTCCGGGAAGATCGCGAGCGCGCTCGCGCGGTGCGCGTGCTCCTCCACCGTCGCGAAGGTGACCTCCGCGATGAAGGCGAGCGTCCCCTCCGACCCGACGACGAGGTGGACGAGCTGGTCGACCGGGTCCTCGAAGTCGAGGAGCGAGTTGAGCCCGTAACCGGTGGTGTTCTTGATCCGGTACTTCTCGCGGACCCGCGCGGCGAGCGCGGCGTCGGCGAGGAGCTCCGCCCGGAGCGCGGAGAGCCCGTCGAGCAGCGCGCGGCGCGAGGCGGCGAAGGCGGCGCGCGAGGCGGGATCGCCGGTGTCGACGAAGGTGCCGTCCGCGAGGACGAGCTTCATCGAGCGGACCGTCCGGTAGCTGTTCTGGGCGGTCCCGCAACACATGCCGCTCGCGTTGTTCGCGGCGATGCCGCCGATCTGGCAGGTGGCGATCGACGCCGGATCGGGCCCGATCTTCCGCCCGAGCGGCGCGAGGAGCCCGTTCGCCTCGGCGCCGACGACGCCGGGCTCGAGCGCGACGGCGAGGCCGCCGTCGAGGAGGCGGCGCCCCTTCCAGCCCGAGAGCTGGACGAGGACCGAGTCCGTGACCGCCTGGCCGGAGAGGCTCGTCCCCGCCGCGCGGAAGGTGAGCGGGGTCCCGTGCCGGCGCGCGGCCGCCACGAGCGCCTGCACCTCGGGCACGTCCGCGACCCGCGCCACGATCCGCGGCACGAGCCGGTAGAAGCTCGCGTCCGTCCCGTAGGCGAGCGTGCGGAGCGGATCGCAGAAGAGCCGCTCCTCCGGGAGCACGCCGCGCGCGTCGTCCCAGAAGCGCCGGTAGGGGAGCGGGAGACCCTCGACGTCGCCAGGAGACCGGCCGTCGCTGCGCATGGCACGAGAAGGTATCCGTGCCGACCTGGGGGTTCAACTGACGCGGGGCCGACGGGCGGATCCAAGGGAGTGAGCGGTCGGGATGAGGCGGCGACCGGCGACGTCCTCAGCGCAGGAGGTCCCGGAGCGCCCCTTCCACCTCGGGGAACCGGAAGCGGTACCCGAGCTCGATCGCCTTCGCCGGGAGCACCCGCTGGCTCGCGAGGACGACGTCCGCCATCTCCCCCACCGCGAGCCGGATCGCGAAGGCCGGCGCGGGGAGGAGGCTCGGCCGCGAGATCACCTGGCCGATGGCGCGGGCGAGGTCGCGGTTCCGGACCGGCTCGGGCGCGGTCGCGTCGAGCGGCCCCGAGGCGCGGCCGTCCTCGAGCGCGAGGAGGACGAGCCCGACGACGTCGTCGAGGTGGATCCAGGGCTGCCAGAACTTCCCGTCGCCGAGCGGCCCGCCCGCGAAGAGCCGGAACGGCCGGACCATCCGCGGCAGCGCCCCTCCGTCGCGAGCGAGGACGATCCCGGTGCGCAGCAGGGTCACCCGCGCGCGCGCCTCCGCCGGCCTGGCCGCCCCCTCCCACGCGACGCAGAGGTCGGCGAGGAAGCCCGTCCCGGGCGCGGCGCGCTCGTCGAGCGGCTCTTCGCCGCGATCGCCGTAGAAGCCGACCGCGCTCCCCGAGACGAGCACGGTCGGTCCGCCGGCTCGGATCACCTCAGAGACGTTCCGGGTCGCGTCCACCCGGCTCGCGCGGAACGCCCGCTTACGCCCCAGGTTCCAGCGCGCGTCGAGCGACTCGCCCGCGAGGTTCGCGCACGCGTCGGCGCCCGCGAGCGCGTCCTGCCAGGCGCCGGGCGAGGTCGGGTCCCCGGCGACGACCTGGGCGCCGGCGAGGAGCAGCCGCGCCTGGTCGGGGGAGCGCGAGAGCGCCGTCACCCCGTGCCCCCGGCGGACGAGGACGTCGCAGAGCGCCCGCCCGATGAGCCCGGTCGCGCCTGTGACGAAGACCTTCACCTCACCGCTCCCAGTTCACTTCTCGGCGCCGGACCCGAGCCCCTTCGGGAACTTCAGCTCCGCCTCGCTCGCCCGGACGTAGCGCGGCTCGAGCGCGAACAGCGCCTGCGCGTCGTAGCTCGCGGGGGCGAGCCGCTCGGCGACGAGGGCCGCGACCGCGAGCGCGGAGGGCGTCGCGACCTCGGTCGCGAGGCGCGGGACGGAGGCGAGCGCGGCCGGGTACGAGAGGAGCCCCTGACCGAACGCGAACGGACGCGCACCTTCCCGTACGAGCGCGTCGATCCGCGCGGCGAGCGCCTCGGGCGGGAGCGCGGCGTCGCCGGCGATCTCGACGATCCCGCCGTCCCGCACCCGGTAGAAGCCGGCGTAGACCTCCCCCTTCTTCGCGTCGAGGAGCGGCACGAGCACGGCGCCGGGCTCGGCGTCGCGCGCGGCGCCGAGCGCCATCGCGGCGAGGCTCGAGGCGCCCGCGATCGGCTTCTTGTTCGCGTAGGCGAGCCCCTTCCACGTCGCGAGGCCGATCCGCAAGCCCGTGAACGACCCCGGGCCGAGGCCCACCGCGAAGCCGCCGAGGTCCGCGATCGCGAGCCCCTCGACCTCGAGCAGCTCGACGAGGGCCTGCGGGAGCCGGGCGCTGTGGGTCGAGCGGGAGGCGGAGGGCGGGGAGAGGGGGCTCGCCGCCTGCCGCCGCGCGGCCTCACGACGCGCGGCCTTCGCGCCGGGCGCCGCGCCGAGGTGCTCCTGCTTCTCGCAGCGCAGGCGCGCTGCGCCGCCCGGCTCGACGTCCACGAGCGCGCAGGAGAGCGTCAGGGTCGCGGTGTCCACCGCGGCGACCAGCATCCCCGGTACTTAACCCATGAGCCGCAGGATGTCGTTCTTGAAGACGAGCAGCATCAGCGTGACGAGGAGGGCCACGCCCACGCCCTGCGCCACCATCCGCGCGCGCGCCGAGATCGGCCGGCGCGTGATCGCCTCGAGCAGCGCCTGCACGATGTTCCCGCCGTCGAGCACCGGGATCGGCACGAGGTTCATGAGGGCGAGGTTCACGCTGATCGCCGCCATCTGGACGAGGAACGAGGAGAGCCCCTCCTCGGCGGCCTCGGCGGCCATCGAGAAGAGCATGATCGGCCCGCCCACCGCCTTGAAGGAGAGCTGCCCGGTCACGAGCTTCACGATCCCGGTGAAGGTGATCCGCACCACGTAGGCGAGCTTCTCCCAGGCGTCCGCGACCATCTCCCGCGGCGACCGCGCGAGCGGCACCTGCTCGACGAGGAGCGCGTCGGTGCCGCGGTGGTGCCGGTCGGGCTGGAAGCCCAGGACGTAGCGCCGCCGGTCCTCCCGGGTCAGCTCGTCCTTGTAGCGCTCGATCGTCGGGAGGAGCGTCACGGTGCGGCCGTCGGCGAGGTCGAGCCGGACCGACGGCGGCTCGGGGTCGCGCCCGCCCTCTGCCGGGCGCGGGAGGAACTCGGCGGAGCGCGCGTTGATGTCGCGGTAGGAGCGGACCGCCTTCCCGTTCACCGCCGCGATCGCGTCGCCGCGGCGGAGACCCACCTGCGCGGCGGGGCTGCCCGGCTCGACCGCCGCGACGAACGTGGAGAGGAGCGGATCGGCGGGCAGGAACGTGGGCTTCCCCCCGGCGTCGCAGGTCGGCACCGCCGCGAGCTTCTCCGCGCGCGGGGTCGAGAGGGTCGCCCCGGGGAGCGGGACCGCCGAGTCCCGGAGCACCTCGAGGTCCACCGGCTGGCACGGCGTCGCCGCGAGCGCCTTCTCGAGGTCGCCGAGGTGCTTCACGGGCCGGCCGCCCGCGGCGACCACGAGATCGAAGGGCGCTAGCGGACCCGCCGCGCCGGGGTGGGCCGGGGCGACGAGCGCGGGCGTGTAGCCCGCGGAGACGCCGAGCACGCCGCGCCGCGAGGTCTCGAGGGGGTTCCGGTCCACCTCCGCGGTGGGGGTGACCGTGATCGGGGGCAGCTCGACGCCGTCGCGCTGCACCCGCACGACGAGCGGGATCTCGGGGTGGTCCGCCACCACCTCGCGCAGGTCGGCCCACCAGCGGACCGGGCGCGGCGCCGCGCGTGGGCTCGCGATGGAGAGGATCCGGTCCCCGGACCGGAGCCCGGCCGCGGCCGCCGCCGTCCCCGGCAGGACCGTCCCGACGTAGGGGCCTGGGACGAGCGAGCCGTTCTCCGCGACGGCGAGGGCGAGGAACACGAGGAGCGGGAAGACGAGGTTCATCGCCGGCCCTGCGACGGAGATCGCGAGCCGCTTCCAGGGGGCCTGGTCGAGGTAGCCGCGCCCGCGGTCCTCCGGGGGGATCTTGGCCGGGTCCTCCGACCCGTCCCCCGCCATCCGCACGTACCCGCCAAGCGGGAGGACGGCGAGCCAGTACTCGGTCTCCCCGCGCTTGAACCCGAATGCGCGCGGGCCGAACCCGATCGAGAACCGGAGCACCTTCACCCCGAGCGCCTTCGCGACGAGGAAGTGCCCGAGCTCGTGGACGAGGATGAGTCCCCCGATGAAGAGGACGATCGCGAGGATCTGGACGAGGGCGGACGGCATCTCCGGACAGTCTAGCGGCTGGTCCGCGGCGGCGCTCCCCCGCTCGCTCGCGCCCGCGCGGGGCGCTCGCCCGGGTCAGCGGGCGACGCGCCGCTCCGCCTCGCGGCGGCCCCACTCGCTCGCCTGGAGCGCCTGCTCGACCGATCGGAGCGGCTCGACCATGTGGGCCTCGAGCGCGGCCGCGCAGAGCTCGGCGATGTCGGTGAACCGGCAGCGCCCCGCGAGGAACGCGGCGACGGCGGCCTCGTCGGCGCCGGAGAGCACCGCGGGCGCGGTCCCGCCGCGCTCGAGGGCGCGATAGGCGAGCGTGAACGCGGGGAAGCGGCCGGCGTCGGGCGGCTCGAAGGTGAGCCGGCCGATCCGCGCGAGGTCGAGCGGCGCGAGCTCGAGCGCGAGCCGGCCGGGGTAGCCGAGGGCGTAGCTGATCGGCCCGCGCATGTCGGACACCCCGAGCTGCGCGACCATCGAGCCGTCGATGTACTCGACCATCGAGTGCACGATCGACTCGGGGTGGACCACGATGTCGATCCGGCGCGGCTCCACGTCGAAGAGCCACCGCGCCTCGATCACCTCGAGCCCCTTGTTCATCAGGGTGGCGGAGTCGATGGTGATCTTGTCGCCCATCGACCAGTTCGGGTGACGCAGCGCGCGCGCAGGGCTGACGTCGCGGAGCTCCGCCGCGGGGACCTCGCGCAGCGGGCCGCCCGAGGCGGTGAGGAGGAGCCGCCGGACCTCGGCGCGGTTGTGGCCGACGAGCGACTGGTGGATGGCGCTGTGCTCGGAGTCCACCGGCAGGATCGTGGCGCCTCGCTCGACGGCGCGACGCACGAGCAGCTCGCCCGCGAGGACGAGCGACTCCTTGTTGGCGAGGCCGATCGCCTTTCCCGCCTCGATGGCCGCGGCGGTGGAGCGGAGCCCCGCGCCGCCGGAGATCGCCGCGAGCACGAACTCTACGTCGGGATGGGAGGCCGCCGCGACCGCGCCGCCGTCCCCCGGCACGACCTCGACGCCCGCGGGGACGAGGGCGCGCAGGTCGCGCGCGGCGGCGTCGTCGGCGACCGCGACGAGCCGCGGCCGGAAGCGAGCGACCTGCTCGGCGAGCCGCGCCACGTTGCGTCCGGCGGAGAGCGCGACCACCTCGAAGCGGTCCGGGAAGCGCGAGATGACGTCGAGCGCCTGCACGCCGATGGAGCCGGTCGAGCCGAGGATGGCAAGGCGCTTCACGGGGGGATTCCTAGCACGGCGGGGGGCGGCGGCGCGAAGGCGGGCGGCGCGGCGGGCGAAGGGGCGTGCGCAGGCGCGGCGCTCCCACCCGCGCGCGTTGCATGCCCCGCCCGGGCATGCTCGAATCGCGTTCACGGGAGGTGGGGATGGAAGCGAACGCAGGCGTCGCGCCGGCCGTGGTGGTGGACCACGACGGCGCCCTCCAGAAGCAGCTCACGGGCGGGTCCGGGTGGTTCTTCTGGATCGCCGCCCTCTCGCTCGTGAACACGGCCTTCGCGGTGATGGAGGGCGACCGGACCTTCCTCGTCGGCCTCGCCGTCACGCAGGTCGCGGACGCCTTCGCCGGCCTCGCGGTGAAGGACGGCGCGCCGGAGGCGCTGCGCTGGGCCGCGGTCGCGTTCGACACGGTCGTCGCCGGGCTCTTCGCCGGGGCGGGCCTGCTCGGGCGGCGGCGCGTGAAGTGGGCCTACCTCGCCGGCATGGCGCTCTACGTCCTCGACGCGGTCGTGTGCGGGGTGTTCGAGCTGTGGTCGCACCTCGGCTTCCACGCCCTCGCGCTCTTCTTCCTCTGGCGCGGGTTCTCGGCGCTCCGGCAGCTCGCGCCGGCCGCGCCGGAGCGGGTCGCGGTCTCGCCCGGCCGGCCGAACCCGCTCGTGCGGTAGCTCTAGAGGACGTGCGCGAGGTACGCCGCGCACACGTAGACCCAGGGGCCGACGAACAGGAGCGCGTCGATCCGGTCGAGCAGGCCGCCGTGGCCGGGGATGATCCGCGACGAGTCCTTCACGCCCGCGCCGCGCTTGAACATCGACTCGGCGAGATCACCGAGCGGTCCGAAGAGAGCGCCGCCGAGGCCGATGCCGGCGGCCGCGGCCGGCGTCAGCTCGCCGCCGAGGAGCAGCCAGCGCGTGACGAGCGCGCCGGCGACACTCCCCACCACCCCGCCGGCGAACCCCTCCCAGGTCTTCGCGGGCGAGAGGCGCTCGATCATCTTGTGGCGCCCGAGGAGGTGGCCCGCGAAGTAGGCGAAGGTGTCGTTCGCCCAGGTGACGACGAACGCGAGAATCACCCAGCCCCGCCCGACTCGATCGCCTTCCAGACCGATGCCGAACCGGAGCCGCAGGCCGACGAGCGCCGCGAGGGTGAGCCCGCAGTAGAGCCAGGACAGGACGACGAGGCCGATCGCCTTCGGGAGCTGGTCGAGCGGCTCGCGCCGGAAGAGGAACGACGACAGGAGGAGGATCGTCGCGCCGGCGAGCGCGAGGCCCGACCAGCCGGGGAGGAGGTCTCCGCTCTGCCCGAACGCGGCGACGAGCGGGATCGCGCCCGCGACCGCGATGCCGAGCGCCTCGCCCACCCCGAGCGTCCCGAACATCAGGATGAGCTCGCCGGCGGCGACGGCGGCGCCGGCCGCGGCGAGGAGCGCGAAGGGCGTGCCCCCGAGCCAGGTGAGCCAGCACGCGAGCGGGAAGAGGACCGCGGCGGAGGCGATGCGCGCGGCGAGGTTCCGCCGGTTCTTCGCGTCGAGTGCCACGCTCACTCCCGCCCGGAGGCGACCTGGGCGCCGGTCATGCCGAACCGCCGCTCGCGGGCCTGGAACTCGGCGACCGCGGCGAGGAGCTCCGCGTCGCGGAAGTCGGGCCAGAGCACGTCGGTGAAGACGAGCTCCGCGTAGGCGCACTGCCAGAGGAGGAAGTTCGAGATCCGCCGCTCGCCGCTCGTGCGCACGAGGAGGTCGAGCTCGGGCAGGCCCTGCGTCCACAGGGCGGCCTCCAGGTCCTCCGCCTCGAGCGCGGCGCCCTTCGCGGCCGCGGCCCGCCGCGCCGCCTGCACGATCTCCTGGCGCCCGCCGTACGAGAGCGCGAGCGTGAGGGTCATCCCGCGGTTCGCCGCGGTCTCGGCGCGGACCTCGGCGAGCTTCGCGCGCACCGCCTCGGGGAGCCGCGCGAGATCGCCGATCGCGTTCAGCCGGATCTGGTTCTGCATCATCTCGCCGCGCTCGCCCTCGAGGAACTCGGCGAGGAGGTGCATGAGCGCGTCCACCTCCGGCTCGGGGCGCCCCCAGTTCTCGGTCGAGAAGGCGTACAGGGTGAGCGCCTCGAGGCCGATCCGGCGCGCGGTGCGGGTCACGGCGCGGACCGCCTCGGCCCCCTCGCGGTGGCCGGCCACGCGGGGGAGCGCCCGGGCCTCGGCCCACCGGCCATTCCCGTCCATGATCACGGCCACATGGCGTGGGAGCGGGCGCGTGCGGACGCGCGCCTCCAGGTCCTCCACGAGGGTTCGCTCCGTCACGCGCTTTTCATAGCACGCCCCGTCCCCCGGGGACGCTCGGTAACAGGCCGTTTGATTTCCCTTCGGGTCCTCTCTATCGTCGATCCCGTGCCGCCCAGGCGCGTCGGCCCATACGTCATCCTCTCCGTCATCGGCCGAGGGGGGATCGGGACGGTGTACCGTGCGCGCCACGACGCGTCGGGGCGTTCGCTCGCCGTGAAGGTGCTCGGCCCCGCTCCGGCGGTGGACGCGACCGCGGCCCGCCGGCTCGCCCGCGAGTACGACGTCCTGCGCACCCTCGATCACCCGAACGTCGTCCGCGTCTTCGACGCCGGCGTCTCGGAGGGCTACTCGTACCTCGCGATGGAGCTCGTCGAGGGGCTCGACCTGCGCGCCTACCTCTCGCCGGTGATCGACGACGAGGACCTCGCGCCGATGGGGTTCGACCTCGACGTCACCCCCGCGCCGGCGAGCCCCGGCTCGACGCCCGACGTCGACCCCGGCCCGGACGCGATCCGCGCGCTCGCCGCGATGATGGACGAGCCGGACACCGAGCCCCACGGCGTCTCCTGGCGCCCGGCCCCGCCGTCTGCGCACCACCCGTCGCCCCCGCGCGCGCTCCTCCCGCCGGACGTCCGCGACGCGCTCAACCGCCCGTCGCGGATCGAGCGGCTCCGCAACGCGTTCGGGGAGGTGGCGGACGCGCTCTCCTACGTCCACCAGCGCGGGCTCGTGCACCGCGACCTCAAGCCCTCGAACATCATGGTCGACGATCAACGCCACGCGCGGCTCATGGACTTCGGCCTCGTGAAGTCCGCCACCGAGGCGGAGGACGGGCTCACCCAGGCCGGCCGCGTTGTCGGCACCTACCGGTACATGTCGCCCGAGCAGGCGCAGGGGCTCCCGGTGGACGCGCGGAGCGACCTCTACAGCCTGGGCGTGATCCTCTACGAGCTCCTCACCGGCGCGCCGCCCTTCACCTCGGCGGACCCGGTCTCGCTGTGGCGCGACATCCTCGCCTCGCCGCCGTCTCCGGTGGTGGCGTCGAATCCGGGCGCCGACCCGCGGCTCGCGGCGCTGGCGGAGCGGCTCCTCTCGAAGGACCCGGCGCGCCGGCTCCAGACCGCGGGCGAGGTGTGGAGCGCGGTCACGGGGGCAACCACCTCGACGTGAACGTGAACGTGAACGTGGACCTCGACTCTTCCAGGTCCAGGTCCAGGTCCAGGTCCAGGTCCAGGTCCAGGTCCAGGTCCAGGTCCAGGTCCAGGTCCAGGTCCAGGTCCAGGTCCAGGTCCAGGTCCAAGTCCAGGTCCAGGTCCAGGTCCAAGTCGGACATCGCGGCTACAGTCGTCCCGTGTCCGACCTGCCCCAGGGCGCCCTCGACTACCAGGCGGTGATCGCCGAGTACTTCCTGGGCCTGCGCGGCGCGGGGCTCATGCTCTCGCCGCTCGACCAGGAGCTGCTCTGCGACTGGGAGCGGCGTGGCCTGCCGGTCGCGGTGGTGTGCCGCGGGCTGCGGCGCGGCCTCGAGGACCT
>WNGL01001906.1_pt1 | contig 25435 bp, 23 predicted proteins | sample 5400591 | NCBI WGS metagenome assembly WNGL01 (sample SAMN13153377, study PRJNA577476) | soil metagenome | isolation source: 80 cm soil or saprolite under Garry oak tree replicate 1 | place: USA:California | collected 2016-06-15 | reverse complement strand
CGTCGATCTGGTCGAACTCGAAGACCTGGACGATGTTGGCGTGGGTCAGCCGCGAGGCGAGGCGCGCCTCCTGGATGAACATCCGCACGAAGTCCCCGCGGGCGTCGTGGTCGCCGCGGATGAGCTTCAGGGCGACCTCCTTCACGAAGCCCTCGGCGCCGGGGGCCTCGGCCCTCCACACCTCCGCCATGCCGCCGGTCGCGACCGGCTCCAGCAGGCGGAATTTTCCGAACGCGCGCACCAGCGGTGCATCTTAGCGCACGCACGCCCGGCCGCTCCCTTTCCGGGAGCGATCGGGCGCGAACGCACGGCCAACTACATCGGCGCTATGCGTGGTCGGCGATGGGGTCCAGCTCCAGGATGGTCTCCTCCTGGGCGGGGCTGTGGAGCGGCGCCGGGGCGCGGCGCGGCAGCGGAGGCGGGGTCGCCCTGAGCTGCCGGGCCACCGGCGGGATGATGACGGCCGCATACTGCTCGAAGGAGGCCGCGCGCAGCCGCACCCGCTCCAGCCGATCGAGCGCCTCCGCCAGGGCTTCGTCGAGCCACTCGTCCACCGAGAGCCGCTCGGCAGGGCTCACCGGAGCGCCGCGCGCACGCAGCGCTTCCCAGATGCAGCGGTGCAGCACCTTGTACTCTCGGGCGAGCTGCGCGGCCCCCGCGTTCGACCGCACCAACACGGCGCAGCGATTCCAGGCGTCGCGGGAGCGCCTCCCCTCGTCACCCCCGAGCGCGAGCGACATCTCGCGCAAGAGCGGCGCCACGGCGAACGCGAGGGCCGGGTCCTTCACGGCGAGCTCGCGCTCCACGCCGCGCCGCCACGCCATCGCGATCTCGCCCCGGTGCTCCTCGACCAGCAACCCCAACCCTGTCGAACCCACGCCCGCCTCCCTCTTCGCCATGGAGGGCCCGGAACCGGCCGAACCCGCAGTTCCCCTTCAGCAGCAAGGAATCTGCCAACGCGATGGCGTCGCTTCCAGGGTGGACCCCGTGAAAACGATTTCCCACCCGTGGCGCGCGCAGGCCCAGCGCGTCGCCCGAGTCGCCATCACTCCCGCCCTTTGGAATGGCCGTGGGCGTGCAGCACGCCCGTCTGGCGCTCGGCAGGCCGCTCCCTCGTCCGTTCCCCGCCTGGGAGGATGCGTCCAGCTCGCCGGGTACGGCGAGGCGCGGCCCCGCGTGTTCGCGCCCGAGCGTGTTAAGGAATCACCTCCGCCATGATCCTCGCCCCGCTGCTCGCGCTCGCCGCGCTCGCCGCCTCGCCGCCGCCCCAGGACCCGCGCCTCACCCTCCTCGACGCCATGGAGCAGGAGGCTGCCCGCTCGATGCAGCGGCTCCGCATCGCCGGTTACGAGCCACCGTTCTTCCTCTCCTACCAGCTCAAGGACCTGCGGCAGGAGGAGGTGAGCGGCCGGTTCGGGGCGGTCGTCGATGACGGTTCGCGCCACGACCGCCGACTGCACGCCGACGTCCGGGTGGGGAGCTATGAGCTCGACTCTTCCGGCCGCGATCCGCTTCAGGCGTTCCTGGGAGAGGAAGGGCAGACATGGTCGGCCCCTCGCGACGCCCCGCTCGACGACGACCCCCAGGCGCTCCGCAACGCGCTCTGGCTCGTGACGGACGAGAAGTACAAGGAGGCGCTCTCCAGCTATTTCAAGAAGAAGTCCAAGGGCGTCTACCGCGCCGAGGAGGCCGAGCGGGCGCCGTCGTTCACGCGCGAGCCGCCACAGCGGCACGTCGACTCGCCGCGCGCCTTCTCGTTCAACCGGCCGCGCTGGCGCGGCGAGGTGCGCCGCCTCACCGCGCTCTTCCGCGAGCACCCGACCATCTTCGAGGCCTCGGTGAAGGTGACGGGCGAGAAGCAGGTGCGCTGGTTCACCTCCAGCGAAGGGGCGGCGCTGGTGACGGAGGAGGTGCTGTTCGGCGTGCACGTCCAGGCGGTGGCGCGCGCGGAGGACGGGCAGCTCCTCGAGAACAGCCGCGACTTCTACGCACGCTCGGAGGCGGCGCTCCCCGACGCGGAGAAGCTGGCGCGCGAGGTGCGCGCCCTCATCCTCGAGCTGGAGGCGCTGCGCATCGCTCCGGTGGTGGACCCCTACACCGGTCCCGCCATCCTGGCGCCGGAGGCGACGGGCGTCCTCTTCCACGAGGCGGTCGGCCACCGGCTGGAAGGCGAGCGTCAAGACGACGACAAGGAGGGGCAGACCTTCAAGGGCCAGATCGGCAAGCCCGTCCTGCCGGCCTTCGTCACCATCGCCGATGATCCCACCCTCGGCGCAGCCGGCGACGTGTCGCTGAACGGTGCGTACGGATACGACGACCAGGGCGTACCGGCGCAGCGGACGGTGCTGGTCCAGGACGGCGTCCTCAGGGCCTTCCTCCTCTCGCGGCGGCCGGTGAAGCCCTTCACCCGCTCGAACGGCCATGGCCGCAGCCAGGGCGCCCTGCCGCCGGTGGCGCGCATGGGGAACCTGGTCGTCAGCTCCAGGAAGCAGGTGCCGATGACCGAGCTGAGGCGCCTCCTCGTCGAGGAGGCGAAGCGTCAGGGGAAGCCTTACGGGCTCATCATCCAGGACATCACCGGCGGGAACACCAACACGATGTCGTACGGGTACCAGGCCTTCAAGGGCACCCCGCGGCTGGTGTACCGCGTCGACGTGGCGACCGGGAAGCAGGAGCTCGTGCGTGGGGTGGAGCTGGTGGGGACCCCGCTCTCCAGCATCAACAAGCTCCTCGCCACCGGCGACGAGGTGCGCACCTTCAACGGCTTCTGCGGCGCAGAGAGCGGCTATGTCCCGGTCTCGACGGTGGCGCCGGCGGCGCTCATCGGCGAGATCGAGCTGCAGCGGGTGGCCCGCGCCAACGAGCGGAGCCCCATCCTGCCAGCGCCTTGGAGCGAGCGAGCCCGGCCATGACCGCCCCGACCCCGGCCCTCCCCTTCGCGCTCCCGCCGCTCGAGGGGCTGCTGCTGCGCGGTCGCGCCCAGGCGCTCGCGGCGCTCGCGCAGGCGGGGTGGCGCCCGTTCGCGACCCCCATCTCGCTCGACGCGGAGCGGCGGCGGCTCCTCAACATCGATCTCACCGAGCCAGATGCTGGCTGGCATGCGGACGGCGAGCTCCTGGCGGTGGCGCACGTCGAGGCCGATCGCGCTGGGCGCGTCACGCTCGTCGAGGTGACCGCCGCCGTCCCGGTCCCTCCAGAGCAGCTGGCAGCGGCCTGGCTCTCCAGCGCCGGCGAGCCGCGTCTCTCCGGCGGCGCGGAGGCCCGGCAGTGGGTGTGGGGCCCCGAGTCCGGCAGCAACGCGGCCGTGTCAGGCGAGCCCGTCCGTCTCTGGGTCTGCGCCGAGCGCGCCTACGGCGACCGGCTGTGGGCGGTGGCGAGCCTGGTGCGGAGGGGGTGAGGGCCGGCGGGGGACAAGCCCCCGCCCTACACCTGCACCGCCGTAGGGCGGGGGTTCATCCCCCGCCGCAGGCTTCCCATCCCCGCCACGCGACGTACCGGCGGAACTCAGCCTCGAACGCCTCGGCGGAGATCCCGATCGCCGCGTGAAAGGCGGCCTCGAACCCGCGCCCGTCGCCCATCTCCGCCAGCAGCCGCTGCACGCGCTCGGACCCGTACCGGTCGAGCAGGAACTCGAAGGCATGGTGGGCGGCGCCGTACACGAGGTCGGCCTCGTCCTGATAGAGCGGCTCGGGATCGGAGATGGGGTCGCCGCCACGCGGCGCGCGCCCTGGCCGGGCGCCGCCACCTCCTCCCCCTCCAAGCCCGTCTCCGCCCCCGCCAGGCGTCGTGCGCGCATAGAAGGCCCACAGCGGCTCCGGGCCGCCGCGCTTGTAGCCTTGGCCGGCGGTGACGCTCGCCATCCCCTCGCGGAACCAGAGCGGGATGCCCTTGTAAGGCCAGGACGCGGCGCTCCCCGCGCGCTGGTACATGACGCAGTGGGTGAGCTCGTGGGCGAGGAGCTCCTCGATCTCCGCCGGGGTGGCCGGAAAGATGAGGTTCCAGGTGCGCGGCGACTGGAGGTCGACGGTGTCGAAGCGGGCCCAGGCCCGCAGCCAGCCGAACCCGTCGCGGTGCACCGCCTCCTCCAGCGCGGCGTGGGTCGGGTGGAGCACCACGGTGACCGGCACCTGGAGGCGCCCCCACCGCTCAGCGCGCGGAAGGGCCTTCGCGAGCGCCTCGGCCACCCGTCGCGCCGCCCCGACGTCACGGGCCTGGTACTCGAGCCGGACGGTGCTCTCGCCGACGACGATGGTCTCCGATCTGGCTCGCACCCCGTCCGGAACGCGCGGGGCGCAGGCGGCGAGCGCGCACCCCATGGCCATCGCGAGCGCTCGCATCCTTCCTTCTAGCGTTCGGCCGGAACCTCCGGCAAGGAGCGCGCCCCCGCCAGGGTGAGGAGGAGCGGGGTGATGTGCGTCAGGTCCTGCACCTCGGCGACGCGCTCCGCAGCCGGGCCGAAGGCCAGCACCGGCACGGCGGCGCGGGTGTGGTTGCGCGAGGAGAGGTCCTCCACGTTCCCGTGGTCGCTCGTCACGACGAGTGAATCGCCGGCCGGTAGCGCCGCGACGATGGCGCGCAGGAAGCGATCGACCCGGGAGAGGGCTTCGCCGGCCTGCTCCATCGAGCGGGCGTGCCCGGCCTCATCCGTCTCGAAGAACTCGAAGAGGGAGAGATCGTGGCCGCGCGACAGCTCGAGGAACACCTCGGCCGCCGCCTCCGGCGTCCGCTCCGGCAGGTCGGCGCAGAACGCGGCGGCGCGACGGCCGGTGAGGTCGTGGGTGAGGCCACGCCCGGCGCGCGCGTCCGCCCAGGTCCGGAAGGCGCCCGGCCCGGCCGAGAAGGCGACGGTCGTGGCCGAGGCGCGCGGGCGCCGTCGCCCGAGGAGCGCCTCCTCGGGCTCCCCGGCGCTGGGCAGCCCGAGCGCTCTCAGGTAGGCAACGGGATAGGCGTTGGCGAAGGTGGCGCTCCGCCCGGCCTCGCCGAGGCGCCGGAAGAGGGACCGGCGAAGCAGCAGCTCGCGCAGCTGCGCGTTGGGGAAGCCGAGCAGGTGGCGGCCGAGGACCGCCGGCGCGTTCTCGCCCGTGAGGAGGGTCGTCTGACCGGTGGCCGACTGGGGGCGGCCAGGGACCCCCAGGCACGCGTCGGCGAGGACCGCGCGGCCACCTCGCGGCAACGGCGCGCCCGTACCGTCCGCGAAGTGCGAGAGCAAGAGCTCCTCGCGGGCGAGCGGGTTCACCACCGGATCGCGGACCCCCGCCCCGACGCCATCGACGAAGACGAAGAGGACGGGCATGGGGAGTCTATAATCGAGGCCGATGATCAGAGTCCGCCTGCTCGCGCTGACCGCGTTCACCGCCGCGCTCGGCTGCGCGTCGACCAGGACCCCGACCAGGACCTCGACCGCGACCGCGACCGCGACCGCGACCGACCGCGTATCGGCGGGCGCGGCGCGCGGCATGGACGGCGCCGAGGTGCGCCGCCGGCTCGGCGATCCGAAGCGCGTGGAGCCGGTCCCCTCGGCCGCCGTCCACGGCGTGCGGTACGAGCGGTGGAGCTACGGCTCGAGCGAGGTGGTGCTCGTCGACGGCAAGGTGATCGACGTCCTCCCCTGAGCGCGGACGTGGGTCGTCCGCCCGCCGTTCAGCGGGCGAAGCTCACCGTGTACGGTCCCAGCACCGTCGCGCCGCCACGATCGTCGTGCGCCACCGCGTAGACGTTGGCCGAGGTGACGCCGGCCGGCACCTTCTCGTCCTTGAGCTGCACGCTCTCGTCCTGCCCCGCGCCGCGGTCGAAATCGAACCGGCCGGCGGTGGTATAGAACGACACGAAGAGCTGCTCGTCGACGGTGCGACCGGAGGAATCCTGGTATCGCTGCGCGCTCGAGGGATCGAGCGTGACGTGCACCTCGACCTGGCCGCCCTTCGGGACCGCCGGCGAAACCGCGGCCGGCCCGTCCGGCGGAGACACGAGGCTCACCGCCTGCCCGCCGAACGCGAGGGAGGTCACCTTCGGCGGCGCGTTCCGGTCGGGGGGCGCACCGCGCGGGTAGAACGGGACACGCAGCACCGCCTCGCGCGCCTCGAAGCCGGGGGCGCTCGCCACACAGCGGAAGAGCACCTCGAGGCGGTCGGGGACCTGGGATGGCAGCGCAGCGCCGGCCGGGCCCGACCCACCGTATTTCTGAAGGCACTGGAGCGCGAGCGCGCCCGGATCGGCGCTCACCGAGCCGTCCGCCGCGGGCACGAGCACGGTGACGCACGCCTCGACGGCGCAGGCGTCGTTCGCGGTCGGTCCGAGCGTGAACGGGCAGAACGACCACGTCTCGGTGATCGTGGCGCCGTCCGGCGCGAACGTCACGCCACGGACGGTGACCGTCTCGTCCGGGCCCGCCTCGAGGGGCTTGGCCAGGAGCGCCAGCACCCGCACGTCCTGCAAGAGCGAGCGCGGTGGGAGGTCCCCAGCGCAAGCGGCGGCGAGGAGCGCGAGCGCCGAGAGATGTGCCTTCGTCATGGTCACCACTCCGCCTTCACGCCCAGGATGGGCAGGATGGGCAGGCCCGTCGCGGGCGTCTTCTGCCGGTCGTCGAAGCTGTACTGCCACCCCTCCTGGTTGGCGCGGTTGAAGACGTTCTGGACGTCCAGATACGCCGAGAGGCGCCAGCGCTGGTACGTCCAGAACCGATCCACTCTCACGTCGAGCGCCTGGAAGGTCCCCAGACGGCCCGAGTTCACGGCCGCGTAGGAGGGGACGTAGACGTCCGTCGTGGCGTCATAGAGGGAGCCGGTGATGGGGGTGTAAGGGTTCCCCGAGACGAGGCGGAACCGCCCGCCGATCGCCCACTTCGCGGAGAGCTGGTAGCTCGCCAGCGCGGTGAGGATGTGCGGCTGGTCGAAGCTGAAGAGCCGCTCCGGGTCACCGGGACGGTCGGTGCGGAACGAGCGCTGGAACGTGTACGCGATCCACCCGAAGAAGCGCTCTCCGAGGCGTGCGCGCAGGAGCACCTCTACGCCGTAGATGCGTCCCTTCCCGGAGTTGAGGTAGGCCGGGGCGGAGGGGTCGAGGTTCACGGCCGTGTCTTGCACCACCACCCGGCTCAGGTCTTTGTAGAACCCGGCCACGTCGAGGTCGACGCCCGGCTGCAGCCGCTGCTCGAAGCCGGCCGAGTACTGGTAGCTGCGCTCGTGGAGCAGGTTGGGGTTGCCGGTGGCCGAGCTGCTCTGTGGCGCGGAGGGCGGCTGTTGATAGATGCCGGCCGCCGCCTTGAGCACGGTCCCATCCGACACGGTCCAGCGCACCATGAGGCGCGGATCGAGGCTCCACCGGCCGATCCCGCTGTCTCGGTCGAGGCGCAGCGAAGGCAGGATGGACAGGTCCTCGCGCGGAGAGAGGCGCAGCTCGGCGAACGCTGCCGGATCGTAGAGCGTGCCGGAGAGGTTGGCAGTGACTCTCTGCTGGGTGGAGATGGGGGTGGGCGGCTGCCCCTCCGTCGGCGGCCGAGGCACGTCGAGCGCGACGTCGTAGAAGCTGTTTTGCAGGTCGAGTCCCGCCCGCGCTTCCACCCCTCGGGTCGCCTCCCAGACGAAGGTGCTGCGCGCGTCGAGGCGCTGGTTGGTGAGGTCGAAGAAGAGCCCCTGCCCGATGGCGAAGTCGGTCTGCTGGAGGCCCAGCGCGAGCCAGCTCTCGTGGCGGAGCACCGGCGAGAAGGTGTGCGACCAGCTCGCCTTCAGCTCGTGGTACGCGATACGCGTGGTGAGATCCCCGGAGAGCGTCGGGTCGTTGCCGGGATGCTTGATGATGGCGACCAGCTTGTCCTGTGAGCCGAAGAAGAGGAGGCGCACCTTGTCCTGCTCGTCGGGCTGGTACGTCGCGATGAACTGATAGTCGTAGAAGCGCGGCGCGGTCGTGAAGGAGACGGCCGAGTTGGAGGAGACGACGAGCGGGAGCAGGGTGTCGATCCAGGAGCGGCGGAAGGCGCCTCCGACGGACCAGGTCTTCGAGAGCGGCCCCTCGAGCGCCACGCCGGCGTCGTAGAGGTTGAAGTCGGCCTCGCCACGGACGAGGTCCTTCGACGGGTCGCGCACGCGGGCGTTCACGATGCCGCCGGTGAGGCGGCCGTAGTCCGCCGAGAAGTTGCCCGGGACGAACTCGACCGAGTCGAGGAAGCGCGGCGCGAACGTGCTGCGCAGCCCACCGAAGTGGTACAGGATCGGGATCTCGAGCCCGTCGACGAAGGCGGCGCTGTCGCCCGGGGCCGAGCCGCGCAGGATGAGGGCGCCGCCGAGGTACGACGGCCGCGCTGCCCCCGGCAGGTTGAGGACCGCCTTGAGCGTGTCGCCCTGCGACCCGGCCACCTGCGCCACCTCGCTGGAGGACAGCACCTGCTTCGTCACCTCGCGCCGGACGCGATCCCCGCGCACGACCGCCGTGTAGCCGCCACCACCCGGGCCGGCCTGCAAGTAGAAGGGCTCCTCGCGCGCCTCGCCGGGCTGCGCCTCCACCCGCGCCCGGAGCCGGTCGTGCCCGGCGGGCACCGCGACGAGGTCGAAGGTCGCCGCCGGGACCTCGAGCGCGAAGTGGCCGTCGGGGCCGGTGGTGGTGCGCGCCAGCACCTGACCGTCCGTCTCCGCCGCCACGTCGACGCCCTCCAGCGGCCGGCGGGTGCCGCGCTCGAGCAGCTTCCCTCCGAAGCGGACCGGCTGCGGCTTCGGTGCAGGCTGGACGATGCGCAGGCGGTAGGTGATGGCGACCGGCACCGCCTCGCCGCTGGTGAGGCGGGCCGGCTCGAACGCATAGCGGCGGGCGGCCGCCAGCGCGGCGCCGTCGAAGGGCTCGCCTGCGCCCTCCAGGAGCTTCACCTGCTCGACCTGGCCACTGGCGGCGACGTCGATCTCCAGGACGACCGTCACCTCCGGTGCCGGGAAGACGGTTCCGGGTGGCAGCTCGGGCGGCACCTCCTGCAGGAGCCGCGGCGGCACCGCCAGCACGGGCTCGTCGGCGGGGCGGGCCGGGGTTGCCGCGAGGAGGACCGCGAACGTGGCGAGGAGGACGGCGATGCGAAAGACCTGCGTCATGGCGGCGCGGTCGTACAATGGGTCACCGATGAACGTGCGAGAAATCGACGGCGAGGCGGTTGGGAGCACCTCGCCCGGCAGGGGAAGCTCGGCGCTGGCGCTGCTCGCGCTGACGGCCGGCGCGACGGTCGCGAACATCTATCTCCTTCAGCCCTTGCTCGCCATCGTCGCGCGCGAGTTCGCGACCACCCCTCGGGCGGTCGGCGTCGTCTCGATGCTGACACAGGTCGGCTACGGCTCGGGCATGTTCTTCTTCGTTCCGCTCGGAGACGTGCTGGAGCGGCGCCGCCTCATGCTGGTCCTCCTCGGCACCGCCACGGTGGCGCTCCTCGCCGCTGCGGCCGCTCCGAGCCTCCCGCTGCTCGCGCTCGCCTCACTGGCGATCGGGATCACGAGCGTCGTCCCGCAGCTCGCCGTGCCCCTCGCGGCCCATCTCGCTCCGCCGGCGGAGCGCGGCCGCGCCGTCGGGACCGTCATGGGTGGCCTCCTCGTCGGCATCCTCCTGGCGCGCACGGCGAGCGGGTTCCTGGGCGCCCACCTGGGTTGGCGCGCCGTCTACGTCATCGCCGCCGGCCTCATGCTCGTGCTCGCGGCCGCCTTGCGGTGGTTCCTGCCCCGGAGCCACCCCGAGGCGTCCCTGCCCTACCCCGCCCTCCTCCGCTCCCTCTTCACGCTCCTCGCCGAGGAGCAGGTGCTGCGCGAGGCCGCGCTCCTGGGCGCGCTCGGCTTCGCGGCCTTCAGCGTCTTCTGGAGCACCCTCGCCTTCTTCCTCGAGGCGCGGCTCGGGTTCGGCGCCGACGTCGCCGGCCTCTTCGGCGTGCTCGGCGCAGCCGGGGCGCTGGCGGCGCCGCTCGTCGGCCGCCGCGCCGATCGGACGAGCCCGCGCGCGAACGTCGGGCTCATGCTGGCGGTCGCGCTGGCGGGGTTCGGCGCCCTGGCCGTGACCGGCCACCGCCTCGCAGGCCTGGTGGCAGGCGTCCTGCTGCTCGACGTGGGCATTCAGGGCAACCATGTCTCGAACCTGGCGCGCGTCCACGCCCGCCGCCCCGAGGCGCGCAGCCGCATGAACACCGTCTACATGGTGACGTACTTCGTCGGCGGATCGCTCGGCACGGCCGTCGGCACCTGGGCCTGGACCGGCCACGGCTGGGCGGGCGTGTGCGCCGCCGGGGCGGGGTTCGTCCTGGCGGCGCTGGCGTTGTGGGCCGTCGGGGGGCGGCGCGCTACGGAGTCACGACCAAACCACCTGCGTCCGCCGCACCGGCAATGACCGCTGAACCCAGGAACAGGTTCGACGAGACGTCCGTGCTCTTCGCCACCGTGGTGAGGCTCACCGCGTAGTCACCGGCGCCGGGAAAGCACGGGGTCGCCGGTAGATCGAAGGACGGTACCGTCCAGGCGCTGTCATCGAGGACGAACTGCACCAACTTCCCGGCGTCATTCACGGGAGCGTTGGTGCAGGTCGCGTTGGCCAGGTCGGCGCTCACGCTCGCCTTGACCACCGCATAGAAGGCCGGATCGGTTCCGGCTCGGGTGAGCGTGAGCGGAGAAGTCATCGACGAGCTGCGTGGCGTGAACATCTGGTTCTGGAGGCCGGTGATCGCCGCCGCCGTGGGCGCCTGGACGCTGCCCGAGAACTCCTCGCTCTGGTAGACGGCCTTGAACTGGAACATCGTCGTGCCCGGCGTGAAGCGCACGGAGCCGGTCGCCTGGTACCAACCGGCGCCCTTGGCGCTGACCGGCAGCAGCGAGTACGTGCTCGTCGCGCTGCCATCGGTCGCGGAGAGCGTCACCGTCGCCCCGTCGAGGCCGGTGGGCGCTGCCGTCAGGTCGCTCTGCCGCTCCCCGAAGAAGACCTGGGCCGTGACGAGGCCGGACTGGGTCACGCCGCCCACGGTGATGCTCGGCGACGAGATCACCGCTGCCACCAGGACCTTCCGGTTCTGGAGCTGATGGACGAGGTCACAACCGGCGAGCAAGGCGAGGGCGGTGAGCAGGGCTACACGGCGCATGGGAGACCTCCAGGTATCGAGACTACCGCGCCCGCAGCGCGGCCACGAAGAAGAGCACCGCGCCGCCGGGGGAGATCGGCGGCGCGGTGCGCGCACAGGCGACTGAACCCTACGTCCAGCCCCGCTGAGCGCGAGGGTGTGAGGGCCCGGGCTACCGTCCGGGCAGCCGGCTGCGCATCGAGCGCAGCGCGGCGAGCCCTCCGGTCGGATGAAATTGCACCGGCCGTGCCGCCAGCCGCACCGCGAGTTGGGCCAGCGTGGACCAGTTTCGCCACAGGTGCGAGTCGACCTCGGGTCCGCCAGGCCGCACCGGCTGGGGACCGCGGAGGCAGGGCTGGAGCGCGCTCGCGCGGCGGCCGGTGCGGCACTATCCTTCGCGCGCCTACAGCCCGATGCCCCGCCTCGCCGACCCGCGCTTCGCGCCCGACTGCACCATCGACCTCGAGGGCCGGCCCATCCCCGCCCGCGCCGGCGAGAGCGTGGCGGTGGCGCTCCTCGCGGCGGGCGTCGCGCTGGTGGGCCGGAGCGGCAAGTACCACCGCCCTCGCGGTGCCTTCTGCCTCGCCGGCTCGTGTCACACGTGCCTGGCACGTGTGGACGGGCTGCCGAACCAGCGCACCTGCCGCGTCCCCTGCCGGCCGGGCCTGTCCATCGAGAGCCAGAACGCCCTCCCCACCGCACGCCTGGACCTCCTCGCCGGCATCGACCTCGTCTACGCGGGCGGCCTCGACCACCACCACCTCATGATCTGGAGCGACCTCGCCAATCGCGCCGCGGTCGCCTTCTCGCGCAGGTTGGCGGGGTCCGGCACGCTCGCCGCCGGTGCGCCACCACTCCCGTCGCAGGCGCCGGAGGAGCGGTTCGACGCGGCCGTGATCGGCGCGGGCCCTGCCGGCCTGGGTGCGGCCGAGGCGCTCGCCGCGGCGGGTGAACGGGTCCTCCTCGTCGAGAGCGATGCCCTGCCCGGCGGGCGGCTGCGCTGCGGTCTCGGCCTCCCCGGCGATCCGCCGCCGGCGTGGGCTGCCGCGGTCACGCGCGGCGTGGCGACGGCGGGGGGCGAGGTCGCGTGCGGGCTCACGGCGCTCGGCGTCTGGCAGGAGGGGGGGAGCCCGCTGCTCGCGCTGCGGGTGGAGGCGGCGCCGGCGCGCCTGCGGCTCGTGCGCGCCCCCCGCCTCGTCATCGCCAGTGGGACCTCCGCCTCCCCGCCCTGCTTCGAGCGCAACGATCTGCCTGGCGTCCTCGCCGCGCGCGGCCTCCTCCGCGCCCTGGCCGAAGACGGGCTGGTGCCGGGTGCGCGCTCTCTCGTCGTCGGCATCGGAGGCGAGGCGGAGGCGGCCGCGGCGCGGCTGGCGGCGGCCGGCGTGGAGGTGCGCCGGGCGGACGAGGTGACGGCGGCGCACGGGGGGCAGCGGGTCGGCGCGGCGTCGCTCGCCGGTGGCGCGCGCCTGGCGTGCGACACGATCGTCTTCGCCGGGGCGCGCGCCCCCGCCTCCGAGCTGGCGCGCCAAGCCGGTGCCGCCGTCGAGCTCGATGCGGCGAGCGGCGGGTGGCGCGTGCGCGTGGACCGCGACGGACGGACGGGCGTGCGCGGGCTCCTCGCCGCGGGCGAGGTGACGGGCCACATGAGCGCGGCCGAGGCCGCCGCCGGCGGGCGGCGGGCGGGGGAGGCGGCCCATGCCGACCGGTAAGACGCTCCTCTGCACCTGCGAGGACGTGACGCTCACCGAGGTGCGGAGCGCCTTCGCGGCGGGCTATCGCGACCTCGAGTCGGTCAAGCGCTATACCGGCTTCGGCACCGGGCCTTGCCAGGGCAAGAGCTGCCTCGCGCTCGTCACGCGCGAGCTCCTCCGGCTCGGGGCCACGCCGGCCGAGGTGGCGCCCTTCACCATCCGGCCGCCGTCCGATCCGGTCACCCTGGCGGCGCTGGCGGGGGTCGATCCGGCGGGGCTGCCGCTCCAGCCCCCTGCTTTCCCCCTTCCCGCTCCCCTCCAGGCGGCGGGGGACAAGCCCCCGCCCTACACGCGAAGTAGGGCGGGGGTTCATCCCCCGCCGGGGCTGACCGGGGATCTGTCGATCTCCCAGCCGCGGCCATCCGCCGAGCTCCCTTCCCGCGCCGAGGTGGTCATCATCGGGGGCGGCATCATGGGCCTCTCCCTCGCCTACCAGCTCGCGCGGCGGGGCATCACCGACGTGGTGGTGCTGGAGCGGGGCTACCTGAATGCCGGCGCCTCGGGGCGCAACGGCGGCGGCGTCCGCGCGCAGTGGTCGACGCCCACCATGATCCGGCTCGCCCGGCGCTCCATCGAGCTGTGCCGCCACCTCGCCGTCGAGCTGGGCATCAACGTCTGGATGCGGCAGGGCGGATACCTCTTCCTCGCCCCCGGCCCGGCCCACGCCGCCCGGCTGGAGAGGAACCTGCGGGTCCACGAGGAGAACGGACTCCGCACGCGCTTCATCGGCCCCGGCGAGGCCTGCGAGCTTGTGCCCCAGCTCGACGGCTCGCGCTTCGTCGCCGCCGCCTGGAATCCCGACGACGGCGTGGTCTTCCCCTGGCCCTTCCTGTGGGGCTACGCGCAGCAGGCGGAGGCGCGCGGGGTGAAGGTCCTCACCTTCACCCGCGTCGAGGGCTTCGAGCGCACCGGCGCACGCCTCGGCGCCGTCTTGACCGATCGCGGCCGCATCGCGTGCGGCACGGTGGTGAACGCCGCCGGCGCCTGGTCGAAGGAGGTGGCCGCGCTGTGCGGCGTCGAGCTCCCGAATCGCCCGACCCGCCACGAGATCCTGGTCACCGAGTCGCTGAAGCCGTGGCTCGACCCGCTCGTCTCGGTGCTCGGCAACGGCCTCTACTTCTCGCAGTCTCAGCGCGGCGAGCTGGTGGGCGGGATGGGCGACCCCGAGGAGCCGGAGGGCCTCGACCAGAGCTCGACGCTGCGCTTCCTGGCCCGCTTCGCGCGCGCCATCACCGCCTGCGCGCCGGCCACCGGCCACCTGAGCGTGGTGCGGCAGTGGGCCGGCTGCTACGACGTGACCCCCGACAACAACCCGATCCTGGGAGCGGCCGGGTTCGGGAACTTCCTCCAGCTCTCCGGCTTCGTCGGCCACGGCTTCATGATGGCGCCGGCGGTCGGGGAGCTCATGGCGGCCTGGATGGCGGGCGCCCCCCCCGACGAGATCTTCACCCGCTTCACGGTCGACCGGTTCGGGCGGGGCGGGGTGGAGAAGGAGGAGTTCATCATTGGTTAGCGGCGGGGGATGAACCCCCGCCCTACGCCGGTGTGTAGGGCGGGGACTTGTCCCCCGCCGCCGGCGTGTAGGGCGGGGGCTTGTCCCCCTACGCCGGTGTGTAGGGCGGGGCCTTGTCCCCCTACGCCGGTGTGTAGGGCGGGGGCTTGTCCCCCGCCGCCGGTGTATAGGGCGGGGGTTTGTCCCCCGCCGCCGGTGTGTAGGGCGGGGGCTTGTCCCCCTACGCCGGTGTGTAGGGCGGGGGCTTGTCCCCCGCCGCCGGCACCAGACGGTGACGCGCCCCCACCCCGGTCGAATGCGGTAAGTTTCCGTCCATGGCACTCGGAAAGAACATCGCGTTCCTCGGCGCGGGCAACATGGCCGAGGCGCTCGTGAAGGGACTGCTGCGCGCCGGCGTCGCCGAGCCGCGAGAGATCGTCTGCAGCGACCGCAACGAGGCGCGCGGGCCGGAGCTGAACCAGCGCTACGGCGTGCGCTTCACCCGCTCGAACCGCGAGGCGGTGGAGCAGTGCGAGCTGGTGGTCCTGTCGGTGAAGCCTCAGGTGATGAACAAGCTCCTCGCCGAGATCGCCCCCGCCCTGAACGACAAGAAGCTCGTCATCTCCATCGCCGCGGGGGTCCCCATCGCGGCCATCGAGCGCAAGGTCGGGCGCGGCGTGCGCATCGTCAGGACCATGCCCAACACCCCGGCGCTGGTCGGAGCGGGCGCGACCGCGCTCTCGGCCGGCGAGCACGCCACCGACGACGACCTGCGCCAGGCGCGCGCGCTCTTCGACGCCATCGGCAAGACGGTCGAGGTGGACGAGCCGCTCCTCGACGCCGTCACCGGCCTCTCCGGCAGTGGCCCGGCCTACATCTTCCTCGTCATCGAGGCGCTCAGCGACGCCGGTGTGAAGGTGGGCCTGCCGCGCGCCATCGCCCAGGAGCTGGCGGCGCAGACGGTGCTCGGGTCGGCGAAGCTCCTCATCGAGACCGGGGAGCACCCGGGCCGCCTGAAGGACCAGGTGACGAGCCCTGGCGGCACGGCCATCGCCGGGCTGCACACGCTCGAGGCGGGCGGGCTGCGCACGACGCTCATGGACGCCGTCGAGGCGGCGACACACAGGTCGCGGGAGCTGGGGGCGCAGTTCCTGGAGAAGGACGACTAGCGGCGCCGGCCCGCGGCGAGCCGGATGCCGCCGTAGAGGGCGGCGACTGCCAGCGCCCCCGCTGCGGCCACTGCCACCCGCCCGAGCGGCGTGAGCGTCCGCCATACCCAGGCCACTTCGGCCGCCGCGTAGACGAGCGGCGTTTCGCTGCGGAGGTCAGCCAGCGCGCCCGGCCCGGCGGCGCGAACGACGTCGTCCGCCCGCGCCAGACCGCGCGCCATCGGCACCACCCGCCGCTCCCGCCCGGAGGGATGCTCGGGCTCGCCGTGCACCATCGCCTCCAGCGCCGGCCTCAGCACGCGCTCGTCGTTCGACCATAGCGTGCGGAATGCCACGTTACCGTTGGGGTCCATGAGGTGGGCGGCGTTGGAGTTCCCTCCTAGCGAGCGGTGGAAGGTGCCGTCGAGGTCGTCCACCGCCACCGTCCAGGGAATGCCGTCACGGCTGCGTAGCATGCGGGCGTTGCGCACCTTCTCATCGAAGCTGGCCGGCTGCGGGATCTTCTCACCCGGATGGGCCTCCCGCACGTAGACGGTGATGAAGTCCGCATGGTCCCCGAACTCCTGATGGAGCGGCTTCAGCACCGCGTCGGCGCTGGCCGTCATGGGGTCGGTCAGCGAGCCGAACGTGAAGAGCACCGGACGCCGGCCCTGGAAGTCCGATTTCCTGACGCGGCCGCCGGTGGTGGTCGGCAGGTCGAAGTCCGGCACCTGCCAGCCGGGCTCCTTGCCGGCGCCGAACTGCAGGTCGTCGGTGAGCTGCTGCCGCCGAAAGTGGTCGAAGCGATAGTGCACGGTGGCCTCCCGAAACCCATCAACGATGATGGGCATGGCGACGGCCGGGCGCTCGTGCGCGGTGGGCTGCTCTCGAGCGGGCTGGCGGCCGGGCGCTCGGGGAGAGGCCAAGGCGAGCCCTCGCTCCAGCCCTTAGAATGTGGCGATGGCCCGCTTCCGTTTCCACGTCTTCGTCTGCGAGAACCGCCGTCCGCCGGATGATCCGCGCGGGAGCTGCGGTGGCAAGGGCAGCGAAGCGATCCGGGCCGCGCTGAAGGCCGAGCTCAAGCGACGCGGCCTCAAGGGCGTGGTGCGCGCCAACGCCGCAGGATGCCTCGACGCCTGCGCCCACGGCCCGTCGCTGGTCGTGTACCCGGAGGGCGTCTGGTACGGTCACGTCCGGGTGGAGGACGTGCCGGAGATCGTCGAGCGCCACCTCGTCGGCGGCGAGCCGGTGGAGCGGCTCCTCGTACCTGAGCTCAACCGGACACCCGACCGACTCAGTTGAGAAAGCTGGCCCGGCCGCGCAGTTGCCGGCACAGCTCGCGCACCTCCTCCACGTCCTCGGCCGAGGGCGCCGCGGTGATGTACGCCCCCAGGTCGGCCAGGGCCGCCGTCGTCCCGCCCAGCCGCGCCTCGATGAGGCCTCGGTCGCGCCGCTCGGCGGGGTCCTCCGGCGCGAGCAGCACGAGCCGATCGGTCACCCACAGCGCCCGCACGTCATCGCCGGCCTCGACGTAGATCTTCTTCAGATTGTGGAGCATTCGCCCCAGGATGTGCCGCACCGAGACGGCCTCCAGGTGGCGCGGGTCGAGCACGCGGCCCTGCGTCCGCGCCTGGAAGCGGGCGGCGACCTCGTCAGCCGAGAGGATCTCGCCGCCGTGGTACGGATCGACGAACACCTCTCGCGTGCCGGCGACGTACTTCACCAGGAAGTGGCCGGGGAACCCCACCCCCTGCACGGGCAGTCCGACTCGGGACGCGACCTCGATGAAGACGATGCTGAGCGTGATGGGGACGCCGAGCCGGCGCTCCAGCACCTCGTTCAGGAAGGAGTTGCGCGGATCGTAGTACTCGTCGACGTTGCCGCGGAACTTCTCATCCTCGAAGAGGACCACCTTGAGAAGGCGCAGCGTGGCGGCGGCGTCGCGCCGCTTGCTGAGGCGACCCTCGACCTCGCGCCCCAGCGCGTCGAGCCGCGCCAGGTAGAGGCCGCTGTCGAGGCCGGGATACTCCTCCTCGGCGATGGCGAGCGCGGCCTCGGCCAGAGGCACGGACGGGCGCGCGATGAGGGCGGCGAAGCGCCGGCGCGCTGGGCTCTCGCCGAGAGGGGGGCTCACGGCGCCGAGTATAGCCGCCTCGCTTGCCCGGGCTTCTCTCCCGCCGCCCCTCCTCGCCGGAGGCGTCATGAGTGGGGCGCAAACGGTTGACACCGGGGGGGTGCCTTCGTAGGATTCGCGCCCCGGTCATTCCCCAGTAGCTCAGTTGGCAGAGCAGATGACTGTTAATCATCGGGTCGCATGTTCGAGTCATGCCTGGGGAGCATCATTCAGAGGAGGTCCGCGGCGCGGGCCTCCTCTTTTTCTTGGCCCACGATGCCTGCCAGGCGTGCAGGCCCGTGTCGGTCGCGAGCACCTGGCCCCCGTCTGGCCCGTGCGCCAGGCCGCTCGGCGGGCATGTTGAATCACCATGGGTCATCGCAAGGTCCTGGTCGTCGAGGACGACCACCTCATCCGGGAAGCGATCGCAGAGGCGCTCGATGAGGAAGGCTTCGAGGTGGTCGAGGCAGCCAATGGCCAGGAAGCGCTCGAGAAGCTTCACCAGGAGCGCACCTCGTTGGTCCTGCTCGACCTCATGATGCCCGTGATGGATGGGTGGCAGTTCCGCGCGGCGCAGCTCGACGATCCCGAGATCTCCGACATCCCGGTGGTGGTCCTGTCGGCGGTGAAGGACGAGAGGGTCCCGGCCAGCCGTCACTTCTCGAAGCCGTGCGACCTCGACGAGCTCCTCGACACGGTGTGGGAGTTCACCGGTGGTCCTTGACGGTCCGCACGCTCCCCATCTGCCGAGTGTAGAGGAGCTCCGCTCGGATCAGAGACGGGTCAGCGTGGCGATCCAGGCCTTCGCGCCACCGGGGTGGATGCGGCTCTGGAAGAGTCCGGCGCGGATGCTCGTCAGGACGAGGAGGCCGCGGAAGGCCGACTTGATGTCCCACTCCGACACCCGGCGCGGGCCCAGGCCGGGGGGCTCCTCATCGCTGAAGCAGAGGAGCTGGAGCTGCCCACCCGAGCCGAGCGCCGCCCCGACCGACTCGGCGTAGCGCCGGCGCTCGGGATCGGGGAAGACGTGGAAGAGGCCGCAGTCGAGGACGGTATCGAACCGCTCGCGCAGCGAGCCGAGGTCGAGCGCGTCGCAGCGGACGAAGGGCACCTCGAGGCCGCGCGCGGCCGCCTTCTCCCGGGCGCGCGCCAGGGCGGTTGGCGCGCTGTCGGCACCGGTCACGCGCAGGCCACGTCCGGCCAGGAAGAGCGCGTTCTCGCCCGTGCCGCAGCCGACGTCGAGCACGCTGCCGCGGAACGCGCCCTCCTCGGCCAGGCGCACCACCTCCGGCTGCGGCATCCCGATGTCCCATGGCGGTGGCTCGCCCTGGTAGGCGTCCTCGAAGTCGCGGGGGACCTGGTCCGACATGGCGGTGCGGCTCCTTCCTCACGTTCCGGCGACGGGATCCTAGGCGCACCCGTGCGGCGTGGCCACCGCACCGCGCCTCTCCGCGCCCCGCGCGGCGGCGCATCATCCGCGGGCCGTCGCCACCACCCCGCCCGTAAGCCACTCTCCTACTCGGCGATCCCCTCCACCAGGCTGGCCGGGCCGGCGAGCTCCAGCACGCGCCCCGGGCGGAAGCCGGCGCGGGCGAGGAGCGCCTGGTGCTCGGCAGCGCTGCGCTGCCGGCCCTCCTGACAGGTCACCATCATCTGCACGTCCGCGAGGGCCGCCGGCGACTCGGCGCGGTCCCGCTCGACCAGGATCTCGGCGACCAGCACCCGCGCTCCGATGGGCGCGGCGCGGCGGCAGGCGGCCAGGATGCGCAGACAGGCCGCGTCGTCCCAGTCGTGCAGCACGTCGCGCAACAGGTAGACATCGCAGCCCTCCGGCACCGCCTCGAAGAAGCTGCCGCCGACACAGGTGACGCGCTCCGCCACGCCGCGGCGGGCGAGCATGGCCGGCGCCTCCGCCATCACTTGTGGCGCGTCGAACAGGACCCCGCGCGCCCGCGGATGCCGCCGCAGGATCTCGGCCAGGAGCGCGCCCCGCCCCCCGGCAACGTCGCAGATGCGCCTCAGGCCACCGAAGGGGTAGCCGGCCGCGATGGCGGGCGCGTCGAGCTCGGCCAGCCTCCCCATGGCTTCGGCGAAGGTGCGCTCGTCGTCGGGGTAGTGGGCGAACCAGTCCCACACGCTCATCCCGTGCACGCGCTCGAAGGCGTTCTTGCCGCTCCGGATCGTGCGGCCGGCGTCAGCCCAGGCCGCCACGTGGGGCGCCGATCCCAGGTACTCGAGGAGGGGGCGCATCGATCCCGGCGCCTCAGCTCGAAGCGCGCGCGAGGCGCGGTTGTTCTCGAACCGGCCATCTGTGCGCAGCTCGAAGACGCCCCCCGCCGCCAGCGCGCGCAACGCGCGGAAGAGCGCGTCCGGGTCGGCGCCGGCCTCGCGCGCCAGCGCCTCCGCCGTACGTGGACCCGCCTCCAACCGGTCGGCGAGGCCGAGGCGGGCCGCGACGTGGAGGAGCTGGGTGCGAGCGAGACCCATCCCTTGTTCGAACAGCACGAGCTGCGGCGGGACCGCGGCATCGGCAAGCGCGAGGAGCCTCCGCCGCAGGGCGAGGGCCGCTCGGATCGCGAGCCGCGCAGGCACCGTTCTGACGCGGGAGGAGCGATCGATCATGGGCCTGTCGTAAGCGGCCGGGGCCTGCTCCGCCGCGTCGCGGCCGGGGGCGGCGGCCGCTCCCGTCGGACGGCCGGCGTACGCGTTGACAGCCTCCATGCCGCAGCGTAAGTAGGCGCGAACTTGGCGGCCTCGGCTGCCCCCCGCAGCGCCCAGGGGAAGAGGCTCGCATGCCCGGCACGCCCACCGTCCAGAGCCCCGGCGACCCCCGCTTCCTCTATTTTTCGGCCCTCCTCGGCCGCCCCGTGCGCGCCAGCGATGGGCGTCTGGCCGGCAAGCTCGTCGATCTGGTGGTCCAGACCGGTGAGCATTACCCGCCCGTCGACGCGGCCGTGCTCGCCGAGGGACGGGAGCGGCGACACGTGCCGTGGAGCGCGGTGGCCGAGGTCGGGCCCGACGGGCTGGTGCTGCGTGAGGGCGCCGCCCCGGCCCCCGCCTCGCCCCATCTCGGGCCGGACCGGCTCTCGCTGCGCGAGGAGCTGCTCGACCGCCAGATCGTCGACGTCGAGGGCGCGAAGCTGGTGCGCGTGAACGACCTGCACTTCCTCGAGACGAAGGGCCAGCTCCGCATCGCCCACGTCGACGTCGGCTTCCGTGGATTGGTGCGCCGCATGGGCTGGGAGCGGCTCGTCGATTGGACGGTGGGGGCGGTGCGGCCCCACGCGCGCTACCTCGCCTCGGATCACCTGCTCTCCTGGAAGCTGGTGCAGCCGCTCGACAGCGCCCCAGGACGGGTCCGGCTCGAGGTGGCGCAGCAGGCGCTGGCTCAGCTGCACCCAGCCGATCTGGCCGAGATCCTGGAGGACCTCGACCGAGACCAGCGAACGCGCCTCCTGCAGCGGCTCGACGTCGAGACCGCCGCCGACGCACTCGAGGAGGCGCCGGCCGAGATGTCGGCGCAGCTCCTGGAAGAGGTCCCGCCCGAAAAAGCGGCCGACATCCTCGAGGAGATGGCGCCCGACGAGGCGGCCGACGTCCTGGGTGAGCTGCCGCACGAGACGCGCGCGGAGCTGCTCGGCGCCATGGAGCGGCCGGAGGCCCGCGAGGTCGAGCGGCTCCTCGACTTCTCGCCGGATTCGGCCGGCGGCCTCATGACGCCTGATCGCGTCGAGCTGCGGCCGCAGGAGACGGTGGCCGACGCGCTGGCGCAGCTGCGCCGGCGCGCCGACGACCTGCCGCTCGTCTACGAGGTCTTCCTCACCGAGCGCTCGGGGCTCCTGGTGGGCGTCTGCACGCTGCGTGATCTCTTGCTGGCCGAGAGCGGGACCCCGCTCGGCAGCATCGGCCGCGAGCCGCCCGCCACCGTCGAGCCGGGGGCCTCCCTGCGCGAGGTGGCGCAGGCAGCCTCCAAGTACAAGCTCGTCTCCGTCCCGGTGGTGGACAAGCTCGGGGTGCTGCAGGGGATGGTGACGGTGGACGACATCCTGGCGCGGGTGCTCGATGCTTGAGCCGCAAGCCTCCGCGCGCGCCGCGACGCCGCGGCGCGCCGGCTGGCGCAACTTCCTCACCTTCCTGGCGGTGTTCGGGCCGGGGCTCATCACCGCCAGCGTCGACAACGACGCAGGCGGCATCACCACCTACTCGGTGGCAGGATCGAACTACGGCTTCACGCTGCTCTGGACGCTCCTCCCCATCACCGTGGCGCTCATCGTGGTGCAGGAGATGTGTGCGCGGATGGGGGTCGTCACCGGCAAGGGCCTGTCGGACCTCATCCGCGAGAACTTCGGCGTGAAGGTCACCTTCTGGACCTCCATCGCGCTCATCGTGGCGAACCTCGGTAACGTCATCTCCGAGTTCGCCGGCGTGGCGGCGAGCCTGCAGATCTTCCGGATCCCCATCCTGGTCTCGGTGCCGATCACCGCGGTGGCGGTATGGCTGCTCGTCCTGAAGGGCACCTACCGCGGCGTCGAGAAGTTCTTCCTGGTGGCGAGCCTCTTCTACATCGCGTATCCGGTCAGCCTCGCCTTCGCCCACCCGCCCTGGGAGGAGGTGGGGCGAGCGCTGGTCATCCCGCACTTCTCGAGCGACGCTGGTTACGTGGGGATGCTCATCGGGATGGTGGGCACCACCATCGCCCCCTGGATGCAGTTCTACTTGCAGTCCGCGGTGGTGGAGAAGGGCGTCAAGCTCGAGCACTACCGCTACTCGCGCCTGGACGTCATCGCCGGCTGCATCGTGACCGACCTGGTCGCGTTCGCGATCGTGGTCGCGTGCGCCGCGACGCTCTTCCGGGCCGGCGTGAAGGTCGACACGGCCGGGCAGGCCGCCCAGGCCCTGGCGCCCCTGGCTGGGAAGAACGCCTCCTGGCTCTTCGCCTTCGGCCTCTTCAACGCCTCCTTCTTCGCTGCCGCCATCTTGCCGCTCTCCACCGCGTACTACGTGTGCGAGGCCTTCGGCTGGGAGTCCGGCGTCGACAAGAAGTACGGCGAGGCGCGCCAGTTCTACTGGCTCTATACCTCCATCCTGGCCATCGGCGCGCTGGTGGTCCTCATCCCCCGGCTGCCGCTCGTCCGCATCATGCTCGTCTCACAGGTGGTGAATGGCGTCCTCCTGCCCTTCGTGCTCATCTTCATGCTGCTCCTCATCAACCAGGAGAAGCTCATGGGCGCGTACCGCAACGGCCGCTGGTTCAACGCCATCGCATGGGGCACGACCGTGGTCATGATCGCGCTCACGCTCTACCTCGTCGCCATCGGCGTGCGCGACCTCGTCGCCTGACCGGGAGCTCCGTGCCGGACCGCCGCGCCTTCTCCGTCTCCGTGTTCTGCCGCCATGTGGGGGCGGTGCTCCTCGTGAAGCACCGCCGGCTCGGCAGCTGGCTTCCGGTCGGCGGCGAGATCGAGGCCGGCGAGACGCCCCTCGAGGCGGCCCGCCGCGAGCTGCGGGAGGAGACCGGGCTCGCGGGACGCTTCCCGGCGGGGCTGGGGGTGGACGGCACGCCACCCGGCTTGATCGGCTACGAGGAGCACCCAGCCGGTGCGAAGGGACTCCACCTCAACTTCGCCTTCGTGGCGGACGTGGACTCGCGCGAGCTCGCCGCATGCGACGAGTGGACGGAGGCGCGCTGGGTCGCGTCGCCGGACGGCCTCGACTGTCCCGAGAATGTCCGGCAGCTGGTCGCGATCGCGCTCGCGGCGCCTGCTTAGAGGCGATCGAGTTCGCGGTCGGGGTCGGGGGCGAGGCGTCAGGCGCCGTCTGCGGCGCATGCGCACCTTCCCATCATGCCCCGGCGCCGTCCGGCGGGACCTCCCGCGGAGTCCGCTGCTCCCTTCCTCCCCTCCCGACTCAGCCTTCCCAGGCTGCGCGAGGCGGCAGCCGGCTGCCGCGGATGCCACCTGTGGGAACGCGGGTCACAGACGGTGTTCGGCGACGGAGCGGGGGGCGCAGACATCGTCTTCGTCGGTGAGCAGCCCGGCGACCGGGAGGATCTCGAGGGCCGCCCCTTCGTCGGCCCGGCCGGGCGCTTGCTCGAAGGGGCGATCGCCGCGGCAGGCCTCGATCGCGCCCGCGTCTATCTGACGAATGTCGTGAAGCACTTCAAATGGGAGCCGCGCGGGAAGCGCCGCATCCACCAGAAGCCGGACGCAGCCGAGATCGGCGCCTGCCGCCCCTGGCTCGACGCCGAGCTGGCTGTTCTGAAGCCGGTGGCGGTGGTGTGCCTGGGCGCGACCGCGGCGCAGGCGCTCCTCGGCAGAGGATTCAAGGTGACGGAGCACCGCGGTCGGCTCGTGCCTTCCCGCCTGGCGCCGCTCGTGATGGGGACGGTGCACCCCTCGTCCATCCTGCGGGCGCCCGACGACGCGGCGCGGCGGGTCGAGCTGGCGCACTTCGTCGAGGACCTCACCGCATTGCGGCACGCGCTCGACGCGACCGATCCCAGGCCAGCCGGCTCCGCCCTCGACCAGCTCTAGTCGGCGAGGTACTTGCCGAGGAGCGGCCGGAGCTTCTCGCGCACCGGCGCCGTCAGGAGCGCCGTGTCCGACCAGATCGCCAGCGCCAGGGCCGACTGACAGGGGCAAGCCTTGTCCGCCAGGCTCGGGAGAGCGGGGATCGTGCGGCGGATGAGCTCGAGCGCGTTCTGGGTCGCGAGCTTCACGTTCGCCAGGATCTCCTCGATGACCTTGGCGTGCTCGATGTGCGACGGATGCGGGCGCCAGCAGTCGTAGTCAGTCGGGAGAGCGACCAGCGCGTAGCAGATCTCCGCCTCGCGGGCGAGCTTCGCCTCGGGCATTACGGTCATGCCGATGAGCGACGCGCCCCAGGCGCGGTGCAACTCGCTCTCGGCCCGCGAGCTGAACTGCGGACCCTCCATGCAGACGTACGTCCCGCCCTGGTGGACACGGGTGGAGAGCCCCGTTCCACCCTTCACCAGCAGGTTACGCAGGTTCGTGCAGAAGGGAGATGCGAGCTCCACGTGCACGGCCAGCTCGTCATAGAAGGTGCCCGCCCGCCGGAAGGTCTTGTCGATGACTTGATCCGGGATGACGAGCGTCTTCGGCGCGAGCTCTTCGCGCAGGCTACCCACCGCGCCGCTGGCGAGGATATGGGTCACCCCGAGCGCCTTCATCGCGAAGATGTTGGCGCGGTACGGAACCTGCGACGGGTTGAGGAGGTGTCCCTCGCCGTGGCGCGAGAGCAGGGCCGCCTGGACCCCGCCGATTTCGGTCAGCGTGATGGGCCCGGAGGGACGGCCGAAGGGGGTTTCGATCTCGCGCAGCTCACCCTGTCCCAGGCCGGCCAGCGCCTCGCCCAGACCCGTGCCCCCGATCACACCGACCATCACGCTCATGCGGACTCCCCCGTTTCGGCCGCCAGAAGGGCGAAGTCTAGCGCGAAGGCCGCGCCAGGGGCCGCGCGAACTGCGCTACCCAGAAAAAGGAAAAGCCCGCCGGTTGGGGCGGGCTCTTCGAAGAAAAATGCGGCGGCGACCTACTCTCCCACACGGCTTCCCGTGCAGTACCATCGGCTCTGGTGGGCTTAACTTCCGTGTTCGGGATGGGAACGGGTGTGACCCCACCGAAATAGCCACCGCAAAGTTTGAAAAAGATCGGCAGAACGAGCTGCCTGAACATCGAATACGAAGGGTAAGAAGCGACCAGCGCGGCGATCGCGGGTCCACAATGGGACCTCGACCTTGACCTCGACAGAAGGCCTTGTCGGCCTGAGAAAAGAGAGACCAAGCCTCACGCCCGATTAGTACCGGTCAGCTCAGCGCCTCACAGCGCGTACACCTCCGGCCTATCAACC
>WNGL01006338.1_pt1 | contig 25459 bp, 30 predicted proteins | sample 5400591 | NCBI WGS metagenome assembly WNGL01 (sample SAMN13153377, study PRJNA577476) | soil metagenome | isolation source: 80 cm soil or saprolite under Garry oak tree replicate 1 | place: USA:California | collected 2016-06-15 | reverse complement strand
CGCTCCTACCTCACCAGCGCCGTCAACCACGGACTCACCGCCATTGACGCCATCGAGCACGCCGTCACCGGCAACCCCTGGATGCCACCCCGCACCACAGCAGCATGACTAGCTACCGCTACCCCGTGAATGGACACGTAGAGGGCGTATAGGTCATAGGTGACCTCCTTTGTCTTTTGTCCTGGCAGAGCGCGTTACTTGCCGAATGCGGGAAGGAAGATGGATAGGTGGTGGGCCGGCGCGGTGGCCGCCTGAGATGGGCGGCCACCGCACTCGCTGTTGGGTTACGAGTCATCCGGCCGCGTGCGACCTTGGTCGGCGTGTTGCCAGACCGAACGGCTGTTCATCGTCTTCAGACCCGAGAGCGTCATGGCGAAGCGGTACATGCCGATCTGCTCGGCGAACGCGGCCCGATGTCGAGGTAGCGTCGTGGGCGCATTCAGCAGTTCGATGAGCGGCGCGGCCTCGACGAGCAGTTCGCTCAAGCGGGTGGCCGATTCGAGCAGTCGTTCCTGCTCGTCGCTCGTGAGCGGGCGGGTATCAGGCGGCGGTGTCATGAGTGGTGGCCTCCTTGGTGTTGGCCGGGTGAACTGTGGGTTGGTGGTTGAGATCAGGGCTGGTCTGTGGCGCGAGAGAACTACCGGGTTGCCGAGCATCCCTATGCCGTCTGTTCTGTTCGAGGCGCTCGCGGCGGTGCCGCTTGCCGTCATCGGCGACCGGCACTTCGACGGACTCGGTGGTCTTGCTGTGCAGTTCGCGGGCGAGTCTGGTCAGCGCTTTCTGTTGAGCAGTGATCCGGGCGTTCTCGATCTTGCGGATCTGCCAGGTGTAGTGGTTGCGGGACATAAAGGGGTCTCCATATCTATGTTTGACGAGCTGAACTTGTAGGTGAGTGCAGACAGTTGAACCGAGCTACAGGGATCGGGTGGGCGGAGGTCGCTATCAAACGAAACAAGCTAAGGAAAACACGTCCCCTTGGTGCCCGATAGAGGGTTCCCAATGGCTCCCGGAACTTCCCAATAGAGAATCGAAAACCGCAGGTCAGTGTGGCTGGGAAGTCTCTTGGGAAACGTTTCGGGAAGTTCTGGGAAGCGACGCAGAAGCAAGCTGAACAGGAAAAGCCCGCTCCATGGGAGCGGGCGGGGTGGGGTCGGCCGGGGTGGACGGGTGAGTAACGTAACGTGTAGCTCACGTCACCGATGGCGCTGGGCGAAGGCCAGTTGGGCGAACCAATGTCGATCGAGGGCGAAACGCCCGTTGCCGCCGAAGATGGAGGACACGTTGCGCTGGATGTTCTCGGATGTCTCGTCTTCGGGGACGTACGTGAGTACTTCGGGACGCTCAGTCCAGAGGTTGATGATGGCGATCACGGCGAGCAGATAGGTTTCGAAATTGCCAGCGCAGTCACGAATACCTTCCCCCGACTCGACCCACGCCTGGACGTAGTCCATCAGGCATCGGTCGCTCCGGTCGCCGAGCTTCTCCGGTGGAAGTTCGACAACGAAGTTCTCGAAAGATACACACACAAAGCGTTCAAAAAACACTGTTGACATATCAGCCTCCAAGTAAGGCGAGAAGGCCGACCCCATTTCACTTATAACACAATCAGGCCGTGTTTGCAATAGCAAAGAGCCGAGACATCGGTTTCGGTGTCGCGCTGTCGCTGAGTCCGTTGGGCGAACGCGGGTAGGCTGCACGCAGCCTCGGCCCAAAGCTCTGTGAGGAAACATCGGACATGGACGACCATGATGCTCGGCCGGCTGAATCGGCGGTCCTCGATGACCTTATGAGTCTGAGGGGGTCTGGCACGACTACCGACGCTCTTGCGCGGTGTCAGGCGCTGGCGAACATGATCTTTGGTTCCGGGGCGCCAGTGCTCGACTCTACGTCTCCAGATCGTCGGAACGTACTCGTACGGCAGATGGCCAATATCCTGTCCGATGTCGCCACGGCTGCGCAGGAACAGGCCCACAAAGAGCGAGGCAAGGAGCTTCAACCGCAAGAAAACCGCATATTCCAAGCCGCCGCAGCAGCCGAACTGATGATGTTCACGGACCCGGTGCTCTTCGAGGAGATGCGAAAATCAGGTAGACGTCACGACGACGACGGGTGGAACGAGATAAGCCAGAGAAAGGGCTATCGAGAGCCTAACTCTGCGTGGATGCGTCAGCTACGCGCAGGCATCTGGATTGGTGGACAAACTGACAGGTCGGTCCGCGAGAAGGTACGCATACTCTTGGCGGCATTCGAGTCGGTTATCCATGACTATCTGGACGTCGAAGATCACCGCTCCGAACTCAGGGCCTTTGCCGCGCGACATCTCGAATCATTGACGCCGCTTCCGACAACACCTATATCCAGTGCGCCCCTCGAACAAGAACAACAACATGTATTCACCGGTGTAAGAACTTGGCGCTTCGGTCGACGATTTTCCAGGACGACGCTCGTGGTGTCGGTTACCATCGCTTTGGTGTTGATTGCATCAGGAATTGCATGGTGGCGCGTCGCTAACAGCCCCGCTTCTCATGCAGTGAATTCCCCGACATCCCCGCCTCAGACCTGGTCTGCGAGCAGGAATGGTCCAGTCGCTGACCCGTCTATCGATCCCAACACATATCAGGGCGGTTGGGGCCCCGATCGACCGATTAACACAGAAAGCACGTTCAACACCTACCCGGTTTTTGATAGTACTGTCGACAATCCAAACGTCGGAGATGAGCGAAATTTCGTCGGTATTAGAACCCTCAACTCTGATCACGTTTGGTATGACCGACTGCGCGTCAAGCCTGGTGAAATCTACTGGATGCGTGTCTACGTGAGGAATGACGGAACTTCCAATGGTGGGGAAGACCCCACGGCCTGGATTCAAGGCGCGAGACTATACATTGCTAAAAGCAGTCCAACAAGATACGACCAGGTAGTTTGGGCTGAGCTCTCGGCGTTCAACTGCAAATCGGTGTGGGATAGCGCTTCTTTTGCCAGTGACGTTCCAATCTCGGTAGCTTTCGATGTCTCCTCGCTCGCATTGGAAAACAATGCTCACAGCGGGCAGAGCGGTGGGATGAAAGTTGATCAGGATGCCTTCACTTCGAACGGCACGCCGATCGGCTATGACAAGATGGACGGAGTCATCAAGAACGGCTACCAGTACGACGCCTACTATTCGGTGAAAGTTGTGATATCGGCCGGATGAGAATCCTATCTCAGCTTCATGACAAGTGACAGGTTTCGTAGTTACGACTGGACGTGAAAATAGGCGGAAGGCTCACCTGAACGCCGACCGCGTAGGTCAATGTCCAGGTGGGCTTCCGCCGTGTGCCTTCCCGAGCATAAGCTCGAAGGAGAGGCGGATAGTGAAGTGAGTCAGCCGGCCCTGACCGGGACAACCCGGACATGGACAACCTGTGTCCAGCGTCGCGCCAGTTCTATGCCGGCGACGTAGGCGTCGAACACGTCACCGAAGACCTGCTCGTTGCTGTACCACGCCTCGTCGCCGTGCACCTGAACCTCGACTTTGAAGGCCCTGGCGGTGAACAGCAGCTCGGCGTACTCGTCGGGGACGCTGGTGTCGTATCCAGCCCCGTCGGGCGGACCAACAAGCAGCACGTTCCCGACGATGACGTCGTGGCCGCGCAGCAGGCTGTTGTGCACCCAGGTCAGCGCAGTGGCCCGCGCGTTGACCGTAGAGAACATCTCCAGCTTGCCCTCTTCGTTGACGTAGAGGCATGCCCGCGGGCGGTCAAACGTGACGACTTGCAGCGGGCCATCCACGACGTTCCGGTATGCATCGACATCTGCGGGGGAGATCTGCTCTTGCCGTAGTGGTTGCTCCAGATCGTCCGGAATCACGATTGCAGTAATCATGACGCACTCACTTATGGACCATGAGGCATAGCCTGGTCGGTGGTCCGTTCCGCACCAGGCCGCATGCCCGTCGATGTGGTCTGATGTGGATGAGCGATGTCGTGATGATCCGCTGGATGTGTTGTGATGTGGCGGAAGCCGCACCCGAACGAACCTCGAAAGGGTCCGTCAGGGTGGGCTTCCGCCGTGTGTCTCGCCCCTGGGCTAACGCTCGAGGGTGAGACAGTGCTACTCGCTGGCAGGCTTACCTTTGCGAGCAGCCGGACGAGAAGGGGCCGAGGCCTCCGTCTCGGTCGGGGTGGTGCTTTCGCTCTCCTTCGGGGCAGTACCGGTGCCACCAAAGATGGCGTCGATAGCGCTGCGCTGGGTCTGCGCCTTGCGTTCGATCTCCGTCTGTACCTGCTGTGCCTTCTGGAGCATGACCGGGTCGGACTTGACCTTTTCGATCCAGTACTCCAGGGCCAGGCGGATCTCCTCGGTGGCGCTGCGGCCGGTGAGCTGGGCAACGATGTCCAACTGTGCTCGCAGGTCCTCCGAGATACGTACAGCCAGCGTCCTGAGCTGGCCTGCCGCCATGGGGAGGGCAGAACTTGGCTGCTCGCTCATGGCAAGCCACCTCCTCGGTGAATTGCGGCCGACAAACCCATGTTGGTTTATCTAATGAAGCCGCAGGACGCCGACGAGAAGGCCTATCGTCAGTCGCAAGTGCTGCACGCTAACAGCACTATTAATGACTCATGATGGACAACCAGTCAATCGTATGTTCGCTTTGTGTTGTAAATACTACGGCGGCCGTCGTTAGCGGTGTCCTCGTCTTATGGCAGGTGAAGGTAGCGGACGAGGTGTGTGATGTAGCAATAGGCATCGCGTTTATTTGGTATAATTGGCGATGCAATGCCTAATCTGCTCGACCAGCTCTACAAAGCCAAGCTCCGCTTCGCCGGCTTGGTAACAGCCATCCTCGGAGTTGGTTTCCTCTTTCTTTCCCACGCCGTGGCGACGACTCCAACCCTGAGCTGGTTCGTCGGCTGGCCCACGAACGAGCTCGGCACCACGCTGCTCAGCGCTGGTGTCATTGCCGTCATCTTCGAGTATTACGCCCGTAAGGAAACCGACGAACGCACGGGCGAGCATCTGCGTCAGGCCATCCGTCACGAAGCGCCAGCCATCCGCGACGCCGTCTTAGACAGCTTCGCCTTCAACCCCGCTGTGCTGAAGGGTGTCGCTTCACCCGAAACCCTCGATCGGATCGCCGCCAATGCACTTGGCCTGCGTCTGGACAACCCAGCCCTGGCCCAAGACGTCTACGCCGACATCCGTGATCAGATTATCGGCGCACCTGAGCGCTGGCGTGACGTCGGTATCGCCGTTGAGTTGAGCCCATGGAGTGGAGGACCAGCCACCGGCCGTGGGTCGATGTTCGTTGCCACCCTGCGCTGGGAATACCGCGTCGTTCCCACCAGTTCGACCATGCGTTTCGCTTGTGTCTCGGATCCACACGAGTACCGTGACCTGCTCCGCGACCAGGCCACGACCTCGGCCTGGTACTTCGATCGGTCAGCTCCCGTCGCCGCCGCCTCTCGGGACGCCTTCGAGCTCGTGCAACTCTCCGTGGATGGCAAGGCCCGGGCTGTCCGGCGTACCCAGCGCCAGGGCGCCCAGCTCTACACCGCCAGCCTCGGTACCGCCGCGATGACGGGCAAGCCTGTCGTCGTCGCGTACACCTACCGTGTTCTCGTCCAGCGCCATGGCCATGTCTTGTATCTCGATCTGCCTCGACCTACCAAGGGACTCAAAGTCCAGTTCGCTTACGGCGAGGCCGGTATCCGCCGCGTCACCACCCTCGACTTCATCGCCAGCAGCGAGCCGACCCGTGTCGATCAGACTCCAGCGTCCGTCCCGGCCCGCGCTGTTGACATCCGCTTCGATGGCTGGATCTTCCCGAGGTCTGGGGTGGCTTTCGTGTGGGTGCTGGAGGACGAACTAGATGGCGCCGTTCGCGCCAAGCCCATCGCATAAGCAATCCGAACCGGAACCAGCCTCGTGTGCTCACGTCGTTGTGAATGTTTCGGGGCGTCAGTACATGGACGGCAGCGTCCTGGCAACAACGTCGTTGAACCGGATATGTAGCGGCTCCAGCTTCTGATCGTGTTGCATGGCAGATTCGAGACTTTTCGCCCACACGGAGTCACCTGCAACAGTCCGTAGCTCTGCGGCCAGTGAGCGCAACTCCTCATTGAATACTCGTGCCCGCGACGACTCCAATCTCAACACCGCCGCTGACCAGCCGGTGGCTGTTGGGGTCTCCCGCTGGCGAGCCGGCCACTTGCCAGTTTGCTGGAACTCGGCGAGAACCCGATCCAGTTCGGCGTAGACAGCTCCGATCAGGTCCATGACGGCTGACTGAAGGGCCAAGATGCTGTCTCTCTGAAAGATCTCGCTTGCGTTCTTGCGATCACGCTCGTACTGCTGATCGTGAGCAGCGATCTCACGCCGGCTTACAAGCCGCTCTTTGTATATCGTCAAGGCCGAAGTAGTGAAGGAGCCGAGAACGACTCCCACGAACCCGAAGATTGCATCCGACGCCATGTACTTGCGCTCCATTCGAACAGCTCCATCAGTACCGTCACCGCATTGGTACACGTGAAGAGCGGGATCTGTGTCGGTAACTGAGCTGTTCGACGGACATCGGCTTCGACGCCGGCAAGGCAGCGGGGCCATCTAGCCAAGACCACAGGGACCAGGGTAGGAGGATCGGATCGAGATTCCGTGCGCGCTGACCGTGGCACAGTAAGGAGGAGCCCCTGGGTGATTTCAGCACCCAGGGGCTCCTCGTCGGTCGCGGAGGGATGGCGATCAGGTGCCGCCCCCACCGCCGCTGATGGCGATGCGCATGACTCCACCTCCTTCGGTTCGTGCCCATGGTGCTGGGTGTCCGGCTGACCTACCTCGCTCCCGATCGGGTGGACTTGCCGACCTTTACCTGGCCGGCGCGGTACCCCAAACGGGTATTTCCGCAGGTCAAACGGACAGGCCGAGACACTACCAGGAAAGCCGCCTCCTGTACATATACGTCTTAAACGCAAAGGCTCTGGACGTTTGTGGTTAGTACATATGGGCTTGCTTCGCCATGTCATCCACCCCGCCTCCGATCTCGCCGGCCGCCGCCGAGTTCGGTGCGCGCGTCCGCAAGCGTCGTGTGGAGCTGGGCAAGACCCAAGAGCAGCTTGCCGCCGATAGCGACGTGCACTGGTCGTTCCTTGGGCAGGTAGAGCGGGGACGTCGCAACCTCACACTGCACAACATCCTCAAGGTGGCCGCCGCGCTTGACGTTGACCCCGGCGACCTTATGCGGGGATTGCGACCACCAAAAAGCTCGTAACGTCAACCGTCTTGCTGTGACATGCATGGCATCCAGTTGCCTCTGCGAATACTGAGTGTGCATGAAGCCGGATTCGCACTCTGATTCGCTCATTGCGTGCAACGCGGCCTGCTTCGTCGTGATTTCAGATAAGTAGCTCTCGCATCAAGAAATTACGCCATTTAGGTGATCTCGGCCACTTTCTTGGTACCTTCCTGGCCTTTTCCGTAGGCCAGAGCAACAGTCGGCCGAGTAAGGCCCTTGTTGCCAATTTTCTACGGAAAGGTAGCCAATGAACCGCCATCACCTCGATCGGCGCGAATACGGCGGCCGGCATTACGAGACGCGCACCATCACCGAGCTCGACGTGCTCGCCGAACGAATCCTTGCCGACCTGCCGTCGTTGCTTGAACCCGATGTCGTGCCGGAAGGCATCGACTTCGGCATACATCTCGTGGCGAACGTCCTGGTTCGTCTCCAAGTCGGCGGTCTGAAGGACGAGTTCATCTTCGCCGATCTGATCAGCCACCGCTACAGCAAGCAGGCCATCGAGCTGATCAGCTACCTGAACATCCTCATGGAGTCCTACAACTGGGTGAACCCTGATGGGCTTACTGACCGCCGGTTCTTCTGCTCGGTCTACCTCGTCACCGAGGCGGATTATCACAGCGCGTTCTGGACACCTGGAGTCGTGCGACTGCTGTGAATACGTGCACAACTCCAACCGAAATGCACAAGTTCGAGCATGTTCAAGAAAGGCAGCTAACACCATGGCAACCGGCGCTGGTAGCAACAACCACGACGAGTATCAACAAGCTCTGCCGCTGTCGGTCCAAGAGCGGGATGGGCACGTGACCATCTACTGCACAGCGAAGGACTGCTTTTGGTCCTGGCGGCTATACAACGACGCAGCCGATGCTAACGGCCGGGCTATCGACTCAGCGGTCAAACATGCGTTCACGCGACACCGCCGCTAGGAAGAGTGTCGATCGCGAGCTACTGACTCATGCGAGGGCGCGACAAGACAAGACGTTCACCGCACCAGCCACGAGCTTCGACGGCTGAGTCGATCTTGTTTACTGGCGCTGGGTGAACTACTTGCTTCGTCGCCCGATCTTCTTGCCGGCCTGACCCTCGAACGCTTCGATGATGTCCGCTGGAATCCGCCCGCGGTCGGCAATCTCCCAGTCGTTGTTCCGAGCCCACTCCCGGATGGCCTGGGTTTGCTCGCGGCTGCGACCAGAGCCGTTCGCGCTGCGACTGGCCACTGGTCCGGTGCTTCGCTTCACCCGGCCTCCGGTTCGGCGAGCGGCGTCAACGAACTCGGTTAGGCTGTCGCGGAGCTTGCTGGCGTTGTCCTCGTTCAGGTCAATCTCGTAGGTCACACCGTCCAGGCCGAACGTGATGGTGTCGATACTATTGCTGCTTGTGCCGTCAAGGTCATCGATGAGCTGGACGATGGTCTTCTGGGCCATGAAGTTGCTCCCTGATGTCTTTCTTGTCAATGCTGCGTTGCAGAGGACTGTAACGCTGACGGCGGTCAGGTCGAAGTAAAGGCTCAACGAGTGAACGCAGTATACGACAGGGGCTGCCCAGCTCCTGTAACTCGACGCGTGTTGCGATGAAATCGCATCTCGCACTTGGGGATACTCGGTGACCCTTGACGAGCAGGTGGGGAACGTCGATGGCCTACCGACGCTCGGACTGTACATCGTCCAGCTGGTCACGCAGCGCATCCGGCCCGACCGTCATCAACGCCCACACAGCGCTCATCTGGCGCGCCGACGTCCATACGTCAAGCTGCCCATCGCCAGCGGCCGATGTCGCGAACCACCGCACAGCAATGCCGCGTTCATCGAACGGCTCCGTGCTGAGGTACCGTCGCCCGCCGCCGCCACACAGATAGTCGGTTCCACCGGCCGCCACCGTGAGGTCGGCCAGCCGTACAGATCGTCCAGTGCGAGCCGGCAACTCACTGCTGTGAAGCACCTGGCCCTGCCAGCCAACGAGTTGGAGCAGCAAGCGAGTCGATGCTTCGGCGATGTCTACCAGCCGGTTGGTTTGGGTCATGAGGTCGAGCACCGGCTGTAGTTGCTTGCGGAACGTCGGCCAGTGCGGGCTGCGACCGTAGTACTGCTGGAGTAGCAGGGCGGTCCGGCGCTGGCACAGCCGCTGGTCAACGACACGCACCTGGTCCAGCCGGGAAGCTCGCCCTTCTGGCCGGTGTACCGACAGTGACAACCACTGCTGGTGGCTCGGGTCGTCCAGGTGGCCGAGCCGAGCGCGATGCTGGTAGTCGCGGGACGCGAACTGCACGTCATCCAGCACGACCCACAGGTCGGCCGCGTACAGCTTGGCGAGGGTCGACAGACGTGGAAAGAAATTGGGCTGGTGAATAGCGCAGAGCGAACGATGCTTCATCGGTGTCTATGAACCGAGCAATCTGCTGGCATAGCCGGCATGACGCAGGCGAGTGAACGCCGCGACGACATCGTCTGGTACATCTTGTTCGATGGCGAAGCCGTACTTCGGGTATTCCATGACGCGTTGGAGATCGCCAAGCATCATGTCGATGACGACCGGATCATCGCCCATGAGCTTCAGGTAGTCGTCGAACTCGATCGAGGCCGACGCGCAGACTGGCTCGACCTCCGGCCACTGCTTTCGGCACGTCGCGTAGGCCCGACGCTCCATGTACGGCATGCAGATGAGCATCACCGAGTCGACGTTGACGTGCGCCTCGCGGAGGACATCTCGCGACAAGGTGATGTTCTCGCCGGTGTTGGTAGCGTACGGCTCAACCAGAGTGGCGTTCTCATGCACGCCCAGTTCAACGGCGTGGTCGCGGAAGTGGAACGCCTCGCCGCGCGGGAACCGGTCTGCGGTATCCCGGCTCGTCGCCCCGCTGAACACCACGATCGGAAACAAGCCACCGCGGTACAACTCGGCGGCGAACGTGGCCACGCTCAGGTCGTTACAGCCCAGCACGATGGCCGCCGAACACGGGCGCAACTCATGATGCACCTGGTGGTACTCCCATACCAGCCGTGCGTCCGCGCGGTGAGCGTCGGTAATACCGGGGCTGTCGTTCGTCACGCATACTCCTGTTATTGTACTAGCCGGCATGTGCTATTTCAAAATCACGTCGAATGGTTTGAATACTCTGATATTGGTGCATGAGGTGGTATTGCTGGGCAAGGTTGCCGGCGGTATCGAGTACCGCCAAGCCCTCGCTGGCTGTGGCGGAGTCAGAGAGCAAGATGTGGGCGTGGGCGGTGCTCAGCCGGACCCGCTGCATGGGCACTTCTGCCCGGTTGGACAACGCCACGTCGATGGCCCGTACCGCCCCGTTCAGGTCGCCGGCACCGCGATGAGCGAGCGCCAGCTTCTGGTGCGCGATCGACCAGTCCAGCGGCTCATCCAACCGGTCGAAGGCTTGGATCGACGGCACGATGTAGCGGATGGCCTCCGCGCTTCGGCCGCCCTTGCTGAGCGCCGTGCCGATCCACAGGTGGGCCCGGGTACGGTCCCGCTCGCTGAGACGTTCGTCGGTTGCTAGACGTTCGTACTGGCGGACGGCGGGAACGAGCCGACCAGCCATCTCGTCCACCACCGCGAGCGACAACTCGGCCTTGGCCACCCGCCGCGGGATGCCCAGCTCAAGGAAAACCTGCCGCGCTCGCCGATAGGTCTGCTGGGCTGATACTGGCCCAGCGATCTGGCCCTGGTCCTGTTGCACGTCGCCTAGCAGCGTGAGCGTCCGGCCGTAGAGGTACGAACCGCGAGCATCAAGGTCAGCGAGATCGAACCGGGCCAACCAACGGTCGAGCAAGCTGGTGGCAAAGTCGAACTCTTGCCGACTCACCGAGACCAGCGCCCGATCAAGGTCGTCCGCCCAGGTTTCGTACTCCCAGGCGCGGGGACCGTCGCCAAATCGCTTGAGGCCCTCGGCATCGGCCAGTTCAGCGAGCAACTGCTCAAAGCGCAACCTCGCTTGGTGGTCGGCCTGGCCGAGGGCCGTGTCGAGGATGGCCTGCATATGTGGCCGGGGTACCGTGCCGGCGCCGAACGCCTCCCACTTGGACACTGTGCGCTGGGCGATGCCCAGGCTGTCCGCGAAAGCGCGGACGCTCATACGCAGCGCTGTTCGCAGGACGCCCGCCTCGCGTCCCGTCCAGTGCTGCACTGACGCCATCCCGCCCCACGGCTCCTTCCTACTGACTATGGAAGCACGCTGCCGACGTCATGTGCAGCGCAAGTGCGACGGAAGCAGTGCCGGGCGCGGTTTCCAGATGCCGGCTCCTTCGAGTAGCCCGGTGAGCATCGGATCCCTGGTGGTGGGTGCCACCTGAAACCTGGGCCACCCAAAGCGACGGAAGCAGGCGAACCCTGGTCATGTCAGCCCTGGCGAACGTCATCTCATTGCAGTCGTACCAGAAGAACCGACTCGTCCTGCCAGTGGAGTCACGGCTGCCGGAGCCGGCCGCGCTCTACGCCCTCATCGTGCTGGCGTTCGTGTTGCACACGCCGATCACGAACGACGGTACCTGCGGGCAATGTGGTCAAGCCTGGCCCTGTCCGCAGGTACGCCTGGCGTACCGCTTGCGGGAAGGGTTCTGACGCCATGCCGAAGGCACAAGTGAAATCTTCGGAACTGCCGCCGGCCGTTGGTTACCTCCGCTTGGACGACGATGACGACCACGCCTTTGCCGGCATCCTGAAAGACATTGCCGTTTGTTGTCAGCGAGAAGGACTGCGGCTGACGCGGACGTTCACGGACCGGGGGTATGACGGCCGTGTGTTGGCGCGGCCAGGGTTGGCAGACCTGCGGGAAGCGTTGCAGAATCAGCCGGGCCTGGTGGTGGTCGTGCCGACGCTCGACCATCTATCACCATCCGATTTGATCCGTGGCCCGCTCCTGCTCATGGTGCATCGGCATAGTGGACGGTTGCTCGTAGCTAACGAACCCAACGGCCATGCGGACGACTTTGGCGTCACGCAGTACGGCGTCTGGGTCGACCTGGGCGACACCACGGGCGGGTCGTCGTGACGGCCGAGATGTTGTGGTGGGTGATCGGTCTCGGGGCCGCAGTGCTCGGGTTGTACGTGTTGCTGCTGATTTTCACTAGCAGCCGGGACCGGTGGCCGCGGTGAACACTGCAAGCACCACAGTGGGCACGAGCACAGCGGCGAACAGTACGGCAAACATTGCCAGGCGAACGCGCGTGGGTTGCCGGTGCGGGCAGGTAGCTGGGTGAACCTCAGAAATCTTGGCACGAGGCGAACATTTCGAATGGGAAGGCGGCCTGGCTTGAAGTCCCTCATCGTGGTCGACGTCGGTTCCACACTCGGTCGCTTCGTTGGCGAAGGCCGGAGCACCGCGACGGTGCTGGCCGGCTTGGCGGCGCCGACGTTCCCCCGCGACCTGATCGCTCGGACGGTTTGCCGGGTGCTGCACCGGGCGCCAGCGCTCACCGAGGACGTCATCCGCGAGGTCTGCGATGAGCTACACATCGAACGGGATGCCTGGCCGGAACCGTGGCCGGACAGCAGCTTCGAACCGTACGACGACACGCTGGACTGCCTGGCCCGGTTGAGTGCGGTCGGTCCGGTGGTGGCGCTATCGAACCTATCGGTCACGGGAAGGCCGCGCATGGAGGCCCTGGCCCACATGTGCGGCAAGTACCTGACCGACATCTATCCGAGCTACCAACTCGGTGCCTGCAAGCCGGCCCGCTGGTTGTGGCGATATGTCGCCGATCTCCATGGCATGCGACCGCACCAAGTCATTCACGTTGGAGATCGCTGGGCTGAAGACGTGCTTGGGCCGTTGAGCGTTGGCGGGCGGGCCGTGTGGACCAAGCGGAGGGACGTGCCGGTTCCGGAAGGCACTGCGGTACTGCCTGGTGAGCGGTGGACGGCTGTCGAGGGGTTGGCAGCGGCGGTCGCTGTTGTTGAGCAGTGGGCGGAAGCCTGAGACAGCGCTCCATGAGCGGTGCGGGACTCGCGGTCTTTGCCTACAGGCTCTTGCCGAATCGTGATGTCTCGTGCTCCTAACAGCTCTGTTGTTTGTCTACATAGGAAGGAGAGTATGTCGTGTTGTTCCAGGCGCCAATGGCAAGCCGGCCGAGAGTCGTTCAGTTTGCCGGCCTGGCAATCATCGCTGTCCTGCTCACCAGTTGCACGTTGCTCAACGGCCCAGGCTCGGCAAGTCCGACTACGAACCCTGACCACCTGGAGAAGCCGGTCATCACAGTCGGGGTCATTCCCATTGTGAACTGCGCCGCCTTCTACCTCGCGCTGGAGCATGGGTACTTCACACAGCAGGGCCTCACTGTCATACCGAAGGCCACGACCACGGGCACGCAATCGATCCCGATCATGACTGCTGGCGGCCTGGACGTCACCGTCACCAACGACGTGACAGCTATCGAGGCGCAGGCGAAGCACACCGCCGACCTCAAGTTCATCGTCGATGGCTACCAATCCGCGCCCGGCGACCACGTGGTGACGGCGCTGCCGGGTTCCGGTATCACGACGGTTCGGGACTTGGTGGGCAAGACCGTGGCGGTCAACACCTTGTCGGACATCGTGACGCTGGGATTCCAGGCCGTCCTGGAGGCCAACGACATTAGTCCGAGCGCGATCCACTTCGTCGTTATTCCGTATGCCAACATGGAAGAAGTCCTCAAGACCCATCAGGTCGCCGCCGCTGCTCAAGAAGAGCCCTATCTGACGCAGTCGGAACGGGACCTCGGCGTGGCGTCGGTCATGGATGTCTTCGGTGCCAACGGGCCGACTGCCAACATCCCGATCAGCGTGTACGTCACTACGGCGGCGTTCGCTCGTGCCAATCCGAAGACCGTGGTCGCCTTCCAGCGCGCCATGCAGCAGGGTGCTCTGCTCGCGGGCAGCCGGGCGAACGTCGAGCAGGTCCTGCCGACGTACACCAAGATCGACCGGCAGATCGCGGCTCTTATCCACCTCGGCGTCTACCCGACCACCCTGAATCCGATACGGCTGCAACGGGTCGCCGATCTCATGCAGACGTTCGGGATGCTGCCCGGTCCGTTCGGTGTCCGTCCGGTCGTGCTGGCCATGCCTGGGTCGTAGGTACCACTTGCCCGTCGTGCGCTGGAGCCAGTTGTGCAGCCATCCCTTGGGATGGAACCAAACCAAGACTCGAGAGGGGGTGATTCCATGGCTGAAATCGAGAATCTGGTGCTGGACATGACAAGCACGCCGATCGTCCAGGACCGGACCGAGGTGCAGTTGTCCGATGGCGCCGTTGGCGATTCGGGCGAGACCAACGACGGCGGCGGCTGAGTAGTGCCCTGGGCATACGGGCGCAGGGAGGTTCTGCGGCTGTGGCTTGACCGCAGAACCTCCCCTTGGCTTTCAACAGACAGGAGATTCTTGATGGAACACCGATTGATACAGGACATCCAGAAAGCACTCGGCTGGTCCGGGCCGCAGCCGCTCGGCCGCGACTTCGCTCGCGGTTCGTTGCCCGAGCCGGAGCTGTGCACGCGGCTACTAACGCCGACTGGCCTGCTCGACCTGGTGATGCGCCGCAGCCTCACGACCTACGGCCTGCGATGCCTCGTGGACGGTGTTGACCTCAACCCGCGCGACTACCTGGGCCTGTCGCCGGCCCGGCGTGGCCAGTCCGTCCCCATGGCCGACATGCAGCGCATCGGGCGATTGCTGCAATCCGGCTGCACCCTGATCCTGGACATGGCGCACCTGTACGACTCGATCTTGGAAGTGGCCTGCCGCGCCCTCCAGTGGTGGACCCACGAACTGGTGCAGGTGAACCTCTACCTGACCACCGGGCAGGCCGCCGGCTTCGACCTGCACTGGGATGACCACGACGTCCTCGTGGTGCAACTCGCCGGCGAGAAGTCGTGGGAAGTCCGTGGCCTGTCCCGACCTGCCCCGATGTACCGCGACGCCGAACCCAACCCGACCCCACCGGACGACGTCGTCTGGGCCGGGACGATGCAGGCCGGCGACGTCATGCACATTCCGCGCGGCTACTGGCACCAAGCCACACGGCAGGACCAAGGTGGCGGGTTCAGCCTGCACGCCACCTTCGGCTTGACGAAACGGACTGGGGTCCACTGGCTGAGCTGGCTGGCCGACCAGGCACGGGCCGACGAGCAGTTCCGTCATGACCTTGATCGCTGGGCGGCCGCCGAGGAGAGCCGAACACGGCAGCTCGCCCTCACGGACAACGCGGTGCGCCTGGTGGCGACTCGCTCCGTGGCTGATTACCTGGCGGCTTGTGCGCAAGACCAGTCCTCCGCTCGCCGCCTCGCGACCCACGGTCTGTTTGGACTCCCGTCGGCCGTGGTGTGCATCACCGAGTTCCCACCCAACGTCGTGGAGCGCGACGACACCGTGGTGGTGTCCGCGGCCAGGCGGACCATGACATTCGCTAGGGCCGCGCTACCGGCGCTCCGATTGCTGCTCAGCGGCCGGCCAGTGGCGGTGGGTGCGCTGGCAACCAGCACCGGCCTGGATGTGGCATCGGTTGTTGAGGTGCTTGTTGAACAGGGCATCTGCGCTGAACTGACCGCTGAGCTGGCCTCGGGCTATGCAGGTTGGGTGAGCTGACGGACGAGCCGGTGGGCGTGCGCCGTGGCCGAGGCCAGCAGCTCGTCGGCATACCCCGGCGGGGCGGTCAGGGTCTCGGCGCAGCGCATGAGTTGGCAGAGCTGTCCAGACCGGGTGTCCAGCTCGCCTCGCAGTTCGTGGTGCACCCGCTCAGCCAGAGCGGGTACGGCCAAGGAGCTGTGCCACAGGCTGGCGGCGTCGTAGCCGCGTGGTGCTCGGCCCCAGTCTTCCCAATCGAGCAGCCAGCAGTCCGGGGCAGTCAGGTTCGTCCAGAACAAGTCGCCGTGGGCGGTCGTCCACTCGCCGACGCGGGTATCCACATCTGGGAACACCTTGTGGATAACGGATGTCAGGCGGTCCTCGGTGATGGGCTGCATGGTCGGCGTCGCGACGCGGGTGGTCGGGAATGCCGCGAGGGTGTGGAGCGAGCTGGTAAGCGTGGCCCACCAGGTGTCCGAGAGGCTGGGGTTGGCGCTGCCACGTTTGACGGGCTCCGACTCGATGAGCTGGGTCTCGTCGGCCCGCCACATGAGCTGTTCGTTCTGGTCGAGCCAGGAGACGCCCTGATACCACTCGGGTTTGGCAACGCCTTGAATGACCGCTGCGCATTCGGGTCCGTTCCAGCCCTGGCCGTCGATTCGCTCGACCGGTCGGACCTCGATGCGAACCCAGGTGTCCCGATTGGTGCGGCAGCCGAGTGAACGGCGTTTGCGGATTTCGGTGGTCGGGTCGAACTGAATGGCGAAGGCACGCGCAACGCGAGTGACGACGTCGTTGCGGGAGATTTTACGGAGGTCGATGGCCATCATGGCAGCATAGCGAGGCGCACGGGCCGTGCAACCGCAGTCCGCCCTAGCAAATGTGAACGTTCCCCTGTCGTAAGCGTACGGCTTCCCAGTCACGTAGCGTTATAGCGTCTCAGGTTACTGCGCACGCACGGCCTTGCTTCCCCGTATTGTTCAGCAGCTTGCACAAACTGCAGTACCCGTGCTTAAATAAAGCCATAAGTAGTAAGTAGGGATATGAACATAGCGTAATGGCACGGCTTCCGACACCCGGCAAAGACGATGGTACTTGGGGCACTGTCCTCAACGACTTCCTATCCCAGGCTCACAACGCGGATGGGACACTTAAAGACGTTGCCGTTACCAGTGCTGGTGCCTATGCCAAGCCCACTCCCGGCATCCCCAGCTCCGACCTGACCAGCACTGTGCAGACATCCCTCGGCAAAGCGGACACCGCCCTCCAGTCTGCCCCTGTCAGCAGCGTCAACAGCAAGACAGGAACCGTCATCCTCAGCGCCAGCGACGTCGGTGCTCCGACCACGCTGGCCGGTGACAATGACGTCGTCGTGTCCTCGCCAGCCGACACCCAGGTCCTGACCTACGACGGTGCCACGAGCAAATGGAAGAACAAGGCAGCTCCCGCCGCGCCAGTTACCAGCGTCGCTGGCAAGACTGGCGCCGTCACGCTTGCAGAGGGAGATATTGCCAGTCTGACGAGCGACCTGGCTGCTACCGAGAAGACCACCAACAAAGGCGCCGCGTCGGGGTACGCCCCGCTCGACGGCACCAGCAAAGTTCCGACGGCGAATCTTGGTGGAGCCGGTGCCGACAGCACTACATACCTTCGTGGTGACCAGACGTGGACAACGCTTCCCGCCGCGCCAGTGACGAGCGTTGCCGGCAAGACAGGCGCAGTCACCCTGGTCAAGGCCGACGTCGGCCTGGGTAGCGTCGACAACACCAGTGACGTCAGCAAGCCGGTCTCCACGGCCACCCAGACAGCCCTCAACGGCAAGGTAGATACGACCCGGCAGATCACCGCGGGCACCGGCCTGACCGGCGGCGGCGACCTGACAGCCGACCGTACATTGGCCGTCACCTACGGTGCTACGGCTGGGACGGTGGCACAGGGGAATGACAGCCGCCTAACGGCAGCGAGCACGGCTGTACAGAGCGTTAACGGCAAGACGGGCACCAGCGTCACTCTCGCGGCGAGTGACCTCGGTGCCATATCCCAGACCACGGCTGATGGGCGCTACCTGCAAACATCCGGTGGAACGGTGACGGGTCCGGTCACTATCAACGACACCGCAGCTAGTTCGCCATCAACGCTGCCTATCGGGTACGGCAACTCAGCCAGCCTGACCGGACTTGAAGTCACATCGAGCTACCCCAGCGACGACGTAGGCGACGGCACGGACGGCACCGGCCGGCTCAATCTCTATTCCTACCAGCGTGCCAACACGTATTCGTTCGGCGAAACGGTACGTAACTTCATCATGCGCAGTGACGCCAAGTCGATGACGGCCTGGTACTTGTCGACCGGTCTCTACGACGGTACGAGCCGTAATCCGGTTGGCACGAGCTGGAAGCCGGTGGCCTGGACGGGCGCTCACTTTGAAGCTAACGACCATGGCTCGATCCACGGTCATTGGGAAGTCGAGGTACCGGACTCCACCGGTGCCCTCCAGGGCCGTCTAGAAGTTCCCTATCTCGACCAATCCAAGCTCTCCAATTCGATCTCATCCGCCACCATCGGCGTCGACTACACCAACATCCGTACCAACCTGGCCGATTTCACGGTACGGGCTCAGAACATCACCACTGGGGACTACACCGGACAGACGACGGCCTTGCGCGTCGGGGGCAACAACACCGTCAACAAGGACATTCGGCTGTCGATCTCCAGCGACATGCAGGCATCCGGCGACAGGTGGAAGCTCCGCGCCAACATCGACAGCGAAGCCGGTGCGAACGCCGGAACCAACTTCCAGATCATCCGCTGCGCCGACGATGGCACAGTGCTTGGCACCGGCTTGTTCATCCAGCGCTCGGACGGCCAAGTAACACTTGGTGCGCCGTCGGCCAAGACTGCTCGTATGGCGGCCGTGTGGGGCACGTCCGGGATGCACGGCTTCTCGGCCCAGCCCAGCACCTCGCCTGGAGTCGCAGCGGCCTATGACGCTCAGATGGCCGCCGGCACGGACCGAGTGATTCAGTCGTTTGTGCAGTCCACTGACACGAACCGTCGCTGGGTCACCTACGCCGACGGCAAGCAGGAGTGGGGCGACGGCACCAGCACACGCGACACCAACCTGTACCGCAGTGCGGCTGGCACCTTGAAGACGGACAACTCGTTGGTCATCACTGGCTCTCTCACCGTTGGCGGTGCCGCCATTACGTCCAACGCGTCGCCGTCGACACAGCCGACCGACCTCGGGTACCAGTCCTGGGCGTATGACCCGATTGGATGCCGGGCGGGACAGATCCTCACCTCAGGCGTGCTATTCATGGTTCGTCTCCAGATCCGCCAGTCGCTCAGTCTGTCCACTATCTACATCGGCGTGACGACGCCAGGCTCCGGTCTGACCGCGGGACAGAACCTGGTCGGTCTCTACAACTCGTCGGGCACGCTCGTTGGCAGCACCGGCGACCAGGCCACGAGCTGGACGACCGGCAGCGCTGAAAAGATTATTTCCCTTACGTCCTCAGCCGCCGTCACTGCCGGCTTCTATTGGGTGGGCATTCTGAGCAACGGCACGACACCTCCAACGCTCGCTGTTGGCAGCCAGCTGATCGGCAACCTCGGCGGCGCTGCTGCTGGTGGCTCGGCGCGACGGTTTGGATCGTTTGGCTCAGCCCTGACCGCGCTTCCTACGTCCGTCACCCCCAGCTTGATTACTGCCGTGACCAACCAGACGTACTGGGTGGCGGTCAGTTAGATCGCCCGACTTCATCGCTACAGCACGCCCGCCATCGACGGATAACTCAGGTCGTCAGACTGCTGCTCCGGTAGCTGGTCGCCCGAGGCTGTCACTTCGATCTTGTCGCGGGTGCCCCAGCCGGTCTTGAGGCAGGTCGCGATGGCGTACCACCGAATGGGCCGCAGGACGAAGTACATCCACAACGTTGCCACGGGTGCCATCGCGTACGTCAGCAGCTGGGACGCGCGGCTTTCGTCGCTGCGTCGGAACGACAGGTACCGCAGTGCCTGCGCATAGCCGATCAGGACGGGAACCAGGAGAAGCCACGGGGAGAACTGCCGCGACAGGATGGGGTGGATGGCGAAGAGGTACACGAACACGACCGAGGACAGCACCATCTGTACCCATGCCCCGAGGTGGCTCCAGAAGGCGTACGAGCCGAGTGGCAGATACTTGAACCGCCACCAGGAGCGGATGAATGCGCCCCGCATCCACCGCAAGTACTGGCGGATGTGGTGGTCCAGCCGTTCGGGCATGGTGGTCAGCGCATAGGCGCTGGGTTGCTGGACGGCCTTGCCCCTGGTCAGCGCGAAGATGGTGAGCATGGAGTCGTCGGAGAACTCGACGGGTCGTCCGAAGAACGTCTCGTTGAGGTAGACCGGGAGAAAGTCGTGGAGGAGGCCAGCGCGGTAGGCGGCGAGGACACCTGAGTTGACCAGTACGGCGCCCATCGTCGACTGCGACGAACGATCAACCAGTTGGCCGGAGACGAACCAGAGGTCGGTGAACCGGGTGAGTAGGTTCTTGGTGCTGTTCGAGGCGAGCACGACGCCTGCCACCGATTGGATGTCCGGGTCGCTCAGCGGCTTGAGCAACTCTGAGATGGCGTTGCGCACGAGGTAGGCGTCTGAGTCCACGGTGACGTAGACGTCCGCCTGGGGTGTCCTACTGATCACTTCGCCCTGCGCGCCGCGCTTGCCCTGGTTCTTGGTGTGTAGCCACCGGGTCTCGATGCCCGCCGCACGGGCCTCCCGCTCAAACTCGCGCCGAATGGCGCGGTAGTCGACAGGTGTGCCGTCGACTACGGACCCATCGTCCACCACGAAGATTAGGTGAGGGCGGCGGTCTTGGTTGAGCAGCGAGAGCAGACAGCGGCGCAGGAGTGCGGGGTCTTCGTTGTAGACGGGCACCGGCACCACCACGTACAGCGAGTCGAGTTGGGCTGCCTGCTCGGGCGTGACGCTGCGCGGTCGTTCCAGGTAATACAGGGCTGTCTGGAACGCGAGGATGGCGAACGCCAGGCTGAAGACAACGCCGAACTCGGTGCTGCGTCCGTGGAATAGTGCGATCATGGACACCACGTGCCGGACGCCCCATGCGGCGAGTGCGATGAGGATGATGAAGGCTCCGATGAGGGTGACCCTCGGCGCAGCCGACACCTTGATCTCGGTCACTGGTCGCTCACCGATTTCCTGTGCCTCCAGGTGATGCGGATAAGCATGGCTCCCAGCGCCACCAGTCCTAGAGCAATGGCCATGAGCCCCCACTCGTTGATGACGAAGCTACCGATCACGAGGGTCGGACCGCCGGTGTACGCCAACTTGCCGTAGGTGTTCACTTCTTGATCTCACAATCCTTCTGGCAGTTGCTTATGCCTGGTTGTCGATGTCGTTCGCTCTAGAAATCCACGCGTTCAACCCGCGGGTAGCGCGCGATGGACTCCCGCTGGGTGAAGTCCTTCGGATGCGGTCCGAGCAGCCCCAGCCGACCGCGCCCGTCAGGATCAGCAGGTAGGCCGCGAGCACCACCGTCACGACAGCGGCCGTCAGGGCCGTGGCCACCAGGAACAACATGGCAACCAGCGGGCTGACCATCAGGAACGGCACGGAGCGCCGCCGGTGACGAACCACGAACGGCGAGGGCTGATCGAGGTCGAACGAGCCGGCATACGCCACGGCTCCGTGTGCGTGCATGGTGCTGGTCTTCCTGCTCGGGGACGGGCCTCGCGGTGCGTTTGCTGTCGCTCGCTCGGCCCTTGCGATTAATCCATCGGCGGTGGAACGCCCAGTGCAACGGGTCGTGACGCGGGCCGTTTAACGTCCTGTCTGGCAGGTAGAGGCGTTGTTGATCTACGGTGTGACGATCAGCGCAGGTCACGGGGATTAATCTCCAAGCACAAGCAGTAACCAACACTGCGCCATAGTTCACCCGTCTGGTCTAGTAGCTTTATCCCCCTGATCACAGAAATGGTTCTCGGGGCAACAAAAAGGCGCGAGTCCACTACCAAGAAACATGACAGGAAGTGGGCAATTGCTGGACGTCAGGGTGTCAGACATGTGTGACAGAAAGGACGCTTGCTCAAGTGTCGTAGGGCGACGCAGCGTCATGGTTATCGTTACCCACGACCGAGACGCAACAGCCCCGTGCGTGGGGGAAGCGTGCGGAGCTGTTCAGTTGGGGTGTCGCGTGGAGAGAGGTCGGCGTTGCTTGCAGGATAGCGTCCAACCTGCGGATGATGTCCTGTAACGCCAGTTGCACAATGGTCGACATGTCGGACGACGGCCAAATTTAGGAGCAGTGATGGCGTCACCCGACGGTCAGGACCGCGCGGCGCTGGCCCGTCAGTTCACGGACGAGATGTATGAGGGGTATCGCTACCTGGCCCGTACGATCAACTATCGGGCCAAGTTGTTCCTTGAAATGGTAACGATGCACGGTGGGGTCGGTGCCGCCCAGTTGCTTCTCCAAGGCCGGGACGCCTCCGATGGGTTCACTCGCCTCTGGGAGGAACATCAACTTGATCGAAGCGTCGAGGCATCGATTCTGCGCTCAAAGTACCTAGTCTTATTCACAGATCAAGAGCGCGACGTCGCGCGACGGCGACTTGAAGCCCATGGATTCGACGCCGACGCATTCCTTGCTGGCAACGATGCTGATGAAGACGTTCACAACGGCTGATCCTGCTACGGCCCGCATAGTTGTGTCGTTACCGCAGCGAGGAGGTCCCTGGGAGTACTTCGCCGCAGGCGCGTCGCCGACCACTAACGATCACCGGGTTGGTTATGCGGCTCGGGTTTGGGGATTGCCCCAGCGTTGATGGCATTCACTACGGACACGGGCTCGTCCCCGGCGTTGCACGGCCAGCACATCAGGGTGTCGGTTGTTGGCGTTGCGCCATCGCAGGTACGCCTGCATCTGTCGACCCAACGCGGGGTGGTTGGGATAGTCGGAGTTGGCCATCCTGAGGGATGAGGCGCCGGAAGGATCACGGACAGTAGGTCCTTGGCTTCTTATGCTGCCTTGTTCCGGTCGAACCACTCTGACTCTACTTCGTTGGGAGTGCGGTGGTCAATTCCGGAATGAAGGCGGATCTGGTTGTATCGCAGTTCGATGTAGCTGATGATGTCTTTTCGGGCATGCTCACGAGTGGGGTACTCAGTGCGATTGACCCGTTCGTTCTTGAGGGTGCCGTTGAACGATTCTGCCCAGGAATTGTCGTAGCACACGCCCGTACGGCCGACAGACCGTCGAACACCCAGTTTCTCGGCGACGGCGCTGAATTCCGCGGAAAGGTATTGGGTCCCGCAGTCGCCGTGGAAAATGGTCACGTCGCGGTGGAACGGAAGATTTCGGGCCGCCATTTGTAGCGCATCGGGATACCAGCTCCGCGCGCATATGCTCGGCCAGGCGTAGCCCACAACTTTTCGAGAAGCAGTCAAGCACGGTCGACCTGCACTCCCGGGCCGTGGTCGGCTGGGCCATCGCCGATCATCTGCGCACCGAGCTGGTCACCGCGGCCCTGGACCAGGCCCTGGCCGCGCGTCGGCCACCGGCCGATGTGATCTTCCACAGCGACCGCGGCTGTCAGTATACGTCGACGATCTTCGCTGAGTACTGCGCCAGAAACGGAATCCGCCGGTCCCTGGGCCGGGCCGGGATCTGCAACGACAACGCGGTCTCGGAATCATTCTTCGCGACCTACAAGAAAGAGCTCATCCACACCCGTCCGTGGTCCACGATCAAGCGCCTCGAAAGAGAGACTTTCGACTGGATCGAGACCTACTACAACACACAACGGCGACACTCCACGCTCGGATACTTGACACCCCGAGAATACGAGCTAGGATACAGAGAAATTGGTGAGATCGCGGCCTGAAGCCGCGTCCACAAAAGCGGGAGCACTCCAATGCGCTCATCGCTCTGGTTGCTCGCCGGACCCCTCACGTATCGCCTGATTGAGCCTCTGGCGATCGTCATTCTTCGGTTACCTCAGTCGTGCGGTGATTGGTCATTGGCGGTGCAACGTCACGAATTTCCGCAGTCTCGACGTGTCCCTTGTCGGCTGGCAGGCCCCGTTGTTTGTTCTTTCCCGGCTGGCCAACGACACTCCAGCTCACGATCGTTGCTTGGCCGGGAGTGACATTGCGCCATTCGTTCCGCGCAGGTTGAGAGGCTTTCCTGCCATCGAAGTTCCAGTACTGGTCGCCGGCGCCTTTGGGATGGAAGACGGCAACCTTGAGATCACGAAGAGCCGGACCATCTATCTCTAGCTTGAACAGTACCTCGAACGAGGAACGCATCAGGGGAACATAGCCCGACGAGTGTCGGTACATCTTTGCCGACCGGTTGATATTAAACTCTTGTTTGTACTGGATGCGCTGCGATTGGTCGAGGCGATCGGCTAACAGTCTGGCTTGGTCCAAGACAAGCCGGCCCTTCTTGCGGCGACAGTAGTCCCCGAGTCGAGGGGCAGTCTCGTTGACATTTATCCGGGCTGGCGGACAATGCAGGCTATAGTTCAGATACTCGGACTCATAGTCCAGTGTCGAGTCGAGCGTCCACAGTTCGTCCGAGGGGAGATAGTTGTTGCGCAGGGCGCATTGGCTCTTTTCCATCGTCAGAATGATCTCAAGGATCCCTCGCTCGCGGTCTTTCCACTCAAAGTGGATCCGCCACTTGGCTTCTTTGGTATAGATCTCGGCCCGAGCGAATTCCTGGACGGCACTCTGTAGCTCATCGGGTGCAGCTTCGGAGAGGCCGAACATCTCGGTAATCGCCCCGCGGACGCCCCGCCGAACCGAGTCTTCAGCGAGCCGCACACGGAGGTACAGGTCACCGATGACAGCCACGACAAACGCCACAAACAGTGCATCGCCAAGTGCCCGCAAGACCTCGTTGAAGCTACCAGCTACGACTACGCGCAGGGCAAGTGTGTAGCACAGCACTGCTAGCAGCAAAGGAACCGCCAAGACAAGTACCACGATGGCTCGCCTTGACGGTTTCCTGGTGACCTGCTCTGGGACTATTCCACCCAAACGACTGATCATTGACCTCACCCGATTACTATTCAGTCATCACCCATTTCGTATACCTCCTCTCATTTCATACTATACACCACAATCTACAATAGATGCTGATGCTACGGGGAGCGACACGCCGACTCTCGGCAGGGCAAAAGATGACATGGTCACGCTCGTACCTCCAAACGAGTGATGCCCGGTTAAGCTCTGCAACCGTAGGTCGTGGCAATGGTGTTTGGCGTTAGCACCATGTTGTGCCGTTTGCTGGACACATACTTGGCTCCTTGGGCTGTCTGTTGAGCGGCGTTGAGGATGCCGAGGAAGTCATTGCCCCTCGGTGTTCGTAGGCGGCGGCACCGTGCCGATGAGACGGGTCGATCCGGTCCACCTGCCGTGGGTGATGGCGTGTCTGCCGCTGGTGATCGGCGAGGTGCCGGACGTGTCGTGGATCGCGTCCGTCTTGTGGACGATCAGCGACGGGCCAAGGTGCAACACGGCTACCCCTTGCCGGTCGTCGTGGCCGGCGTGAGCCTGACGGGCTGGACGCGCCCAGAGATACCGTGCGCGGCTAGATACGCTGTGCCCGCCGGTCCGCCCACCGACTCT
>WNGL01007233.1_pt1 | contig 25460 bp, 24 predicted proteins | sample 5400591 | NCBI WGS metagenome assembly WNGL01 (sample SAMN13153377, study PRJNA577476) | soil metagenome | isolation source: 80 cm soil or saprolite under Garry oak tree replicate 1 | place: USA:California | collected 2016-06-15 | reverse complement strand
CGAGGTCACCGACCCGCACCACTTCAAAGTCGTGGTGCGGGCCGGTGTCGGGCCGATCAAAGGCACGTTCAGCATGAACGTGCAGTTCCTCGAGCTCGAGCGGCCGAAGCACGCCGCCGTGCTCGCACGGGGTCAGGCGCCCGGCAGCGCCGTGGAGATGATCAGCAACATGGATCTGGCCGAGTTCGACGAGACCCACACGATGATGGAGTGGTCGAGCGAAGTGACCGTGTCGGGGATGATCCAGCAGGTCGGCGCGCGACTGATGCAGGGTGCGGCCGACAAGATCACGCAGCAGGTCTTCGCGTGCATCAAGGCGAAGCTCGAGGCGCGGGTCCCGCTATGACGACCTCCACCGAGAGGCAGACGCGCGGGTACACCGACATCGGTGGCCATCGAACATGGTTCGCGGACTCTGGAGGAGGCGGCGAGCCGGTTCTCGTCCTCCACGGAGGGATCAGCGACAGCGAAATGATCCTGGAACCGCTCGAGCCGGCACTCGGAGAGCGCTTCCGGATCCTGGCCTTCGACCGCCGCGGCCATGGACGGACGGCCGATACGGACGCCACATTTCATTACGACGACATGGCCACCGAGACCATCGCCGCGATCGAGAAGCTCATCGGCGATCCCGCACACCTCCTCGGCTGGAGCGATGGCGGCAACGTCGCGCTGCTCGTCGCCCTCCGGCGTCCGGACCTCGTCCGCTCGCTCGTTCTGATCGGAAGCAACTACCACTTCGACGGGAACATGCCGACGCAGTCAGGCAGATCCGGACCTCCGAAGTCCCTTGAGGACCGGTACGCCGAGCGCTCTCCCGACGGCCGGGAACACTTCGCCACAGTCGTCGAGAAGTCGCGCGCGATGTGGGCTGCCGAGCCGACCCTCACGCCAGACGACCTGCGGAGGATCTCCGCGCCCGCTCTCGTCATGGTCGGGGACGACGACCTGATGACCCTCGCGCACACCGCATCCTTGTACGAGTCGCTGCCACTGGGCCAGCTCGCGGTCCTCCCAGGGACCTCTCACGCGGTCGTGCTCGAGAAGCCAGAGCTCGTCGGTCGCCTCATCGGAGATTTCCTGAGCGCGCCCGGAAAGCCGGAAACCCACATGCCGAAGCGGCGTCGATCCGCTCGGAGTTAGCGTGACCGGCGGAAGTGACCGCGTCGCGCGCAATCTGCTGATGCTGCCGCGACTGCTTCGGCGAGCCGGAGTCCACGTCAACGCGGAGCGCGGCCGCTGCTATCTCCAGGCGATCGCGGAGATCGACCTCGAGCGCCCGGATGACTTGCGGGCCGCGAGCCGCACCGCTCTCGTTTCCCGGCAGGCCGACCTCGCCCCGTTCGACATCGCCTTCGACCTCTTCTGGTCGCTCCTTCGCGGGGGGAGCCTTTCGTCGCCGGTACCGAGCGCCCGTCGGCCAAAGCCCGACCTCGGGAAGATCGAGGTCCCGCTCGGCCAGGTGCCGAACCGAATGACATCGCTCGTCCAGCGCAAAGTCCGCGTGATGGCGAGTCCGACCGAGCTTTTGCGAGGCACCGATTTTTCGGCCATGACCGCGGCCGAACGCGCCGCGGCCGCGCGCTTTCTCGAGCATTTGCAATGGTCACCGGGCCAGCGCCCGAGCCGGCGCTTCCGCTCCTCGCGAGACGGGTCGCGGCTCGATGCGCGGGCGACCTTGAGGAAATCGCTGGCCGCGCAAGGCGAGCCTGCCGTGCTCATTCGCCGCGCCCGCCGCACCAAGCGCCGGCCGGTCGTGATCCTCTGTGATGTCTCGGGATCGATGGAGGCGTACACCCGCCTTCTCCTGCACATGTCCCACGCGCTGGCGCGAGGCTGGGGGCGCGTCGAGACATTCACGTTCGGGACGCGCCTGACCCGCATCACGCGGCAGCTGCGCGAGCGCCGTCCCGACGCGGCGCTGGCGCACGTCTCACGCGCGGTGTCCGACTGGTCCGGCGGCACGCGCATCGGCGACGCGTTGCACGAGTTCAACCTCCGGTGGTCGCGGCGCGTCCTGGGCCGCGGCGCGATCGTCCTGCTCGTCACCGATGGCTGGGAGCGTGGCGATCCGGCACGGCTCGAGCAGGAAGCGGCCCGCCTACAGCGCGCGGCCTACCGCCTCATCTGGCTTGATCCGCTCTCCGGCACGCGTGACTACTCGCCCGACGCGCGCGGCGCGCGCGCTTTGAGCGGTCACGCCGACGACCATCTCGCGGCGAACACGCTCGATGGACTCGCGCGCATCGCGGAGCTTCTCGGACGCGTCGGCCGCGGCCGCCCCGTCCGGCGCGCGGACGCCGCATGAGCGCTTCGTTCTTCGAGCTCGCCGCCGAACTCCTCGCGCGACGGGAGCCCTTCGCTACTGCGACGGTCGTCCGCGCGGACCGGCCGACGTCGGCGAAGCCCGGAGCGAAGGCGATCATCACGCCCGACGGGAAGCTCACCGGATGGATCGGCGGGAGCTGCGCCGCGCCGGTCGTGATCCGCGAGGCCGTCGCCGCGATCGCCGACGGCGAGGCGCGGCTCATCGAGATCTCCAAGACCAGCGCGGCGCCGCGGCCGGGAGTGCGACACTTTCCCATGACGTGCCACTCCGGCGGCACGCTGGAGATCCATATCGAACCGCTTCTTCCGACCGAGCAGCTCGTCGTCCTGGGCAAGACGCCGGTCGCGCGCGCGCTCGCGGCGCTCGGGTCGGCGCTCGGCCGGTACGTGGTCGTCGCTGAACCGAACGTCAACGCCGTCGATTTCCCCACCGCGGACCGCATCACACGCGATCTCGCGGACGTCAACGTCGACGAGCGCACGTCGATCGTCATCGCGATGCGCGGCGACGCCGACGAGGATCCCGCCGAGGCGGCACTCCGGACCCCGGCGAGCTATGTCGGACTCGTCGCGAGCCGGACCCGCGGGGACGTGATCCGCGACACGCTCATGCGTCGCGGCTTGACCGAGGCGCATGTCCGGCGGCTCATCTACCCCGCGGGGCTCGACATGGGCCACGCCAGCGACGAGGAGATCGCGCTTTCGATCCTCGCGCAGATCCTCATGCAGCGGCAGGCCCGAGAGAGCCTGGCCGCCTCGCTACCTGAGACCCACCGCAACTTCCAGCCGATGTCTGCGTTGGGCGAAGCCGTCGATCCGATCTGCGACATGGTCGTCGCGATCACGCCGAGCGCGCTCCGCGCCGACTACGAAGGCACCACCTATTACTTCTGCGGCGAGGGGTGCCGCCGCCGTTTCCTGAAGGACCCCGCCGCCGCGCTCGCGGCGACGCGATGAAGGAGGTCGCGGCCGAGCTCGAGCAGTGGCTCGCCACCGCCGAGCCCGTTGCCATCGCGACCGTCGTCCGTGTCACCGGCTCCGCGCCGCGCCCCCTCGGTGCGACACTCATCGCGCGGTCCGGGGACAAGATCGCCGGTTCGGTGAGCAACGGCTGTGTCGAGTCCGCGGTGTACGAAGAAGCCATGGCCGTCTTGAAGAACGGTCGCGCGCGGGTCGTGAATTACGGGATCAGCGACGAGTTCGCGTTCACCGTCGGGCTCTCCTGTGGCGGGTCTATTGACGTGCTCATCGAGCCGGTGGGCGCGCTGCACCGGGCGGCACTCGAAGCCGTCCGTGCCGAGCACCCCGCGCTCCTCGTGCGGATCGTCGCACCAGCCGATACCGCGGGCACGGTCGCGGTTCTCACGGACGAACGGGCGGAGGGATGGTCACCCGAGCTTGCAGAGCTCAAGGTCGGCGCGCTCGCCGCGCTCGGCGAAGGGCGCTCGCGCTCCGTCACGGCGCGTCTCGGCGCGACCGACGCCACCATCTTCCTCGAAGCCCTGGCGATGCCGCCGCTGCTCGCGATCGTCGGCGCCACCCACGTGGGCCAGGCGCTCGCGCATCTGGCGAAGGCGGTCGGCTATCGCGTGGTCGTGGCCGACCCGCGCACCGCGCTCGCGAACGCGGAGCGCTTCCCGGCGATGGAGATCCTCGCGGCGTGGCCAGAAGAAGCGCTCGCGACCCTGCGCTTCGGGCCGAGCTCGGCGATCGCGATCCTCGCGCACGACGACAAGTTCGATCACCCCGCGCTCCTTGCCGCTCTGAAGAGCCCCGCGGGGTACATCGGAGCGATCGGCAGCCGGACGACGAACGAAAAGCGCGTCGCGTGGCTGCGGGACCAGGGGGTGCCGGACCGTGACGTCGCGCGTGTGCACGCGCCGATCGGGCTCGACATCGGCGCGAGCGGCGTCGAGGAGATCGCGCTCGCTATCCTCGCGGAGATCGTCGCGGTCCGCCGCCACCGCAGCGGTCGAAGCCTGTCCGCCGAGTCCGTTGTCATCGCGCGCTGACGCCGATCCGCCGCAGATCGCCGGCGTGATCCTTGCCGCCGGAGCAGCACGGCGTTTCGGAGCCCAGAAACTGCTCGTCCCGCTAGACGGTCGACCGCTCATCCAGCACGTGATCGACGCCGCGAACGCTTCATGCCTTGAGAACATCGTGATCGTGGTCGGCACGAACGCGGACCACCTCGTCGCCCAGCTGGATCTGGGTCGCACGCGCGTGGTCCACAACCCAGACGCCGCACGTGGCCTGGCGAGCTCGCTCCAGTCAGGCCTGCGCAGCCTCGACCAAAGTCTGCACGGCGCGCTCGTGCTCCTCGGAGACATGCCGGGTGTCACCACGGGGCTGATCGACGAGCTCGTCGCCCGCGGCCAAAAGACACGGGCATCGGCGGTAACCTCCGTCTGGCGCGGTCGCCACTCGCCTCCGGTGGTCCTTCACCGGAGCCTTTGGCCGGCGGCGTTCGCGCTCGACGGAGACATCGGAATGCGCGACGTGCTCGCCGGCCGCGACGACGTCGCCGAGGTCGAGATCACGCCGGATCTCGGAGCGCTCGATGACGTCGACACGCCCGAGGATCACCGTCGTCTACGTGTCCGCGACGACACTCCGGTCGCGTTCCGTCGCTCAGACGGAAGGTCTTCGGCGCCATAGCTTGGCCGCCTCGTGGAAGGAAAGCAGCCTCTATCGCGGAGACAAAAGCTAAGGCGGATCGCCTCGGCGCTACTCGCCGTCGCGCTCCTGGGAGGCGGCGCCTATCTCTCGCTCTCTTACGTGATCGCCGAGCGCTTCACACATGCGGTGCGCTACCCGGTCGGACGAGCGCCGATGGTCGCCGCGTCGGTCTACGAAGACGTCGCATTCCGAACCGGCGACGGTCTGACACTGCGCGGCTGGTACTTCCCCACTCAGAGTGACCGCGCCGCGATCATCGTCCACGGCAAGGACAGCAACCGCATCGGCGGCGAGCACCGCATGATCGAGAAGCTGGCCGACTTCCTCGTCACGAGTGGATACAGCGTTCTGATCTTCGACCTTCGCGGAAACGGCGATAGCGACGGCGATCGCTTCTCGCTCGGGTACCTCGAGCGGCGCGACGTCGCGGCCGCTATCGACCACCTGATCGGCCGGGGTTTCCGTGAAGATCGAATCGCGCTTGTCGGCATTTCCATGGGCGCCGGTACGGTCCTGCAATCTCTCGTTCTCCACCCGAACATCGGCGCGGTCGTCGCAGACTCCTCGTACGTGGACGCCCGGACGATCGTCGCGGAGGATCTCGAGACCCTCGCCGGCGTGCCCTCATGGTTCACGCCAGGCGTGCTGCTGATGTCGAACCTTGCCTTCGGTCTCGACGGCGAGCAGGTCCGGCCTATCGAGGTCGTGCGAGCGCATCCCGAGCGCGCATTCCTATTCATTCACTGCGGCGGCGACAAGCTGATCGCGCCGCACCACGCTTACGAACTTCGCGCCGCGAGCGCGAATCCCGCCAGCGACCTCTGGATGGCGGCCGTCTGCCAGCACTCCTGGGCCTTCAACACGTACCCGACGGCATACGAGGCACGTCTCAGCGCCTTCCTCGAGTCGCAGATCCCAGCGCACGCACCCGCCGCGTCGCACTGACTAGCGAGCGCACGGACGCCAGGAACATCGCGGACGCGCTCCTCCCGTTTTGCCCTGGTTTGCCCGCGACGGCACCACGTGCTAGGACAGCGCGCGCGAATCACCAGGGAGGAGCAACGACATGCGCAGGAACGTGCTCGCGATCCTCACGATCATCCTGCTGGTCCCATCCGTCGTCGTCGCACGCACCGCGACGTTCGGCAGCAACTGGGCCACCGCCGCGCCGACCACATACAACGAATTCACGGTCGCGCAGCTGCAAGCGGAGATGGCCGGCGGACGGCTCACTTCGGTGCAGCTCACGCAGTTCTACCTCGACCGCATCGCTGCCCTCGACCAGGCCGGGCCGAACGTGAATAGCGTGATCGAGCTGAACCCCGACGCGCTCAAGCTCGCGCGGACCGCGGACAACCGCCGCGCGCAAGGCAAGGTCATCGGTCCGCTCGACGGCATACCTGTTCTGCTGAAAGACAACATCGACACCGGCGACAGGATGCAGACCACCGCGGGATCCTTCGCGCTCGCCGGCAAGCCCGCTGTTGACGACTCGACGGTCGCCGCGAATCTGCGCGCCGCCGGCGCCGTCATCCTCGGCAAGACGAACCTCTCGGAATGGGCCAACTTCCGCTCGTTCTTCTCCACGAGTGGGTGGTCGGGCCGCGGAGGTCTCACCCACAACCCGTACTCGACAGACCGTAACGCCTGCGGCTCGAGCTCAGGCTCGGCGGCGGCCGCGGGGGCAAACTTCGCGGCGATCTCCGTCGGCACCGAGACCGACGGGAGCATCGTCTGCCCCGCGAACGTCAGCGCTGTCGTCGGCATCAAGCCGACGGTGGGCGTGACGAGCCGGGCCGGTGTCGTCCCGATCTCGCACACGCAGGACTCCATCGGTTCGCACGCACGGACCGTCGCCGATGCGGCCGCGCTGCTGAACGTCCTCGCGAGCCGGACGCCAGACCCGCGCGATGCCGCCACCTCGGGCGTCCCCCTCGGATGGCAGGGCACCGGCCGCGCCCGGCCGGCTCTTCCCGCTGACTACACGGCGTTCGTGAACGCCGACGGTCTACGCGGCGCCCGCGTCGGCGTGACGCGACAGGGGATCGATAACGGGCCCCCACAGGTCGTCGCGGCGTTCGACAACGCGATCGCCACCATACAGAGCGCCGGCGCGACGGTCGTCGACCTCGACGGCGCCAACTTCACATTCGCCTCGGCCGACGGCGAGTTCCTCGTCCTCGTGTACGACTTCAAGATCGATCTGCAGAAGTACTTCGCGACCCGCGTCGGCGTTCCGATGGCGAACAAGACCCTTGCCGACGCGATCGCGTTCAACAACGCGCATGCATCGACCGAGATGCCGTACTTCTTTCAGGAGATCTTCGAGCTCGCGCAGGCTATGGACACGAGCGGTCCGGACCCGGCGAACAACCCGCAAGCTCCCTTTGGCGGACTGACCTACAACCAGGCGCTCGCGATCGATCACAACGCCGGGGTCAACGGGATCGACAAGGCGCTGAGCCAACTCCACCTCGACGCCGTGGTCGCGCCTACCGACAGCCCCGGGTGGACGACCGACCTCATCATGTCGGACCACTTCGTCTTCGCAAGCTCCGGCCTCGCCGGAGGCCCCGGCTATCCGATCGTCCAAGTCCCAGCGGCGAACGTCCTTGGGATGCCGATGGGCATCAGCTTCCTCGGCACCGCGTTCAGCGAGCCGACGCTCATCAAGCTCGCCTCGGGATTCGAGGCGACGACACACGCGCGAACGCAACCGACGTTCACCGGCAACATCACGACCCCGAACACGGAAGGCACGACGCTGCAGCCGCCCAAGCCGCCCAAGAACGCGACCGGCATGCGTCCGCATCGCATCTAGCCTCCACGTCTGCGCACCCGAAGGGGAGGACGCGTGTCCTCCCCTTTCTTCTTATCCAGCGCGGTCAGACATGGACCCGCTTCACGATCCAACCAACGAGAGTCTGAGGTGCCTCCTTGGCGGAAGGCGGCTCGTCCAGCAAGCCGTGACGAGCGCCAGGAAAAGTAACGATTTCGATGTCTTTGCCTTCGTTCTTCAGTTGACCCAAGAGCGTGATGGTCTCCGGCACGGGGATCCGGTCATCTTCGGTACCGAGCATCCAGAGGCTCGGCGCGCTCGTCTGTCGGAGGTACGGCACGGGGTCGAATCCCGAGGGACCGGCGGACGACAGCCGCCGCGAGATCTCTTCTTTCGAGAGCTGGCCCTCGTCGCCGCGGGCCAGTCGCTCATAAAGGTTCGTCAGACGCTCGGTCACGGGCGTCGAACTGGCCAGCGCGATGAACGCCACCTTGCCGCTCATCGCGGCGGCCTTCGGTGCGATCCATCCGGCCTGGCTCGCACCGATAAGGCCGATCTCGTCCTTCCGCAGATCTGACCTCGACGCAAGTGCGGCGACGGCCCCGGCCACATCAGCCGAGAGAAGGTTGAAGTGACCGTTGTCGCCGGGACAGCAGCTCCCTTGCGACTCGCCAACGCCGCGCTTGTCGTACGAGAAGACCGCGACGCCGGCGTCGATGAGGCTCGCGAACATGCCGCCGAACTTCAGGCGGCTCGCCGGTCCCGCTCCGTGGACCCAGATCGCGGCCGGATGTGGACCCGGTCTGGAAGGCAGGTAGAGGGTCCCGGCTTGGACGGCGCCCTCGCAGGTGAAGTGGACGGCGACCTCTTGATGGCCCGGCATGTCAATCGCTTGACCGAAGGTCGCCGGCGGAGCGTTGCACGACGCGGTGGGCGGATCCGCAAGGTAATCCAATGTGAAGAGCGCCGCCGCCGCCGCGGCTGCCAGACCCGCGATGGCGACAGCGATTGAAACGAGCCTACGTCGCATTTCGCACCCCCCTGCGCCAGCGCCTCCGGTCCATGACCGCGACCGCGATGAACACCGCGTAGAGCAGTCCGCCAGCGAGGGCGAGGACGTTCGCCTGGCCTGCGAGGCTGTCTCCGTCCGCACCTCGCAAGAAGAAGGACATCGCGAGCAATAGCCAAACTGCGCTATGTCCCCAGCGCAGCACGACGTGCCGCCAAACCGGACGCACCGTCCCGGGTTTCGGGCGCGGCCAGTAGACCGCGTAGATCGCCGCAACGATCAGGCATCCGCCACCGACGAGGAGCCAGGTCACGCTACCCGCCCACTCCGAAGAGACGCCAGTAACCCAGGAAGAAAGGAAAAATCACCGCGGCGACGGCGATCGCCGCGAGATGCAGACGTGTCGAATGTCCCGACGAGTGGGCGCGCCAAGCGAGCACAGCCGCGGTCGCGAGGGGGACCGCGAGCGCGGCGGTCGCGAACGGGATGGCGAAGACGATCGTGAAGCGGAGCGGCTCGCCGAAGTCGATCTCGGTCCCGTTCAGGCCCGCGTACGGGAGGAAGAGGATCGGCGCGGCGACCAAGAACACCAGGTTCAGGAGCGCGACGACCCCGGCAAGTACTCTCGTTCGATTTCGGCGTGCGAAGGCCAACCACCAGACCACCGCGGAAAGGAAGAGCAGCGCGAAGATCACGAATCCGGCGATGAACGCTTCGAGGCTTTCGAGCAGCCCGACCTTCACCCGCGCCTCATCTGGCGGCAGGAGCACGCGGGCGATCCGTCCACTGGCATCCATCTGGAACGACAATCGCTCGTCCGCATCATCGACGTTCTCGAATACGAGGGGCGCCAGCTCAGCCCAGTGACCCGGTTCCCACGAGAGCGAAATAGTCGCGTCGGCGTTGACGGTGATCGCGCCCTGATCGATGACCTGCTTTAGCAGCTCGTGCTGCCCCCCGTCATAGCGGTACTCGCGATACGAACCGGCGAAGCGACTGAGGTCGGCGTCGCCGATGCTGCGCGACGCCGGATGCGAGCCGGATTGGTAGTAGTGGTCCAGGAACGCGCGCAGGTACGACCATCGGAGGCCGGGCTCGTCGCTGTTCGCTCCGACAAAGAGGCCCACTCGCCGCTCCGGTAGGAGCACGAGCAGCGTGCTGTACCCGTGCCCCAGCCCGCCGTGGAGGAGCACTCGCTCGCCGTTACGAGGCCATTCGTATAGGCCGTATGCGACTCCCGGCGCATCGGGCTGAAGCGCGAAGTGCTTTTCTTCCTGAATCGCAATGGCCTCGCGATCGAGAATCGACCGTCCGTCGACGATGCCGCCTTCGAGCATCGCGGTGAGGTAACGCCCCATGTCGTGGCCGGTCGTGACGAGCCCGACCGCCGGCGCCACGAGGAAATAGCCAACTGGCGCCCTTTGATATGTGCCCCCGTTGAACTGATAGCCGATCGCGAGATCGGTCTGGCCTTCAAGAGGCGGGTCGAAGGCGCTTCGGTCCATCCCGAGCGGTCCAAGGAGGCGCTCGCGCATGTACTGCGCGAACGGCAGACCTGAGACCTCCTGCGTCGCGAGACCGGCGAGTGAGATCCCGTGGTCGGTGTAGAGAAAGATCGTGCCCGGCGGCGCAAGCCGGGATGGCATACGCGCCTGCAGGTATGCGCGCAGGTCCGTCGCCTGTGTCCGATCCGCGACCATCGTTCCGATACCTCGGTCTCCAAGCCCGCTCGTCTGTGTCAGGAGTTCATCGAGTGTGATCGGTGGCTCATTTCCGCCAGGCAGCGCGAAGCCTGGAATGAACGAGACGACGCTTGCGGAGAGGTCCAGCTTGCCAGCCTTGGCAAGCTGCATGACCCCCGTCGCGGTGAATGTCTTGGAGACTGACTTCGCCCGGAGCCGTGTCTGCGGGACGAAGGGCGTGGCACGCTCGAGATCGGCGACCCCGTAACCCTTCTCGAGGAGGACACGGCCCGCGCTGACGACCTCTACTGTCGCTCCGGGCACGTGCATCTCCTTCATGTGTGCGCCCATGAACTGATCCGTGAAGCGAGCGAGTTCATCGGCATCGTCAGGACCGGCGCGCGGCGACGCTACGCCTGGATCAAAGCTCGATCGCGCTTCGCCGCCCAGGACAGGCAGAGCCGAGCTTGCCACGACAACACCGGCGAGCACTAGGCCACACGCCAGCGACCCGGCCCTCCCCCTCTTCACGCCCGGCCGAGCATCCTACGCCGGCTTGCCCACCAGAACGAGACGCCCGCGTTCGCGAAGCGCGGTCTCAGCATCGACGGCAAGACGTTCGACGAGCGCTCCGGCGGGTTCGATCGAATCGATGAGGCCCGCGTCCTCGCCCATGAGCAGCGTGCCGCGGTCGGCGTCGCCCGCGGCCCGTGCGGCCTGCACTTGGGAGAGGACCTCGCGCCAGCGCCGGCGAAGCTCGCCCTCGCGTCCGAGCCACTCCTCGATGAAACCGTTGCGGCGCACCCGCGCATACGCGCCCGGCCACACCGTGCCGCTCACGATGTCCGGAATCTCGGTGATGAGCGTGTCGTGTCCATCGGAGCAGGACACCGTCCGCGCCGAGGACGAGCGCCGCGGCGATCCCCGCACCGTCGGCGATGCCGCCGGCCACGAGGACCGGAAGATGAGGCAGGGCCCGAATGACCATCCGCGCGAGCGGCAGCGTCGCCATGACGCCGACGTGCCCGCCGCCCTCGGTCCCCTGCGCGACGACGACGTCCACGCCCGCTTCGGCCGCGCGCTTGGCCTCGTCGAGCGTGTCGGCCTGATGCATGTGCAGGGCGCCGCTCGCGTGCACGCGGTCGGCGAAGGCGCGCAGGTCGTACTCGGGACGCCTCCAGGCGGTCGCGATCACGCGCGGACGGCACGCGAGGATCGCGTCGACCTGCTCGGCCGACACCAGGAAGAGCAGCGCGTTCAAGCCGAAGGGCGCGCTCGTGAACGAGCGGATCCGCTCGCAACTCGTGCGGATGTCCTCCGGCGTCATCGCCGAGATGCCCAGGGTGCCGAGACCGCCGGCCCCGCTCACCGCCCCGACCACCTCGGCCGCGGTTGCGCGGGACATGCCGCCGAGCACGATCGGATGGCGGATACCGAGCCGGTCGGTCAGTCGTGTCTTGATCACCGTGAGTGCGTCATCCCAAACCGGCCTATATTCGCGCGGTCGTCAAAGGGGAGGCAAAGCATGCGCAAAGAGCTCGCGCGCTCTTTCACTCTCGCGATTGTGTCAGCACTGGTCGCGGTGGCGGTCGGCGGCGGCGGACCGTCGCGCGTATCGGCCGCGAACGAAGCCTTCAACGTGTTACCGCTCATCAGCGACTGGGTGTTCGTCAGCGCCGACGCGAATCCCCCGAGCCAAGCCGCCTGCGCGGCGGTGTCACGGCGATGCTTCAACCCGTCCGCGATGGCGAATTCCTATGACTACGCGGTGCTCCACGCCGCGGGGAACAAGGGTCAGGGAAAGACGATCGCGGTCGTCGATTCGTTCGGGGCAACGACCGTTCGACAGGACCTCGGCGTCTTCAACACGGCCTTCGGACTCACCCACCTCTGCGGCGAGACCGGGCCGAGCGACCCGTCCGCGAACTGCGCGTCGAACGTCTCGCCGCGCTTCGACATCGTTTGCGTCCAGGGGTGCCCGGCACCGAAGCCACCGCCCCTCAACAACGGAACGGGTCTCGAGTACCACAACCTCTGGGACCTCGAGGTCGCGCTCGACGTCGAGTGGGCGCACGCGACCGCACCGCTCGCGAACATCGTCCTGGTCACGACGCCGACCGCCGAGACGCTCGGTGTCCAGGGCTTTCAGCAGATGATGGACGCTGAGTCGGCGCTCATCGACAACGGTTCCGTCGACGTCATCAGCCAGAGCTTCGGATCGGGCGAGGGCGCGTTCAACAGCGGCCTCGCCGCACTGAAGCAGCTCCGCACGACCTTCGAGAAGGCCCGCGCTAACAAGGTCACCGTTTTCGCCTCGAGTGGCGACGGCGGGACATTCAACGGCATGAAGGTCCCGGTCAAGGACTCGCGCCCCATTCCATACCCGAGCGTGATCTGGCCGGGCTCCGATCCTTTGGTCACGACCGTCGGAGGAACGTATCTCTGCACGAACGCGGTTACCGGAACGAGCGTAGACAGCGTCAGTCCACCAGCGAATTGCCATGGAGCGAACGCCGGCGACCGCGAGCCCGGGTGGGTCGTCTCCGGCGGCGGCTACAGCATCTACTTCGACCGGCCCGACTATCAGAACGTGCTTCCTCCAGGTAGCTCGTTCGTCGGCTCGTCTGAGGGCGCGCCCGGAAAGAACTCGAACATGCGTGGCATCCCCGACATCGCCTACCAGGCGAGCGCGCGAACGGGCGTGCTCGTCTACCTGAGCGAGCCTGACTTCAAAGGTGGTGAGACCGGCTGCGGTGGCGCGAATCCATGCAGCACCGGCTGGTACGTGGTCGGCGGAACGAGCTCGAGCGCTCCGCAGTGGGCGGGCCTCGTTGCCATGGCCGACCAGATCGCCGGACACAACCTCGGCTTCATCAACCCCGCGCTCTACCGGCTCGCGAACAACGCAGCGAAGTACGCCGCGGACTTCTATGACGTCACGCGCGGAAACAATGGGTACGCCGCGTCGAAGGGCTGGGACGCCGTCACCGGCCTCGGCACACCCGACGCCGCGAAGCTAATTCCCGACCTGATCGCGGAGGTCAGACCGACCGACTGAGCAACAGCGAGGGGCCCCGCCGCGTGGCGGGGCCTCTCCATTTTCCGCGCCTGCATCACCTGATCGTGGGAAGTACGATTTTGTTCGCGCAGAGGTCTTGGGGAGGGCGTTCTGACCCATACGATCACGCTCATTCCGGGCGATGGCACGGGCCCGGAGATCGTCGAAGCGACCCGCCGTGCGATCGAGGCGACCGGCGTGAAGATCGAGTGGGACGTCCACGACGTCGGCATGCCCGCGATGGCGAAGCACGGCACGCCCTTTCCGAAGGACGCGCTCGAGTCCGTGCGGCGCAATCGTGTCGCGCTGAAGGGCCCGCTCACGACCGAGCTCGGGACCGGCTTCCGCTCGGTGAACGTGGCGCTCCGCAAGGAGTTCGACCTTTATGCGAACCTCCGTCCCGCGAAGACCTACCCCGGCGTGCCCGCGCCGCGCGGCGACGTCGACCTCGTGGTGGTCCGCGAGAACATCGAGGATCTGTACGCGGGCATCGAGTTCGACGTCGACTCGCCGGAGGAGCGCGAGGTGCAGACGGTGATCGAGCGCGTCGGCAAGGCGAAGATCCGCGAGCATTCAGCGCTCGCGATCAAAGCGATCAGCGTCGAGGGCTCGCGCCGCATCGTGAAGTTTGCGTTCGACTACGCGCGCGCGAACAACCGCAAGAAAGTCACCGCGATCCACAAGGCGAACATCATGAAATTCGCCGACGGTCTTTTCCTTCGCGTCGCGGGCGAGGTCGCGAAGGACTATCCCGAGATCCAGTTCGAAGACCGGATCGTCGACAACATGTGCATGCAGCTCGTGGTAAAACCCGATCTCTACGATGTGCTCGTCGCACCGAACCTTTACGGCGACATCGTGAGCGACCTCGTCGCCGGGCTCGTCGGCGGCCTCGGCGTCGCGCCGGGCGCCAACATCGGCGAGAACGGCGTCGCCATGTTCGAGGCGATCCACGGCAGCGCGCCAAAGTACGCCGGCCTAAACAAAGTGAACCCGATGGCGTTAATGCTTGCGGGGGTTCTCATGCTTCGACATATCGGCGAGCGCGAGGCCGGCGACCGCCTCGAGCGGGCGATCGCCTCGGTGGTTGCCGAAGGCAAAGAGGTCACGTATGACCTCAAAGCGGATCGCGACGATCCTTCGGCGGTGGGAACGAAGGAATTCGCCGACGCGGTGATCAGAAGGATGCGCAACTGATGCCGACCGTCGATCCGAGCAACCCCAAGCGCTTCATGTACACAACGCAGACTCGCGGCGAGTTCCAGTTCGGATTCTCCCGCGCGGTCCGTCACGGTCCGGTGGTGCGCGTGGCAGGGACGGCGGGCATCGGCCCGGACGGCAACGTCGTGTCCGACGACGTCGTCGAGCAGATGCGCACCGCGATCGACAGGATGAAGGCGGCGCTGGAGGACCTGGGCTGCACGCTCGGCGATGTGATCATGACTCGCGTGTACGTGCAGAATCCCGCAGACATCACGAACGTCGCTGTCGTGCACGGCGACGTCTTTCGCGACATCCGTCCGGCGATGACGATCGTGAAAGTCGACTTCATCGATCCAAAGATCCTCGTCGAGATCGAGTGCGAGGCCGTGTACGGCGGCGCGGACGACAAGAAGCCATGAAGGTCGTCGTCACCGGTGCGACCGGCCAGGTCGCGTACGCGCTCCTGCCGCGGATCGCCGCGGGCGAGATGTTCGGGCCCGATGTCGAGATCGACCTGCGGCTGTCGGACATCCCACCCATGATCGACAAGGCCAAGGGCGTGCTGATGGAGCTCGAGGACGGTGCGTACCCATTGCTCGAGCGCGTGATCGCATCTTCGGATCGCGCCGAGACGCATCACCGCGCGGACTGGGTCCTTCTCGTGGGGTCGGTGCCTCGCGGTCCCGGAATGGAGCGCGGCGACCTGATCCGGAAGAACGGCCCGATCTTCGTCGAGGAGGGCAAGGCGGTCCAGCGCTATGCGTCGTCGTCCGTACACATCGTCGTGGTCGGGAATCCCTGCAACACGAACTGCCTCATCGCCCGCGCGAACGCGCACACGATCCCCGACGACCGTTGGAGCGCGATGACCCGCCTCGACCAGAACCGTGCACGCTCGCTGCTCGCCGCGAAGGCCGGCGCGCGCGTTCGCGACGTGAAGAAGCTCGCGATCTGGGGGAACCACTCCACGACGCTCTATCCGGACTTCACCAACGCCGAGGTGGGCGGCAAGGCCGCGGATCAGGTCGTGGAGCGCAAATGGCTCGAGACCGATTACATCCCGCAGGTGCAGCAGCGTGGCGCGGCCGTCATCGCGGCGCGCGGCGCATCGAGCGCGTTCTCAGCGGCGGAGGCGCTCGTCGATCACGTCCGCTCACTCGTCACGCCGACGCCGAAGGGCGACTGCTTCTCGGCCGCGGTCGTGAGCGACGGGAGCTACGGCGTGCCGAAGGGGCTCGTCTCGAGCTTCCCGCTGCACTCGAAAGGCGACGGCGCGTTTGGGGTCGTGCCGAACGTTCCGCTCGACGAGTTCGCGAAGGGGAAGATCGCCGCGACCATCGCCGAGCTCGAGAAGGAACGCGACCTCGTGAAGGACCTGCTCGCGCCCTAGTAGGGCAGGCCCCCGAACGCGATGGAGCCGACCCGCGTCATCAGAAGCTCTTCGACGACCGGCTCGCGCGCGACCGTCGTGTGCATCCGAGCGGCGAGGGCCATCCGCGTGATCGCCTCATACGTCCCCGTCGCGTAGATGCCGCTGTCCTGCTGGAAGGTCGTGACCGCGTCTGACGTCATCTCGCCGTAGTAGCCCGTCACCCGGTCCATGTAGCCGAGCTCCTGGAGCACCGTCTGGAGCCGCGCGACATCGTCGGATTCGGCTTCCATCTCCAGATCCTTGACCGGGACGTCCGCCGGAGCGGCGAGGAGCGCCTGCACCAGGGCCGACGCCGTGAGTTCGTCGTACGAGCCGGTTGGTGGCAGGACCATCGATTGCTGGAACTTGGCCACGGCCTCTTCGGTGAGCGGGCCGAAGTGGCTGCCACCGCCCGCCACCTCATCCGTGTCCACGAAGCCGAGGTACGCGAGATCCCACTGGAGAAGCAGGACCTCGTCACTGATGTCGTCGAATTCGAGGCCGGCGCTCGGAACGTAGCCCTGGTTCGCGACCGTGCGAAGCGCGGCGCGGGCGACGGGCTGCGCGCGCTGCCACGAGCAGGCATTGACGAGCGACATGTAGTAGTTCCAGTTCCACGTCGGGCCGGGGTCGCTGTGATCGGTGCCGCGGAGCTCGTTGTGGCCGACGATGTGCGCGCGGTCGGTCGGGATGCCGTAGCGTCTCGCGATCGCGCACACGAGGAGCGCCGAGCTCCGGTATTGCGCGATGGTGTGCGGGATCGCGTGGCGCGGGTCGTACTCGTGCTCGATGCCTATCGACCAGGGATTCGCCGCGCGCGCGTGGTAGGCCGTGTCGCCTTCGGCGACGAATTGCATGATGCCGCCATCCCATGCGCGGACGAGGTAATGCGCGCTGACCCGCGAGTTCCGGTTCTGGAACCAGTTCGTGGCCGAGAGCCACGTCCCGTCGGTCTCATGGATGACGATCGTCGTGATCGCGGCGGTGCGCCCGACGTCGTAGTTGGCACGCGACGCCGGGACGTACTCGATCGGCGGGTAGTAGGGAGGCGGCGCGGCAAGCGCAGGCGATGGCGCGACGAGCGCGAAGGCGAGGACCATGGCGATAGCGGCAACCCAACGCATAAGCAGGGAGCGTGCAAGTTAATTAGCGGCCGCTGGTTGCGACAAGGTCCCAGGTACTCATGTCCTATCCGCGTTTAGGCGGTGTCGTGACCTCAGCCGGAAGAACGTTGCAGTCTGTTCTCAAAGCGGGAGGAGAAGCCATGAACACCGATGCGATTCGGGAATCGATCCAGAAAGCAACCAGCTACCTGAGAGAGCACCCGAGTGAGGCTCGATATACGGACTCCGTCGCCACGGCCACGCTGGACCATGGCCTCCGAGTCAAGGTCGAAGGAGCGAGCGGCGAACAGATCGCAACGGACATGCCTCCGTCTGTGGGTGGCAACGGCTCGGCTCCGTCTCCTGGCTGGCTCTTCCGTGCAGCGCTCGCCAGCTGCGATGCGACGCTCATCGCGATGAGGGCCGCCGCTGAGGGGGTCCAGCTGAGCAGGCTCGAAGTTGCCGTCGATAGCGAGTCCGATGATCGTGGAATCCTGGGCATCGACGAGGCGGTGCCAGCCGGTCCCCTGCGGATCCGAGTCCGAGTCCGGCTCGCGTCACCCGATGCATCGGATGCGGAGCTCCGCAAGATCGCTGACTGGGGCGAACGGCATTGTCCCGTCTCCGATGCAGCGCGACGTCCGACCGAAACAATGATGGAGGTCGAAACCAGCTAAGGGTCAGGGCCGGCCGGGCACTCCACTGGACGGTCCGCCTCGAACAGGCGTCGGCGCGACCGGGATTCCGCTTCGGCCCGGTGCAACGTCCGATTTGCCATGCACACGCTGCTGGACCTCGATCGCCCGCTGGATGCCGCGCTGTGCCGCATCCGGCAAACGCGCCGCGAGCGCTTGCAGCCGCGCCAGGTGATCGGCGCTCGTTGCCGAAGCGCGCGCGAGCGCCGCGTCGCGTTCGGAGCTTGCGGGGAGCGCAACGGCCCGGCTTACAGCCTCATCGATGCGCGTGACCGCCGCGGCGTACTCATCAGTTCCCGTTCCGACCGCCGCCGACTGGCGCGACACAAGCGTCTCGAGGTCGGCGAGCCGGCGATCCGACTGCGTCACGAGCGTGTTCAGGCGCGCGACGTCGTCGGTCGCGAGCGTGACCTGCACGTCCTCGACGGCGCGCTTGAGAGCGAACGCGGGATCGCCGGGAAGGCTCGTAGCTGCCGCCGCCCCACCACCTGCCGCGGCGAGGAGCACGAGCACGAGAATGGCTGCGAGAGCGGGACGGAGTGCCGGTACCCGCGACCACCCGAGTGGCGAACGCCGCGGCGACTCGAGCACGACGGGCGCGGCAAGAAGGGACGACCGCAGCCGCGAGCGGAACTCCGGTCGTGGGGCGACCTTGCCGTAGCGGGAGAGCCGCTCTCCGAACTCGAGGAGCTCGCGCTCGTTCGGTGCACTCATAGCGGCAGGTCTCCCAGCAACTCTCGGAGCGCGGCGAGTGCGCGCATCTGGATACCGCGGATGGTGCTCTCGGGCTTCCCGGTGACGACGGCGGTCTCCTTCGTCGAGCGGCCCTCGAGATAGCGCAACACGATCACTTCCTGCTGGAGCGGTGTGAGCCGCGCGATCGCCGAGCGCAGCCGACGCACATCGTCGCCGGTACTTGCGAGCTCGTCGGGACCGGGCGCGTCGCTCGGGTGCGCGCGCGCGTCCTCGAAGCTGGCCTGTGGACGCTCGCGCCGCATCCGGTCCGCGACCACGTTGCGCGCGATCGTGTAAAGGAAGGCGAGGAACGGACGGCGCGGCTCGAAGCGCGGCATCGCGACGAGCGCTCGGTGGAACACTTCGCTGGTCACGTCTTCGGCCTCGGCGTCGATGCGCAACCGGAAGTACGCGTAGCGGTAGACCGCGTCGACGTGGCGGTCATAAAGCGAGGCGAACGCGCGACGGTCGCCCGCGGACGCGCGACGTAGCAGATCCCGTTCATCTACCTGTTTATCGCTCGGCGGGGCGGGATCGTTGAGGTCTTTCGTGAGTGCCTCGATTCAAATGGTGTGGTTTTTCCCGCGAAACGGACGAAATGCCCAGGTATTAGGCGCCCGCGGGGTACCAAGGTCCTATCCATCCGCATTCAACGCTTGGGGCCGACCGAGCGATAGGCAGGAAACAGGCACAGAAGAAAGGACGGGACCGCTCATGTTGCTTGGCAAAGCCCTCGCGATCCTCAGCACCCTCAAGGGAGCGGCTGCCGCCACGGTTGTCGTTGCAGCCGCGATCGGCACCGGCGTCGTCGCAACCAACGAGGATGTGCAGACCGCCGTCACCACGACGATCCAGAACGTCACTCATAGCGCTGACTCGAATCAACCGGCCGTCGTGACCGCCCGCAACAAGGCGGACGCGGATCTGCGCGACGCGTTCCAACTCGACCAGCAGAAGCTCGCGAAGCTCCACGACGCGCACGTTACCGACCGCGCGATGCTCAATGACACTGTCGGCAAGGCCGACGCGGCGCTCCGCGCCGAGCTCACGAAGGCGCTCGACAAGGTCGCGACCTTCACGCTCGGTCGCGAAGGCCGTGAGTCGCCGAGGCCGACCGGCTCGCCCGACATCAAGGTCGCGTTCACTGCGCAGTCGGATCTCGACAAATGGGTCACGGACGAGATCGCGGCCATGGACAAGATCGAGAAGGACGCCGAAGACGCCGTCGCGCTTCTCCCGACGGCCGCCCCTGGCAAGCCCGACGACGCGGGGAAGCCCGCAACCGCCCCGACCCCGCCACCGCACCCGACCCCGTAGGCAACGTCCCCTTTTTCTGGAACACCCCGGCGAAACCCGCCGGGGTGTTCTCTCTGGTACGAAGGTCATCCCCGGAAGCGGTCAACGTTCGGCCGGCTTACCGCGATAGGCATGTAAAGACGACGTGGGGGTATTTGGGATGCTTGGTGAAATCATCAGCGCGAAGGTAGCCGCGGTGGTCATCGCGGGCGCCGCGATGGCAACGAGCGGCGCGGTCGCCGTCGCGAGCACGGCGTCCGACAGCCACAGCTCCACGGCGCAGGCGACTGCCGCAGCCTCAACGCAGAAGGGCCCCAGCGACAAGGATGGGAAGGGCAAGGGTCAGGGCGACAAGATCTCGGCTCTCGCTCGTTCGACTCCTGGTGGCAAGGGCAAGGGCGCGATCATCAGCGCCGCGGCGAAGGGCCACCGCAAGGCCGTGAGCGCCGCGGCGAGCGCCAACGGCAAGGCGCACGCCCGTCAGGGCAAGGCGAACGGCAAAGCCGAGAACGCCAAGGACTAGCGCCGGTTCTTCTCTAAGCCCTCAGCGCATCCGACACGCCACGGGAGGTTAGCGAGCGGCTTCCTCGAGCGCTGGCGGTTGCTCGCCGGGCGCAAGTCGCAACGTGCGCGGCTCGATGGGGCGGATCGGCTGCAGATGGATCGCTCGGGAGCGGTCGAAGCTCGCGATCCAGTTCCAGAGCACCCGGCCGGGATACATCACCGCGTCGATGAGCCGCTGCAGTACGACCTCGAGCGCATCCGAGATCTTCGCGAGCAGGCGGAACGCGTAGACGATGGCCTCGGCGGCCAGCCATGCGACCGCCCACACCAGTAACCCAGCGAACGCGGCGAGGAACACGACGCCTACGGCGACGACGCTCAGGACGAAGTAGACGCCCGCCGCGAAGGCGATCACTCCTATTAATAGGACGATGCCCGCGATTCCCAGCACGCGGAGCACGCCGCCGAGCAGCACCGCCAGCGGCGGGAGCGCTCGGCTGACGGCGCGTAGCACCAGCGCCGCGAGCAGCATCACGATCGCGAGGGCGCCGACGATAAGGATCCACGCGAGCCAGGGCATCGCGATCGCCCCCCACGCGATGAGCGCTGTCGCGACGAGCATGAGCGGGATCGGGAACGTGAGCGCGATCCCCTCGAACTTGGTCGCGAGGTCCGCGGGGATGAAGTCGGGCACGACGACCGAAGCGCGCCAGAACGCGAGGAACAGCGAGAGCGATAGGAAGCACACGGCGAGACCGAGCGCGATCCGCGTGAGCCACCGCCGCGGCGTCGGTGCGAGGTCGTCCCACGGACCGAGGTGCGTCATGCCGATCAGGTCGAAGAACACGAGGCCGAGCATCAGCGCGCCGACGAACGAGGCGATCGCGTACGCGACGGTGATCTCGCGGAACCACTCGGGCAGGAACGTCACCGACGCGCCGATCGCCTTTTCGTGGCTCGCGATCGAGAGCGCCGCGTCGGCGTAGAGGAACAGCAGCAGCCCGCCGAAGAACAGGAACCCGCCGATGACGCGCCAGCCGGCCCAGCGATCGGAGTTGCCGCGCAACGCGACCGCGGCGGAACCGGCCTGCGCGCCGAGACGGTCGCTGCCGTTCTCGGCGTGCGTCACGGCCTGATCGACAAGCGGGCTGAAGAGTCCGACGATCGCGCCGGTGATCGCGGCGACGGGCCAGTTCGCGGTGTCGCGCGCAGTGAAGAAGAGCCCGGCAGCCGCGCCGGCGAGATTGCGCGCGGGCCGATCGAGCACCGGACGGAAGTAATCACGGAGGTTACGCAGCAAGCGATACGGCGTGGTCGGCGTGGCGCGGCGCAGCGCCGGATCGATCTCGGTGCGCGTGAACACAGCGGGAACGCGAAGCAGCGCCGCGATCGAGCTCACCAACACGCGCGCCGGAATGCCGAGAAGCGTGACGAGGACGATCGCGAAGAGCACGAGGTACCAGCGCTCGAGGATCGGTCGAAGCGCCTCGAGGAGGGCGACGATCTCGTTCATCGGCCGGTCGCCTTGAGCTGCTCGACGATCTTGTCAACGGTCGTCGCGGCCCACGGGAGGAACACCGGCGTTTGTGCGTTCAGCGTTCTGAACGTCGTCTCCCAATCGCGCTGCCCTTTGCCCTGATCGCTCGGGTCGTCACGGTGATAGAGCCCGATAACGATGTCGCTTTTCGAGAGGTCGGGCCGGACCGGGTTGCCGACCGTGTCGGTCATGTCGGAGAAGAGCACCAGCTTGTGCTTGCCCGGATTCGCGCCGAACACGCCGCCCGCGACCGCGAGGCCGCCGTAGATGTCGGTCCCGACCGGATCCTGCACCGGCGACGCGGCGCGGATCGCGGTCTGCGTCCGCTCGATGAACGTCGCGACCGTCTGCGCATCCTGAGCGGCCGCCGCCTGCGCGATGTCGTTGACCTTCACCTGCCACTCCTTCGCCGCGGCGTTGTACGTGCGAACCTTCGCCGTGTAGTCGTTGCACTCGAGCTGATTGAGCGGCCCCTTCGGAAGCGTGGGCGCGGCCGGATACTCGGCCGCCGAGGACTTGGGCACCTGGCTCAGCGGCAGGAAGATTTCCCGCATGTCGTTCGAGTTGTGGCTGATCCACGTTCCGAAGACCGAGTCGCCCGGACGCAGATCGAGGTTCGTGAGCGCGCCGGCGACCGTGTTGAGCGCGGTCATGGGGAGTTGCGGCCAGGGATAAGAAGGAGAGCGCTTCGCGTCACCGGTGTACGCCCGATCGATGAGGAAGCCGTAGGTGACGGATTCGCCGGCGCCGCCAGGCTTGGTCACCGGCTCCAGCGTGGGGCCGGGACAGACCGCACCGCTCGAGCCGAGCCCGCCGCAGCCCGCGACGAGGAGCGCCGCGATCAGCGGAAGCGCGAAACCGAGCCTGGTGCGCATGCCCCTCGTCACTTCTCCTTCGCGAAACTAGCGCGCGAAGATAAGAAACGGCCCGCTCGCCCGCCTAGAGGACGTGCAATCGCCTTGCCACGCGTAAACTCGCGCCGTCGCGGCCGCGGGACGGCGCGACCGAATCCTCATGCGCCGTCCGACGACCTATCGTCACCCAGCGTGCCCGCTGAGCCTGCCCTCTCCCTGAAGGGGACCGGGATCGTCTTCGTCGCGAGCCGCGGCGCGGACATACACGGGCCATCAAGGCGTGGCGCTGGGATATACGCCTGGGACACCCGCCATATTTCGACGTACGAGGTCCGTCCGCGAGCCGGCCAGCTCCGGTTGCGTTCCGCCGAGATCCTTCCTGACGGTGCGCAGCTGCGGTATTCGCTCGGTCCCCTGCGCGTCGAGCGGCGCATTCGGGTGGACAACGCGATCGCCGATCAGTGGTCGATCGAGAACCCGGGGCCGGGCACCGCCACATTCGAAGCCGACGTAACCGTCGATGCCGACTTCCGCGACCTCTTCGAGGTGCGACAGCGGAAGCGCACGACGAAGGGACTTCGCGAGCCGGCGGCGGCGAACGGTCACCGCCTTGTCTTTCGATACACGGCGATCGACGGAGTGAAGCAGTCGACGGAACTCCTGGCGCCCGTCGACGCGTGGCACACCGGAGACGGTCCCGCGCGCGGACGGGTCGCGGTGCGGGTCTCGCCCGGCGACCGGCGCTCGATCGAGATCGACATCCACGTCCGATCGACGCTCCCCTCTCCCGTCGTCGCCGATCGCGACTGGGTCGCGTGGCAAAGGACATCGACAAAGTTCGCGAGCGACTCGCCCGACCTCGACGCGTGGATCTCGCGCAGCTCGCTTGACCTCTTCATGCTGTCGGACCTGACGGCCGACGGATACTTTCCGTCGGGGGGCATCCCGTGGTTCGTCGCGCCGTTCGGACGCGATTCGATCATGACCGCGCTCATGACGCTGCCGCTGCGCCGCGATCTCGCGCCCGCCGTGCTCCGGGTGCTCTCCGATAACCAGGGCACGCGCGACGTGCCCGAGCGCGACGAGGAGCCGGGTCGGATCCCTCACGAGATCCGGCAGGGCGAGATCGTACGGACGGGCGGCGCCTTCGGCACGCCGTACTACGGCACCGTCGACGCGCCGCCGCTCTTCGTGTGGCTCGCGGCCGAGGCCGCGCGCTGGATGCCGGAGCGCGACCTCATCGGAGAATTCGAGCCGAACATCCGTGCGGCTCTCGAATGGATGGAAAAGCGCGGCGATCTCGACGGCGACCTGTTCATAGAATTCGAGCGCAAGCGCCCGACCGGGATCACGAATCAGGTCTGGAAGGACTCCGGCGACAGCTACCTGAACGCGAAGGGCAAGCGACCTGAAGGCCCGATCGCGGCGGTCGAGGTGCAGGCGTACGCGGTCGCCGCGATGCGCTCGCTCGCCGAAGTGGTCGCGACGCGCGATCCCGCCTGGGCTCGCGCCGAGGCGCTGCGCCAGAAATTCGAGCGCGCCTTCTGGATGCCGGGGCGCTCGTTCTATGCGCAGGCGCTGGACGGGCGAAAGCGACTGGTCCCGGACATCGTCTCGAACCCCGGGCTCGTGCTCTGGGCCGGCGCCGCCACCACCGCGCACGGTCGCGCCACGGCACGCCGCCTTCGCCAGCCGGACCTCGCGAGCGGCTGGGGAATCCGCACGCGGAGCTCGCGCTCAAAGCACTACGACCCAGTGAGCTACCAGAACGGCTCGGTCTGGCCGCACGACACCGCGTTCGCGGCGGCGGGAATGGCCCGCTACGGCGACAAGGCGGGCGCGGCGAGGACGATCACGGAGATGATCGCGGCGGCGAAGGCCTTTCCGGACTGGCGCATCCCCGAGCTCTTCGGTGGACAAGCCAGAAAGCCCGATGTCGCGCCGACAACTTATCCCGTCGCGTGCGTCCCGCAGGCGTGGTCCGCTGCGGCGACCTTCCTCTGCATCCGGACGATGCTCGGTCTATCGGTCGGAGCCGACGGCGCAACGGTCACGCTCGATCCCCTGCTTCCGGAGGGCGTGAACCGCTTCGAGGTGATCGGCTTACACGTCGGAATCGGCGAGCTCGATCTGCAGATCGAGCGCCGTCGAGGCCGCGTGCAGCTGAGAGAAATCCACGCACGCGGCCTCACCGCGGTCACTCGTTGAGTTAGTCGAAGTGGTGCTCGCCGGAATACGTGCTCGGCACCGGCCCGCTGAGGGTGCCCTGCCCGTGGAGACCTGCGAGGACTCCCGTCGCGTCGATGATCCGGTAGTGCGCTTCAAATGTTCCCGCCGACATTCCGGTGCCGTCGAGTTTGATCGTGATCGTCCCGACCTGACCGTCGACGGTGCACTGACATGTGAGCTGCGCCGCGAAATTGTAGGACCCGTCCGCGTGGAAAACGAGCCGCAGGTCCTCGGAATACGTGCCCGTAAAGGTTCCGGTGAACCGTCCTGGCCGCGCGGTCAGGTCGACGAACGTATTCCCGTCGGCGGTCCGCACCGCAACCGCCGCCGGAGCGCCGGTTGGCCCAAAGGTGCCGCT
>WNGL01002911.1_pt1 | contig 25460 bp, 23 predicted proteins | sample 5400591 | NCBI WGS metagenome assembly WNGL01 (sample SAMN13153377, study PRJNA577476) | soil metagenome | isolation source: 80 cm soil or saprolite under Garry oak tree replicate 1 | place: USA:California | collected 2016-06-15 | reverse complement strand
GTTCCGGCATAAGGGGCAGCGTACGCGGCGAGCGTTACCCGTGCAGGCCGCTCGGTGCCGGGATAGTGTGCCTGCGTGAATCTTCCGGAAAGCCTGCCATCGTCCGGTACTCCCGACCTCGCCGCGCTGGCCGCGAAGTCCGCTGTGCTCCGGCGTGCGGCCTCATTGGCTGGCTGGGCCGGGGGCGGGAACAGGACCCTGACCGCCAAAGGCGTGCTGCGCAAGCAGGACGTGCCAGCCGCGGCCGCGGTCATCGGGGTCAAGGCTCCGCCGGCGGTCCGGAGCGCGGCCGGCCTGCCGGAACTTCACGTCGCCTGGTGCGCCGCGATCGGCATGGGCCTGCTCACCGTGGAAGGCGGTAAGGCATCCGGCGGGCCAGAGCTCAAGAACTGGCCTCCGGACGACGGCACGAGGCTGCTGGAAGCATGGCTGAAGGGCTTCTTCGCGGTTTCGGCCGTTCTGGGCGGCGGGGACCGGGACCTGGGCAGGGGCTTCCTCGTCCTCGTTCTGGCGTTGCTGAAAGTGCTGCAGGACGAGCCCGCGCCCGCCGGGCGCGGGCTGCTGCGGGAAGTCCTCGAAGAAGCCGACGAGATCTGCGACTCCCGCGACCTCGATGCCGATGTGCACGGCGCGCTGTCCGGACTTTCCTCGCACGGGATGCCGAGGATCGAGGGGCTGACGGCGCTGCTCGCCGATTTCGGCATAATCGCCAAGGCGAGACCCACTGCGTCAAAGGCGCCTGCCGTCACGCCGCTGGGCGAGTGGATGGCAAGCCGCCTGGCGGAGGTGTTCCCAGTTCCGCTCGACGCGGGGCTGACGGCCGAAGAGCTCATAGAGGGGGCAGCGAACTTCCCCGCGGACGAGCGGGAGACGCTCGCCGATAGCTGGCTAGACGCGCGCGACCCCGCGGATGCGGTCTGGACGATCCTGTCCGCCGCCGAGGACATGCCGTCCCGGCTGCGCGTGGTGGCGCTCGAACTCGCGGAAATGGCCGGGGAAGACGGGTGGCCTGCCTGGCGCGAGATCGCGGGCGACGAGGCCCGGCCGCACGCGGCGCGGCACGCTCGTGTGTTCCTGTTCTCGATGGGGCAGGGGCCGGAGCCTGCGCGCGCGGACTGGCAGTGGGTGGGCGCCGAGGCCGCCGCGGCGGCGCTCCATGAGGCTGGGCCCGACGAGGCCCTGTGCTGCATCTGGGACACGATTGACGGCGACGACGACATCGCGAAACGACTCGCCGAGGTGCGCGCGAGCGGCCATCCCGAGGCGGAGCACGTGGCCAGTTCGGTGGAGGCACTTGTCGCGTCGGGCGCGCCGCTCACGATCCGGCAGGGCGTCCAGCTGAAGGTCGCGCTCAAGTACGCGAAGCCGCCGGTCTGGCGCAGCGTGCAGCTTCCGCTCACGGCGACGCTCGGCGACCTGCACGCGGCGATCCAGGTCCTGTTCGGCTGGGACGGGGATCACCTGCACGTGTTCCACGCGGGCGGCGTCCGCTACAGCGACCCGTTCTACGAGCTGGAAGGGACCGAGGACGAAGAGGACGCCCGGCTCCGCGACGCCTTTCCCCCGGGCGGGCCGAAGGTCACGTACGCGTACGACTTTGGTGCCGACTGGGTCCACGAGATTACCCGGCAGAAGGCGATCACGCTCGAACCCGGCCAGGACTATCCGGTGTGCGTCGCGTTCGGCGGCAACTCCCCGGTAGAGTACCCGTCCGGGAACGAGCCGGAGGAACCGGAGCCGTTCGACCAGGCCGCGGTCAACACCGCACTCGCCGGGATTCTCCGTTCCTGATTATCCGATCGCCGAGTCAGCAGCGCGTCGCGGACCTCTCGCGGACGCAGTATGTCCAGGACGGTGGGCGCGTCCGAGAAGATGACCTCTGACCAGGTGAGCGACAGTCCGCCAGGCGCGCAAGCAATGAATGTCTCAATTCAGTAACGGGCATCCCGGCGCCGTTGGAGCCGAGAAACCCGGTCACCCGGCCCGGTTCCACCGCGAACGAGAGGTTGTCTACGGCCCTGACGCCCTGGTACTGCTTGGTCAGCCCGGAAACGACGATCTGCCCGTCGGCATGCCGCCCGGCCGGTATCAGTCGTCCGCCCGCGGGCCGGCCCACTGACCTGAGCGGGACGTCGAAGGTCTGCACGGGCATGCCGTTGCTGCCGTGGCGCTGCCATAGCCAGGCCAGGCCGCCCAGCACGAGAGCAGCGAGCAGGATAACCATCGCACCTCTCCAGCCATGACGCCGCGGCCCGGCGGGAACGCTCTCTCCGGCGGATGACTCTAAATAGCAAGAGTTTCGCCGGGCAACCCAGCTGGCGACAACCCCGGGAAACGGCGCCGGGAAAGGCCCCCGGGCGGCGCCATGGCGACGCCGTGAACCTGGACTTTCACCGCGTTGGACCGCGCTGAGCCCCCGGTTTCATGTCGTTGGGGCGGGTCACGGGGAGGGGCGGGCGGGGCGGGCTGGGCGCGGCTACAGGGCGCGGATGGCTTCGGCGGCCACGACGCACAGCCGGGCCCGCAGCGCGGCGCCCGCGGTCCGGCTGGTCTGCGCCTCGATGATCCGCAGGCCGGTGCCCTGCAGCGCCTTGGCCAGGTCGGCCGGATGGTCCAGGCGCTGGTACGGCAGGCCGAACGCGGCGGCCAGATGCTGCAGGCCGGCGCCGTGCGGGGTGCCGAACAGCCGCTCGAACGAGCCGGGGAACGCGGCCTGCTCCAGGGAGGAGAAGATGCCGCCGCCGTCGTTGTTGACCACGACCAGGCACAGCTCGGGTCGCGGCTCGTCCGGGCCCAGGGCCAGGCCGGCCGCGTCGTGCAGGAACGCCAGGTCCCCGATCAGCGCGAACGCCGGGCCGCCGTGGGCTAGCGCGGCGCCGATGGCCGAGGAGGTGGTGCCGTCGATCCCGCTGGTGCCGCGGCTGGCGAGCACCCGAAGGTCGGCACGGGGCGGAAGAGCACAATCAATATCCCGAACGGGCTGGCTTGATCCGCACCACAGCAGGGCTCCTTCCGGCAGTGTGCTGGCCAGATCCCGGGCCAGTCGCGGCTCCGTCAGGTTCTCGTCGCCGTCGAGCACGGCGTCCACCGCGCGCCGCGCCGCGTCATCTGCCCGCCGCCAGGCCTCCAGCCAGGCCCCGGGACGGGGTGTTCCGGTCAGCCGCAGGGCCCGCGCGATGTCGGTGGCGGATCGCTGCGGATCGGCCCAGTGCCCGGGTCCCTGGGCGATGACCACGTGCCCGCGGGCCGGCCGGGAGCCGAGCAGGGCGCTCTGCGGCCGGGTGAGCCCGGGCCGTCCCGCCGAGACGATCAGGTCCGGCTGGTACGCCCGGATGAACTCCGGCGCCCCGAGCAGGTACTGGTACGCCGACAGCGCGTTGGGCCCGCGGCGGGCGCCCGACGAGGGCTCGGCGAGCACCGGCCAGCCGGCCCGTTCGGCCAGGCCGACCAGGGCAGGCGCGTCGTAGTCGCCGTCGCCGCAGATCAGCGCGCCGCGTTCGGTCCACGGCAGGTCGAGGGCGCCGCCGCCCGCGCCCTCGTCGCGGAACCTGGTCCACGGCTGCCCACCGGAGCGCCCGTCCAGCGGCTCCGGCCATGGTTCGCCGTCGTCCTGCTCCGGCACCAGCGGCTCGCGGAACGGCAGGTTCAGGTGGACCGGGCCTGCCAGGCCGCCCGCGCCGCCCGCCGCGTGAGCCCAGGCCTGACAGGCCAGCGAGCGCCAGTACCCGGCCACGCCGGGGCGGGCCTCGGGCACGCCGCACTCGCAGAACCAGCGCACCGCCCCGCCGTACAGCTTGACTTGGTCGATCGCCTGGTTGGCGCCGACTCCCCGCAGTTCGGGGGGACGGTCGGCGGTGAGCACGAGCAGCGGGACGCCGGACTCGCTCGCCTCGATCACCGCCGGGTGGAAGTTGGCCGCCGCCGTGCCCGAGGTGCAGAGCATCGCCACCGGGCGGCGGCTGATCTTGGCCAGGCCGAGCGCGGTGAACGACGCGGAGCGCTCGTCGATCCGCACGTGCAGCCGCACCCGCTGCCGCTGTTCGGCCTCGAAGAAGGCCATCGCCAGCGGCGTGCTGCGCGACCCCGGCGCCAGCACCACCTCGCGCAGTCCGCACCGGATCAGCTCGTCGGTGAACGTGGTCCCGAACGCCGTGGCGGAGTTCACGACGTGCTCGTCGGCGCGGGGAGGAAGCGCGCGGCGGCCGCGGCCCGTTCCCGCCAGGGCGCGGGGTCGGCCTCCCAGCGGGCCAGTTCGCCAGGGTCGACGGCCGGACGGCGGACCGGCAGGCCTCCGGCCTCGGGGGCCAGCGGGCTGGCCGTGACGTCGCCGGCCAGCAGCGACATGGTGCCCAGGCCGCAGGCATAGGGCAGTTCGGGGAGCGCGGCGGCCAGCGCCACCCCGGCGGCGAGCCCGACCGAGGTGTCGACGGCGCTCGACACCACAACCGGGAGCCCGCAGGCCTCCGCCACCTGGAGCGCGGCGCGGACCCCGCCGAGCGGCTGGACCTTCAGCATCACGATGTCGGCCGCCCCCGCGGCCCGTACCCGCAGCGGGTCCTCGGCCCGGCGGATCGACTCGTCGGCCGCGATCGGGATATCGATATGTCGACGCAGCTCGGCCATCTCGTCCAGCGTGGCGCAGGGCTGTTCGGCGTACTCGAGCCCGAACCGCGCCAGTTGCCGCAGCATCCGGGCCGCCTGCCCGGGCTCCCAGCCGCCGTTGGCGTCCACCCGGATCCTGCCGTCCGGGCCGAGCGCCGCGCGGACCGCCTCCACCCGCTCGATGTCCTCCGCCTCGGCCTGACCGCGCTCGGCCACCTTGACCTTCGCCGTCCGGCAGCCCGATCTGCGGGCGCTCTCCTTCGGCCCGTACTCGGCGAACGGCGAGAACTCTCCCCACCCGGCCGGCCCCTCGATCAGCGCCCCCTCCCGGACCGTGATCCCCCGGAACCTCACCGGCATCGGGATCGCGAACGCCCGAAGCCCTGCGAGCAGGCCCGCCAACTCCTCCCTCACCGCGCCCGGCCTTCGTGATCGTGGGTCGCTACTACCCCTATAGGGGAGGTGTTGCCCCACGATGAGCCAATGGCGGTGAGAATGGTCACAGGGGGGATGCGCGAGTGTTCGGGGGGTGCCGTCAGCCGGGCCGGGGTCCGAACGTTGAGACGGTTTGTGGCGTTATGCGCGATGACGGGACAGTCCCTTCCTGGTTGCGGGGCCGACGGCCGCCGGTCGATCACTCGTAACCTCCCAGAGTCCGGGTTCTAACCTTAACGATTGTGACGATGCGTCCCTTGCACGCGGTCCTGGTCAGGCGTGCGACTCCGCGGCTGGCCGAGTTGCTGGCGGTAGCGCTCGACGGCACCGGGCCGGCGATCCTGCCGCTCGACGCCGGGCTGCCGCCCGGGCGGCTCGCCGGGCTGATCGGTGCCCTCGGCCCGGGCTCCGTCGAGGACGCCGAGGCAGTCACCACCGTCCGTTCGGGACCACACCGGGGAGTTGCCGAAGGTACGGCGGTCGTCGTCGGCACCTCCGGGTCCACCGGCGCGCCCAAGGGGGTGGAGCTGAGCGCGGCGGCGCTGCGGTACTCGGCGCGGGCCTCGCTAGACCGGGTGGGTGCCCGGCCCGGCGAGCGCTGGCTGTGCTGCCTGCCGGCAACGCACGTGGCCGGCCTCCAGGTGCTGGTGCGCTCGCTGGTCAGCGGCACCGAGCCGGGGCTGGCCGAACGCGCCGACGCCGAGACGCTGGCCGCCTCCGGCTGCGCGCACGTCTCGCTGGTCCCGGTCCAGCTGCAGCGGCTGCTGGCCGGCCGGGACGGTCCGGCGGCGCTGGCCGGCTTCTCCTCGGTGCTGCTCGGCGGCGCCGCGTCGCCGGCCGGCCTGCTGGCCGCCGCGCGGGCGGCACGGGTGCCGGTGGTGACGACCTACGGCATGACCGAGACCTGCGGCGGCTGCGTGTACGACGGGGTCCCGCTGGGCGGCGTGCGGGTGGAGATCCGCGACGACGAGCGGATCTGGATCGCGGGCCCCGTGCTGTTCTCCGGGTACCTGCAAGGGGGGTCTGGGGGGATGGGTCCCTCCCAAGGGGGGTCCGGGGGGATGGGTCCCCCCGGGAGAAACCTCGGGGGGGTCACCGGGGGGGTCGCCCCCCCGGGGGCCAGCACAGCCTGGTTCCGCACCGGTGACCTGGGGCGCCTCGACGCCTCGGGCCGGCTGACGGTGCGCGGCCGGGCCGACGACGTCATCAACACCGGCGGGCACAAGGTGATCCCCGGCGAGGTGGCGGCGGCGCTGCACACCTGCCCCGGGGTCAGCGACGTCGCGGTGGTGGGGCAACCGGACCCCGAATGGGGCGAACGGGTCATCGCGGTGGTGGTTCCGACCAATGCGGCGGACCCGCCGGCACTGGAATTGCTCCGTCTGCATGTGCGAGAGCGGCTGCCGCGTTACGCTGCTCCAACCAGGGTCGTAATGATCGATGCCGTTCCCATGCTCCCGAGCGGGAAGCACGACATCGTACGGCTCAGGCAAGAGCTGCTACGGCGGGAACAAACTGAGGCGGAGAACGTTACTTAATAGTGCCCGGACAATGTCTCCCGCTGAAGACTACGCGGGGCGGCGCCGGGTACTTGGTGGAAGCCCAATTGAACGACATAAGTAATGCGCGCGTTGTTACGAGGAGGAGGGAGGTGCCTCATGCCGCGGATCGCCATGGCCACGTCAACAGTCGATGACGAGGCGAGCACGACCCGAGTGGATGATCTCATCCAGCGCGGCCGGAGCCAGGGTCACCTGTCTCTTGCGGAGCTGAGGACGGCCTTTGACCAGGCAGGACTCACGCCGGCCGAGGGACGTTCCATACTACGTGAGCTGAGCGAGGCCGGCGTGCGGCTGGCCAACGAGCTCGCCCAGGGCGAGTCAGCGCAGACCAAGGGGGGTCCCAAGAGCCGTGCGGCGCGTTCCGCACCCGCCACGGCGCGAGCCGCCAAGGAGGCGGACGTGGTGGTCGCCGAGCCCGACCCGAGCGATGAGGCCGACGTTGACCTGGCTGACGCCGACGTTGTGAGCCTGGAGGCAGAGACGGCCGCGCTCAGCGACTCCGACAAGCTGATCGAAGTTGACCTCGATGACCAGACGCCCGCGATGGGCGACTCGGTTCACACCTACCTCAAGTCCATCGGGCGCACCAGCCTGCTGACCGCCGAGCAGGAGGTGGACCTCGCCAAGCGGATCGAGGCCGGCCTGTTCGCCGAGCACAAGCTGGAGACCATGGGCCTGGACGGCAGAGCCGGTCTTGACGAGAACCTCCGGCGTGATCTGGAGATGGTCGCCGAGGACGGGCGGCGCGCCAAGGCGCACATGCTCGAGGCGAACCTGCGCCTGGTCGTGTCGGTAGCCAAGAAGTACAGCGACCGGGGCCTGTCCCTGCTGGACGTGGTGCAGGAAGGAAACCTGGGCCTGATCCGTGCGGTCGAGAAGTTCGACTACACCAAGGGCTACAAGTTCTCCACCTACGCCATGTGGTGGATCAGGCAGGCCATCCAGCGCGGTTTCGCGGACTCGGCCCGCACCATCCGGCTGCCGGTGCACGTGCTCGAGATGCTCAGCAAGCTGAGCCGGGTCGAGCGCGACATGCACCAGCGCCTGGGCCGCGAGCCCACGCCGGAGGAGCTGGCCGTCGAGCTCGACCGGACCCCGGACCAGATCGAGGAGCTGCTGCGCACGTCGCGTCAGCCGATCTCGCTCGACTCGACGATCGGCGAGGACGGCGAGACCAGCATCGGCGACCTGATCGAGGACGTCGACGCGCCCGAGGCCTCGGAGCTCGTCGACCGCCAGCTGATGGCGGAGCAGCTGCGTTCGGCGCTCGACGCGCTGACGCCGCGCGAGGCCACGATCATGGCCATGCGGTTCGGCTTGTACGACGGCAACCCGCACACGCTGGACGAGATCGGCCGCGCGCTCGGCCTGACCCGCGAGCGGATCAGGCAGCTCGAGAAGCAGTCGCTGTCCAAGCTGCGTCACCCGAGCCGCGCGCAGCCGCTGCTCGACTTCGCCAGCTGACCATCTGACCTAGTTTCGCCTCCCGACCAGATGCCGGGCCCGACCTCCCGCCGGGCCCGGCATTCGGCTGTCCGGCGCCCATGCGGCTCCTACCCGGCCGGCAGGATGTGACATTGAGCCGGTTGTAACCGGCACGCTGTCACAGCGTGCCGGCTGAATCCTGGGCGGAATTCCGCGGGGGCGCCTGGTAGACGTCGGTGCCGTCGGCGGAGACCTCCCGGGTCAGCTGGCCGCGGACCAGGAGCACCTCCAGGTGGGCGGCTGTCTCGTTGACCGCCTGTACCTGGCCGAACAGGTCAAGGTCCGTGAACGGGCGGAGCCGCCTGGTCCACTTGATCGCCCGGGCCACCTCGTAGGCGGTGCCGTTGCCCGCCCGCACGGCGGCGAGCGTCTCCGCCAGCCGGGCGTCGTGGTGGGCCAGCAGCTCGTGGACCCGCTCGTGGGTGCTGTCGCTGACCGGGCCGTGGGCGGGCAGCAGCCTGGCGTCGGGCAGCGTCAGCGTCCGGGCGAGCGAGCCGAGGTAGTCGCGCAGCGCCATCCGGTTGCCGGCGGGCTCGAAACCGATCGAGGGCGTGATGTGCGGAAGCACGTGGTCGCCCGCGAACATGATGCCGGAGGCGGCGTCGTGGTAGACGAGGTGGCCGCGGGTGTGGCCGGGGGTGTGGACCGCCCGCAGCGTCCGGGTCCGCAGGTCCAGGTCGGCGCCGTCGGTCACCCAGTGATCGGGGTCTTCCCAGTCGGCGAACATGGGGCCCTGCCGGGACAGCGTCGACAGCCCGCCGAACAGCTCCGCCGCTCCCAGCCTGCGCAGGCTTTCCGCGCCGAAGACCCGGTGCGTGCCGGTGCCGTTGAGCATCTCCCTGGTCGCGATCATGTTCGCGCGCTCGTCCTCGCCGAGCGAGATCAGGCTGCGGAATTCCCGCCGCAGCTCCACCGCGAGGGAATAGTGGTCGATGTGAATGTGGGTGACGAAGAAGTTGCGGACGTCGCCGAGCCCGTAGCCGAGTTGGCGCAGCGCCTCGGTGAGCCGTTCCCTGGCCGCGACCATCGCCATCCCGGCGTCGATGAGGTCGACTCCCCCCGGATCGGTGATCGCGTAGACGTTGACGCCCTTCAGCCCGTCCAGCGGTAGCGGCAGCGGTATCCGGTGCACGCCCCCGCCGAGATCCTCGACCCCCGGCTCGGTCCAGACGTGCCTGTCCGCCGCTGTCTGGCTCATCGTGTCCGTGATCCCTTCGCTGTGGACCCAAGACCTCGCGAGCCCTGAGCTACCTGCTAGTCAACGATATCGGAGGGTGCCGCCGTTTCTGTCTCCCGCCCGGTCCTGAAGATGGTAGGCCCGGCCGGGAAGGGGCCGTCCGCCTGGGTCAGCGTCAGCAGCGCGCGCTCTATGCTCAGCTCGAACACGGCGTCGTCGTCGAAGCCGGGCCACACCTTGCCGTCCCGTTCGGTCAAGGCCTGGGCGCGGACCGCGCATTCCACGGCCGCGTCAGTCACCTCCTGGGCTCGGCCGGTCACGGCGAATCCGTCGTCCTGCCTGGGCGGCGGGCAGGTCTCGCTGTGCAGCGCGTAACGCCCGTCCCGGCGCAGGTCCTGCCGCTTGGGCCCGGCCACGATGAGCAGGTGCAGGCCCGCGGCGCCGATGACCGGGCACACCGGGTGCACCCGCGGGCCGCCGTCCGGCCTGACCGTGGCCAGGAAGGCCAGGCCGATGCCGAACTGGTAGAACTGCCTGCGCCCCGCGCCGGCCAGGGCGGGCTGCTGTCGCTCGAACTCGGTCCAGGTGATCATCTCGCGGACGTTACGCCGTTATCGCTGACACCTACTGTCAGCGTCTCGGGCGCGACCTCGGCCTGGAGGGCGCCCTGACCGCGGCGCACCGGCAGATCCGGGTCACCGCCGGCCTGGCCGCTGCCCCGCTGATCCATCTCGACCTGCCTCGGTGGTTCGGCGGGCACGAGGAGGTGCCCTGCCTGCGGGTCCTGGCCCAGGCCCTGCGGCTGGGCCGTCGGCTCGCCTTCAGGTACCCGTCCGCGGAGCATTCCGGGCGCGAGTCGCGTGTCGCCGGGCCGCTCGGCCTGGTGAACAAGGCGGGGACCTGGTACCTGGTGGCGGAGCCCGCGGCCGGGGACGTCCGGGTGTACCGGGCCGGGCGTGTCTTCGGCGCGCGCGTCCTGGCCGAGCCGTTCGAGCGCCCGGCGGCCTTCGATCTCGCCGCGTTCTGGGCCCGCTGGTCGGCCGAGTTCGAGGCCAGCAGGCCCCGGCTCCAGGTCAGGCTCACCGCCTCGCCCCGGGCCCTGGCGGTCTTCCCCGAGATCTTCGGCGCGGCGGCCGCGCCCGCGCTCGGAGCGGCCGGACCACCCGGCGCGGACGGCTGGCGGATGGTGACGCTGTCCTTCGAGCACGAACTGGCCGCCGTGCACCGCCTCGCCGGGTTCGGCGAGGAGGTCGAGATCCTGGACCCGCCGCCGGTCCGGGCCAGGCTACTGGCCACGGCCCGCGAGATCCTCGCCCGCTACCGGCCCGGGGACTGACGCCGGGCCGGCCACGGGCCCCAGGCCAGGCGGATCACTTGCCGCAGGGCCGGCCGGTGACCGATCCGGGCGGGGGGATCACGCCTGGTCACGCCGCCGGACTCCTGCACCGGTTTCTGTGCCATGATGAGGAGTTTTGCAGAGTGTCCGGCCCGCCACATGACGCGACGAATGAACGGCTACCGATCGGTAACCAGTGGCGCCCGGCATCACTCTTACCAGGCGTAGTGCTCCGGCGCGGGCTGGTACCCGGGGAACAGGTCGTCGAGCCGCTTGAGCACGTCGTCATCCAGCGGCAGGGTCACCGCATGCTGCGCGTCGTCCAGATGGCCCAGCGTGCGCGGCCCGATGATCGGCCCGGTGACGCCGTCCTGGTGGAGCAGCCAGGCCAGCGCCACGTTGGCGGGCTCCTCGCCAAGTTCGTCGCACAGGGCCTCGAAGGCTTCGATCTGCTCGCGGTGCCTGTCCAGGGTCTCCTTGGCCCGGCCCGCGAGGCGGCGGCGCCCGTCGCGTTCCTTCTTCAGCACGCCGCCGAGCAGCCCGCCCTCGAGAGGGGACCACGGAATCACGCCGACGCCGTACTCGATCGCCGCGGGCAGTACCTCGAGCTCGATCTCCCTGGTGAGCAGGTTGTAGATGGACTGCTCGCTGACCAGGCCGAAGAACCCGCGGGCGGCGGCGGTGTCGTTGGCCTGCGCGATGTGCCAGCCGGCGAAGTTGGACGAGCCGACGTAAAGGATCTTGCCCTGGGCGACGAGCACCTCCATCGCCTGCCAGATCTCGTCCCACGGGGTGTCCCTGTCGACGTGGTGCATCTGGTACAGGTCGATGTAGTCGGTGCGCAGCCGGCGCAGCGACGCGTCGCAGGCCCGGCGGATGTTCAGCGCGGACAGCTTGCCCTCGTTGGGCCAGTCGCCCATCGCCCCGTACAGCTTGGTGGCCAGCACCGTGCGCTCGCGGCGCGACCCGCCGCCCGCGAACCACTCGCCGATGATCTCCTCGGTCCAGCCGGGGTGCGACTGCTCGTGCTGGGCGAGCTGGCCGGGCGGGCTCTGCACCCCGCCGTAGCGGTTGGCGGTATCGAAGAAGTTGATGCCGATCTCGTGCGCGTGGTCCATGATCGCGTGCGCCTCGGCGGCCGGGGTCAGCGGCCCGAAGTTCATCGTGCCGAGGCAGAGGCGGCTTACGGTCAGGCCGGAGCGGCCAAGGTGGATGTATTCCATGCTCCTAAGCCTTTCACGGCGGCACGGAATCACTCGCCGGGCCACGGGCGGCCGTGGGCATGCGCTACTGTGCGGCGCCATGATCGCGATCCTGGCCCGGGGCGCCGCGGGCCGGTGCGGGCCACTCCGTGGCAAGGTTGGGTCCGTGGCAGATGCGGATCTCGTGACGTCGCTGCGCCAGGCGGGCGTGAACCGCGGCGACATGGTCGCGCTGGTCATCTCGCCCGCGCTCGACATCGGGCTGGCCACCGGGGACTGCTCGCGGGCGGTTGCGGCCGCTGCGGCCGAGGTGGGTCGGGCGGATGAGGCGCTGCGGCCCCGGTGGGTGGTGTGGTCGGCCCAGACGGCGGCGCGCCTGATTGCCGACGGGGTGCGGCTGGCGACGTGCTGGGACATAGGCGCGGCGCACCGGCTGCTGTTCGGCGGCTGGCGGGCCGACCCCGGGCTGGCCTGGGCGCGGGCGCGCGGGCTTGCCGCCGAGACGATGCCGGCCGGTGGCCCGCTCGACCTGTTCGCCATGGACGAGGGTGATACCAGCGACCCGGTGGCGCCGGATGGGCATCTGCGCCCGGAGTGGGTCAGCGGCGGCTGGTGGGACAGCCCCGAGCGGATCGCCCGGTGGGCGGAGCTGGCCCTGGCGGTCGCCGGGCTTCAGCAGGCGGCGCTGGCCGCGCTGGACGGCCGGCCGATGGCCCTGGCGACGGCCCGCGCCGAGTCCACCGCCGAGCTTCTGTGCGCCGAACTGTCCGCGGACGGGCTGCCCATGGACCGGGCGGTCGCGGAGCAGGTCCTGGCCTCCTTCATCGGTCCCAGGCCGCGCAGCGAGGCCGACGCCGCGGCACTGCGCGCGGCCCGTGACGCCGAGGTGTTGCGGCACGCGCCCGCCGGCGTCACCGGGGACCTGCGCAGCCCGGCGCAGGTGCGCACCCTGCTGGCCCGGATCGGCGTGGACGTGCCGGACACCCGGGCCGGGCGGCTGCGCGAGATGCGGGACGCGCACCCGCTGGTCGGCGCGCTGCTCGACTGGCGGAAGGCGGAGCGGATCGCCACCACCTACGGCTACGGGTGGCTGGACGGGCACCTCGGCGCCGACGGCAGGCTCCGCGGCGCGTGGACCGGATCGGACGGCGCGGCCGGCCGGATGACCGCCTCGGCGGGCCTGCACAACATGCCCGCCGCGCTGCGCCCGGCCGTCGTGGCCGCCGGCGGGCACGTGTTCGTCCGGGCCGACCTGGGCCAGATCGAGCCGCGGGTGCTGGCCGCCGTGACTGGCGACAAGGCGCTGACCGCGGCGACCAGGTCCGATGATCTCTACGCGCCGGTGGCCGCACAGCTCGGGGTGGACCGGCCGACCGCCAAGGTGGCGGTGCTCGGCGCGATGTACGGGCAGACCACCGGCCACGGCGCCCAGGCCCTGCGCCGCCTCAACGCGGCCTACCCGGTGGCCATGGCCTACCTCGACAGCGCCGATCGTGCCGGGCAGGCCGGCCGTGACCTGCGCACCTACGGTGGCCGCCTGATCCTGCTCACCCCCTCGGAACCGAGGAGCACCAGCCGGGCCGCGGCCTACGGCCGGTACGCGCGCAACGCGATGATCCAGGGGGCCGCCGCGGAGCTTTTCAAGATGTGGGCCGTCACCGTGCGGGCCCGGTGCGGGCACCTCGGCGCGCGCATCGTGCTCTGCCTGCACGACGAACTTCTCGTGCACTGCCCGCGTGAGCACGCGGAAACGGTGTCCGGGCTGGTTGACGACTGCTTGCGGGAAGCTGCCCGGCGCTGGGCGCCGGGCTGCGGGGTCCGCTTCATCTCCGACACCACCATCGTCCGCTGCTGGTCGGACGCCAAGAACGGTGCCCCTGACCCGCCGGGCTAACGGGCGCGCTTGCCCGCGCGCAGCGACTCGACCGTCTTGGCCAGGCGCGTCGCCCGGGTTTCCGCCTTCTTGGCCTCGTCGATCCAGCGCGCCCATTCCTTACGGTGGGTAAAGGAAAGCCGGTCGAACGTCGTCCGGGCGGCGTCGTCCCGGGCGAGTGCCTCGGCCAGGTCGGCGGGAACCTCGACCTCCCGCGGCCCGGCGTCGGCTTCGATGTCGACATCGACCTGGTCGCCGGCGGCGACGCTGGCCGCGGTCCTGTTCTCCGCGCTCAGCGGGATGAGAAACCGCCCGCCCATCCGGGCGACCGTGGTGCGGTAGGTGTGACCGCCGATGGTCACCGTGACCGGCGGGCGGCTGCCCGAGCCCAGCGCCGCGACCACATCCTCCGGGACCTCGATCCCGGTCGCGGTCTTGCCGCCCAGCTCTACCTTCGCGCGGAATCTCATGGCTCCGAGTATCGCACCAGCAGGTCAGCGCATGGAGCCGGGCCGGGCCCGCCGGGCTTAGCGGGGCCAGGTGGCGGGCAGCAGCGGGATCGCGTTCGCCCGGACCACGTTGGCGTAGAAGCCGGCGCTGGCCTTGGGGATCCGGCGCTGGGTTCCGAAATCCACGAACACGATCCCGAACCGCTTCTGGTAGCCCCAGCCCCACTCGAAGTTGTCCAGCAGCGACCAGACGAAGTACCCGGCCAGGTTGGCGCCGTCCTTGATGGCCCGCGCGGCCGCCTCCAGGTGCGTGTGCAGGTACCTGACCCGCTCGACGTCGTTCACCGCGCCGTTCGGGTTGACGTAGTCCTCGGCCGCGCAGCCGTTCTCTGTGATGTAGAGCGGCAGCCCCGGAGCCTGCTCGGAGACCTCCGCCAGGATCTGGTGCAGCCCGCTGGCGTCGACGAGCCAGCCCATCGGCGTCCGTTCCAGGTCCTCGGGCAGGTACTCGACGACGCCAGGCACCCGGCAGCGGGCCGGCTGCTCGTTGCGCCGCAGGTCCGCCTGGTCTCCGGCACGCAGGAAGACCGGGGAGTAGTAGTTCACGCCGAGGAAGTCCAGCGGCGCGCTGATCGTCTCCAGGTCGCCGTCTGCGACCAGCGAAGGCGGCGGGAGCAGGGCCTGCGGCGCGTGCTCGGGGTACCGGCCGTGCAGCACCGGCCCGAGGTAGATGCCGTTCGCCGCCGCGTCGGTGATCAGCCGGCCGCGCTCGAGTTCACCCGCTCCGCCGTCGCCGAGGACCCGGACCGGATGCAGGTCCAGGGTGATGCCGACCTCGGCCGCCCCCGCGGCGCGCAGCGCCCGGGTCGCCAGCCCGTGGCCGAGCAGCAGGTGGTGGGTGGCGGCAGACGCGGCGGCGCCGTCGCGCAGCCCGGGCGCGTGGTCGCCGTTGCGATAGCCGTTGGTCGAGACCACCTGCGGCTCGTTCAGCGTGATCCACCGTGCGACCCGGTCGCCGAGCGCCTGCGCGGTCAGCGCGGCGTAGTCCGCGAACCGTTCGGCTGTATCACGGGCGGCCCACCCGCCCTCGTCCTGGAGTTCCTGCGGCAGGTCCCAGTGGTAGAGCGTGACCGCGGCCGCGATGCCGTGCTCGCCGAGTTCGTCGAGCAGCGCACGGTAGTAGTCCAGGCCCCGCTGGTTGGCCGGGCCCCGGCCGCCGGGCTGGACGCGCGGCCAGGAGATCGAGAACCGGTAGGCGTTCAGGCCCAGGGAGGCGATCAGGGCGACATCTTCGCGGTACCGGCGGTAGGAGTCGCAGGCGATGTCGCCGGTGTCTCCGCCCCGGACCTTGCCCGGGGTGTGGCTGAAGGTGTCCCACACCGAGGGACCCCTGCCGTCCGCGTCCGTCGCTCCCTCGATCTGGTAGGCGGCCGTCGACGCTCCCCAGGTGAAACCGTCCGGGAAGCCGAGGGCGCCGTCCTCGCCCGTCGCCAGTTCCGTCATCAACCTCTCCCTTATTACGACGTGGACACGGACCTTGACCGGCCCTGTGCTGAGGGTTAGTGTAAGCGCTTAGATTTCCGGTGTAAACGTTTACATGTCGTTTATGTGAACCTTCGATGTCGGGCCGCAGATCTGGTATTTGAGGACAAGAGCGATGCCGCTGATCGGGCAAATGTGGTAACTCTCTTCGACGTGGCGCGCCTGGCCGGCGTCTCCACCGCGACGGTGTCGCGGGTGGTGCACGGCCAGGAGCGGGTCCGCGAGGCCACCAGGATCCGGGTCCAGCAGGCCATCGAGGAGCTCGGGTACGTGCCCGACGGCGCCGCGCAGAGCTTGTCCCGCCGCCGTAAGGACATCATCGGCATGGTGTGCGTCGAGCGGCAGGCCCAGCAGTACGACATCGAGAACATGAACCTGCTGTTCTACGACGAGGTCCTGCGCGGAGTGGAGTCGCTGATCCGCGACCGTGACTGGTCGCTGCTGATCACCTTCATGCGCGGCGCGAACGACCCGGATTTCCCCCGCCTCGAGGTTTTCTCCGGCAAGGTGGACGGGATCGTGATCGGCGAGGGCATCGTGCCTTCTCCCTTCCTCGAGCGGCTGGCCGCGCGGGTCCCCGTCGTGGTCATCGCGGGCACGCCGGACGAGTGGGCGGCCGATGTGGTCACGGCGGACAACCGGTCGGGCTCGGCCGCGGTGGTCACGCACCTCATCCGCGATCACGGCAAGCGGCGGCTGTTCTGGGTGGACGGGCCGCCCAACTCCCCCGACTCCAGGGAACGGCGCCGCGGCCTGGACCAGGTGCTCCGCGCGAACCCGCAGTGCGAGCTCGTCGGCTGGCACCAGGGCTTCTTCAGCGTGCAGAGCGGGGAGGAGGCGGGCCAGCGGCTGGTCGCCCTGCCCCGGGAGGACCTGCCCGACGCGGTCGTCTCCGCGAACGACCAGATGGCCATCGGCGTGCTCAAGGCGCTGACCCGGGCCGGCATCACGGTGCCCGATCAGGTCGCGCTGACCGGCTTCGACGACATCTTCCCCGGCAGCCAGTGCGAGCCGCCGCTGACCACCGTGCACCAGCCGATGCGCAGGCTGGGCGAGCGCGCCTGCGCCCGCTTGCTCGACCGGATCATCAACCCGCGCCTGTCCCCCACGGTGGAGTTGCTGCCGACCGAACTGGTGCTGCGGTCGAGCTGCGGCTGCCCGCCCGGCACGGTGACCAGGCAGCCGGTCGAGACGCTGGCCGTCCGGGTGGATTCGGCCGCCGCCAGGACGGGCAGTCGCGGTGCACGCCGGGGCAGCCACCCGGCCACCACCTCCCGGCCAGCCCGGCACGCAGCGAAGGCATAGGAGCGCCCATGTCGTTCATACTCCGCCGACTGGTGTTCTACCTGGTCGCCGCCTGGGTGGCGCTGACCGTCAACTTCTTCATCCCGCGGGCGATGCCGGGCAACGCGGTGCAGAGCATCATGTCGAAGTTCCCCAACCTGCAGCCCGCGACCTACCGCGCGCTCGAGGCGATGCTAGGGGTGGGGCATCCGGGCTCGATCTGGCACCAGTACGGGTCGTACCTGGTCGACGTCTTCCACTTCGACTTCGGCACCGACGTCTCGCAGTACCCGGCGTCGGTATCGACGCTGCTGGGCGAGACCATCCCGTGGACGCTCACCCTGGTCGGCTCGGCGACGGTCATCGCCTTCCTGCTGGGCACGGCGCTCGGCATCGTGGCCGGCTGGCGGCACGGCGGCTCGCTCGACCGGGTCCTGCCCGGGCTGATGTTCCTGCAGGCGATCCCCTACTTCTTCTTCGCGCTGATCCTGCTCGAGCTGCTCGCGAGCAAGTTCCACGTTTTCCCGCTCGGCCAGGGGTACGACCAGGGCCTGATCCCGGGCTGGCACTGGGATTTCATCAGCAGCGCCATCTACCACTCGCTGCTGCCGGCCCTGACCATCGTGCTCACCTCGGTCGCGGGCTGGATGCTCCAGATGCGCAACGTCATGATCACCACGATCGGCGAGGACTACGTGATCGCGGCCCAGGCCAAGGGCCTGCCGAACCACCGGGTCGTCTACACCTACGCGGCGCGTAACGCGCTGCTGCCCCAGCTGCAGGGGTTCGGCCTGGCGCTCGGCTTCGTGGTGTCGGGCGCCCTGGTCATGGAGATCGTCTTCTCCTACCCGGGCATCGGCCTGCTGCTCCTGAACGCGGTCACCTCGAACGACTACCCGCTGATGCAGGCGATCTTCCTGGTGATCACCTTCGCCGTGCTGCTGGCCAACCTGGTCGTCGACATGATCATCGTGTTCGCCGATCCCCGCGCCCGGGCGGGGGAGGCGGCGTCATGACCGTCGTCCTGCCGATCAGCGCCGAACCCGCCGCGCTGCCCATCGAAGAAGCCAGGCCAGGCCGCTGGCGCCGGCTGCCGGCCAAGGCCAAGGCCGGGGCGGTCCTGCTCGGCCTGTTCGTGCTGGCGGCCATCATCGGGCCGCTGGTCACGCCGTACGACCCCTCCTTCCAGAATCCCGCCCCCGATCTGTCGCTGCACGCGCCGTACGGCGCGCACCTGCTCGGCACCACGCAAAGCGGCCAGGACGTCCTGTCTCAGCTCCTGGTCGGGATCCGGCTCACCCTCGAGCTCGCGCTCCTCGTCGGCGTGGTGGCCACCGCGCTGTCGGTGATCGTGGGGGTCACCTCCGCCTTCCTCGGCGGTGTCTGGGACGAGGTGCTGTCGCTGCTCACCAACGTGTTCCTGGTCATCCCGGCGCTGCCGCTGCTCATCGTCCTGCTCGGCTACCTGCAGACCAAGGGCCAGACCGCGACCATCCTCGTGCTCAGCGTGCTCGGCTGGCCGTGGGGGGCGAGGGTCGTCCGCGCGCAGACCCTGGCCATCCGCAATCGCGACTTCATCGCGGCCGCCAGGGAAAGCGGGGAGAAGACCTGGCGGATCATCGGCTACGAGATCGTGCCGAACGAGGTGAGCCTGATCGCGGCCAGCTTCGTCAACACGGTGCTCTACGCGATCGGGGCCTCGGTGGCCCTGGCCTTCATCGGCGTGACCAACCTCAATAGCTGGAGCCTGGGCACCATACTCTACTGGGCGCAGAGCCAGCAGGCGCTGCAGCTCGGAGCCTGGTGGTGGTTCGTCCCGCCGGGCCTGGCGGTGGCGCTCATCGGCGCCGGCCTGGTCCTGGTGAACACCGGCATCGACGAGCTCGGCAACCCGCGGCTGCGCGACGCGGCCAGCGCCAGCCGGATCGCCGGGCGCTGGCTCCGTCCGGCCGACCCCACGCCGGTGCTGGCCGACCTCTCACAGCGCCGCGGCAGGGTGGCCGGGTTCCTGCACTCGTTCTCCCGCGGCTCGCTGCTCGACGAGACCGAGGGAGGGCGGGCCCGATGACCGCTCATCCCGACCAGGCCGCGGCCACCTCCGCCGTCTCCCCCGTGCCCGGCGCGAGCCCGGATCCTGTGCTCGAGATCCGGGACCTGTCGGTCGTGTACCGGACGCCGGGCGGCGACGTCAAGGCCGTGGACAAGGTGAACCTGGACCTGGCGGCCGGCGAGGTCGTCGGGCTGGCCGGCGAGAGCGGTTCGGGAAAGTCCACGCTGGTCTACGGCGCCTGCCGGCTGCTGCGGGCGCCCGCCCTGATCACCAGCGGCAGCGTCAGGTACTCGGGCCGCCGGGTGAGCAAGCCCGCCGACATACTGAAGATGCGCCCCGACGAGCTGCAGCGCCTGCGCTGGCGGGAGATCGCCATCGTCTTCCAGAGCGCGATGAACGCGCTGAACCCCGTGCTCAACGTCCGCGACCAGCTGCTCGACGTCATCCACGCCCATCTGCGGATCCCGCGGGAGGAGGCGCGCGAGCGGACGGCCTCGCTGCTCGACCTCGTCGGCATCCCCCGCTCCCGCCTGCGCAGCTATCCCCACGAACTGTCCGGCGGCATGCGCCAGCGGGTGATGATCGCGATGGCGCTGGCCACCGAGCCCGAGGTCGTCATCATGGACGAGCCGACCACCGCGCTCGACGTGGTGGTCCAGCGCGACATCCTGGCCCAGATCGTGGAGCTCAAGGCCCAGATGGGCTTCTCCGTCGTGTTCATCACGCACGACCTGTCCCTGCTGCTCGAGCTGGCCGACCGGATCGCGGTGATGTACGCCGGGCAGCTGCTCGAGATCGGCACGGCCGGGGAGATCCACCACGAGGCGTCGCACCCCTACACCAAGGGCCTGCTGAACTCGTTCCCATCGCTCCGCGGCCCGCGCCGCGACCTGGCCGGCATCCCCGGCTCACCGCCCGACCTGCGGGACCGGCCGCCGGGCTGCCCGTTCCTGCCGCGTTGCGGCTACGGCACGTCGGCGTGCGAGGACGTCGACATGCACCTGCTGCCCGTCGCCACCTCCAAGGACCAGGGGCACGTGACGGCCTGCCCGTTCGTGCTGCCGCAGACGCCGGTCCCAGGGTCTCAGGGCGCGCAGCCGCAGACCGCCGGGGAGCTGGGCTCATGAGCGAGCAGGCGCAGACACTGAGGTCCGCCGCCGCGGAGCGCGGGCCGCTCGCCATGGAGGCGATCTCGGTCAGCAAGGACTTCAGGATCGGCCGCGGCCAGACCCTGCACGCCGTGCGCCACGTCTCCTTCAACCTCTACCGCGGCGCCGTGGTCGCGCTGGTGGGCGAGAGCGGGTCGGGCAAGTCCACGGCCGCCCGGATGCTGGCCGGGCAGGAGCGCCCGACCTCCGGCGTGATCAAGCTGGACGGCAGGCCGATCGACGTGGCCAGCCGCGGCGACTTCCGGCGCTACAAGAGCCAGGTCCAGTACGTCTTCCAGGATCCGTTCGCCTCGCTGAACCCGGTGCACACCGTCCGCTATCACCTGGAGCGCCCGGTGACGCTGCACCACGGCCGGGACACCAACGTGGACGCCGAGGTCGTCGCCCTGATGGAACAGGTGCGGCTCACCCCCGCGAAGCAGTTCCTGGCCAAGTACCCGCACGAGCTGTCCGGCGGGCAGCGCCAGCGGGTCTCCTTCGCCCGGGCGCTCGCCGCCCGCCCCAGCGTGCTGCTGGCCGACGAGCCGGTGTCCATGCTGGACGTCTCGATCCGGCTCGAGATGCTGAGCCTGCTCGACGATCTTCGGCGGCGCTTCAGCCTGGCCATGCTGTACATCACCCACGACATCGCCTCCGCCCGGTATTTCGCCGACGAGGTGCTGGTCATGTACGCCGGGGAGATCGTGGAGCGCGGCCCGGCCGAGGAGATCACCCAGCAGCCCGCGCATCCCTACACGCAGCTGCTCGTCGCCTCGGCCCCCGACCCCGACAACCTCGGCAGCACCTTGCGCGGCGGCACCGGCGGGGTGACCGCGCGGCGCCTGGCGGCTGCGGCGGCGCAGGGTCCGGAGACCGCGGCGGTAACCGGCTGCCCGTTCAGTCCCAGGTGCCCGCTCGCCGACGATCGCTGCCGGCTCCAGGACCCGACCCTCCTGCCGATCACTGCCACGCGGGGCGCGGCCTGCTGGCACCTGGACGTAGCCGCCCCGGAGCTTGTCTCCGGGCTACCGGGAGGTGGACGTACGACTACGACCTGACCCCATCACCAAAAACGAGAGAAAGACGAGACTGATGAGGAGATTGCACAGTCATAGACGGCTCTTCGCGGTAGGAGCTGCCGGCCTGCTCGCGGCCGGGCTCGCCGCGTGCTCGTCGAGCGGCAGCCCGAGCTCCGGGAGCACGAGCGCCAGCACGGCCACGGGAAAGACCCTGGTCATGGAGAGCTCCCCGGAAACGAGCATCACCCAGAGCTTCAACCCGTACGTCCCCACCGGAGCGCCCTGGGGGATGGGCGCCACCGGCCTCATCTATGAGCCGCTGATCCAGTTCAACTTGGTCGCGCCGCCGAAGTACTACCCGTGGCTGGCCACCGGCTACGCCTGGTCCAACGGCGGCAAGACGATCACCTTCACCATCCGCCAGGGCGTGAAGTGGAACGACGGCACGCCGTTCACCCCGGCCGACGTGGCCTTCACCTACAACCTGGTGAAAAACAACGCGGCGATCAACCTCAACGGCCTGAAGATCTCCAGCGTGAGCACGTCAGGTAACACTGTCGTGCTCAACTTCCCGACCGCGCAGTTCACCAACCTGCAGTCGATCGCCGGCACCGCGATCGTGCCGCAGGCGATCTGGAGCAAGGCCGGCAACCCGGCGACCTTCGTCGACCCCACACCGGTGGGCACCGGCCCCTTCAAGCTGGGCAGCTTCACGCCGCAGGGCTTCTCGCTGGTCAAGAACCCGGGCTTCTGGCAGGCCTCCAGCGTCAAGGTCCCCAAGGTCTTCTTCCCGGTGTACGTGTCCAACACGGGTGCCCTCAGCGCCCTGTTCGCCGGGCAGATCGACTGGACCGGGAACTTCATCCCGGGCCTGCAGAAGAACTTCGTCAACACCAACCCCAATTTCCATCACTACTGGGAGGCGCCGGGCGGCACCAACAGCCTGATGCCGAACCTGACCAAGTGGCCGACCAACCAGCTTCCGGTGCGCCAGGCCATCAGCGCGGCGATCGACCGCACCGTGCTCGCCAACGAGGCCGAGGCCGGCCTGGAGAACCCGGTCCTCAACGCCACCGGCCTGACCACGCCCCTATTCGACGCCTGGAGCGCCCCGGTCGCGAGCATGACCAATTCCGCCCACGCTGACGCCGCCGCGGCCAAGCAGATCCTGCAGAAGGCCGGATATACGATGGGCGGTAACGGCTTCTTCCAGAAGGGCGGCAAGACCGTCTCGCTCACGATCGTCGACCCCTCGGCGTACACCGACTACGCCGAGGTTGATTCTATCGTCGCGCAGGAACTGCGGGCGGCGGGCATCGACGCCACGTTCCAGGGCCTGTCGGTGGACGCCTGGAACAAGGACGTCGCCGACGGCGACTTCCAGATGACCTCGCACTGGTCGAACGGCGGGATCACGCCGTACAACATGTACGAGGGCTGGCTGGACAGCGCGCTCGCGACCGGCAACTCCGCGACCGGCGACTACGAGCGGCTGAACGACCCGTCGGTCAATGCGATGCTGGCCCAGCTGGCCGGCGCCGAGACGACCGCACAGCAGACCGCCGCGCTGGCGCCGATCGCGAGGTACGTCGCGGCGAACCTGCCGATCATCCCGACCACCACCGCGTCGCAGTGGTTCGAATACAATTCGCAGAACTACACCGGCTGGCCGACGCAGGACAACCCCTACGACTCCGGTCAGCCCACCGGAACAGGCAACGGTCCCGGCTCTGGCCCCGACGAAGTGGTGATCCTTCACCTCGTGCCGAGGAGCTAGCCTCCTCGCGGCACACAAGCGGGCCCGCCCTCGGCAACCCCCCCTCCGGGGGCGGGCCTCAGCCCGAAATTCCCACCCCCACATTTAAGCCCAGCTAGTGCCCAGGGAAGCGTCCGCGGATGAGCGTGCCGCCGCGCATCGCCTTCAGCACCCTCGCGTTCCCGGACGCCACCCTGGCCGCGGCCGCCGCGCTCGGCCGCCGCTGGGGCTACTCGGGCATCGAACTGCGGCTCATCGACGGCGAGCTCATCGACCCGGCCATGCCCGCGGCCCGCCGGGCCCAGGTCAGGCGCACCCTGGCCGCGGCCGGGCTGCCCGTCGTCGCGGTGGACAGCTCGATCCGCCTGACCAGCGACGATCCCGGACCCGAACTACGCCGGTTCCTCCAGCTGGCCGCCGACTGGGAGGCCCCGCTGGTGCGCGTGTTCGGCGGCGCGCTGGCCGCGGACTCCTCGCCGGCGCGTCAGGAGCAGCTCAGGGCCGCCGCGGGCGTGCTCGAGGACGCGGTGCCGCTAGCCGGCCGGCTCGGCGTCGCCATCGGCGTGGAAACGCACGACGCCTTCTCCGCCTCCTCGGTCCTGGCCGGCCTGCTGGCCCTGGTTCCCTCGGACCTGGTAGGCGCGGTGTGGGACAGCCATTCACCCTGGCGTCCCGATCCCTGAAACTGATCCTGAACGAGCTGGGTATCTCCTGGCGCTAGCGGCGTCACGCCCCGCCGGGACTCAGCCGCTGCCGGTCAGGCCCCAGCGGCGGCGGATGGCCCGGTCGGCCAGGCTGAACAGGGTGTGGACGAGGATGCCGATGATCAGGATCACGATGATGATCGCGGTGGCGCTCTGCATGTCTGACTGATCCTGGTCGGTGGACAGCAGCACGCCGAGCGACGGCTGGTTCGCGATGATGACCAGCAGTTCGCCCGCCATCAGGCTGCGCCAGGCGAACGCCCAGCCTTGCCTGAGCCCGGCCACCAGCGCGGGCAGGGAGGCGGGCAGGATCAGGTGCCGGTACAGCGACAGCCTGCGCAGGCCCATCGTCGCGCCCGCCTTGAGCAGGAGCGGCGGGGTGTAGTCCACGCCCGCGATCAGGCCGTTGGCGATCGACGGGGCGGCGCCGAGGATGATGACGAACAAGATCGCCGTGGTGGAGATCCCGAACAGGATGATCGCGAACGGGAACCAGGCGATGGACGGCATCGTCTGCAGCCCTGTGATCAGCGACCCGACCGCCGCGCGCAGCGGCCGGATGCGGGATACCAGGGCGCCGATGACCGCGCCGATGACGACGGCGAGGCCGAACCCCACGACCGCGCGCTCCGCCGTGGTGCCGATCGCGTGCCACAGCAGGCCGGTCTGCAGCTGATCCCAGAGGTTGGCCAGGGTCGCGCCGGGACCAGGGAAGATGTTCTTCTTCCAGCCGCTGAGGTGGATCAGCTGCCACACCGCGAGCACGATGACGATGGCGAGCGCCACCGGCCACGTGCCGCCCCAGGCGCGCGCGGCCAGCCGGCGCTTCCGTGGTCCGCGCGGCTGCTGCGCCGAATCGACGTCCAGCGCCTCGAGCCAGGTCAGCTTCTCCACGTATTTCGGGTATTTCGACCGGCTGTCAACCGTCATCGCGGCTCATCTCCTCACGCAGCCGGTCGGTGACCCGCGCGGCCAGTTCCGCGACTGGGGCCGAGTCGATCCGGCGGGGGCGCACGATCGGCACGCCGAACTCGGCGATGATCCGGCCTGGCCGGCTGCTCAGCACCACCACCCGATCGCCGAGGCGGACCGCCTCGCGCACGTTGTGCGTCACGAAAAGGACGGTCAGCCGCCGGTCCGCGCAGATCCGGTCGAGCTCGTCGTGCAGCACGTCCCTGGTCATCGCGTCCAGTGCGCCGAACGGCTCGTCCATCAGCAGGACGTCGGCGTCCTGGGCCAGCGCGCGGGCCAGCGCGACCCGCTGCCGCATGCCGCCGGAGAGCTGGTGCGGACGCTTGCCACCAAACCCGCCCAGGTGCACCGTTTCGAGCAGTTCCGCGGCACGCTGACGTCGCTCGGCCTTGCCCGCGCCGCGCGCGCGCAAGGCAAGCTCCACGTTGCCCGCCGCGGTGAGCCACGGGAACAGCGCGGGCTCCTGGAACATGAACGCCACCCGGCCCCCGGAAACAGTCACCTCGCCGGCCGTCGGCTCCTCGAGGCCGGCGACCAGGGAGAGGAGCGTGGACTTGCCGCAGCCGGAGGCGCCGATGAGGCAGGTGAACTCCCCCGGCGCCACCTCGAGCGACACGTCGTCGAGCGCCCGGACGGCGGAACTGCCGCGCCCGAACACCTTGGACACGCCCGCCAGGCGGACGGACCCCGCGGCCCCCGCGACGGGGGGTGCCGCCTGGCGGTCAGTGATCGTCACCCAGTTCACCTGCTTCCTAGGAGCTGACCTGAGATTCGCCGGCCGTCGTCAGCGCCGTGTTGAGCGGCCCCAGGTCGAAGATCCCGCTCAGGCTGACCGGCTTGAGCAAGCCGAGCGATTCGGCCTGG
>WNGL01006239.1_pt1 | contig 25496 bp, 20 predicted proteins | sample 5400591 | NCBI WGS metagenome assembly WNGL01 (sample SAMN13153377, study PRJNA577476) | soil metagenome | isolation source: 80 cm soil or saprolite under Garry oak tree replicate 1 | place: USA:California | collected 2016-06-15 | reverse complement strand
CACCTTGACGCAGGTGCCGTTGTAGGCCTCGATGCGCTTGAAGTAGAGGTTCACCAGTTGCGTGGCTGTCATCTGCTTGGCGCGGATGGCGCGGTGCACGTCGGCAATGGTCGCCTCTTCGAGATGGAAACGCCACCCTTGCGCAGCGTTGGCTTCGGAGACGACGGGCGGCGTGAGCAGCAAGGCCACACCGATGGCGAACATTGCCATTGCAGAGCGAAAGCTTCGCGTATCCACGGCATTCCCTCCCGGTACTTATTTGTTGTAATGGTAGCCCTGCAAGCCTTGACCCGCAACTTGTCGCAGGACCGGAGGTCGACAAGCGATGGCGAAGCACCACTACAGCCGCAGAGAGTTCGTGGGCCTGACCGGAGCCGGTCTCGCCGGTCTCGTTGGCGCGCAGTGGCCGGGGGGCACAGCTGCTGCCGCGGTTGATTCCGCGCTGGATCCCGATCTCGTCGTTTTCAACGCCAAGGTCTACACGGTCGATCCACTCGAGCCGAGGGCGCAGGCATTCGCGGTCAAGGCCGGCAGGTTCGTCGCGGTGGGAACGAGCGAGGACGTCAAGACCTTGATCGGCAAGCAGACTCGGACCTTCGACGCCAAGCAGATGACGGTCGTGCCCGGGTTCATCGACGCCCACAATCATGCGCCCGGCGCGATCTTGCTCTACGAGGTCCTCGTCGGCAACCCGTACCAGGTCGAGTTCGTGACCATCGCCAGCATCGTCGACAAGCTCCGCGCCAAGGCCCATGAGACGCCCGCGGGCTTTTGGGTCGAGGGATTCTTCTTCGACGATACCAAGGTGCAGGACAAGCGAGCGCTCAACATCCACGATCTCGACCAGGTGTCGCGCGAGCACCCGGTCTCGGTCCGTCACCGCGGCGGCCACACCACCTATTACAACAGCAAGGCCTTCGAGCTCGCGGGCGTGACCAAGAACACGCCGAACTCGGCCGCCGGGACCTTCGACCGCGACGCGAACGGCGACCTCAACGGCCGGGTGACCGATCGTGCCCGGATCGTCTTCAACAATGTCGGCAAGCGGCCGACCTATACCGAAGAGCAGACGAGGCTGCGCAACCGCGATGCGCTGACCTTCATCTCGAAGCAGTTCGTCCGCTATGGCCTCACCAGCGTGCACCACGAGGGCGGCGACCTGTTCGCCCTGCAGCAGGTGCGCGCGCATGGAGACCTTCTGCACCGGGTGAGCTACGAGCCCCAGGACGATGTGCTGGAGGGGATGATCAAGAACGGCATTGCCACCGGTTTCGGAGACGAATGGATCCGGCTCGGCGCCACCTCCGAGCACACCTGCGACGGGTCGTTCTCGGAGCGCACGATGGCGCTCAGCGTGCCCTATCCCGGCGTCGAGCCGCCCTACCAAGGCAACGTCACCACGACCCAGGACGAGCTCAACGCCTGGGTCGAGCGGGTGCACCGGGCCGGCATCCAGGTCAACTGCCACGCCAATGGGGATGTCACCATCGACATGGTGCTCACGGCATTCGAGCGGGCACAGCGGCTGTTCCCGCGACCCGACCCGCGCCCCAAGATCACCCACTGCACCTTGATCAACGACGATCTGCTGCGGCGGATCAAGGCCGCGGGAGCCGTCCCCGCCCCGTTCACGTCCTATGCGTACTACAATTCCGACAAGTTCCATTTCTATGGCGAAGCGCTCATGCAGCGGTCGATGGCCTATCGCTCCTTCGCCGTCGCCGGGATTCCGGCGGCGGCCGGCTCGGACTTCAGCCCGGGGCCGTTCGCCCCGCTGATGGGAATTCAGGGAATGGTGACGCGCACCGGGTGGAACGGCGAGACCTGGGGCGCCAACCAGCGGATCGGCGTGGACCAGGCGCTGCGGGTCACCACGATCAACGGCGCCTATGCCTCGCACGAGGAAGCCATCAAGGGGTCGATCACGCCGGGCAAGCTCGCGGACTTCGTCGTCCTGGCAGACGATCCCCACACGGTGGACCAAGACAAAATCAAGGACATCGAGGTCGTGCGGACCGTGACCGGCGGCAACACGGTCTATCAGTCGTGACGCATTTGAGGTCGATTCTGGAGGACGCGATGAAGAAAAGATCCAGGTTGAGGTTGTTCACATGTCTCCTCGGCGGGCTCGTCCTTTGTCCGGGCGCAAGCGCGTGCCTTGCACAGGGTCAACCACCGCCCGATCACCCGGCGGTCACTGTCAAGGGGCAGACCTATACGCCGCGGTCCATCTTGGCGCGCAACATGGGCAGCGAGGCGGACCGGATCACCCAGTTCCCGCCCCACAAGATCATCGGCAACATCTTCTATGTCGGCACCACGACGCTCAGCTCTTTCCTGGTCGCAACGCCGCAAGGACATATCCTCATCAACACCACCTATGAGCGGAATGCGGCGACGATCGAGAAGTCGGTCACGCAGCTCGGGTTCAAGTTCTCCGATATCAAGATTCTGCTCGGGAACCACGCCCACGGCGATCATCAGGAAGGCGATGCCCTGGTTAAGCAGATGACCGGCGCGCAGGCGATGGCGATGGCCGAGGATGTGCCGGCGCTGCAGGCGATGAAACCCGGCGGCAAGGAGCATCCGGTCGACAGGATCCTGCACGACGGAGATACGGCGACGCTCGGCGGCACGACGCTGGTCGCCCATCTGACGCCAGGCCACACGCGCGGCTGCACCACCTGGACCACGACGGCGCAGGAGCAGGGGAAAACCTACAACGTGATGTTCGGATGCAGCTTGCGCCCTCCCGCGGTGCTGACGCCCGCGCTGGTCGAGGAGTTCAATCGCGCGTTCAAGACCGTGCGCGCGCTCCCCTGCGACGTCCAGCTCGGAGATCACGGCGCCCAGTACAACATGCAGGAGAAATACGCGAAACTCAAAGCCGGCGGTCCAAATCCATTCATCGACCCCTCGACCTGCACGCTCGAGGCGGATGTCGAGGAGGCCATGTTCCACGCGATCCTGGCCGAGCAGCAAGCCGCGCGTCCGTAGCGCGGTCTCGTATCAGACGCGTGAGACGACCGGGGATCATGCGTTCAGGAGCGCTCCACGGTAGGGGAACCCCGGTCTAGAGCTCGAATCACGAGACGATAAAAAGTCACGCCGCCCGCCGGATTTCGAAGGTCTTGCCGTCCTTCGTCGCCACATGACCCAGTCGCGCTAATGACGCGAGCACGCTGGAAATCGTGTGCTCCAAATTTCTCGTCTTGCGGAAGCTGGCTGCAATAGCAACCGCGTCCGTCGGCCCACTGGCCGAAGCAAGAGCCGCGAATACCGCGGCGGTTTGGCCGACGGCATCGGTCGGAAAGGATGGCTTGCGCGCGGCAGGTTCCGGAAGTCCCAGCTCGGCCGCAATCTGCGTGCCCACCTCTCTCGCCGCCTGCTTGTCAATGTCCTTGCCGAAGAGCGGTATCTGATAGTCTGGGCGCAGCCAGCGCACATGGCCGCGCCGCTCCTCCGCCGCGCGTTCGTGGTTGAGCGCGACAAGCTTCGTCAGAATTTCCGAGTCGCTCAGCGTCTCCGACCAACCGTAGGCCTGGAACACCAGTCGGTCGAGCTTCTCATGCAGCTCTTTCAGAATCAGAATCAAGCCCTCCTCCCTGATGCGCTCGTCCTCCTTGGTGAGCGAAGGCACCACAGCGCCGGTTGCCGCAGCCTGTTCCCTCAGCGCTTGCGGGCGGCAGGTTAGGGTGTGGGTCTCGATCGCCTTCAGTTTCTCCAGGACGTTGTACATCTGCGTCAGTGTGAGCGAGGGATGCTCCTTCTGCCGCTGTTTGCGGAAAGCATCGAGTTCTTCCGCGATCGTACGGATTTGCGCTTTTAGCAATTCGCCAGGAGACGGAAATGGGAAGGGATCAAAGACTTTCGTCTTTACATATACGGGATCGTTACCAACACCGAGCCAGCCCCCTGCGCGCAACGCCCATACCGTATGAATACTTGATTGTAAGATTCCAAGCATGTAGCCGTCATCGAGAGCAACGATCACGACCTTGTCATCACAAACAATATCGGTTTGCAGAAACTGAAATACGCGATGACGAGCAGTATCTACCGTCGCGATGCACCGAGCCATGCCAGCTATAGCGGGTCGGAGTTCTTGACGTGGCTTCCCAAAGAGCCACCATAGTCGAGCATAACTCTCGGAATCTTTGCTACCAGAACTCGCAAGGACTTTTTCGCGCTCTACCTTCACTGTTCCCAACAAGTGCTGATATACCTCTGGGAATCGCGATCGAACATCGGAAAGCTCTAAGCCGAATAGATCAATCACCATTTTGCCGCGTGGGATTTGCGCCAAGTCCCGCCCATTTCGATATGGCCGAATGTATTTCTCAAGTTGCGAAGTCCGAGGTGCTGGGCCTCAGTGAATGTTACTATAAACCCCTTCCCATGAAGCTTAACGCCGTCATGGCAGACGCCTTCGTTTGCGAGCAGATGCCTTGCTTTTGTGACATCGACGCCCACGGTGAGATCAGAATTAATTTTTCCAACTCGCGATATGAATTCTATTCTTGGCTCGTCCGTGTCTAAATTCGATTCATGGGTCACTTCGTTTAATACGCCCTCAGCCTCGCCAGAAATAGCCACTGTCATTGCAATGCGAACCTGAGCCGCATCAGGCGTCGCTTTGGTCCATGGGTGATTCGCAATTGCCATAACCAACGAAATTGGATGTTTGGAATCCATTCGTTTTGCCACTACGCGTCGAGAGTATTCTTGCGTAATGGATTTCGTAGTAACGAGTCCGAATCGACGGAGGTTCGTGCCTTTCGCAGTCAAAATCTCCGCGGCGCGATCCCACCAATACATCACGATGTCAGCTGACTCATTGATGTGGTTGTGCGCAGACCAGAGGGCTTCAGCACAGGCATCACCGAATTCACGCCGGAAATCTCCGCCCATTGTGAAGGGTGGATTGCCCACGATGAATTCCGCTGACGGCCATACTGGCCTGCGCGGATTGGGATAGGCCTCCTTCCCGTGGATCACCTGCGGCAGCGGATAGCCGTCCCAGATCAACACGGCATTCTTAACTTCGATATTCCTGAACTTGCGAAGGATCGGCTGTTCGGGAATGCCACCCCTGGTGCGGAAGTGCCATTGCAGATAACCGATCCATAGCACCAGTTCGGCAATGGCGGCCGCGCGTGGGTTGATTTCCATGCCGAGGAACTGGTGCGGGTCGACGGTGTGCCCGCCGAGTCCGCGCAGGGCCTCCTGCCCCCCGAGATCGAGCAGCGCCTCGAGCACCTCGCCTTCCAGTCGTTTCATCAGCTCCATCGACACATAGAGGAAGTTGCCGGTGCCGCAGGCGGGATCGAGCACTCGCGTTTCGCAGAGTCTGTCGTGAAACGTCCTCACCTCATCTGCCGCACCATCCTTGTCGCCGGCGACGCGCTTGACTTCCGCCGTGGCCTGCACATTGCGCCAGTCCTCACGCAAGGGCTCGATAATGCTGGCGACAACCAGCCGCTCGACATAGGCGCGCGGCGTGTAGTGCGCGCCGAGCCGCCGGCGCTCCGCCGGATCAAGCGCCTGTTCCAAGAGCGTGCCAAAGATTGCAGGCTCGACCTCGTGCCAGTCCTTCTGCGCCGCCTCATAGAGTTCGCCTATCTCCTCGCGCCCGAGTGGCAGCACCTTGGCATCGGCGAACAGGTTGCCGTTGAACTTGAGCACTTTGGTGCGAATCGAGGCGGCGAATTCGCCATCGTTCATCGACCTCCAAAGGTCGGTCAATAACGGCACGAGCTTCGTTGCGTCCTTTCGGCAGTCGTCCAGCAAATCGCGGAACGATTCCTCGGGCAGCAGTTTCACGCTGGCGGCGAACATCGTAAACAGGCAGCGCATGAGGAATTGCGCGACTTCCTCTGCGGGATACTTTTTTGCTTCCAGTGCCTTCGACACTCCGGCCAGGCGCGCGGCAATCTCGCGCGTGGCCTTGGCGGCATTGCGGGTTGGATCGAGCGAATGCGGATCGAGCCATATTGCCTTCAGGCGCTCGCGCACCTCGACCTTGCGCAGGTCTTCGAGGTAGATGCGAAAGCTCTGGCGATCGGGAAACTGGGTGTAGTTCTTCCCCTGTCCGGTGAAATCTGCGCAAACCTCGATGCAGTGACCCACGTCGCAGACGAGGATGAACGGCGGCCAGCCATGAGACGGCGGCAGGGCGCGGGCGTATTCCTCCGCCTGCCGCTTGGCATTGAGCATCAACACGTCCCAGGCGCGGCTGGCTCCGCGCCTGCCGCGATCCTGCGGCTCGCTCTCGGCAGTGAATAGATCGCTCTGTCCCGCGATTTCCTTTCCGCCTCCTTTCCAGCGGCTCTGCTTGGCTTCGAGAACAAAGGAGTTCTTGCGGTAAAGATCGATGCGGCCGATGGCGTCGCCGTCGTCGCGATGGCGCGTCACGACGCGCTCAAACACGTAATCATTGCGTTCGTGGCGGGCATCGGCGGGGTCCGGATGCGGCAGGCCCAGTGCGTCGCATAATTCGGTCAGGAACAGCGCGTAATTCGCGCGCTCCTGCCCACCCTCTTGGCCTTGCCAGCGGGTGATGAAAGCTTCTGTTCTTTCAGAAGAAATATCCGGCAGCGGGTTCATTCCAGTACAGTATGCCACGACCACCAAGATTGAGAAGACCCGCAACAGGCCTAAGCAAGCTAACGCGCCTAAGCGAGCCATCAAGCCGGGCGAGACCATGTTCGCTCGCCCTGATCTCATCATTCCCAAGTTCATGCGCGAGGGTCCTGGTGAATCCGATGAGACCCGCGCCTGTTGCGGTTCGACTACGACTTTGGCCCTGACCGTAAGTGCCGACACTGCCCGGTTACGGCAGGTCCCGGATGTACTGCGGACCAGATATGCTCACTTCGAGCCTTTCAGCCCTTGACCCCAAGCCGTCATTGGCGGTCCAATTTTTTGCGTTGCGATATTCCTTATTCGATCACCTCGTCGGCGAGCGCGAGCAGCGTGGGTGGCACGGTACTGACTACGACATCGCAGGGCTCGCACACTGTGGCGACGACGAATTCACCCCGATCATGCTGTCGCCGGCTCGATGGATGCGATTTGGTGGCAAAAGCTGCTGGTTTGCGGAACTTATTGTGGCAAATCCGCTATACCCTCAGAGAATCATCTCTCTATCCCTATCCCTCGGCTTAACCACGGTCCGCATTGTCAATGTGGCCGGAGGGCGGGCATCATGACGCCGAGAAGGCATGTCATCTCATCTGGAGAATGTCGATTCAATTGGGGGCGCAATGAAAAGCACTTGCTTGGAAGTTTCGCGATCCTGGCGCTCAACGCTACCTTTACGACCGTTGTAACTGCGCTCAAATAAGAAGCCGCAGCGGTCTTTTCAGTCTTTTTCAATCGATGCGCTGTTGGTGAATGCACTCCTGCAGTCCACATGCGTGCAAAGAGCCCCGGTCACCGATGGACCAACGCCGGGGCTCTTTGAATTAGCCGCCTCGGCTGGCGGCGTTTCCGTTTTCCAGTGATGTCGGGCGACACCCAGCCCAAGGAGGAGGTAGGCGGCTGGGCGTAGTGACTGCCGCAGTTGCCATTTTCGGAGGATGAGAGATTTCGAACGGAAGGTTCCGCGTGGCAGACAGCGACCCTTTGATTGAACTTTCCGATTTCAGTGTTAGCCCATTTGACGGCGTGGTTGAGTTTCATACACGACAAAGTGCTGACGATCTGCACTGATAGCCAATCGTAACCTTGTTCAAGTTGCCCAAATGTGTTTACTTTGAACTAACTAGGCTCGCAAAGACAATGCTCGCCCATCCTCGCCGAATGCAGTTTTGCCGACGAATGCGGTCCACAAAGCGTATTGAACGCCCCATCGCGCGAATCGCTTAATGAGGGGTAGCAGCGTTGGCGAGAGGGGCGGCACTTGTACCTGTATTTCTACCTCGCGTGAACGTTGAATAGGCGAAGGCACGCTATACCGAATTCCCGCAGGTGATCCTCGTATCAGGAGATATTCATGAGAACCGTTGCGATCATGATGGGCGGCGTCTGCGCGCTGCTGTCGTCGCTAGTCGTCGCCGGATCAGGCTCGTCCGCCGCCGACCTACCGCCCTACTTCAAGGAAATCGTCGGCACCCAAACGGCAAGCCCCGCCGAGATCGGAACCAAGAATATCCTGCAGCTCAACACGACCATGTTCGAGCTTTACGGCGATGCCGGGCAAATATTCAAAAAGAACATCCTGGCCCAGCACCCGCTCATCCTCGGGTTGTTCTCGGGGGCCGGCGGACGATTCATCCTCTATCGCCCCGGGATGGCGCCGATCGACGCGCCGTCGGTGCCGATCGTCTATCAATTGCTCAAATCCGTCGGCCACAGCACCATGGCGTTGGCCGAAGTGGTCGTTCCCTATCTGAACAGTCCCAACGACTTGACTTGGCGTGGCTCGCTAGCGGGGTACCGGAACCGCATGCAATCCGCGCTCGACGGCCTTGACGCGACCGCCATGCGGGACGACTGGCGGCCAAACAATCGCAGCATTCTGCAGAACAACATCGTGTTCATGGACGAGTGCCTGAAGAACAACGTGATCTCGGCGGACGCGCTGCAGGAATTTGCGAAGAAACAGTCGCCGCTGCTGAAGAAAAGCATCGCCTGGGCGGCGCAGACCCAGGTCGCTCATTGGATGGACGTGATCGGCGGTTGGAAACAGATGCTCGGCGCCGACTGGGACAAGACCTACGCGGCCAGCAACACGATCTACGTCGCCCGCCAGAACAACGTCCTGTTCAGTGTGCTCGCGCAGTTTTTCGGGCCGGAGCCCATCAACGACCGACTGATCTTGATCGAGACGGTCTCGTTCACCACGACGCCGGACGACATGCTGGACTCGCTGACCCGAATCATCGCCGACCGGGCCGTCGGTGCCGCGTTCTTCGGCAACGACCGTCTTATGGACTATGAGTTGATGGGCGGCGACGCGCGTCAAGCCATCATCGACGAAGACACCAAGCGCAATATCACCGTAACCCTGCCGCCGCAGGTGCCGTTCGGTTCGCACCAATGGCCCGCGCTGATCACGCCCGGTCCCGGCGCCAAGAGCTTGGCGGACCTTCCATGAATCTAAGCACCGTGGTCGAGGTCATGACACGGAAGGCCCGGGAGCTCGGCTTCCTCGCCGGAATGGCACTGTTGCTCGCCGTTCACCTTCCCTCCGCGACCTTGGCGCAGGATGGAATCGACCGGGTCACAGGCTTCGCGCGCGACCCGGTCCATGTCGCCGCTTGGCCTGCCGGCAGAAAAGTCGCGGTCAGCTTCGCACTGTTCGTCGAGGAGTTCGGCTTCGGCCAGGGCCCGGTCTTTCGTCCGGACATGGTGACCCGCAATCCGGACCTCGTGAACGAAGCTTTCCGTCAATACGCGATCGACTGGGGCATCACACGCGTCGGCCGGCTGTTCAAGGAATTGAATGTTCCGCTCACGGTCGTATTGAACGCCGAATTTCCCGGCGCGCATGCGTCCGTGTGGAAGGAGTTCCGTGCGACGCAGCCGAATGCGCCGATCATCGCCCATGGCATGAACAACAGTAACCACATACTACCGCTCGGGCGTGGCCTCGCCGAACAGAAGGCCTACATCCGCCGGACTCTGGACCTGATCGGCGGCACAACCGGCGTCAAACCCACCGGCTGGTCGTCTCCGAGTGTCTATTCCAATGGCGACACGATGCAGGCAATGGCCGCCGAGGGCGTCACCTACAATCTAGACCAGATGGATTCCGACATCATTTCGCGCCTGAAGACGCCGGATGGGTCGTTGGTGTTGCTGCCCTATCCGGTCGTCACGGTCGATATGGGCCAGCATCTGGCGCGGATGAAGACGCCCACGGAGATCGAGACTCTCTGGCTGGATTACGTGTTGGAATTGGCACGTGAGGCCCGCGCCGACCCCGCGCGGGAGGCAACGACGGTGGTCATCGGAATCCACCCCTTTGTAATCGGCACGCCCGACGGGGCTGCCGCCTTGCGGCGTGTTCTATTGCGCCTCAAGACGGATGACGCGGTCTGGCTGACCGATACCGACGCAATCCTCAAAGGGGCCGGTCTGAAATGACTAGCCAACTTCATGGCTCAGAGCATATAGAGAAAGTCCAGAGCCCATGTTGCTCCCTTGAACCAGAGCGGCAGGGTGTCAGCGCTCACAAATGAAGCTCGTAGCGACACGCTCATAACGGCGCTGACCAAGAGGTGGAGCATGCGACCTTCGCGGCGGGAGTTCGTCAAGTGGGTCACGGCGAGTGGCATTGCGCTCAGCTTCTCGCGTTTGGCATCGGCGGCAGAGCCCACATTCGCGGCGCGCGAGACGCTGCCGGGACGACAGAACTGGAATCCGGCCGCCAACGGGGCCGGGCGCATTGACGGCGTCGCCAAGGTTACCGGCGGAAAACTCTACGCCTCCGATTTTCGCGCCGCCGATCTTCCCGGCTGGCCGTCGAAGACCGCGCACGCCATCCTCGTCCGCGCGCCCGACGCCACGCACGTTTATACCGGCATCGACCTCACGCGTTTGACCGGCGCGTCAAAGCCAACGGTGGTCGTCACCGCCGCTGATCTTGTGCGCGCCGGTACGCGCGTCCCCGAATTTTATGCCGGCGACCTGTTCTGCCCGGTTGGTCGGACGCCGATCTATCTCGGCCAGCCGGTGGCGCTGCTGATCTTCGAAGAATTCGACGCCTTCGATTCTGCGCGGCTCAAGATCCGCGACGGCGGCTTCGTGAAATTCGCCGAGGAGACCGGCGCCGTCGTGATGCCTGACTATGGCGCCCACCGCTTTACCCGCGTCGCCGGGGCGACGCCCGAGGCGCCCGATGTCTATTCACCGGTCCTCGCCGGCTGGGTCAGTCCCGGCAAGTTTCAAAATGCCGAGCGCCCCATCTGGACGCCGCTCGCGACCGAGACCGGGGCGGCCTACGCCAAGGCGGCGATCTATGGCGAGCAGATCCGCGCCGAACTGGCCGCAACCAATCCGGCGCTGCTGATGCTCGACCGCGAATTCGAAACGCAATCCGTCGACCCGGTGTTCCTCGAGCCGGAAAGCGGGCTCGGCTGGTACAATGCGGGCGCCAAAAACCTTGAGCTCGTGCTCGGCGTGCAGTCGCCTTACGAGAACGCTGAAGCGCTTGCATACATGCTCGGCAACGCGCGGGTTCCGTTCAAGCCGGCGCACATCAAGACCCTGTTTGCCTATATGGGCGGCGGATTCGGTGGACGCGACCATACCCCCTTCCCACACTATGTCGCGCTGGCTGCGATCTTCCTGCCCGGCCGTCCGGTGCGGCTGGCACACGACCGCTATCAGCAGTTTCAAGGCGGCATCAAGCGTCACGCCTTCAAGATGCGCACGCGCATCGGCGTCGATCGTGCGACCGGCAAGATCACCGGCTTTGCCGGCGATTACGTGCTGGATGGCGGCGGCCTCGCCAATTTTTCAGGCACCGTTGCGAACGTCGGCGCCGTCGCGGCCATCGGCATCTACGACATTCCGAAGGTCGATATCACCACGGTCGCGCTGCATTCGCGCGGCGTTACCGCGGGATCGATGCGCGGTTACGGCACGCTGCAAACGATGACAGCCCTGGAGGTGCTGATCGACGAGGCGGCGGCGGCGCTGCCGCTCGACCCGATCGAGTTCCGGCGGCGCAACGCGCTCAAGACCGGCGGCAAGACCATGACCGGCATTCCATACAGTGTTTCCGTCCGCGCGCCGGAGATTCTGGACAAGATCGAGAAGCATCCGATCTGGCAACAACGCACCCAGGAGAAAGCGCGCGGGCAGCAGGGCGGGATCGTCGTCGGCACCGGCGTCGCCTGCGCCACCAAGAATTACGGTAGCGGCGCGGACTGTTCGCTGGGAAGAGTGGAAATCGATCCGCAGGGCCGGATCGCCATCCACGGCGATCATGTCGATATGGGCAACGGGATCGGGACGGCGCTTGCCAACCGGGTGGCGACCTATCTGGGCGGCGTGGCCGATGAAGTCACGGTGCACGACGTCGACACCTATGGCCCGCTTGCGCTCGTCACCTCAGGCAACTCCCGCACCATGAACCAGGCGACCCAGGACGCCGTGGCAAAAAATCCCCGCTGGGTGCCGGCGATCAGCACTGCCACCTTCGCCTCGAACGGCGCGCATGTCGGCACGCAGGCGGCGGCCGAGGCCGCGCGCGTCATATTCCGCTTCGGTTTATGGCCGGCAGCGCTCGACCTATGGCGTATTGCGCCAACCAATCCAACGGCCAAGCAATGGGAGGCCGCGCGCTGGAAAGACGGATACCTGCTGATGCCGGGCTTGACGCCGCTATCGTTGCCCTCGATCGCCGCCAAAGCCCATGCGCGTAATGACGTGACGGGGGCCATGGCGCACGCCTTCTCGCGCTGGGGGTGGTCGCGGGCGACCTTCCCCATCGCCGGACAGACATGGAGTGCCGATATCGATGCGCTGGCCGTGCGCAAGGGCGGCGGCAAATACGCGCGCCTCGATCGCTCGAGCGTGAAATATCCGCCCACCGAGAACAACCGTTTCGGCACCGTCTTCGGGGCCATGTGCGCCACCTTGGTCCGCGTCGAGATCGTTCGCGCGACCGGCGTACTGCGCATCGCCAAGGCCTACAGCGTGTTCGAATGCGGCAAGGCGCTGGTGCCGGAAATCGTTCTTGGGCAAGCGCAAGGCGGCTTCGCAATGGGCGTCGGTTATGCGCTGCTTGAGACGCTGCCGCCTTACGAAGACGGGCCCGGCAATGGGCAATGGAATCTCGGACAATACCTGATCGCGCGCGGGTCCGACCTGCCGCTGTGCGATCTCGAGATCGAGGTGTTGCCACCCGTGACGCCGGACGAGCCGCCAAAAGGCATTGCAGAGGTCGTCATGATTCCCGTCGTGCCGGCGCTGCTCAACGCCATCTTCGACGCCACCGGCCGCCGCTTTCAATCCCTGCCGGTGACTCAAACCATGCTCAAGGGAGCGCTCGCGTGACGACACTCAGCCTCACGATCAACGGCCGCGCGCACGGCCCGATGGACGTGCGCGATGATCTGACGATGAACGATTTTCTGCGCGAGCATCTCGGGATGACCGGCACCAAGTTCGGCTGCGGCGCCGCGCAGTGCCTGAGCTGCGCGGTGATCGTCGATAATCCTGACGGGACGAGCTATGCCGGTCCGACCTGCGTCGTTTCGGCCGCAAGCTTCAACGGCAAGGCGATCCGCACGGTCGAGGGCCATGCGAAGAACGGCGAGCTTTCCGCCCTGCAGAAAGCTTTCATCGACCATTTTGCCTTTCAGTGCGGCTACTGCACGGCGGGCTTCCTGAACGAGAGCCAGGTTCTGCTTGAGCGCCTGGCGAAGAAGCCGGTAGTGCGAGCGGATCTCGAGAAGACCATCGCTGAGGCGCTCGACAGCCACCTGTGCCGTTGCACCGGCTACATCAAATATCACGAGGCCGTGCGCGACGTGATTCTAGCCGATCCGGGACGCTACCTCGTCTAGCGAAGGTCGATTGCGAGGATCGTTGATTGACCGTGTGCCCGCGATGCCGGGCGGTGAGGACGACGAGTAGGAGCGACCGAAGATGAAATCGGAGATGCGGGTCAAGGTTCTCGTTGCTGCGGTCGCCCTGCCGATGGGCATGCTGACCGCTTACGCCGTTGCCGACGGCCCATCGGACGGCCTCGCGACACCGGAGAGCTTCTCCACGATCGGCGACACGGCGACGCGGTCAGCGGCTTTGTTCACCGAGCTCGGCAAAGTGTTGACCCATCCGCGCTGCGTCAACTGCCATCCGGCCGGCGACCGCCCGCACCAGGGTGAATTGGGCCGAGATCCCGCGCGTAACGGCGGCCGGTCACTGGAAGCGCTCGTGGACCACATCGGCACCGACCACTTGGTTGTCTGGGCCTGGGCGCCCGGGTTTGGCCGTCGGCCCGCTCCTGGCACGCAGAAGCAAGCGGGCGCGCTCGTCGAGGCATGGGTGAAAACCGGAGCAGCCTGTCCGAAGTAGTCAAGAGATGAACGGTTCTCCCGGCGACTGCGAGCCCTGAGACGGAATGCGATACGGCGCGCATTCCGGTGAAGGTGAGTGTGGTCGTTCGTCGACGATGGCGTGGGCTCCACGACGGACGGTCTGCTCGCACACATCTCCGTTATCATCTCAATCAACTGCTCAACCGGAGGCCATCCCTATGAAGCCAATTCGATCCACCTCGCGTCATTTGCGGGGCCTGTCTCGGCGCGACTTCCTGTGGATCGGCAGCGCGAGCTTCGCCACCGGGTTACTATCGCCTGTCTTGGTTGGACTGGCCATCAAGCAAAGCAGGGGAGCCGGAGAATCGGGGATGGATGTGCAAGGCCACGCTGGGGCCAGAAGCGTTCCCCGAGCTCCCTACCAAAAAGGTACACCGCTGATTGAGCCGGAAGTCCGCCGCTCGGTGAATGGAGAACTGCTTGGTGCGGTTGAGGAATGGACCGTCGTCAACGAGCATGACAACGATCATGTATTTCATATCCACACCAATCCCTTCCAGATGGTCGCAATCAATGGCGAGAAGCTCTCCGAGCGGGATTGGCGCGATACGGTGGTGGTGCCGCGGAACGGAAGCGTGACGTTCCGCAGTCGTTTTCTAGATTTCACCGGGCGCTTCGTCCACCACTGCCACATGATGAATCATGAGGAACTCGGCATGATGCAAGTTGTCGAGGTGTATGCATCGTGAGGTCGCTCAGCCGCCGGGTCTATCGACGGCGGCCAATAGGCTTCCACCCTCACCTCATGCTATCCGGGGAATATCGGATCAGATGCTGCATCCCAAATTCGAGGCTGCCATGAACGCATTCAGAGTCCCTAGTTTCCTGGTCGCGTTGGTGCTCTCCGGCGTCTGTTGCCTCTCAGCCGAAGAGGCGGCGCGAGTGCGTGTCACTCCGGTCATGTCGGCGCGGACGACGGCGACCGGGCAGCCGATCGTCCTGCCAAAGGAAAACCCTGAGGTTCTCGTGTCCATCTTCGAGATCGCGGTCGGTGCGACGCTACCGGTACACAAGCATCCTTTCCACCGCTACGCCTATGTGCTGGCCGGCAAGTTGCGTGTGTCCGACAAGGACAACGTTAGAACATTCGATTATACGGCGGGCGATTTCCTGATCGAGATGGTCGACACTTGGCACTATGGGATGAATATCGGCACCGAGCCGGTTCGCCTGCTCGTCATCGATCAGGTCGCAGCGGGGCAGCAGAATACGATCCTGTTCGAGTGAGCGACGGTGTTTCAATCGTCGTGGATGTCGCCGAGTACTTGTTTTCAGGTTTACACGATCGATGCTTTGAGGATTTTTGTGCACCTGCTCACGGCCGGTTATGGCCCGCTGCCGTCGACTGCCGCGCTGCAGCATTGCGGCTGCTTACTGAGGTGCACCTGCCGCGCCAGCGATGTGGTCTGCGCGGCTTTTGATGACCCACAGAAGAGGCCCCCGCTCAGAAATCCGGCTTGTTCGCGACCGGGATGCGGTAGTCGAAGAAATTAGCTCGCGGTCTCGCCGCCGCGTCGGCCCTGATCGTTCAGTTCTTCGACTGATTGAAATGGCGCAGGCTGGGCGGCTCTTGACCCTTCTTTGCAGGCATCAGTTCGCCCTCGGCGCTGAGCATGAAGTTCTTGCCCTCGACGCGCACATGCTGGGTGCCCTCGGCGCAGATCGCCTCCACCCAGATCGGATTGCGGTCGCGCATATAATTCTTGGTCACCGTCCATGGCCGGGCAAGCGCATTGTCGAAGGTCGTGATCTCGTCGTGCAGGATGTCCGGGTTGGCCTTGTCGAGGAAGATGCGCTCCTTGACGACGGTCTTGTTGTCGGTGTGCAGGGGCGTGGCCTGATCGAATGCGCGCGGACCCTTGAGCAGACGGGTCTCGACCTCGAGCACATCGAACTTGCCGTCCTTGTCCTCGTCGATCCACTTGCCGATGGAATAGCCCATGAACGACGGCTCGAAATCCATCGGGAAATCCCGCCCGTCCGTGAAGATGCGGCGCAACATGGTCAGGTATTCGATCATGATGTAGGTGGTCTTCGGCGTGATCACGATCTCCATCGGAAAGATCACGTTCATCGCGCGCGGCATGCCGTCCGGGATGCACACATAGGTCGGGTCGGAGCCCTGCCCGCCGAGCGCCTGATCGGCAAGATTGGCCTCGAGGACGGCCTGGTATTCCGGCGTCAGCGGCGCCTGCTGCCCACGGCGCGGCGGCTTGCTGGTGTCCCACTGGTTGCCGACCCCGGCCGGCCGCTTCCACTGGCCCATCAGGTCGGGGTATTTCGACGGATCGAACACCTGTGCCGATGCACTCGTCGTCACCAGGGCAACCGCCAGCGCCACAGCGCCGATCAAGCTTCGTTCAAACATGGTCGTCGTCCCCCTTGCGCTATTCTCGCCACGCTCTTGCTGCGCAAACCGGGGAACCGCGGCACCGGCGAGCGGGTGCCGAGGCTCCCCAAGGCATCATCGTTGCGATGCCGCCGCGCCGGCGACACACTATGCTGTCATGTGCGCAACGTATAGCGTTTGCGAACTATGCGCCAGCCGTGGATGAACGTGCTTGTTGATCCTGATACCCTGACGGCGAGCTCGCCGGAGGAATTCAAGGCTTCCGTCCAAAGCGATGGAAGAACGTTATTCGGGCAGCGAATATCTCGCTCGAACAGCTTTTCTGGCGAATGTCCGAAGGGATTCTCTCAATGACGACAGCCAACATTACCGGGCAGCTGGCGCGCTACATGGCGCAGGCGCGGGACCTGCGTCTCCCGCCGCAGGTCGCGCGGGAAGCAAAGCACCGCATCCTGGACACGCTCGCCGCAATGGTGTCGGGCTCACATCTTCAAGCCGGGGAAATGGCGATTGCCTTCGCGCGGGCGCAGGGCGGGGTCGCAGAAGCGACGGTGCTGACCACGGACATCAGAACATCCGCCGTGAACGCCGCGCTGGCCAACGGCATGTTCGCGCACGCCGACGAGACTGACGACTTCGAGCCGGTGACCAAGGCCCATCCCGGCAGCCACGTCGTGCCCGCGGCGCTGGCGATGGCCGAACGCGAGGGCAGGTCGGGGGCCAAACTGCTCGCCGCGGTGACGCTTGGCTACGACGTCTGCTGCCGCTTTCTCCTGGCGCTCGGCCCCGACCTCGTCCGCGGCAGTCATCGCAGCGCCGAGGGTACGAGCTCGACCATGGGCGCCGCAGCGGCCGCCGCCTCACTGGCTGAGCTGGATGAGAAGGGCATGCGCTACGCGCTGTCGTATGCCGCGCAGCAGGTTTCGGGCATCTGGAGCTGGGTGCGCGACGCTGGACACGTCGAAAAGGCCTTCGACTTCTCCGGCATGGGCGCGCGCAACGGCGTGACTGCGGCGATCATGGCGCAGATGGGATTTACCGGGGTGTGGGACGTCCTGGACGGCGAGCACAACGCGCTCATCGCGCTGTCCAGCGAACCGAAGCCGGAGGAAATCGTTGCCGGACTGGGCAGCCGCTTTTTCGTCAGCGAAACCGCCATCAAGCCCTTCTCCGTCGGCTATCCGATTCAGGCGCCTCTGGATGCGTTCCTCACGCTCCTTCGCGAGCACAAGCTGAGTGTCGACAACGTAGAGCGGATTGTCGTCAAGCTCCCGGAGGATGGCGCCCGGATCGTCAACGACCGCTCGATGCCGGACGTCAACTGCCAGCACATCATCGCGCTCGCACTGGTGGAGGGCGCCGTTTCCTTCGAAGACAGCCACTCGTACGAGCGGATGGCCGATCCGCGGGTGCTCGCCGCGAAAGAGAGCGTGCAACTCATCGCCGATCGAGGGCTGATGGATCCCGCCGCGCCGCGAAGCGGCCTCGTGGAGGTGACGCTGCGAAACGGCCGCACCATCAGTCACTTCACACGCCATCCCCCGGGCACGAAGGAGAATCCGCTGAACACCGAGCGGGTGAACGAAAAGGCGCGGTCCCTGATGACGCCGGTGCTGGGCGCCGAGCGGACAGAGGAGGTCATTCGGCGGATAAACGCGCTGGAAGAGCTCAACGAAGTGCGCGAGCTGCGGCGGTTCCTGGCAGGCTCATAGCTGCGAGAGGCAGACGCCATACGGCCGGTGCGAGCGAGCCTTCTAAATAATGACCTGACAAAAATGGCCTTTCGCCCCATACGCGATTGTCGTACGCTCGTGCCATTGACGGCGACGCTTGACGAAACTCACAATGATGCATGATCCCCTCAGGAGGTAGCAACATGATGAGGACACGAATTTTGAATGTGGCGGTCCTTGCCACCGCACTGACGGTCTCGGCCGCTCTTGCCCAGCAGCAACAGCCGCCGGGGACCCAGCGCGTGAGCGGCACGATCGAGCGGGTCGACGGCAATACCATCTATGGGAAAGGAGCCGATGGCAGTGCGATCACCCTCAAGCTTGCCGATAACGTGGCGATCACCGCCGTGTCGAAGGCGACATTCGCCGATATCAAGCCAGGCGACTACGTCGGCACCGGCGGGGTGCCGCAGGCCGACGGCAGCCAGAAGGCGGTCGAGTTGCGCATCTTCCCCCGGCCACAAGTCGACGGCGGGCATTATTATGACGGGTGGCCCGGCGCACCCAATGGCACCATGACGAACGGCTTCGTCCAACCGACCGGCACCGTTGGGGCAACCCTTGCCGGCGGCGGCGAACCCAGCATCGTGGTCAAATACCCTCAAGGCGAGAAGCGGATTGTCATCTCGTCGACCACACATCTCGTGCGCAACGTGTTCGGCAGCAAGGACGACCTCAAGGCCGGCGCGGCCTTCCGGGCCCAGGCGGCGACCAAGCAGCCTGACGGTACCTACACGGCCGCGGCCATTACCGTCGGCAGAGACGGCGCCCGGCCATTCTGACGAATTCGGATTGGTGCGGCGGATTTGAGGTTCGCTGATACGGCTGCTTCCAGCGGAAGCAGCCGTATCAGTAACATGGTTGCGTGGCCGGTTTTGACCCGAAGCCGCCGTGGCGGCTGTTCCGGCTCAGTCGAGACTGACCTTTGCTTTGGCGATGATACCGGCCCATTGGTCAGTCGTAGCACGGAGAATATCGCGCATTTGCCCGGGTGTTGTGCCTAATGGCGCGGTCTGCAATTCGGAGAAGCGCGCCCGGACCTCGGGGAGCGCCACGACCTTGGTGATCGCGCTGGACAGCTTCGCTCGAATGTCCATCGGCGTTCCGGGCGGGGCGGCAACAGCAACCCAATCGTCCGCAACCAATCCCGGTACGGTTTCCGACAACGCGGGTACCTCCGGAAAGTTTGCAAGACGTTCGCGTGTGGTGACAGCGAGCAGCTTCATTTTGCCAGCCCGCAGATGAGAAACCATCGTGGCGAGCGCGCCAGCAAAGAGGTCGTTCCGCCCTGCGAGCATGTCGGTCAACGCCTGTGAACCGAGTCGATAGGGTACATGCGTCATGTCGACGTTACCCGCCGCCTTGATCGCCTCCAGCATGAGATGTGAGAATGTGCCAATACCGGGGGATGCCCAATTCAACTTGCCCGGCTGAGCGCGCGCAAGGGCAAAAACATCTGCGATATTTGCAGCCGGCAAGTCGGCTCGGCTGAACACGACCATCCAGATGGTGACGAACACGCTCACCGGTTCAAAAGCGCGGGGGTCGAAAGACAATTTCGAATAGAGCAAGTGATTGGTGAAGATGGTCGACGGCGAGCATAGCAGCGTGTGCCCGTCGGGGACAGCTCGACCGACCGATTCGGCCCCGATGTTCCCGCCGGCGCCAGCACGGTTCTCCACGATGAGCTGCTGTCCGAGAATGTTCCGGAGCTTCTCAGCGACCAAGCGGCAAAGCACGTCGGGTCCACCGCCCGCGGTCAAAGGAACAACCAGCGTAATGGTGCGCTGAGGATAGGATTGCGCTGTCGCACCGCCGGCGGCGCTCAAGCCGATGGCCGAAGCAAGAAATGCCGATAGGAGCATTCGTTCCGCAAACATGGTGGCTCCCTCTGGGAATCGTGATCGAAACTGTATCAGGTTTTGCAGTAGCTAGAAGTTCGAATAGATGTCATCCTGTTAGCCATTTGGGTACGAGGCATACATGGATTGGGGAGACCGCATCGGTCGCCGACTCAAGCCCCGCGACCTCCACATCTTCATGGCGGTGGCAGAAGACGGCAACATGGCCAAGGCGGCCGAACGCCTTGCAATCTCGCGGCCGGTGATATCGAAGACCATTGCGGGCCTAGAACGCACGCTCGGTGTGCCGCTGTTCGATCGCAGCCCCCAGGGCGTTGAGCCAACGCTCTATGGCCGCGCGCTCTGCAAGCGCAGCGTCGCCATCTTCGACGAACTGCGGCAAAGCGTGAAGGAGATCGAATTTCTTGCCGACCCGACCGTGGGCGAGCTTCGCGTTGGAAGCAATGAAACCGTAGCCGGTGGACTGGTATCGGCCGTGATCGACCGGCTCTCGCGGAAACATCCGCAATTAGTCTTTCACTTGGAAGTGGGGACCACGCCCACGCTGCAATTCTATTTTCTGCGCGAGCGAAAATGCGAGGTCGTGATCGGGCGACCGTGGGCCGCCACGCCCGAACCGGACATGGACATGGAGCCCCTATTTTACGAGCGGCTCGTCGTCGTGGCAGGTCCGCGCAACAAGTGGATTGGGCGGCGCGGGATTGGGCTAGCCGATCTCGTTGACCAGCCTTGGATCCTGTCGCAGACCGAGGTCGAACCCGGATCGCCGGTTGCAAAGGCCTTCCGTGCGATTGGGTCAGGCATCCCACAGGCTACGGTGATATGTGGTTCTGTCAACCTGCGGAATAGCCTGCTGGCAACCGGTCGTTTTCTCACCGCGGTACCGAGCTCGGTCCTGCACTTAGGCCCTCAGCGCACGCCGTTCAAGTTGCTGCCAATCGAATTGCCACCTTGGCATTTGCCGGTATCCATTATGACCCTGAAGAACCGCACGCTTAGTCCGATGGCGCAACTCTTCATCGACTGCGTCACCGAGGTCGCGAAGCCATTAACGAAGAAAGCCTAGTGATTGCCGATGTGCCTATGATGTCGCCTTTTGGCCCGGGCCTGCCGACGCATGATATCTGTGTTACGGAAGGGTCTCGGAGGATGAGCGGACCCTTTTCCGGTGAGGGCATCCGGATAGCCGCTTCCTGGCAATAAGCTCTGCCGCGCGAATCCCGGAGCCACTGGTTTCGACGGAGGAAACGACTTGCAATTGAATTGGCCCTGGCAGGACAGGAATCGTCGTTTTTCCTGGCTTAAAGCGACCACACTGGCGCTCATGTTGTTGCCGGCGATCCGTTCCGCCTATCTGGTCGGCATCGGAGATTACGGGGTCCTTGCAGTTGCGCTCGGCGGCCTGACCTACTGGTCGGGCGTGTGGGCGACAGTTGTTATGCTGATGGCCTTGGCGGTGACACCGGCGGTGACGATATTCCGCTGGCCGGCTCTCATCGATGTGCGACGGATGATTGGGGTGACGGCGCTCGTCTATACGATTGCCCATATGGTTATCTATTTCGCCTTGCGGCGCTGGGATTTTGCGTTCATCGCCAACGATATGATGACGAGACTTACGCTGATCCTGGCAATGCTCTCGACCTTCGGCCTGATCGTCCTGGGCGCGACCTCCGTGGACGCCGCGGTCCGGTACATGGGGGCGAAAAACTGGCAGCGGCTGCACACCACGAACTATGTGATCAGTGGACTTGCAATCCTTCACGTCGCGCTGGGCTACGGGCTGGGTGCCAATGCCAAAGCGCTGGCGATGCTCGCGGTGGCGTCGTGCCTTCTCGCGGCGGTTCTCGAAGCGGGCTTCCTTTGGAGTCGCCGGGGCTTCGATGTGTTGGAGACGCTCGGCTACAATCTTAGCTTGGCCATCTTGGACGTAGCCTATCCGCCGGCATGGCAGGTGCTTGCGTTCGGACTCCTGGTTGCGCTGGGCGCCGCCGGTCGCGAAGCTCTCCGCCTCAAAGCGCCGAGCCTTGAGGCCCGCCAAGCCGATTGATCGCGGGAGGCTGTCAGGGACAGATTTGGCCAAGCCGGCCTGAGCCGCCGCAATAGCTCACGTCCTGAATCTGGATCCGAATATTGTCGGGGTCGGTGAAATAAAGCTCCGGCGTTCCCAAGGGACTTGTCGGGCCTCCGCCATTGTTGGCTCGTTGACGCCACCTCACTCGGCACGTCAAAGGCTTGATGAGCGCAGGAATTCCGGTCTCAATCGGTTCGAGACCGTGGTCGATCAAGATTGCCATGACTCGCTCGGCGTCGAAATTTTCGATGGTGAAGCACGCGTGATTGATGCCGGACATTGCATTGGGGTTGTTGGCCGCGGCGTTGAAGACGATGCCATCCGTTCCCTCGCCGATCGCGAGGGTAACGCCGCTTCCCTGCATCGCCCGAATCGGAAGACCGAACACAGTCTGATAGAACTCCTTCTCGCGAGCTCCGTTTGCGATGGTGAGCGTGACATGGTTGATGGTCTTTAGCTGGAATGCAGATCTCGCAACCGCGGTGGGCGCTGGCGGGAGTACGTCGCCCCTGGCACCCGAGCCATGTCCGTAGGCCGTGTGTTGAAGCTGAACCTTGATGCCGTTGGGATCCGGGACGAACAGCTCGGGCGTGTCGCCGCGCCGCGTTATTTGGGCGCCGCCGACGCCGAGGTCGGCCAGAGTCCGCATCACTCGCTCGGCATCGAAATCCGCAACCGTCATGCCGTAGGAGAGGAAATCGGGTTTTGCGCCGCTCCTGACCGCCGTCAAGGCAAAGAAGTGCGGCCCCTCGCCGACGCGAAACACGACGGTATCGCCTTGCTATGACGTTGTTCAGGCGCCGGGTTTGAATCGCCGGTCTCGTCTGCTGCGCCATCAGACCCGGCGACACCATCGTGGCGGACAGCGCGAGCAGCGCACTCCTGCGCGTCATCGCACCGGCACCGCGTCGTCCAGTCAGGTCATCCATCGCTAGTTCTCTCGACTTGCTCGCTGATGGTGATCGCCATATAGCGGCCGATCTATTGCGGTCTCTCCTGCGGCCTTCGCTCTATTATCAACAGCAACACCAATTCGAGAATCAAAGTTTTCCGTTGGGGGCGCTTGCATCCTGCAGAAACCGAATAAGCAACTTGCTCACTTGCTCCGGCTGCTCTTGCTCGAGCCAGTGTCCGGCTCCGTCTATAAGGTGGACCCCGCGCATCTGCGTGCAGGCGGTACTCTGCATGGTCTCGAATGCGCCGGGGTTCTGGAAAACGCCCCAATCGCTTTTGCCGCCGATGAATAACGACGGTACGTCGATCTTGCGGCCGCCGAATGTTTGCAAGTCGGCGATGAATCTGGGGCCCGTGCGCCGATAGCCCTGAAGGCCGCCCTGAAATCCTGTCCTTTCGTATTCCGCTGTGTAAACCGCCAACTCGTTGTCGGGCAGCCACTTGCAGGCGGCGATCTCCGCTGCCGTCGGCATCACCGCTGCCACGGTTTCCGCCATGCCCTTGCCGAGATCCATGATGTAATAGGTCGGCATCTTGGCCAGTTCTTCGGCAGTCAATGATGCGAGTCTGAAGGGCTTGTTCTGATTCCAATCGGCGCTCTTATAGTGATAGTAAGCGCGCAGGAAGGCGTGGACGCCCTGCGGGCAGTTTCGCATGTTGTCGTTCGCTTCGCGCGTCGTGTAGTACACCTGATAATGTTTGCGCGGCCGCGGCAGCTTCGCCAATTCGTCGTTGAGAGTGCTGGCACGTGGAGGAATTGCCGCGGTCTGTGTCGTACCTTCAACCGTATCGAATGGCAGCGCCGGCGGACCGGCGAACGGGGACGTCATCATGGCAACTGACCGGAACACGTCGGGTCGTATGAGGGCACAGTACGCGGCCACGCCCGAACCGGCGTCGCGTCCAACCACCGCGACGGTGCGGTAGCCGAAGGCGGATACCAGTCCAAGGGCATCCCGCACCAGATTGGTATGGCGAAACGGAAAGACATCGCCGTCATACGAGTCATCCCAACCTGTCGTACGACCATAGCCTCTCATGTCGGGAGCGAGCACATGAAAGCCCGCCGAAGCCAGAGACAGCATGACCTTGCGCCAACCGTATGCGATCTCCGGATATCCATGGAGAAGGAGGAGGCAAGGCCGGCCTTTGGACTCGAAGCCGGCTTCCAGAACGTGGAAAGTGAGACCGTTAATATTGGGGACGTAGCGGGAGCGAATGCCGGGCGGAAGCGGCAGCGGAGGAAGTTTCGCCGTGTCGGTCTGGACGATTGCAGCGCGAGCGACCTCAGACTGGACCAGGGTGCTGGACGCTGCTGCGGCGGCGGCGGTCAGGATGAAGCCACGCCGTGTCGAGCCCGGTGCAATCTGAGCGCTGCTGGCTGCGTCGAGGGTTAGCTTCGCTTGCATGGGCATGTTCAAGCCCCCCATTGCATCCGGGATACCCCAGATTCTCCCAAACTGGCCGTGAATACTCGCGTTTTTCCGGCCTTTCTGCAAGACACGCGGATGCATGACCAGCCGGGCGTGCCCCAGTCAATATCCCGTCTCCGCCAAGAGCGGCGCGGGAAACAGCCGAAATACGCCGGAGAAGGCGACCGCCGAGCTGGCGGCGCTGCACTTCTACCAGCTCTCGGTGCCGGCGCCGAAAGCACCGGCGGGGTCATATGACAAGGCTGCATTCGAACGGGGCAAGACGCTTTTCAACGGCATCGCCAAGTGCGCGACCTGCCACGTGCCGCCGCTCTACACCGAGCCGGGGTACAATCTGCATGCGCCCAGCGAGATCGGGATCGACGCATTCCAGGCCGACCGTTCACCAACCAGGGGCGATCCGCAACGGGGCGCCTTGGATCGCTCCAAAAAACGTAGCGGACGACACGCTGGGCTCGCGAGCGTATCCTAAGGATCATCACTGGGGATGCGCCGTCCGAACTGATGGCCCAACGGCAAGCGGCCGAACGATTAAGCTCGACGGACCCCATTGACGGATAGAGAACCAAACGGCGGTCGAGGAAGCCGCTGGATTTTAGGCGTAGTTCACAATCTGGGAGGCGTTCTCGAAGGACGCCGCTGAAGGTGCGGGGAAAAGTCGTTCTCGGTCTTTGTGTCTTGTTGATTGCGTTTGGATTTGCGTTTCTGCGAATCGAGGATGATGTCATCCACCAACCATCTCGCGCGGTGATGAACAATCCGATTGATGTCCCACCGCAGTCTTCCGACACAAACAAAACCGCATCGCAATCGTCGGTAAGCGATGATCCTTTTGCCGGCTTGGAGAATTATCTTCCAGAATTGGAGCGCAGAATCGCAAAGTCCTGCGATAAGGCCTGCAATGCCGGCGGCATTTCCGGCACTGTCCAAATCACAGGCGATCGCCTCGAGGTCGACCCACCCACATATTCCACGCGGAGGAGGGGCAAATTCCAGTTCAAGCGGATCGATATCAACGAGGATGGAGAATTTG
>WNGL01004101.1_pt1 | contig 25500 bp, 22 predicted proteins | sample 5400591 | NCBI WGS metagenome assembly WNGL01 (sample SAMN13153377, study PRJNA577476) | soil metagenome | isolation source: 80 cm soil or saprolite under Garry oak tree replicate 1 | place: USA:California | collected 2016-06-15 | reverse complement strand
TCGCGGCGGTTTCGGCGGACAACGTATAGTTGCCTCCGGCCTTTATCAACCGGAAGGAGCCCCCTTCGCTCGGGCGTCCGAAGCGGATCGGAACTGCGCGCCCGGCTACTCTTGGCCTCCGCACCTCTACCAAGAAAAAGCTAGTGTAGGGTAAAGCATTGAGGAAAGCCAACGAAATTTCAAATTGCTTGGATTCAATAATTCGCTAGAGTTCCAGCGGCTTAAGCGGCACGCGCTGGGAAGCAACCAGCAGCTGACCTGTAAACGCGGCCTCCGCTGGTCTTCGTCCCAGCGCTTCCTGCGCGCAAATCTCCGCCGTGAAAGGATTGTTGTTTTCTTCCGAAAGATGCGCCAGCACCAGATACCGTGCCGCCGCGTCGAAACCGTCCGGATCCGAAAGATATTCGCTCACCGCATGATTCGACAGATGACCGGTGCGGCTCAGGATGCGCTGCTTCACCACCCACGGGTACGGCCCGACCTTCAGCATCTCCAGATCGTGATTCGACTCCAGGATCAGGCAATCCGCCCCGCGCAAATGCACTTTCACCAGCTCGGGCATGTACCCCAGGTCCGTCACCAGCCCCACTTTCGTCCCATTCGTTCGAAACGTGAAGCCGATCGGATCGGCCGCATCGTGCGGAATCGCGAACGCGTGCACCTCAATGTCGCCAACCGAGAAATGCTGCCCCGCATGAATCGTCTCAACCCCGCGCAGCCGCTTCCCAAAAGTTTCCGGAAGAATCCGCTGCATCGCGTCCATCGTCGGCTCGGTCACGTAGAGCGGCGCCTTCCACAGGCCCAGCATCTGCGGTAATCCATTGCAATGGTCGGTGTGTTCGTGAGTGATGAGGATGCCGTCGATTTTTTTGACGTCGTTTTCGACGGCCGCCAGGCGCGCCAGCGTCTCGCGCTTGCCCAAGCCGGCGTCCACCAGGAGGCGGGTGCGCTCCGTCTCGAGCAACGTGATGTTGCCCGAACTCCCGGACGCCAGAATGGAGACCCGCAAGCCGATTGCTGACTCCTGCCAGAAAAAGCCTTAACCCAAAATCTGAACCGCGACGCAAAAACAAATTTTCAGCATCATCGCAGAGCGCGAACGCCGCGTCAACAGAAGTTCACGTGAGTTTGCACAGCTCCCGGCCAAACAGCCCTAAACTGGCAATCTCCCGCCGCCGTTCTGTCGCTTCTCCGCGCCCGCGGTAACAAGCTCGGCGCGCCGTGCCAAATAGCTCTCGAGCACATCATCCAATTCACGCGGCCGGATGGGCTTCGTCAAATACCCGTCCATTCCTCCTGCCAGGCATTTCTCCCGGTCGCCCTTCATCGCATGGGCGGTCAACGCAATCACAGGCATGTGCTCTCCGGTCGTGGTCTCTTTCTCCCGAATAGCAGCCGTGGCCTGGAACCCGTCCATTTCTGGCATCTGCACATCCATGAAGATCAGGTCAAAACTGGCCTTTTCCAGCGCTTCTAACGCCTCACGCCCGTTTCCCGCCAGCACCACGCGATGGCCCCTCTTTTCCAGCATCCGCGTCGCCAGCCGTTGGTTGACCGGGTTGTCTTCCACCAGCAACACGCTCAAGACGCTCTGCGGATCGCGAGCGTCGTAAAGCGAATAACGCGTGATCAGAGGGATCGCTCCTTGCTGCTCTTTCGCCCCCAAGACTCGAGCGATGGCCTCGCGCAATTCGGATTGCCGGATGGGCTTCAATAGATACGCCGAAATCCCTAATACCTTGCAGCGCTCCGCATCGCCCCGGTGACCCGCCGAAGTCAGCATCATGATCGTTGCCGTTTCCAGTTCGGGCCGCTTCCGAAGACGCTCCACAAACTGAAAACCGTCCATCCCCGGCATGTGCATGTCCAGCAGAATCAGTCCGTAAGGCTCTGCCGCTTTCTTCGCGGTCAACAGTTCCAATAAAGCCTCGTCTCCTCCCTCCACCAGGCTCGGCTTCATTTCCCATCGCTTGAGCATTCCGTCCAGGATTCTGCGATTGGTCCGGTTGTCATCCACCACGAGGACTCTCACGTCCCGCAGAAACTCGGGTGGCGCGGGCTTCCCTACCTCGATTTCTTTGGCATCCACCAGCTTAATCCGCGTCGTAAAGTGGAACCGGCTTCCTTTTCCCTCCTCGCTCTCCAGCCAGATCTTTCCGCCCATCAGATTAACCAGGCGCATCGAGATGCTTAATCCCAGGCCGGTTCCTCCATATTTCCGCGTCGTTGAAGTATCGGCCTGCGCAAAAGGATCGAAAATCAACGCATGTTTCTCCGCCGGGATGCCGATGCCTGTGTCCGACACTGTAAGATGCAAAATGCGGTCTTCGCCGTCTCTTTCCGCCACTTCAACCTTCAATGCCACTTCACCCTGATGCGTAAACTTGATGGCGTTGCCCACCAGGTTCATTACCACCTGGCCCAGCCTGCTGGAATCTCCGCGGACATGCTCCGGTGTTTCGGGTGCCAGCTCACACAGAAGCTCCAGGCCTTTCTCGTCCGCACGCAACGCCAGCGTTCTCATCACCCCTTCCAAAGCGTCCCGAAGATTGTATGGCCTATTTTCCAGTTCAGCCTTTCCTGCTTCGATCTTGGAGAAGTCGAGAATGTCGTTGATCACGATGAGCAGGGAATCTGCGGATAACTTGACCGTTTCCAGGTATTCTCGCTGCTCTTTAGTGAGTTCCGTTCCCAAAGCCAGATCCGTCATGCCCATGACGCCGTTCAGGGGCGTCCGGATTTCGTGGCTCATGTTTGCCAGGAACTCGCTCTTCGCGCGGCTGGCGGCCTCCGCCGCTTCCTTCGCCCGCTGCATGGCTTCTTCGCTGCGCTTCCTAACGGAAATGTCTTGATAGAGAACCAACGTGCCTGCCACTTCCCCCTTCACCACCAGGCCGACTGTGTGTACTTCCACGTCCACCAAGGTCCCGTCTTTGCGGCCGCGGCGCGTAATTTTCTCGACGTGCTCTCCGACGCGCGCGCGCCGCGTAATGTTCCTTGCTTCCTCGAGTAGCTCTCCATTGGCGAGCAGCCCGTGCACCGGTCTTCCCAGCACTTCTAGTTTTGGGTATTGGAAAAGCCTTTCAAACGCCGGATTGCAAAGCTGTATGTTCTCTTCTGGATCGAGAACCATGATGGCCAGCGGACTGGCCTCGATAAGGGTATTGAGATACGCGGTCCGTTCGGCCACTCTCTCTTCCAGGTTGTGGTGTGCTTGTTGCAACGCCGTGTCCCGCTCCTGAATGTCCTCAAGCATTTGATTGAAGGAAGACACAAGCAGGCCGACTTCGTCGCCCCCTCCGCCAGTAGCCCTGAGCGAGTAATTTTTCTGTGCCGAAACCTTGCCGGCGAGCCCCGCAAGCTGCAAAATCGGCGAGGTAATCCTGCGCAGAAAGTGCGAGGAAACTAGAAACGCCAGCAGGACAGACACTACGAGGACAAGCGCGGCAATCTTTGCGTACTGCCGCAGCCGGGCATGAACCACGCTCAGGTCCGACACGATGACGATAATCCCCACCTTCGTATGATCAAAGCTTACGCTTCGTGCCAGCGTAAGGTTTTGTTCGTCAAATCGTGCCCCTGTCTCTTCCCATGCGGGTATATCCCAGTTTGCGGAGACTCCTGGACGGCGATATTCCGCAAAGACGTTGCCTTGTCGATCGTACAAGAACCCGGCAACGATGTGCTTTTCGCTCTGTAACGCGCTCAGCATTTCTCGTGCTGACTTGGAATCATGAAACATCAGAGCAGCCGCGGTGTTTGCACCCAGTGTTTCTGCAAGTGCGTTGAGTTCATCGATCATGGCCTCGCGATCCCTGGACTGCTCATATAGCCCGAACCCCAGGCTCGCCAGCGTGAGCGCCACAATGGCTGTCATGAGAATGACCGCCGTCAGCTTTTGCCGGATCGAGTGAAGAAGAAGAGTCCGCATTCTCATCGGCCTCTCCCCGGTTCCTCGCCCGAATTGCTGGATATGGAGGTCTCTTCCATTCCCTGTTCGCGCCGGAACTCTGGCGATTGCATTGCTACAACTTCAAAAGGCTGTGACCAAAGCGAGGAGCCTTCTCTGGCAGGATTTTTATTGGGGTCCTTCACCACTCGCGCCAGCACCAGCAGCCTCGAACTGATTTTCAGGTCCGACTCGGAAGCCGCCTCCAGATTGACCTCGAAGCGAACTTGTTTTTCTTCCAGTGAAAACTGAATCATCCCGCCACGCGCGGCGAATTGCGCCATCTCCCCAACCGTAAGGACGCTGGTTCCTTTGAGCGTTGCCAGAATCTGTGCGATGTTCTTCCGTTCCGAAGAGCTGATGTAAACCACGTGGCACCCTCGAATTTCCTTGCTGCCCGAAATGCGGCGAACCTGAACGGCCCTGCCGCCGGCGCTTTGACTCGACGCGATGGATGTCAAGGAGTCTCCGAAAGGATCTCGCCCCAGAATGCACAAAACCGTTGGACTTTGTGCATCCGCGTAAGCCGCGGCCGGCCATTCCACAAACCTCGTGAGGTTATAAAGCATTGCGGCCTTCAATTCATATTCACCCGCCGACTCCTGTGCGAGCGCAGTCTCGGGAATGAAAACAAGAGCCAGCACCAGGCACAGAATCAAATCCAAACGGCGCTCGAACTTCAGGCGTCCGGCAGGCGCGCTCTTTCGCCAGGCGCTGAACCCGGTAGCTGCGCGCTTTTTCTCCGTTCTGCTCACAGGACGATTCGTTCTCCTCTATCTCGCGCTCAAATGAGGCCGATAGGTCAGCTTGATGCGAAAGCTTCGTCCATCCTGCGGGATCGAGGTTTCCCGGTGTTCCAGCCCGCCCGACTCCGCGTACTGCTTGTCAAAAATGTTGTAGAGGCCGCCGGCAATATCGAATTTCTCCGTGAGTTTCTGGCTGAAGAAAGTCAGACTGACGACCGCGTACCCGCCCAGGTCCGTTTGCGCAACGGTTCTTCTCCTGCTGATGTATTGCGCATCCGCGCTGGCAAAAAGCTTTCTTTGAATCAAAGGAATGCTCAGATTTACTTTGCCTGTTTGCTTTGGAGAGTTAGTCAGCACGTCTCCCGTCGCAATGTTCCGCGAAGCCTGCAGAGTGTGCGAAATTGAGCCTTCCAGGCCGTTCGCCCACTTGCCACCCAACTCCCATTCAATTCCCTTGTTTTGGATCGGGGCTGAATTCAGATAAATCGGATTGCCTGTAACTGGATCAATTTCCGGGTCAATCAAATCATCGATTCGGTTCAGAAAACCAGCGGCGGAAAAGTGATAGGTTTTTCCGAACCTGTGGTCTGCTTCCAGCTCCCAACTTCGAATCCGTTCAGGCTTTAACAAAGGATTCGCCGTATTGCTGATGCTCACGGAGTAAAACGTCTCAAAGCTATTCGGCGCGCGAAACGCCCAGCTATAAGTGGCCCTTAAATCCGTGTTGGCCCCTGCCTGAAAAATGATTCCAAGCCGCGGACTTAGCGTCGTTTCACATCTCTTGTGCCAGTCGCTTCGCAGTCCGGCCACAAAAGCAAGCCTTTTCCGAATCACATATTCGTCTTGAAGATAGAATGCCGCCATCCACGCCGTCCGGTGATCGTCCAAATAAAGGTTATAGGGCTGAGTGTCGTAGTTGAGCTGGTGCTGGCGAAGGTCCTGGCGGAATTCCGTTCCTAGCGTGACTTTATGCCTCTTCCCAAAAACTCTTGACGCGTCACCCTGAAAGTCTAGCCAGCTTCCGTTGGCCGCATCGTAGTTCTCTGTATATGGCGGGATGCCGAGGCCCGCGTAGTCCATCACGTAAATCCCGTGATAGTCGTACCAATCGTACGAGGCCCGTCCCAACGTTTCCCATGCTCCAAACAAGTGCCGGTACTGCACATCAAGATAGCCGCGCGCGTCCGTAGTTTCCGTTCTTGGATCGTTGAACACCGTGTCGAACGATGCGGTCGGAATGTGTTTTGTACGGGAGTTTTGCACGAAATGGATATTGAAATCCCTATAAATGATGTCCGCGAAACCGCTGTAGGCCTGATCTCCGTCGGCGTCCACCGCGATTCCGTTGTTCGTGGCCGGACTGTTGAATTCCGGGAAGAACAGGTTCTTGTGGCCCTGGCTGTTGTAGAAAGATCCAGACAGAAGCGTTTCCACGCCGCTGTCAAAGCGGTCGCCGTAAGTCACGCGGCCTTTGTACGAATTCCAGCTTCCGGCCTCTGTAGAAACCTCATTGGCGCGCAGGTCGCGCCCTCTCTTGGTGATGACGTTGATCACCGCCACAAAAGCTCCTGTGCCGTACGCTGAAGAATGCGGCCCCCTGATGATTTCGATCCGCTCGATGAGGTCCACATCCACCGGAAACTCGCTTCCTACGTAAGCTCCGTCATAAATGTTGTCGTTGACCCGGTGCCCATCCAGCAGAAAGAGAATTCGTGCGTTGTAATCTCCCGGTCTCGAGAATCCGCGCACGCCCACGTAGGTATAATTCCGGTCGTAAATCACGTAGAACCCGCGCACGCTTCGCAAAACGTCGGCCAGTGTCCGATAGCCATATTTTTGAATCTCTTCCGCCGTGACCACGGTTACGGAAGTGGGCGCATCGGAGGCCTGCTGAAGGAACTTCGAGGCTCCGTAAACCGACTCCACCTTCATTTTTGCAAGATCTTCCAGGCTAAGCCCGCCCAGGTCGCCTTTCTTTGATTCCTGTGCTGCCGCGGAACCCACGAAAAACATTGCGCCAAGGAAAAGCCACACCGCGGAGCGAGCCCAGAACGCCGGCACGCGAACACGTACGAGGTCACTGCGCACATCGAAAACGGCCGCGCTACTTTGCAACGCGCGAGAAGCTCTGTCGCGATTCGTCGCCTGGACCTCATCCTGCCAGCAACAACGCTCGCGGCTTGCAGAGACACTTTCCGGTTTGGCACACACGAGCACAATTGCCCCTTAGCGTCTAAACGCACGCCAATGCCCAACTATGGAAAAGAGGAACAGCGGATTCCGCCCGTAGAATCAATTACTTAGCTACTGTCGTGTGAGGTTTCGCGCTTACGCTTTTTACCGACTGTTCCGGTTCGAACACCGTGTCACCGTTTGAACTGTCTCCGCGTCCATCTGACTCCCCGCCTCTAACCTCTGGCATCTTGCCTTTGGTATACTCGCGCGGCAAAACCAAAAAATGGACAAGTACGATCTCATCGTCGTGGGTTCCGGCCCCGGAGGGCAGCGCGCCGCCATCCAAGCCGCCAAATTCGGCAAGCGCGTCGCGCTGATCGAAAGGCTCGAAGTCGTGGGCGGGACGGCCATCAATACCGGCACTATCCCCAGCAAAACCATCCGCGAAGCCGTACTGCATCTCTCCGGCTACCAATACCAGAGCATTTACGGCGTGAACTACCGCGTGAAGGAACCCATCACCATGGCGGATCTTTCCTTCCGCGCGCTTAACGTCATCAAAACGGAAATCGACGTGATTCGCGCGCAGCTCTCGCGCAACGGCATTGACGTCATTACCGGAATCGCAAGTTTCCTCGATCCCCACCGCATCCAGGTCACCAGCGCTCGCGGCCAAACGGAATTCGAGACGCAGCACATCATCCTGGCCACTGGCACCAAGCCCGCGGTCTCTCCGCTCGTGCCCTTCAACAACAAGACCATCATCAACAGCGACCAAATCCTTAGCATGCCGGAAATCCCCAAAGCCATGATCGTCGTGGGCGGCGGCGTGATCGGCGTCGAGTACACCTGCATGTTCGCCACGCTGGGAGTGCGCGTCACGCTCATCGAAAAGCGTCCACGTCTGCTCGAATTTGCCGACCAGGAAATGGTCGAAGCGCTTTGCTACCACTTGCGCGACCGCCGCGTCACGCTGCGCCTCAATGAAGAAGTGGAAAGCGTCGAGGAAACTCCGGAGCACTCTGTCGTTGCCAACCTGAAGAGCAAGAAAAAAATCTCCGGCGAAGCGCTGCTCTACGCCGTGGGCCGCCAGGGCGCACCAAGCAGCCGCACATTTTTGCCGTCGGCGATCTTATCGGCTTTCCCAGCCTCGGCTCCGTTTCCATGGAGCAGGGGCGCATCGCCGCCGCGAAAGCTTTTGGCATGCCGATTCATTCCAACCGCGCGAATTATCCTTACGGGATTTACACCATTCCCGAAATTTCGTTCATCGGCAAAACGGAAGAGCAGCTCACCGACGAAGGCGTTCCCTACGAAGTGGGCATGGCGTACTTCCGCGAAATTGCGCGCGGACAGATTCGCGGCGACACCACGGGCCGGTTGAAACTGCTCTTCGATCCCACGTCCAAGGAATTGCTTGGTGTCCACATCATCGGCGAAGGCGCGTCGGAATTGCTGCACATCGGGCAAGCGGTTTTTGCGCTGAAAGGCACGGTGGAATATTTTGTGGACACGGTTTTCAACTATCCGACGCTGGCGGAGTGCTACAAAGCCGCCGCGTTTAATGGTCTCAATAAATTGAAGTAAGCGCATGACATGGACTGCATGACATGGACCGGCAAATCCGGGTTCGCAGGGGCACGATATCGAAGATTCCGGGCAGCAGCCGGAACATCGTGCCCTTCTTGAGAGAGCAGGGGCTGATGTGGGCCGATTCGGTTTCTGATTCCTGGGCTGACGGGGCCAAAGAAAGAATGAGATGATCTCCTCGAATTTTTTTGGCACGAGATGGGCAGGCGAGCGATGAGCAGGACAGTTGGCGTTTTGGTGATGGAACATATCGCGGCGGGCCTGGTGGACAGCAACAAGGTCGTTGGCCCGCTCAAACTTTTCCCCGAGACGGCGCAGTCGCTCGATCCTTTGCAGTCCATGCCCTCGGCGGACATTGCGGAGCGCATCCGCGGCCTCGTCGAAACAGTGGCCGGCGGCGAGAGAATCGAAGCCGTGGGCATCGGCTTCCCCGGAATTATTCGCGGCGGTGTGGTCGAAGAATCGCCCAACCTGCAACAAGTGAAAGGCTTCGCGCTGCAAGCCGTGCTTTCCGCTGCGCTCAAGGGCAAAACCGCGGGAGTGCCGGTGCGCGTTTTCAATGATGCCGACGCTATGGCCGCGGGCATCGCCGCGACGCAGGGGAAATTGAACCAGCTCACGCGCGTGTGGACGCTCGGCAATGGCATTGGGTTTGGACGATATCCGGCAAGCGAAGGCGTGTGGGAAGGCGGGCATTCCGTCGTTACGCTGGATCCAAAGGAAAGCTTCTGCGGGTGCGGCGGCAAAGGGCACCTCGAAGGAATTCTCGGGCGCCGCTCGATGCGCATGCGCTTCCTCGATCTCGAGCCGGAGGAAGTGTTTGAAAACGCGCGCGCCGGTGACGCTCGCTGCGTGGAATTTGTGACGTTGTGCCACCGCGCGCTCGCCGCCGCCACGGCCACCAGCATCCACATGGAAGGTCCGGGAATGTTTTTCATCACCGGCCCGGACACGAAATACATTGACACGGGACTGTTGGACCGCCTGGTCCACGAAATGGTGAAAATGAGCCCGCTGCAAGGCAGCCGGTTTGAAATGATCCCCACATCGGACGAAATGGGCGTCCTCGGCGCCGCAGTCAACGCGGAGAGAGCGGCCGGGAAATAGTGGCGAGTGGCGAGTGACGAGTGGCGAGCGAAGAAAGAGGCTACCCCCTCCCCCCACTTTTTTTTGGAACTGCGCATTCTAAAGGGGTTACGGCGGTGCGGTTTTGGATCTGCGCATTCCAAAGGACTTAGCACGCGAAATCGTGGAACTGCGCATTCTAAAGGACTTAGCGAGTTAACCGTCGTCAGTTTACAGTTCACAGTTGAAGAGAATGCGTAACAATCCCCGCACGCAGATAGGTTGGATGCGGGGCACCAAGGATGGAGTTCAAGTAATACTTTCACTCCCACACCTTCCAGGGATACCCCCACCCCCGGCAATTTGCATCGTTATCAAAACAAAGGAGTTGGAGGAGGGGCAGTTTGGAACGGAAGTATAGACATTACGCAACTCACTGAAAATACTGCGATTATATCCAGTCTCTGATTCGACCATTCGCGGCGACTTTTTTCGCGGCTTTTCCAACTGCCAGACCAAGCCACGCCTTGCGTAAGATTCCATTGCACCATCATCCGGTGGCATGCTAGATTTGCGGTTGACTTGGCGAGCGGTATCTGCCAATTTAGAGCCTTCAACGGGAGCACCTCATGTCTTATGAAATTTACGAACGCGACGTAATTCGGGTAAGCACTCCAGTAGTCACTCTAAATAATCGCGGGCGACTCGTATTCAATGTGGCTGCCACCAAAGCGCTTCATGATGCCGGGGTCGAAACCGTGTTTTTGATGTGGGATAAAGATGCTCGCAAATTCGCCGTTCGTGCGACGAACAAGAAGGATAAGCGGGCGTACACGATTAGCTACTCTCAAGGCAATAAGTGGGCCGCAATCTCAGCGAAAAGCTTCCTGAAACATATCGGCCACGATATGACCACGACGATTCCCTATGAGGCCACTTGGAATAAGGAGGAGCTGCTGCTTGAAGTTTCAACGGACAAGCCTCAGCGACAACCAGTCACGGCGCAGGAATTGCTTGGGGTGAGTCGGCAAGACTCACCTGCCGCGCACCCTACTACAAATGGAAACGGGCATATGACGCGCAAAGAATCAGTAATCAAGTTTCTGCGAGAAAACGGGCCTGCCACTAGGGGCGAGATCATGGCCCGCCTACACATTCCCATCGGAACCGCAGGGTATGTCCTAAATGATCAGAAAATCTTTGTCAGCCGAGATGGGAGGTGGCACCTAGTAGCGTAATCCTATGACGTTAGATACTTAGCCCTCTGTGCTCGCTGCCGTACCTACCGGCCAGAGGGCCATAACAGCAAGGCCCACTCCGAGATTATCCTTGAGCGGAACCTCGGGGCGGGCCGTGGTAGTGCGTACCGGACGGCGCGGAAGTGGCAAGGTGTGCCCACGCGCCGCCGAATTCTTTTTCATTATAGTGCATTTTTTGCTTGACAACAATGGTGATTTAATTTTATACTTAACGCAACCTATGAAACACACACTTCAGCCTCACCTAGAAAACTCCGACACGATTGCGGAGATGCCTTTGGTGTGCAGCAACGAACTTGCTGCCGTTGAATTCTTTGAACGCCAACGTTGGGGAGATCATCCTGGCTGCGTCCATTGCGGGAGTGTGGACGTTTACAAGATGAGGGATGCTCAAACGGGGGAACGCAATAATCGCTATCTGTGGCGCTGCCATGATTGCAAGCGGCAATATACCGTAAGAATCGGTACTGTGTTTGAGGAAACGAGGCTAGACCTTCGCCACTGGTGTTATGCATTTTGGCGAGCCGCGACTTCCAAAAAGGGTGTAGCCGCGCTCGAAATCAAGCGGCAATGCAATATCAGCTACAAATCCGCACTTTTCCTTATGAACCGCATTCGATTTGCGCTAGCCCCAGACAATGAAGATTTTCAGAAACTTAAAGGCACTGTAGAAGTGGACGAAACCTATGTTGGTGGAAAGCCGCGCTACCGCCATCAAGTTCTGCCTGGACGCGGAACAGGCAAGACTCCGGTATTTGCTGCCGTCGAGCGCAAGGGTCGCATTCGCAGACAAGTAGTTGCGAACGTAAACGGGCTAACCTTGAGAAGCGCAATCCGCCGTTTAGTAGATACGCGGTCACGAATCATCACCGATGATTTCTCGTCCTACATGGGAATCGGGAAAGAGTTCTCCGGTGGACACCACCGTATTGCCCATTCAACCAAAGAATATGTTCGTGGGGACATTCATACGAACACGGTAGAAAGCTCCTTTGCGATATTGAAGCGTGGAATCATGGGCATCTATCACAACGTCAGCCAGGAATACCTGCACCGCTATTTGTGGCAATTCGATTTTATCTGGAATCACCGTAACCTAAATGACGGGGAGCGTGCTATTCTTGCCGTGAAAGCGGCTGAGGGAAGGCGGCTAAGGTATCGGAGCAACTAATTGAGAACGAAAGGCAAACCAAAGCCTAAGCAAAAACGTGGGCCAAAGCCAGACACTTTGAAGATTGATGTGGACTGGCAGGAAGCGATCAAGAAATCTTTAACTAAACGCAAACCACGGGAAGGCTGGCCTAAATAGCCTCAATTATCACAATATTAGACGAAAAGCGGGTCTTAGGGCCTTGCGTAAAGTCCATACTTCCGGTTTGGAATTGCATGAAAAGAAAGGAGATAGCAAGGGGCAAAAAGGGCAAAACAGAAAGCGGAATGCAGAGAGCAGGGGGCAGAATGCAGAAAGCCAGAAGTCAGAATGCAGAATGCAGAAGGCTGAAGGAAGAAGGCAGAAGGAAGAAAGGATAGAAAAGCCCGAAGCGGAAGGAACTAGAGACGCTCGGCGAGGATGGAGTCGGGAATTCACGACCCATGCTATCACTTTGGGGTTGGACACACGGATTCGAACAGGTTTTGCGTAAGAGAAAGAAAACACAGGGGTAGAGCTCGCGGGGGATCGAAACGTTGGGGGCGCGGGATGCCCGGCCGGGTCGGGGCAAGCGCCAATCGCATTGGGACGTGGAGAGGGCGGAAGGGCTAGCAAAAAGCAGCCTGGCCGTTCATCCCGCAGAAACGGCGGAGTGGAGCGGAGTTGCGTGAAACAAGAGAGCAAGGATGGCCACGCAAGATCTCTCAGCGGATCGAGTGTCGACAGACGCGCAGTATCTATCGACCTGCCGCCTAGGCGAGGATATCCTGCGTGGACTTCATCCTTCGAGTTCCATTGGAGGCAGGCAGAGGCAGGGCTAGCCTCGCGTGTCTGATCTCAGCTTCAATGTCTTCCTCTTGCACGGTAGACTCCAGGATTACTGGCACACTTTCTGGAATCAAATGTGCAATCTTCTCGAAGGCGCCGATTGCGGCCTCTGAAAGGGGGTCGTGCGTGCTACGGCTGTTGACTTCGCTCACGTGAAGTTGTTTCAACCTCGCCCTAAACTCTCGGAGAATTAAGTAGGACTCATTCATTGTGGGGTCCACTTGCCTGCAATGGCCGATGTCAAAACACAATCCAGCCTGTGGCAGTTTCTCAAACACATTCGCGAGTTCAAGGGCGGTTCTACCGCATAGATTGCGTTTATCCATGTTTTCGATAAGCAGTAGGTGGCCAAATGAGTTCCAGGCCGAGAAGTCATGGATCGTGTCCGGATGAAGAACAATGGGCCAATCGCGATTCACTACATTTTCCAGCAGGTCGACAATCTCTCTTTCGTGCGCCCTGTCATACTTACTTGGAGCATGCACTGAGATGTACGAGAAATCTGAAACATCGAGGGAACTGAGTGCATGGACAAGTGGGGACAGCTCATTTTCTCGGAGGGCTGAAAGCTCAACTATGTCCAATTTCTTTCTTTTCGATATCTGCAGCCCGATACGAAAGTGGCTAAAAGCCAGTGCGCCCGTCGAGAATCCAATCGGTCTCATTTAGAACATCCCGTAGAAAATCGTGAGCCTTCGCAATTGTTCGTTATCTTGAAAAAACAAAGCAGTAAGGCCATCTTGAAAATCGCGACCAAACTTTCGTACTTCATTGAACACTTTGTCGCTGCGGATGTCTTCGGGTCGAAGCTTCTTCAAATGATTTCTCTTTCCTTCATTGTTCAGTAGGGCGAGGAATGAATTATATGACGAAAAGAGCTTCATAGTAGTCTTTGGTCTTATCTTCAATTCAAGGACAAATGTTGCAAGAATTTCCAGTGGTGTATTCCTAATGAAATTCCTCAGATGCTCCTCCATGGGCACAGTGGAGTGTTTATCAACAAGTTCCCTGCGCGCTTTGGAGGTGCTCAGCATTTCACAACTGAAGCAGCTCAACATACCTGATGAGAAAATCAGTTTTCGAGACATCCGCAGTTTCGCATTTCTTAGCCCCCATCCGTGCCCCGCTTGTCCGCGTTGCTTCTCAACAAAATCAACAGTCAACGTGCGCCAATAACGAACTATATCGTTTAGTAGAAACCTCGGGACCTTCATCGGTAGTCTGCCATATTTAAAGCCCCAATCATCATTTAGGTAGCGGCTTAGAATGAGCCTTAGGACGCGTTCGTGCGCGTCCGGTTTGCCGAACGCGGCCGATTCTTGCAGGAGTAAGACACGCCTAGTAGTGTTCTCGTTGGTGTCTTCTCGACCACCGATCTTCTGAACAAGGTCGTGGCTAAATGTCATGTTTCCGAAGATGCCGGTTGTGCCAGGCTCGGCGAATTTGGCTTTCTTTAACCGAGCGGCGACATTTTGAGCCATTTCCAGATGCTGAGGGTCGGCCTGCCCATCGATCAGCATCGTCCAATCGACGTCGCTCTTTGACGTCCATTCTGCACGAGCCAGGGAACCGAATACGACAATGCTGGCGTCCGAGGACGACAGCCCCTTAACGGTCTCTTCCAGTTTCTTGCCGGTTTGGCCTGCCCTTGTTCTCGCTCGGTTTATCGCCGGCCATTCCTCGCCGAGGCGGGCCTGTAAGAGCATCAGAGGGTTGCTTCGCTTTGGAACTTTCATTTACAGTTCGTTTTGCTACTTTCCCACGCTTTGTCACCGGCAAGCATAGGTTTAGACATTTCTTAGATGGTGGCAGCAACGAGCGAAGAAAAGGCGAATATACATCCCTGTTGGCCTGCGGTCAACACAAAATATAAACCGGCGGGTGGCTTGGGGGATTGGAAGATTTGCTTTTGTGGGCATAAGGATCGCGAGAGAATATCACTGCGGTACTTCTCGGGGAAGTATAAAGGAAGTTCGCCGTTTGAAACCTGCGTCTCTGGGGTCTGCCGGGTGTCCGCAAGCCTGCGGGTATAGCGGGTTATCCGGGTTCGGTTTCGCTGGCAGGCGGGCCTGTGAGGATGGGGAAAGTTGGATCGGCGCCGGGTCGCTCGGCGACTGGCTCTAGAGCGACAGGTGCGGCAGGTTGTTCGGGAGCTACAGCTGCTGGTGACTCTGGAGAGTTTAGGTCTCGCCAGAGTTCCTTCGCACGTTCGGTGCGCTTCGACGCGTGGCGTCGCAGCGTTTTCTCAAGTGCGAAATTGAGCGGCGGCGGCAACTCAAGAGCCATCTGTCGGGGCTTCCCAGCCGTGATCTCCTCTTGGGTGAAGCGCAGCTCACTGGAGTATGCGAGCTGAAGAAAGAAGAGTCCGCAATGGTAGATATCGATGCGGTGGTCGAGGGGGCCGAATTCCGACGGGTCGATCACTTCGGGAGGGAACATCCACTGCGCCCTTGTATTCTTGGCGTCTATGTCGCTGAGGAGTTTGGCGACGCCTAGCCATCAGCTAACTCTCAGCTGTGGGCAGTAAACTCATGTGGGAGCCATCTATGCTGAAGAATGCGCCAATTCGAGCTTATATCCCCGTATCGGACATGGCCCGCGCCCGAAAATTCTACGAGGAGACCATTGGCCTGCAACGCAAAGAGGAATACGCGGGACGCGTGGTCTACGAATGCGGAGGCGCCGAGGTATTTCTGTATCCGACACCTAATGCGGGCACGTCGAAGGCCAGCCAGGCGTTTTGGCAGGTCCGCGACGTGGAAGCCGAGGTAGCGGAGCTGAAGGCGCGAGGCGTGAAATTCGAGGAATACGACATGCCACCGGGCATGACGATGAAAAACAGCATCGTGACCGCCGGCGGAGCCAAAACTGCCTGGTTCAAGGACACCGAGGGAAACATCCTGGCCGTCAGCCAACGGCTATGAATGATAAGGAAGAAGCGAACATGCCGGGCTCCCGACACAAACCGTCGGGCCCCCACAAACCGGGGGAAAGCCCGGCGCTACAAAAGCGAAGAGAGATTCCTCGCTTCGCTCGGAATGACGGGCAAGGGAAAGACGGGTCTAAAGACCCGCCACTACAGTTAAGAGGCGAGGGCCTTAGCAGGCGAGACGCTTAACAGGATAAACGGGAGCGGTCGAGGGTGAAGTCATTAAGGGGGCGGGGACGGTGACGGCGAATCGGATGGAGATTCGCAGGCAGGAAACATTTTCTCACTCCGCTGTTTTTCTAACTGCAGATTTCGGCGACGAAGGACACACCAGTCAAGGGAGCTGCGGGGAAGGGTTTGCGTTGCGAGAGGACGCGGCGCGGGCAACCTTTTCGCAGGCAGCCAAAACGCACTGAATCTGACTAGCGAGCCATTCGGGAGTCAACTCCTCGCGGTAGCCAACTTCCACCCTTCCGGCGTAGGGCCGGGTAAACTTGATGAGCGTGAGATTCGGGCTGGAGAAGGATGCGGCGATGCGCCCGTGGGCGAGGGCGTCCCGGAGCTCGACAAGGGCAAGATCCACCGCCAATTGCGGATCGTTGATCGCGCGGTTATAGCGCTTGATGAGATGGGTAAGCGAATCCCACCGTGTCATAGCGTTCTCCGGAACAATATCCCCAAAGCTCATAGTGTTCAGGTCGGTTCCCAGAGGCAGCGGGTCGTGTGGCGGGTCGCCGCGTCCGTAGAGGAAAGCGCGCAAGGCGAACTCCAAGCACTGAAAACTCACCAAAAGCCTTCCGGTCAGCGTGGCGTATTTGGCTAAATCCATGGCGTCCGGCGCTGGCGAACGTGTGGGCCGCGTGGAAAGCGAGATTCTATATCAAGCCAAGGCGCTTGTATCGAACCGCGTGAAAAGGCGGCGAGGCAGGACCAGGTGGCCAAAGAGGCGCACGACATTCCGGCACATTGCCCAACGGGACGAGGGGCAGGTAAAGGCACTTAGCAGGCGAGATTCTTAAGAGGCCAAGCGGGAAGGGTCGAGGGTGAAGACGTTGGGGGGGCCGAGGACGGCGACGGAGGCGCCGGGCTACGATGGTGCACGGCGTTTACGTTGAGATCCTTCGGCGATCCTCATCGGATCGCCTCAGGATGACACGGGGCGCTGAGTACGCAGAGAAGAGGACGGTCTAAAGACCCGCTCTACGACAACAAAAGAGGGCACAGACTGAAGTCTGTGCTACGCAAGCGGACCATGCCGGGATTAGCGGCTGTGTGAGGCGGCGACGGGTGCGACGTCGTCCTGCTGGCTGACCTCGGATAGAGTTTCGAGGACGGCGCGGAAGATACGCAAGCGGTAGTAAAGGTAGACGAAATACATGGCCGGGAGAATGAGCAGGGCTGCGCCCCAGGTGGTGCTGCGGCTCGCGGCGCTGGCCAGACCCGCAACGGCCGAGCCTACCAGGAAGTAGGGGAAGGTCCATTCGTAGCAAGAGGACCAAAAATCACGAAGCGGGCGCTGCTCGGCCAAGGAGATGACCAGCGAGACCAAACCGGTATTGAACACGACATAGAGGGCCGCGCCCAGGACCATCATGGCGGTGAGAGAATCGAGGCGCATCGCAGTCAGGACATAGTGCGAGGCGGCAAAGGCCACCCCGGTGGACACGGTGAGGCACGCGGCGTTGAAAAGCACCTGGACGGGCTTGGGGCGCGTCTGTGATTTCCAGAAGGATTGAACGAGAGCGCCGCCGAGACCGACCAGGACGGTTTCGCTAAAGCTAAACAGGGCGATGCCGACAAGAACAAAAACGAAATTCAACGAGATGTTGGTTTTAAAACCGGGGAGGCGAATTTTCATCCCTGATGCCAGCATGGCCAGCGTGAAGAACAGGACGAAGCGCTGAAGATCGGCGGGATTCCATCGAGCAGCCACCACGACAAGAACCGCGGCGGCAAGAGCTGCGATCATGGCGATGTAGGCTTTAGCTTGGCTCGGCATTTTCTATGCTCCTCCTTTCATTTCATTGCCGGTACCTGCCTACTTTGTTGGATCACCCTCGGCCATAATGTTCGTGGCTTCGACAGTAGCCGCAGCTGTGTTCTGCAAGCCCGCAGAGCCCCATACGACACTGGAACCCCACACGACGCTGAAGGCTGTGGTGCCGGATTGACCCCAGCAGACGCTGTTGCCCCAGAGCACGGCTGAGCCGTTCACTTCGGCTCCGCCGCCGTTGTACGCAATTGAGTTACCCCAGACAACGGAGTTGCCCCAGACTACTGAGGTACCCCACACCACCGAGGTGCCCCAAACTACGCTCTGGTCGTAAAGGAGGTTGACCGTGCCCTTGTTTGTGACATACTCCGCCGCTGGGGAGTGAGCCGTGCCGCTGGCGACATCCGTGTTCATTAGTGCCGCCTGAACGTCCAGATATCCCGCGCCGATCGTGAAGATGTCGTATTGCTCGGTATAGGTAACGCCAGTGTCTGGATCTGTAATACTCGTGGCGGACGGGAAAGCCTTATAGGCCGTCTTCATCAGCCGCGCCTTCACCTGATCTGGCGTGAGAAATGAGTTCTGCTGGAGCACTAAAGCGGCCGCTGCACTTACAACGGGCGTCGCCATGCTCGTGCCGCTGAGAGTAAAGTACGTGCCCGACAGGTTCGAGGTGTTGACCAATTTGTAGTAGGGCAGCGCCACGGGATTGTTGGATAGCTGGACAGAGAGCGTCGAACCAGGCTGGTAGAGAGAAACGACGCGATTGCCCGGGGCAACGATATCCGGCTTAACGTAGTGATCAAACGACGTGGGGCCTTTTGAACTATAAGTGGTAATCACGTCGTCGGAACGGTCGGGGGTGCCCTTGGTGTTCATTGCACCGACAGTGATGACGTAAGGGTCGTTCCCAGGCGCGGTGATCGTCCCGTAGCCGCTGTTGTTGTATGTGTTGAGCCGCCCATAGTTTCCGGCGGCAGCAATAACAACGATGCCTGCTCTCCAGGCAGATTCCGCAGCCTGGCAAAGTGGATCGAGCGAAGCGCTCTCATATACAGCGCGCCCGAGCGAAAGGTTCATCACTCGGATGTTGTACTGGCTTTTGAGCTGGATCGCTCTCTGGATCGCTGAGATGACCACGCTATCCGTGCTTGAACCGTTCTGGTTCAAAACGCGCAGGTTGACAAGGTTCACGCCCGGAGCCAATCCCACGAAATGCCGAGTGTACTTGGAACCGGCCGAGTTCGCTCCGCTGGAGGCGATGATGCCGGCAACGTGCGTGCCGTGCCCGAATGGGTCGCCGGTATTGGTATCGCCCGGGATAAAGCTTTGCGAATAAACAACTTCGTACACGCCGCTGGCATTATGCAGGTCCGGAATATCCGAGATACCGCTGTCAATCACAGCGACGCCGATTCCCGCGCCGTTCAGACCTAAAGCCTGCGCGTAGCCGCCGTTGACCGCGGCGACTGAAGTGTCCAATGCACCGCGCACTGGCCGGTCGAGTGAAATGTAGGCCACGTCAGGGTCATCCGCCAGGTCATCCAGCGCATCAACGGGGACGGAATAGTGGGCGCCCTTGATGAAATCCATCTTGGTCTTTAACACCCCGCCCTTGTTCTGCACCTTCTGATGGTGGGCTGCGGTCGGCGTCTGGTTGAACTGGATGATCACGTCGACAGTGGCGCCGTTCTTGCCGCCTTTCAAGGCGTCAAGGTCGCTCGAAACCTTATGGTTCTTGCCATCGGCAAGAGACAATCCCGCAGCAAGCAAGGAGAACAGGGCCAACCAGGCAAAGCGCCTGCCCCAAGCCGTTGTCTTTAGGATGCTGTCATTCGACGACTGCTTCGCGTCTGGCGTGCTGGAAGGGCGCATGAGCTTAGCTCCTGAGAAAAGTTACGGGCTCAAGTTAGGACACGTCCCGAGGTCTCGTGCTTTGCAGGGGTCCAATACGGTGAGTTTCCAATTTGGGCACAACTGGGTCGATAGTACAGGGGCACCCCGGGTGCAGTACTAAAGTACGGCCAGTTGCAGGCGACACATTTCTGTTCGGATGGAAGATGAGATAAGGATAAGAGGAATAAGTCCTTTCGTTTCTATCAGAAACGATTAGATGTCCATTACGTTTGAAGATAGTGGGAGGAACAAATAAGCCTTGGGCCGGCGACGGCTTTGGCAGACACTTAACCCTAACAGGCTAAGCGGGAGCGGTCGAGGGTGAAGCCGTTGAGGGGGCCGAGAACGGTGACGGCGATGTGGTCGGTCTGGAAGTAGCGCTGCGCGAGGGACTGAAGCTCCTCGCGGGTGACGGCTTCGACGGCGGCGAGGATCTCGTCGAGCGAAAAGAAGCGGCCGAAGTACAGTTCCTGGCGAGCGAGATTGGACATGCGCGAGCTGGTGGACTCGAGGGAGAGCATGAGCGAGCCCTTGAGATGGTTCTTCGAGCGGCGCAGCTCTTCCTCGGTCACTAGCTTTTCTTTCAAAGAGCGAAATTCTTGAATGGTCAGGTCAATGACCTGGCCGACAGCGTCGGTGGCGGTGCCAGCGTAGACGGTCATCATGCCGGCGTCGGAGTACGGAGTCAGTTCGCTGAAAACCGCGTAGGCCAAGCCGCGCTTCTCGCGAATGTTCTGGAACAGACGCGAAGACATGCCGCCGCCGAGCAGATTGTTGAGCACAGCGAAGCCGAAGCGGTCCTGATGCGCCAGCGGAACCGAAGGCACACCGATGCAAAGATGCGCCTGCTCGAGGTCGCGCTTAGTTTCAAGGCGAATGGGCGCCTGCGTCTGAGGCGCGCCTTCGCGGTCCGAAGGCCCTGCGGGGCCCAATGCGCCGAACTCGCGCTGCACCAGTTCGAGGACCTCGTCGTGAGTGACGTGGCCCGCGGCGGTGACGACCAGATGATCGGGTGCAAACCAGTTCTGGAAGCGCGTGCGAAGTGCGTCGCAATTGAATTTTTTCACCGTTTCCGGCGTGCCGAGAATCGGCCGCCCCAGCGGATGCCCGGGCCAGAAGCCGCGCGTAAAAATCTCGTGGAGCAAGTATTCCGGATTGTCCAGGTCCATCTTGATTTCTTCGAGGACGACCTTGCGTTCTTTCTTCAGGTCTTCGGAATCGAATTTCGGACGGAGAACGAGATCGGCAATGACGTCGAAGGCAATGGGCAGGTGCTCATCGAGCACTTTGGCATTAAAGCAGATTTGTTCCTTGGAGGTGAAAGCGTCCAGCATGCCACCGACGGAATCCATTTCACGGGCGATGGCTTCGGCGGAGCGGCGCTCCGTACCCTTGAAGACCATGTGCTCCATGAAATGGGCGAGGCCATTTTCTTCGGGAATCTCGCGGCGGGAGCCGTTGCGCACCCAGACGCCCACGGAGACGGAACGGACGTGCGACATGGTTTCGGTAATGACCACCAGGCCATTGGGCAGGGCATGCTTCTGAATGTCGCGAACTTCGGTCGCCATCTACGGATTGTGACACAGGTAGGGCGGAAAGGAAAAAGATAATGACTGTGCCGATAAGACCCATAATGACAAAGAGTTACGGAATGAGAAGATGTGCCGAATCGACCGTGGTGGGAGAGGCCTTGGCTAGAGGAGCTTTTCCTCGGGATTGAGCTTGCCGTATTCGCTGGTGAAGAAGAGAGGCACGTCAGCATAAGAGTCTCTATCGCGATAGTACACTTCACAAGTGTCAAAGGGCTTGGAGTAGATGTGGATGCTGACGGCTTGCTGATTGAATTCGGCGAGGTTCATGACTTCGTGGACTGGCTCCATGGGATTGACGTAGGTGGGATGCGTGGAGTCGAGGTCGTAAAGTTCGGTGGGAACGACGTGACAGGTGCCCTGGGCGGCATCGCGATCATCCACACGGTAATTCTGGATGCGCAAGCGGCCGATGGGGGCGGACATCCAGCAATTTTGGCCCCGATGATTGTGGATGCGGCTGTGCTGGCCGATGTCCCAGCAAAGCGTCATACATTCGAAGAGAACGTTGCGGAAAATCAGGTTGCGCGTGTAATTTCCCTTGGAGAAAAAGCAATACTTTTCGAGGCTTTCGGGGCGCACGACGTGGCGAATGACGTAGTCCTGAACGTTTTGCAACGAAAACTCGGATTCGGGAATGGCGGCGAGGCCCTTGACCCAGTCTTCGATGTTGAGTTTTTCCGTTGCGACGGATTGCGCCATACGATGCCTCCCAACCCTGGTTTGGGATTCGCGGGGATTGCTAAAGAATTATAACGCAATGCGTCGGGCACCGGGCGAACTTGGTCCCCGGTGAGCCGGATGGGATGATGGGGTGAATAAGGGGTCGCGTAAGAAACATGGTGGAGCTGCTGGGCAAATCGAAAGAAGAGTTGCGCGCGTTCTGCGCGGCGCTGGGCGAACCCGCTTACCGCGGCGGACAGATTTATCACGCGCTGTATGCGGAGAGGAAATTCGATTTCGCGCGGATGACGAATTTGCCGGCGGCGCTTCGGGAGCGGCTGTCGAAAGAAGCGCGCATCACGTTGCCCGAAGTTAGGCAGCATTTTGTTTCAAGCGATGGATCGGTGCGGTATTTGTTTGGGCTGGGCGAGACCGAAGAAAAAGGAATCAGCACAGAGGACACAGAGAAGAATCAGAAGAGATCGGACCGTCAGCGGATACCAGCTTCAGTCGAGGCGGTGTTTATGCCGAGCGAGGGGCGGCAGACGATTTGCATTTCGACGCAGGCGGGATGCGCCGTGGATTGTCACTTTTGTCTGACGGCGCAGCTTGGGCTGATTCGCAATTTAACCGCGGGAGAGATTGTGGCGCAGGTTTTGGTGGCGCTGGAAAAGAGCGGAAGCAATTCCGGTGGCGGAGCCAAAGAAAAAGATGCCGGGCTTTCCGACAAAGCGGCCGGAACGCAAAAACCGCGAAAGCCCGGCGCTACACAAACTCCCGACCCCATCCAAACGAATGTGGTGTTGATGGGGCAGGGCGAGCCGCTGCTGAATTTCGAGCCAGTGATGGCGGCGCTGAGAATCTTGCTGGACGCCGAAGGAGTCGGATTGTCACCGAAGCATGTGACGCTCTCGACGAGCGGAATCGTGCCGGGAATCGAGCGGCTGGGCCAGGAGAAGGTGCGGCCCAAACTGGCGATTTCGCTGAATGCCTCGAATGACGAACAGCGCGACGCGCTGATGCCGATCAACAAAAAGTATCCGCTGAAAGTGTTGATGGAGGCTTGCAGGAATTATCCTCTGCGGCCGCGGGAGCATCTGACGTTTGAATATGTGATGCTGGGCGACCTGAACGATTCGCCGGAGGACGCGCGGGGCGTGGTGAAGCTGCTGGCGCGGCTGAAACGCGTGAAAGTGAACTTGATCCCGTGGAATCCGGGCGAACTTCCCTATCGTGAATCCTTGCCGGAACGAATCGAAGAGTTTCGTCGCATTCTGAATGACAAAGGCGTGCCCACGTTTGTGCGTTACTCGCGCGGGCGCGACGTCATGGCCGCCTGCGGCCAATTGGCGTTACTCGACGTCAATAGTCTACAGGCTCGACTGTGATAGAGACTAAAGTCCTTCTTTATGCCGGCATATTTTTACTCGCTGGATTCGCCGTGTTGCATTACTTTCTCTATCTTCGTTTGCGCGACATCGGTATCAACAAAACTATATTTGACTTTCTTCTGGTTGCGGTGCCACTCGACTATTTACGAAACAGAAAAAATCAGGGATGGTCCGTGTGGCTTGACTGCCTAATGTGGGTCCTGTTACTGGCGGGCATTTCGGCTCTTGTCTTGAGGGTATTCGGACTTTGAGTGACCTCGAATGCCGATGACGGACATGAGGCGGCCGGTTGTGCCTTGTTCCTTGCGATAGCTGAAGAGGAGGTCGCGTCGGCAGGCGGTACAGAGGTCGCTCACCGCGATGTTCTGCGCGCGCAGGCCCGCATCGAGGAGCTGAGCGCGATTGGCCCTGCGAAGATCCAGTAGAACATTCTTTGGCGGTGGCTGATGACCGGGCGGAGCCATGTTGAGCCATTGCAAAGGATTGGGCTCGTCGCCGGTGCGCAATTCGTCGAACCAGTCGGAAGCGTTGGAAAACTGCGACTTGAATTCAACCGCGACTTCTACGCCGACTTCGTAGCAACAGCCGCCAATGGACGGTCCGATGGCGGCAAGCAAATCCGCTGGCTTGGAACCGAATTGCATCTGCATCTTGCCGATGGCCTTTGCGACGATGCGCTGCAGAGTGCCACGCCAGCCAGCGTGGATAGCGGCGACCGCGCGTTTTTTGACGTCGGCCAAAAGAATCGGAACGCAGTCGGCGGTCTGGACGGCTAGAAGCAAGCCGGAACGATTCGTAGCGGAGGCGTCGCCGCGGCAAGGTTCGGCTGGAGAATTTTCGAAGAGATGGACGACATCCGAGTGAATCTGTTTCAGCGCAATGAGGGCGAAGTTGCTTGTGGCAAGAGCAGATTGGAAGCGACGGCGGTTTTCGAGAACGTTTTCCTTCGTGTCCCACTCCCCGAAGCCAAGATTCAGTACCTTCTCGCCACCGAGATCGCTCAGGCCGCCGGGCCTCGTGCTGAATCCGTGCACCAGCAAGGGGATTTTAGCCAGTGCGGTTGCCTGAAGAATTCTCAAATCGCCGGCCTTAATTTCAGTCCATTCCCTTGAGGAAGGAGCGCCCTTCGCTCCTTTTCGGTGAACACGGCGGCTCGTTTTCAAGCTGTTCGTAGGCATTGCGACAGTAACAGTATAATCGGAGCGGCCGAACAACGTGATCTTGGCCGAACGCGGGCCTCTGGAGGCGTCTTGATCATCGGGATGGGCGTGGACATTGCCGAAGTGGACCGCATCCAGAAGGCGATTGAGCGCTACGGGGAAGCGTTTCTGCGACGGCTTTACACGCAAAAGGAGCGGGACTATTGCGAGCAGTTCAAAAACAAGTATGAGCGCTATGCAGGGCGCTTCGCGGCAAAAGAAGCGGGGATGAAAGCGCTGGGAACGGGCTGGCGACGCGGCGTGCGCTGGGTGGACCTGGAAGTAGTGCGCGAAAAGAGCGGACGGCCGACACTAAAACTGGCTGGTGAAGCAGAAAGGATCGCCAAGCAACTTGGCGTAAAACATATCGCCCTGAGCATCACGCATACCGAGCAACAAGCGCTAGCGCAAGTCATCTTCGAAGGGTGAGGGCAGCGCTCTGCAGACTGCCAGAATCCGCGTTGCAGTACGCAAGAAAGATTTCGTGACATCACTTGATAACCAGAAAATCGCCGATGCAGAAGGTAAGCATCGCCTCAGTTTGCCACGATTCTTTAACTCATTTGAAGAGAACCAGGCGCAAAATCGAACTCGGAAATCTGGCCTAGGAGGAAATTCCCCTGACATCCCGAGGGCTTCACATCCAGCCACTGATTGGCCAGGAAAACGCCCTCCACCAGGAACCGGATGTAGTTGCTCGAAAGCGCGGGAGTCCGCGTGCTTGCTTGATCCTCGGAAGGATGGAGGGTGAGGACGCGGACGTCCCGGCCGATTTGCGACCGGCGGAATGCAGCGGTTTTGCGTTCGCCGAGAGCCCGGAGTTCTCGGGCGCGGCGCTTGATGATGGCGCCCGGAACGTGGTTCGGCAGAGAGGCCGCCCTGGTGCCAGGGCGCTTCGAATAAGAAAAGATGTGGAGATAGGTGAACGGGCGCGCTTCGATGAAGGCGAGCGTGGCCGCGTGGTCGTCTTCTGTTTCACCGGGAAAACCGGCGATGAGATCGGCCCCGATGGCGGCGTGCGGGAGCCGCTCGTGGATAAGTTCGACCCGGCGCGCGTAGTGCTCGGCGCGGTACC
>WNGL01007032.1_pt1 | contig 25508 bp, 24 predicted proteins | sample 5400591 | NCBI WGS metagenome assembly WNGL01 (sample SAMN13153377, study PRJNA577476) | soil metagenome | isolation source: 80 cm soil or saprolite under Garry oak tree replicate 1 | place: USA:California | collected 2016-06-15 | reverse complement strand
TCACGTACATCACGAAAACCGCCAGCACCATCAGGATGGTCAGGCTCGAAACGGTGTCGCGGAACGTCAAGGCCTCGCCCTGCAGGCTGCCGCGAACATCAATGGGGAGAATTTCCTTGGCGGTGTTCTCTACAAATTGCGTGGCTTGGCCGATAGTGTAGCCTGGCTTGAGGTTGAAAAAGATGGTTACGCTGGTGAACTGGTTGATGTGGTTGACGGCCTGCGGACCCAGCATCGACGTCCACTTGGTTACCGCGCGCAGCGGCACCATGCGCTGCCCGTCGTCGCTCTTGATGTACAGCAGATTCAAATCCTGCGGGTCGGCGCGGTCTTTATCCGTCACTTCCAAAATTACCTGGTATTGGTCGTTGGGCCGCTTGATGAGATAGGCATAATTCTGCGAATAGGCGTTATGCAGCAGGGTAAGGATGCGCGCTTCGGAAACTCCATAAATCTTGGCCTGATCCCGCAAAATATCGACCTGCAGATTCGGCGTGTGATTAAAGAGGTCCGAATTTATGAACAAAAACCCGGGAAACTCGCGCATCTTGGCCATCAATTGCCCGGCAATCGTGTAAACCTGGTTGGGCTCGATGCCGGACAGCGAATAGGCAAATTGGCCCTGAAAATTGGCGGTCGCGCCGGTGCTGATCTCCAGCACCGGATTGGGCTGCAGGAAGGTCATGAGCCCCGGCACCCGGGAATTGATTCCGCCCATCAACTGACCCGCAACCGCCTGGATGGGCGGCCTTTGGTCCGGAGCCTTAAGGATCACAAACATCGCTCCCTGATTTGAGGGGAAAAACGCGCTGGCGCCGGCCATGGTAAAAGTCATATCCACGGCCGGGTTCGAATGCAGGGCGTCCTCCGACCGCAACTGATAGGCATGCATCTGGTCCGGCGACGAGCCCTCTTGCGCCACAAAGACGCCCCGAACGAAGGAGCTATCTCCAATCGGCAGAAAAGCCTTGGGAACGATGTAAAAAAGATATCCCGTCCCCAGCAAGCAGACGACCCACACCAGAACCGAAACCCAGCGCTGCCGCAGGAAAAACCAAAGCGAGCGGCCGTAGAGATCCACAACGCGGCGCTCGACCCTTCCGACCACGCGCTCCATCCAGGTTCTCTTTGCGCCTTCACCACGCCCGCTCAGCAGCCTCGAACACATCAAAGGCGTGAGCGTCAACGACACGATTCCGCTTGCGAATATGGCCACGATGATGGTGATCGAGAATTCGCGGAAGATGCGTCCGATCAGGCCGCTCATGAACACCAGGGGAATAAACACGGCAGCCAGCGAGATGGTCATGGCCAAAATCGTGAAGCTGATCTCTCGCGCTGATTGCAAGGTGGCATCCAGCGCTCCCGCACCTTCCTCCATCAGGCGAACCGTATTTTCGAGAAACACGACGGCATCATCGACCAGGAATCCGATGGCCAGCGTCAAGGCCATGAGCGAGAGATTGTCCAGGCTATAGCCCAGAAGATTCATCACCACGAAGGTAAGCAGCAGTGATAACGGCAGCGCCATCGCGGGAATCAACGTGTCGGTGGCGCGCCCCAGGAAAATAAAGATGACCAGCACCACCAGGCCAAACGCGATCAGCAGGGTGCTTTGCACATCCTTTACGCTGTTCACAATGGTTTGCGAACGGTCGTAGATCGGCACGACATCTACCGAACTCGGCAGCGTCGCGCGGATAGTGGGCGCAGCGTCACGCACTTCTTTGGCCACTTGCACGGCATTGGAGCCGGCTCTGCGGAAAACCGCGACCACGACGATCGCCGAAGGCACTTGGTGGCCGCGCACCCAGAAGCGCATGTTAATGCGCTCGTCCTGCACGCTGTCGGTGGCCTTGGCGACATCTTTCAGGTAAACGGGGCGCCCGTTATTTTGGCTGACGATGAGCTCGTTATAATCTTCCGCCTTGGTCAATTGCCCCTGGGGCTGAAGCAAGAAGGTCTTATGCCGGCCGTCGAACTGCCCGGCTCCCGTGTACGCCGTGCCGTTTTTGACCGCGGCAGTCAGATCATCGATGGTGATATTGCGGCTGGCCATCGCCGAAGGATCCGCTTTGATGCGCACGGCCGATTGTGAGCCATAAACCTGCACTTGGCTCACACCCGGCAGAATGCTGATCCTCTCGCCCACTTGTGTATTGGCATAGTCGAAGAGCTGACCTTCGGTAACTGTGTCGCTCGTTAGACCCATGTAGATGATCGGCTGATCGTTAGGATTGGTCTTCGAGAACGTCGGCGGGCTAGGCAGGTCTACAGGTAATTTCCCGGCGGCCTGGTTGATCGCGGACTGCACGTCCGTGGCGGCGGCATCAACGCTCTTGGAAAGAGCAAACTGCAAAACGAAACTGCTGTGTCCTGTGCCGCTGTTGGAGGTCACCATCTCGAGGCCAGGAATCTGCATGAACTGGCGTTCGAGCGGCGTGGCCACATTGTTGGCCATCGTTTCCGGCGTGGCGCCAGGATAATTCACCTGAGCCTGAATGACCGGATAATCCACCGCCGGCAAATCGTTCACCGGAAGACTGAGGTAAGCCAATATGCCAAAGAGAATTGCGGAGGCGGTCAAAACGACCGTCATTACGGGACGGCGGACAAATAATTCGGAAAGGTTCACGCCAAGGTCCTCTCAGCTCTTGCTTCTATTACCGGAATCTGAAGATTTTGCCGGGCTCTTGGGATCAGGCGGCGCGGCCCCGGACGGTGCGGCTCCAGGCGCGCCCCCAGGGGAATTGGCCGGTGCACCTTCTTCGACGTGCACTTTACCGCCGGGCTGGACCGTTAGCTGTCCAGTGACCACCACGCGCTCGCCGTCTGCCAGGCCCTTAGTCACCACGACGTCGTCGCCTTGTCGCTGACCCAGCGTCACCAGACGCAGTTCCGCGGTGTCGTCGGGCTTGACTACATACACATAAGGACCCTGCTGGCTGATCTGTGTGGCTTGATTCGGGATGAGTACCGCGCCTTTGGCCGTCGCTAACACTAGCGTCACGCCTAGGAATTGCCCGGGCCAAAAATGGTGGTCGGCATTGGCAATGGTGGCCCGCAGATTTACGGTGCCGGTGGCATTCTGCACCGTATTATCGACGAAGGTCAGTTTGCCCTGGCGTGCTCGATTGGGCGGATCGGCGGGAATGCGCACCAAAGCCTGCAAGGTGCCTCGGGCAAGCTGCCGTTGCACCTCCGGAAGGTCGGCCTCGGTGACCGTGAAGTCCGCGTAGATCGGGTCCAGCCGTTGAATGAGCAGCAGCCCGGTGCTATTCGTCTGCACCACATTTCCTACATCGACGAGCCTCATTCCCGCCCGGCCGTCGATCGGTGAATGGATGTAGCAGTACTCCAGATTTAACTTGGCGTTTTCCACGGCGGCTTCGGCGGCTTGCACCTGCGCCTCGTCAACGGCCACCGTGTTCTTTTTCGTTTCCACGTCCATCTGAGAAACGGCGCGCGTGTTGGCGATGCTGCCGTACATCTTTAATTGCGTCTTGGCCAAATCGAGCGCCGCTTTGCTTTGCGCAAGCTGCGCCTGCGTCGAATCGAGCTGCGCCTGATAGGGGCGCGGATCTATGGTGAAGAGGAGCTGCCCTTTTTTCAGTTCGGCGCCGTCCTCGAAAGACCGTTCCATAATGCGGCCGGAAATCTGGGGCGTTACGGTCACCGATTCGAAGGCGCCGCTGCGTCCGATCTCTTCCAGATATACCGGAACGTCATGCGTCGTGGCGCGCGTCACCGTAACGAGCGGCGCAAATTGCGGCAGGCCGGCGGCCTGCGTACTCTTTTTCGAACAGCCCGACATCGCCAGTAAGCCCACCAGCGCCGCCATCGTACTGATTATCCTAGTCCAATTCATTCAGCTCTCCGGTCGCCCTCGGGACCTGCCTTAACTACAGACGCTGCAGCCCCGCTGTTGGTTAACGATTTGGTTTGATTCATGCGAAAGGGTCAATAAAACAGATCGTCAGGAAGCCTCCGCGATCCGGCCCGATTTCCACGCCCTCACTGCGTGCCCTGGGGAATCCTCCCCACACCCTGTACTCATTGTACAAGCGGATTACCTGCATGTCGCTCCCGAGATGACCGTTAAACCCTAAATTCAGGACGGTTAGATGAATCCAGCGGCTCAATTGGCACACGATCCCTCAATGGTTTTCCTACCTGCACAACAGGGCTAAAGGGTCGTTTTGTAACACTACCTTTCACGACGGTATGCAACCTTCGCGCGCCCTGGGCGATTTTTCCGTTGCGGTCGGAAATTGCCATCCTCCAGACCTGAGCTATCATTCCTCTGTGCCACAGAAACCTGGGAAAGCTCGCCATCCGCGCCGCAAAGGGACGAAACGCGAAACGGCGAGGATCAAGCGCGCAGCCGCGAATACCAAACGGGAAGTCGCGCATTCTTCTACTCTCGAGCGGGCGCCGGTTCCACGCATTTTTCTCCTGTCGCCAGCGAATGCCAGCGGCGTTCGCGCCGGTCTGATCCTCCGCGAGGAAGCCAGTTTTCCATCGGCGCTGCGCCTTCGCGATGGCCGCCTGACGCTGGGGGAAGCCTTCTCATTTATAAGCGGGCTCTACTTCCGGGGCAAGCTCGCCTACGCCAGGGCGTTTGCCCAGCCTCCGCCCAATACCGCCGGAACGCTGGTGATTACGGCCTGCGGCGGGCTGCTCTCTCCGGAAACGCTGCTAACCCGAGAGGCACTGCGCGAAATCTCATCAGTACCGGTGGCCGCCTCCGAGGCGCGCTACCGCATCCCGCTCGAGCGCGATGCGCGGCTGCTCGCCGACCAGACCGGAACGACCTGCGACGTCATTCTCTTGGGCAGCATCGCCACGCCGAAATATGTCGAGCCATTGCTCAAAATTTTCGGCGAGCGCCTCCTCTTCCCTGCCGAATTTGCGGGCCGAGGGGACATGAGCCGAGGCGGCCTGATGCTCCGCTGCGCGCGCAGCGGCGTGCAACTCAACTACGTTCCGGTGGCCACCGCGAGCCGCCACGGCGCGCGGCCCGTTAAATTGCGGCCCATGCCCTTCAAATGGTCCGCCCTCGAAATGTGACCGGATGGAAACTTCCACTTCCCCTGCGACTCACCTTCACGGACTATCCGCGTGGCAACGATGGCTGCATCATCCCGAGAGTGAACGGCTGCACCGGATTCTTTTCCAGGTTCACCTGTGGGCGGGAATGGTGGCCAGCCTCTATCTTTTTGCAATGAGCGTTTCCGGAAGCATGATTGTTTTTCGCAACGAACTGGAAGGTTCGGCCAACCCCAACTCGCGCCTTTTCCATATGGTCGAATGGCTCGTGGACTTCCACACCAATTTGCTATCGGGAGACACTGGTCGTCGCCTGAACGGCATCGGGGCAATTTGTTTCACGTTGCTTTGTTTGACGGGAGTGGTTATATGGTGGCCGGGAATCGCGCACTGGCGCCGCAGCCTCAGCGTAAATTGGAGGTCGAGTTTCGCGCGAATCAACTGGGATCTGCACAACACGCTGGGGTTCTGGTGCTTTCTCTTTTTAATGATGTGGGGAATGTCGGGAATCTACTTCTCCTTTCCACAGGTGTTCAACGCGATCGCAGACCTCCTCCCTGCGGGCCCCGCCAACAAGGCGAGCTTCGGCGATGAAGTCCTCCTCTGGCTTTCTAATCTGCATTTTGGCCGATTTGACGTGTTGACCGAGGCCCTTTGGACCCTGCTAGGTCTCGTACCCGCGGTGCTGGCTTTCACCGGCATGTTCATGTGCTGCCATCGCTTGCTGGTACGCAAAGGCGCTCCCCTGCCAAAGTAAAACCGCCGCGCATTGACGGGCGTTCACAGCAATCCCAGCGCGGAGCGATTCTCCCGCTCCACCTGCACACTCGTGTGATTCGGAGGTCCGGCCGCGGATGGCGGAAATGATTGGAGAAATGATTGCTGAGATTATCGAATAAAGAGACGCAACGAGGCAGAAGATGGGTGCGAAAGCCGGTTTAGGCGCTATTTCGGAGCTGTGCCAGCCAATCTTCAAGAGTCTGCTGATGCGCCGGTTCAATGGTGCTAAATCGAATTCCCATTCCCGGACAAAGCAGCCAAAAACGCTCAGATCGCCCGTGACGGACGTAACCTGCCTTTCTGATTCCACATCCACGACTTCCGCCCGGGCGGCGAACGGGCGCCGCATCGCGCGATGTGTTTCGACCTTCATAATTAAAAGTATGGACCTCTTTCTCCAGCGGCTCTGCCAAATTGCCGCCAATGTGTCGTTTTTTTACATATGTGGCTCCCTGAGCCTTTCCCCGCCGTTCACGTCGAGGCACACAGCAAACAATAAAGCACTGGGCTGATTGGTCGGACAGCCGGGCGGCTCATAATTCTCGTCTATAGAATCTCAAATTGGATGGAGAGGCTGATCGAAGAGGGCAGCGACCTCATCGAGGAGGACTTTGACCCGGAAGCCAAGGACGCGGGCTTGATCGCAGCCGCCCAACGGGTCGAACACGACGAGATGGCCGCCTACGGAACAGCACGCACCTACACCAATATTCTCGGCGACAACAAAGCGGCTTCGCTACTGCAGGAAACTTTGGATGAAGAAAAAGAAACCGACTTGAAACTTACAGGTCTGGCCGAAAAAATCAACGTCAAAGCCGCCGCGGCGGCAGCGCGCTAACTATTCCATGCGGGATTCGGCCCGGCTCCGCCGTCCGACCGGAGCCGGCTCGGGCGCGGCACTATCCGTATCCCGCATGCCGCGGGAAATCCCGGGCGTAAGCAGGGTGCGGAAGCGCTGGCTAATCTGCTCCGCTGTTTCCAGGAGCTCGGTCAGCCCTTTCGTCTCTTCAGTGATGTGGCCGGCCTCAAAGTCGATAATCACCTCGAGGCAGAAGTTTATGGCGCGCCGAATGCGCTCCCCCACGAGCCGGGAGTCCGTGCTTTCCTCATTGCCCTCGGTCTGCGGTTCCCGCGTCTGCTGCACCGACTCGGCGATCGCCTGCAAGTAGTCAACGGCATCACGAAACTCCTTGAGCAGCCGCGGGTCCAGATTTTGTGAACGCAGGCTCTTCTCCAAGCTTTGCAGCTCCGCGCTGGCTATTTTCACTTGCAGGCTCGCGCCCCAGAAGCCCTCGTCGGCGGAAACGAGCTCCACCACGATCCCGTGCGAAACTCCTATCCGGGAATTGGGCGTCGCCAGCACACGCGCCTCAATCGTTTCGGCGGAGAGCACGTTTGTGAGCGTCACCCTGGTTCCGAGCTCCGGATTACTCGCTATGTCCAATAGGCCGCCACGCGCATTCACTAGTCTCGCGACGGCTTCCTCCTTCATCAGCACGCCGTCGGGGGTCTTCCAACTCACCTCCAACGAAATACTCACGGGAAAACGCGTCTCTTTCCTGCGTTCCACCTTGGTTCCATCTGGTGCGGTTGGACGTCTCTTCATTCGCGAGGTCCTTTTTGCATTCGCGGGGTCCTCTTCCCAGGCCTATTCCGGGCAGGCTCCGGCCCGATTGCCAAATGCCGCCCGGGCCACCGGAAAACAACAGGTTAGGAGCTAACAGAAACCAATACTACTGTCCTAAAGGACAGGACCCTTATAAGGCAACAATGAGCCTCGGCATCAGGTTCGCTCAGCATAACAGCCCGTGTGAAAACGTATTCAATCATCCGAATTTCGGATTGCCGAGTGCGGTGCTCGCCGGCATTCCCGGGAACGCATCCACGCAAACGGGATTTGGAGCACTCACTTACACCGTTTCTCCGCCCACTGGTCTGCTTGGGGTTGGCTTGGGCGGCGATAGTTCTCCCCGCATGGTCGCGGTGCAAGGCCGTCTCGAGTTCTGAAGTTCCGATCGGGATAACTTGAGTATGAGCTCCTCACGGCCGCTGCTGCGCCATCTCCCGCTCCGCGCGAGCGAGCAACTCGCGCACCTCTTCATCCGTTGTCTGTGAAAACTCCCCATACCACTGGCCTACGGAATAAAACGGCTCGGGCGTCCGCGTGCAAATGATGTCGTCCACTTCCGGCGCCAGTTCGGCGCATGCCGAAGCGGCCGCCACCGGCACTGCCACCACGATGCGTGCCGGCTGAAGTTTCCGCAGCGCAGCCACTGCCGCCCGCATCGTCGAACCCGTGGCCAATCCGTCGTCTACGAGAATCGCCGTCCGGCCTCGCACATCCGCCTCCGGCCGATCTCCTCGATATTCTCTTTCTCGCCGCAATCTCTCCTGCTCCTCACGTGCGGCCACCTCGGCCACCACGTCCGGTGGGATGGCCAGCTCCTCGATCACGTTTGGCTCGGTCACCAAAATTCCTCCGCTGGCGATCGCTCCCATCGCCAGCTCCTCATGGCCGGGCACTCCCAGCTTCCGCACCACAAACACGTCCAGGGGCGCGTGAATCGCTCGCGCTACTTCAAAAGCCACGGGCACGCCGCCGCGCGGCAGGGCCAGCACGATCACGTCTTCCCGGCCGGCATATGCCGACAATTCCTGTGCGAGAAGCTGCCCCGCCTCGCTCCGATCTCTAAACGGGTACTCCATGATTCACTACACCGTTTTCGTCATCCCGCCATCCAAATCGATCAGGGCGCCCTGCAAAAACCGATTCTGCGGCGCCAGCACGAACGCCGCCAGATTTGCGATATCCTCCGGCTCCCCCAGCCGGACGATATTCGCGCGCGTAACCATCTCTCGCGCCGCCGCTTCCGCATCTCCGCCATGCTGTGCCGCAGCGGCCTGCAGCCAACCACGCAGCCGGTCGGTGCGGATAAATCCGGGATTGATGGCGTTCACCTGCACGCCATCGCGAATCCCGATATCCGCCAGAGCCTTGGTAAACGAAAGGCACGCGCCGTTCACCGAACCGCCGATGGTAAAGAGCGGGCCCGGCGTGCGCCCGCCGGTGCCGATGATGTTCAACACCGCGCCGCGTCGTTCTTTCAGATGCGGCCAGGCCGCTCGCACCAGCCGCACCGCGCCAAAAAATTTCAGCGCGAAGCCATCCATCCAATCGGCGTCCGAAAGCTCCAGGAACTCCCCGCGCCGCGTCGCGCCCGCGTTGTTCACCACGATGTCGATCGCCCCAAACGCCTCGAGCGCCGCCCGCACCAAAGCGCCGGGCGCTTCGGGTTCGCGCAAATCGGCGGCAAATGTTTTCACTTTGCCGCCGGCCTTGCCGATTTCCTCGGCAGCGGCAGTCAACAGTGCCTTATCCCGCGCCGCGATCACCAAGTGCGCGCCCTCGCGCGCGAATCGCACCGCGATGGCGCGGCCGATTCCGCGGCTGCCCCCCGTCACCATGGCAATTTTTCCGGTTAGACCCTTGCCGTTTTCCATCTCTGCGTCTGCTCTAAGAATGTGGCGATGTCATTCTGAGTCCGCCCCAGGCGGACGAAGAATCTCTCTGCGGTCTCGGCTGACACCTTATTTCCACACCCGCCGCGCCGTCTCCACCACCAGCCGGAGCTTGGCCCACTGATCGTCTTCCGTCAGTAAATTCCCTTCCATCGTCGAAGCGAATCCGCACTGCGGGCTGATCGCCAGGTTCTCCAGCGGCACGAATCGGGAAGCCCCGTCGATCCGCCGCGCCAGCACGTCGGCTTGCTCCAGTTGCGGCCGCTTCGAGCTGATGAGCCCCAGCACGACCGTCTTTCCCTTGGGAACAAATCGCAGCGGCTCGAACGTGCCGGAGCGTTCGTCGTCATATTCCAGCAGGAAGCGATCCACGTTCATCGTTCCGAAGAGTTTCTCCGCAATCGCGTCGTAACCGCCTTCGGCATACCAGTGGCTGCGGTTATTCCCGCGGCAAAGATGAATCGCCAGCGTCACGCCGGGACGGCGCGCGGCATGGAAACAGGCGTTGTCCGCGCGGATTGATTCCTCGAGCAGCGCGTCCGGTTCCACCTTCATCTCTTTGCGGATCCATTGCCGCCATTTTTCATCCATGAAATAGCTGTAGCGCGGCGCATCGATCTGAATATATGTCACGCCCTCTCCGGCCAGCTTCGCCAGGTCCGCGGTCATGATGCCGACAATCTCCCACAACAACGCCGAATGCGTCTGGTAGATTTTATCCGTGACGCCGCGCTTATAAGAGATCGCCGGGAATTGCGTCGCACTCGGCAGCGTCATCTTGATCGCGCCTGGGCTATGCGCCTTGAGATAAGGCAGCTCATGGCCGGTCAACGGGCGCACTTGCCGTAACTTCGCCGTCACAATTCCCGTAACGCTGCTGGCCGGCGCGCTCTTGGACTCGGCGCCCTCCCAGGTTCGCGCCACAGAGTCGGCGACATCGAAGCCCTCCACGGCGTCGATGAAATCGCTCATGAAATTCCGGCGCCGCAATTCCCCGTCGGTGAAAATCTCGAAACCCAGCTCCTTTTGCCTCGCCAGCACGCGCGCGATGTGGCGATCTTCGAGTTCGTGCAGCGGCCGCGGATCTTTTCCGTTGCGCCGTGCCTCCAGCAGCTCCGCCGGCCGCAAGAAGCTCCCCACATGATCGGCCCGATATTGCTCCCCCATCACTTCCCTCCCCCGCGCTTCTGCTCGAGCAAATCCCGGCCCCGCTGCGCCGCCTCCGAAACCAAAAATCCCATCTTCGGATGCTCCGGCTCAAAATCCACTGGCAGCCCATTCTGCCGCAGCGCTTCCGACGTCATCGGCCCGATCGACCCGACCACGATGCGCTGGAAGGCCCGGCGCAGCGGCTCCTCGAGCCGCATCTCCGAGGCGACGCGCAAGAGGTGCTGCACCTGCACGGACGTCGTGAAAAAAGCGACGTCGATCCGGCCGTTCACGATGGCTTGGACGCCGTCTCGCAGCGGACCCGTATCCGCCGGCAGCGCCCATTCGTAAACCGGCACCCGCGTCACGCTGGCGCCGCGCTCTTTCAATCCTGCCAGCAGCTCCGGATTCGTCGCGCCGTACTCCTGAACCGCAACGCGGCTCCCCTTGAGCGAAATTGAATCCGCCCGCGCATCGAGCGCGGCGAGCAACTCTCGCCACGTATTCGGCTCCGGTACGGCCACGCTCACGGGAACTCCCAACTCGGCCAGCGCGGCCATTGGTTTCGGCCCGCGCGCCACGACCTTCACTCGCCGCAGTGCTTCCACAAACTTTTGCCGCAAATCGTGCGCCTCCACGAGCCGAGCTAGCGCGCGGGTCCCCACTCCGGTAAGGAAAATGACCATATCGAATCCGCCCTCGGCCAATCTCCGCGCGAAGGCCAGCGCCTCGGGATTATCTTTCAGCGTCACTTCCTGCATGGAAGGGGCCACGACGGCTTCGCCTCCATAATTCGAGATCAGCTTGGCCATCTCCTGCCCGCGCCTGCTTTCCAAACACAAAACGCGCAGCCCCGCCAGCCCATTTCTTTTCGCATCATCGGCCATTGCGCCCGCCATACTTACTTCGTCGAAATCCTCGCCATTGTAACCAACTCTATGTGCTCTGTATCTCTGTGCGCTCGGTGTTAAATTCCGTAGCGCGCGACCGCCTCTTCGTTCCAACTCACTCCGCTCCCCGGCACGTTCGGCGGAGTCACCGCTCCGTTCACCACCCGCAACGGCTCCGCCAAAATCGCCGCCGCCCAATCTACGTACTCGAGCCAATGCCCCGTCGGACTGACCGCCAGCAAAGCCGCGCTCATTTCCGGCAAAAGATGCGAGGACAGCGAAATCTTCGCCGCCGCCGCGAGCGACGCCGCTCGCATCCAACCGCTCACCCCGCCGATGCGCATCAGGTCCGGCATCATATAATCCGCCGCCCGCGCCGCAATTGCCGCGGTCATCGCATTCGGGCCCGCGAAATTCTCGCCGATTTGAATCGGCGTGGCGAGCTCGCGCGCGATTCGCGCGCACCCCCCGTAGTTGTCGTGCTCGGTCGGCTCCTCGATCCACGCGAGTCCTTCGCGTTCGAGCGCCCGACCGCGCTCGAGCGCTTCTTCCACGGTGAGCGCCTGGTTGTAGTCGGTCATGATGGCGACCTCATCCGGCAGGCGCTTTCTCACCGCGCGCACCGCGGCGAGATCCTCCGCCAGCGTCGCATGGCCCATCCGCAATTTCACCGCCCGAAACCCGCCCTCGAGAAGTTTCTCCGCCTGGTCCGCAAGTTTCTCCGGCGCCATCAGGCCCAGCCCGTTGCTGTTGTAAGCGGGAATCGCTTGGCGCTTTCCGCCCAGAAATTCCACCAGCGGCTTGCCAGCCTCAATGGCCAAGGCATCCCAGCACACCACGTCGATGGCCGAGAGCGCCAGCCCCACCACGCCGCTCACCGCAATCAGCCGGAAATGCCGCGCCAGCTTCGCGCCGATTTTCGCCGGCTCGATCTTTTCACCCCTGATCGTACTCAGCGCCTCTTCGAGCACGCGCGCAACAAGCGCCGCGCCCATGGGCATGTAGCAGAAAAGATACGTCCGGCCGGTAATTCCCTCCTCGGTTTCGAGGTCGATCAGCAGCAGCGGCGCCGCGCGCATTGTCTGCGCGCTGGTGCCCAGCGCAAATCGCATCGGCACCGAGACGGCCCTGCTTCGGATGGAACGAATCGTCAGAAGCGGCGCCATTTGCTTCAGCGCGCCTACCGCGTCGCCGCTCGCGGCGGTGGCGCCTCGCTGCCACTTGCGTAGAGCGCGAGGAGGGCGCTCACGGCGCGATTCATCGGCGTGGTCACGTTCACAGCTTTGCCCAATTCGACCACGCCGCCGCTCAGCCAATCGAGTTCCAGGCGCTTACCGGCCTCGAGGTCGTTGTGCATTGACGAAGTCATCTCCGCGGGCAGGCTATCCACAAACGCCAGCCGCTTATCAGCATAATCCTCCGGTAAATTCACACCGTGAGCGCGGCCCACGGCCACTGTCTCCTTCATGATCTCCAGCAGCAAATCGCGCGTGCGCGCATTTCCGCGGACAGGCCCGATGGTCTTGCGCGTGGCGCTGGTCAGCGCGGAGAGTCCCACGATAAAAACAAATTTCTCCCAGATCGCTCGCCGCACATCCGCGCTGATTTCCGCATCGATTCCCGCGCGCGTGCACGCTTCCAGCAACGCGGCGGCGCGTTCCGAGAGGCTGCCGTCAAATTCGCCGAACACCAATCTCTGTATCGTTCCCGTGTGGCGAATGACTCCGGGACGCGCGATCCCTGCCCCAATGTAAGCCACGCCTCCCATCACCGCTTTCTCGCCCAGCGATTTGTACAGCACATCGTCCTTCTGCACACCGTTTTGAAAAGAAAGAACCGCGGTATGCGGCGCGATAATTTTCGCCATGACGCGAACGGCCGCTTCGGTGTCCCACAATTTCACGCACAGGAAAACGTAATCGGGCGGGCCGAACGCAGCGGGATCATCGCTCGCACGCACTTCGGGAAGATGGATCTCGCCTAACTGACTTTCCACGCGCAAGCCATTTTGGCGCAGGGCGGCGAGATGCGCCCCCCGCGCGACGAACCCGACTTCGCAGCCGCTCTTGGCCAGCTTGGCGCCGAAATAGCCGCCCACTCCGCCCGCACCCATTATGGTGATCCGCATTTATGTCCTCAAATTCGCTGCCCGTGGCGCAGGCACTCCTGGCCTTGCACTCACCGAATAAGGCACGGCTACTTCGCCGTGGGCCGCGGCTCGCCTGGGCCCGTATACCCCGCTGCCGTGCCCAGCACCAACACAGTGGCGGTCACCACAACGAATGGCAGCAAGAATTTTGCAGCCAACGATCTCATCGCCATCCTCCTCACCCCTCCACCAGAAACAGAGCCGTTTCTTATCATTGAATTTCGCCTGCTGCAAACAGGAACTGCTCAAGAGCTTGCCGGCCCGCGCCTATGACCTTTGGCTGTCATCCCGATGGCCGCTTTTTTGGTCATAGGGATTTGCTTTTATAGTTTTGTCCTGACCGGTGAAGCCGTTGTATCTACAATGGGTACGGCTGGTTCTGGGAATCGCGTCCTGGCGCGATCTTCGGAGAATCCTGGATGCGATGAGGCTATTGGTCGCCATGGGTGCATTAGTTTTCGCCATCGCGGGACTTTTCGCGCGGCTTTCGCGCGCAAACTTGAGCGCCATCCAGCAACCCGGACGCGCGGAGGAATATCTGCGTTCCAAAATAACGCGCGTGCGGTGATCCGAAGACGAGCCGCTCGCGAAGAAATCCCTGTTGGACCGACCGACCCCATTTGGAAGGCTTGGGCCCTGCTTCCCAGATCGATCCCGCCTATCTTACCTACGTCCTTTGGGCCATACCAACCAGCCAGGGCAAGCCGCAGAATTTAGGGGAGTTAATGGTCAAGGGACGCGACAGCACGGTGACCACCTTTACCAACCTGACGACCTTCGCCATGTGACGCGCCCTGATCGCCTGTCTCAGGAATACCCTGTAGTTAACAAGTGGCGACTCTCACAAGATTTCCCTGCGCCGCTGAGGGATAATAATTCCAGGTTCCCGAGTGCGGGGGGGCGTGGGTATGGAACGGGCTTTAGCGCCAAATGCGCGAACTGCTTTTGCGGTCATTGCCGGCGGCGTGGCGATTTTCGCCATCGCACTGCGCCTGCGCGGACTTGCGTTTTCCGCCGATCCTTCCTTATGCGCCAGCATTGACACCATCGGAGCGTTCCTGACCTTCACATTTACGGCCAATGCTTTGGTTCGCTTCCGCGGGACGGGCGATCTGAAGTCGTTGATCTTGGCCATCGGTTTCGGCGTTGTAGGGCTGATGCAGCTGGCCCTCTCATTGCAGCTCTTTCATAACCTGGACTCTGCATTGCGGTTACTCGATTCACTGCGCCCTTTTTGGCTTCAAAGCAGCATGCTGCTGGCGGAAGCGATGCTGCTGGCTTCCGTGGTGGAGCGCCCTTTCCCGCATTCGGCAGACTTACCCCGAACGGATCTGGCACTGACAGCGCTCACTGGCACAGTAGCTTATTCGGCTGGCGCGCTTTACTTGCTCTTCGGGCACGAGCCCAAAATTCGCGCTCTCGGACCCATGGCGCAGCCGCTGGAACTGCTGCCGGTGTTTCTGTATCTGCTAGCAGCCGCTGCCTTCCATCAGCACCCCAAGATGGTTTCTTCCGGACTCGATAAAGCGCTCGCACTCGCGGCCGCGATGAATGCCGGGGCGCACCTGGTGCGCACGGTGTCATTGCAGGCGGCCGACGCCCCCTTCACCCTGGCGCAGATCTTGCGCGTCTCGAGCTATGCCGTCGTGCTGGGCGGTACGTTGCTGGATAACTCCAGGCTATTTATGCAAGTGCGGCAATTGGCCATCAGCGATGCTCTTACCGGCCTGGCGAACTACCGTCACTTGATCGACGTCCTCGAATCGGAGATCGAGCGTTCCGGCCGCACCGGCCGCGAGTTCTCAGTCCTTTTGCTCGATCTGGATGGCCTCAAGAGCATTAACGATCAATACGGACATCTCGTAGGAAGCCGTGCTCTGCGGCGTCTGGCAGATGTTCTGCGCGTGCATTCGCGCGCCGTGGATACGCCCGCACGGTACGGCGGTGATGAGTTTGCCCTGGTGATGCCGGAAACCGGATTTCAGGCGGCCCGGCGCGTGGCTGGTCGCATTCGCGAACGGCTCACATCACAAATCGAGCAGCCGAAAATCTCGGTGAGTGTCGGCGTGGCGGTATACCCGTCAAGCGGTACCACTGCGGAGCGGCTGCTGATGGCGGCCGACGAGGCCCTCTACGCGATGAAACAGGAAGCAAAAACCGGCCGGCAGTAATGAAGCGACAGGGGTTGCGAGGATGAATCTTGAGGATCAATCTTAAAGTTGGCCTCTGTTTTCCCTGTGCGCTCTGTCTCCTGGCGCCCTGTGCGTTAAATTCGTTCCGATAGATCGTTCCGCTCCCGATTCGCTTTAGCCCCACCAAAAACCAGGTGGCGCTTCCGAGATCCTGCGGAAGGTAACGCGGCAAACTCGCCCATCCACGCGGTACTCGAAGACAATCTCCTGCGCATTAACGAAGTGGCCTAAGCCGCGGCGCTTGGAATGCGATAGGAGCAGCCAGCGGCCCTGGACAACCTCGTAAGTCCCGTGCTCGCCCCAGATTTCGTAGCTTCCATCTCGGTTGAGAACAAGCGGCGGACTTTGGCACGGTGCGGATTGCCCTTGGAGCTCGATTCGCACGCAGTGGTAATCGCCGTCGAGCCGTTGCTGCGCCCGTGCCGGACTGACCATCGCAGTGGCGGCCAATAAAAAAGCTGTCAGAGATAAAACCGGGAACTTTTGAGAGATCCGCATATTGATTCCGCTGGGCGCGGCTCCGATGGTTGCCGCAGCGACCGCACCAGATCAGTGCACCCAGGGTTCCATCTGTGAGCAGGAATCTCTCAGGAAAGATCATGAAGTCAGTAACTTAGGGATTGGCACGGCAAAGCAACTAAAAGCCGAGTTGCGTCCAGTGAAGGACATTTCCCTACTAATGCAATTTCCTTCCGTTCGTCGTCACTTTAAAGTACACGCCACCAAGCTCGGGAGGATTACAGAGCCAATCGAGTGCACGCCTCGTAATATGAGTCTTAGAACCTTTCTCCTATGCTCCGTGCGCTCTGTGTTGAATCCGCGTCGCTAGCTCACGGATTTGCCGACGGAAGTTCGGGCACAGCGGCGCCGTCTTTGCGCGGGTCGGATGCGCCGTAATTGACGCCCGTGCCGAAATCGCGCATCACGGCCTGGCCACCGCCAAACCGATTGGAGAAGCCATTATGCATCTGCAACACGTGCCCCTTGGCTTCCAGCTCGGCCTTCACGTTCCCGGGCACTCGATTCTCCAGCGCCACGTCACAGCCCTGGAAGCTCAGCTTGGTAAAGCGCGCCGTCTCCATGGCCGCCTGGATGTTCTGGTTGAAGTCGGCGATGTGCGAGACGTATTGCGCGTGCGCCTGAGACTGGTTCCATCCGCCCATGATCCCGAAGGCGATGCGCACATTCGCTTTCTCCATGAATGCGGGAATGATCGTATGCAGAGGGCGCTTTCTGGGAGCGAGCGCATTGGGTGAGGAGGAGTCCAGGGTAAAGAGCGCGCCACGGTCGTGCAGCACGAAGCCCGTTCCTGGCGCCACGACTCCAGAGCCGAAATCATCGAAGTTACTTTGGATCAGCGACACCATGTTGCCATCGCGATCGACGGTGCTCAAATAGATCGTGCTGCTGCCAGGCAGCAACGTGCCCGGGCCGACATTGCAATTCGCCTTGCTGGGATCGATTTGCTTGGCGCGCGACACGGCAAAATCCTTGGACAGGAGTTGCTTCACCGGCAGGGTTGAAAATTTCGGATCGCCGATATAGCGGACGAGATCCGCATAGGCCAGCTTTTTGGCTTCGATCATGGCGTGTAGCGTGGTGGCGGAATTCAGTCCGGACTTATCAAGTGGAAACGTCTCCATGATGTTGAGCATTTCGAGTGCGGCCAGGCCTTGGCCGTTTGGCGGCAGTTCGTAAACCGTCCAGCCACGATACGTGGTCGAAATCGGTTCCACCCATTCGGCGGAATATTCGGCGAAGTCCTTTTCTGCGTGGGTTCCCCCATGCCGGCGGGAGGTTTCCACAATGCTCTTGGCAAGCTCGCCCTTGTAGAAGGCGTCGCGTCCGCCCTGAGCGATCAAGCGCAGCGAGCGCGCCAGGTCCGGATTGCGGAAGATCTGTCCCACGACCGGCGGGCGATTATCCGGAAGATACGTCTGGGCCGCAGCCTCATTTCCCCGCAGGAAATCGGCATTGGCGGCCCAAAGTCCGGAGGTCCACTCAGTGACGGGGAAGCCATCTTCTGCGGTTCGGATGGCCGGAGCGAGCACCTCGGACAATTTCTTTTTCCCAAAGCGCTCCAGCAGCTTCTGCCAGCCATCCACCGCTCCGGGTACCGTGACGCTCTGGACGCCTCGCACGGGCATTTCCTGAAAACCTTGATTCTTCAGAAACTCGATGGTTAACGCGGCGGGCGCCCATCCGCTGGCATTCAATCCGTAAAGCTTTCCGCTCTTGGCGTCGTAGACGATAGCGAAAAGATCGCCGCCGATGCCGTTGGACATTGGCGCGACGAGGCCCATCACCGCGTTGGCGGCGACGGCGGCATCCACCGCGTTCCCACCGCGCTCGAGTATTTGAACGCCGGCTTGCGCCGCCAGCGGCGATTCCGCGGCCACGATTCCATTGCGCGAGATCACCATGGACCGGCCTTGGTTACGGTCCTGCGCGATTGCCTCCGAACCGGCGGAACTTGTCACCACAATGACCGCCGAGAGCAGAGCCAGGAGCGCCCGCCGAGTCCTTGGCGTAAGCGGGAATGTTCGCACCCGCAATATTGGCGAAGGATTAATGATTGTGCGCATGGCACCGCCGCCTCCTCCAGAATTCCTGCCCGCCGCAGCCTATGGCGAAGGCGAGCCCAACTTGAGCCGCACTGTAGCGCAATCGCGCGGCAGGTGCAATTGCCACCTCAGCACGCGGAAAACTGGCGTAAGCCCATGGCCCGATCAATTCCGCCCCTTTCTGAGCCGGCGTCCGCAGTTGCGATGCACTTTCCAGGAACACTCGCAGAAAAAAGGAAAGGTAACCCTGGGAGAATGGCGCGAAAGTGGAGATTGTCGATATCATTAGCGACTAGCTGGGCAGTCGCTAGAAATCAAGACAAATGAGGGGTCAGCTGCATGAAAACATTTGAGGTTCGATTTCGCTATCAAGATCGGAATCAAGGGACGGTGGAATCGACAGTCAAAGTCGATGCCTCGACTCTTCCCGGAGCCGTAGCTAAGGCGGCACGTGGGTTTGTCAAAGGCCTGGACCGGAAACAGAGATTCGACATGAACAAGAATGGACTAGAAATAACCGCCAAGTCTGTCGAGACGGCGACGGGGGCGCAAGCAGACACACCCGCACAATCCTCTACTGGCTGAAAAGTAGGCAGGGCCGGACATTTATCGTGCCGTTTCGCGAGGCGGGTATCATGCCGTTTCGTAAGATCGCTTGTCCAGAATAGGCCAGGGAATTAGCGAAACGCCCGCCGCCCGTTGCGCGTGCGCAAACGCCGCCAAGCCGCATTGACACTCCTACCCCGGCGGGAGCAGACTTGGGCGACGGCATTTGCTCAAAACGTACCGGAGCAATTCGTGGTGAGCGGCAAAGCGGCCGAAAAGATTCAGGATTTCACCACCATCAATCTGGCCACCGCGGAGCGCATCGCGGATGCGTGCGAGAAGGCCGCCACCGCCCAAGGCGTGCAGATCAGCATCATGGTGCTCGATAATGACGGCAACCACGTGTACATGGACCGCATGGATGGTCAGGGTTATCTGAACATCATCACGGCCGAGATGAAGGCGCGTACCGCGCTCATGAATCGCGCGCCCAGCAAGCTCCTGATGAACCGCGTGATCCAGGATCCCAACTCGGAACTCCAGCTGATACAACTCGGCGAGTTTGCGAATTCCGGCGGGCTTCCCATCGTGGTCAATAAGCAGTTGATCGGCGTGGTTGGCGTGGGCGGCTCCGCGCCCCACCCTCCGGTGTGGAGCGATGAGATTTGCGGATACAAAGCACTCACCGAAGTGATCGGTCCGTCGGTGCCGCCGCTTGTGGAAGACCTTCCGCCGCGCCAAAACCCCACTCCGGGCAATGCGCCGGTTCCGCGGTTTGCCGCCGCCAATCCACCCAAGTCCGGCCTGGCCACCGAATACGTAGTCACCGGCAAGGGCGCTGCTAACGTCTTTGACGGCAATCAGATTTCGCTCGCGGCAGCCAGAAAGATCGCCCGCGTTTGCCGCGACTGGGCGGCCTCCAAGGGTGGCACGGCGTCGATCTACGTCCTCGATAACGCCGGCGAATTCGTGCACGTGGAGCGCATGGACGGCCAGATCTTTAACAATATCCGCACTGCGCTGTTGAAGGCGCAGACGTCGCTCAAGACGCGCCAGCCTACCTCCATGGCCAACGCGCAGCTCAAAAACAATCCGGCCGGCACTGCACGGCAAACTACATATTTCAATCTCTTTACGAATTCAGGCGGCATTCCCATCGTTGTGGATGGGCAGATGATCGGCGCCGTGGGCGTTGGCGGAGGCGCGGGCGGCGGCGATGAGAATTGCGCCATCGAGGGACTGAAGGGCACCTTCGGCGACCACGTTACCCTGCCGGTGTATCCGGCGGCGTCCACTCAGGCAGGGCCGCGGGGCTGAGCTTAAGCCTAAGCCATCCCTCGCCCAGCACGCGAAGTTTTTGGGCGTGCTGGGCGACGCCGCCACATTTTGTAGCTCAGGTCGTCCCGGACGAAACCGGGCTCCCCAACGCCCGGAGATCTTCGGTGTGTTGGGGGTGGTGTGGGTCCCGGCGCGTGTCGTTCTTACGCGCGCTGGGGCGCATGAGGCTTTCGCAGTTTGAAAAGTGGAATTCGGCGGCTTGATTATGGCCGCGTGCCGATTAAGGCGCGACGCCTTCAACGATAAACACGCGGCTCGTCGCCGAGCTATGTCGGATCGGCTTGATGGCCTCATAGGCCGCGGAATTTTCCCAGGCTCGCGCTTTTTCCGCGCTGTCGAAAGCGATCACCACGAAGCGATCTTTCGGCGCTGTGCCTTCGACGCCTTCGACCTTTCCGCCGCGCACAAGGTAATGGCCGTTGAAAGGCTTCAGCGTGTCCGGAACCTTCGCCCCGTATTTTGCGAACGTGGTCGCGTCGTGGACCTCGACTTCGGCGATCACGAAGCCAGGCGCAGTCTTGGCCCCCTGCGCGTGAATGGCCATGGCGCCGAGGACGCCCATGGCGGCGCCGGCCAGTACTGCCAATATCAGTTTGTGGTTCGTTTTCATGGGTTCTCCCCGTCTGTGATTTGTGCGATCAAGCATCGCCGTACAACGTGATTGGCCCAGGATGCTACACCAGTTCGCCATGAATGTGGAAGGGGCGCGATATCTCGCTAGCGCTTGTCGTCTGCGGTCCGCGAGGCGAGGCGCTCGGTCAGGGCTTCGCTGAAGTTGCGCGGTGGCCTGGTCGCCCGTGGCAATGGCGCTATGCGTTACAGCTATTCGCGGCGGGAGTGCGGGGTGAAGGCAAGGTAAGTGAGGTAGATGCCGAGGAGGAAAGGAATCACCAGATAGATATAGAAGAAGCGCTCGAATTGCATGGCCGCTAAGATCCGCAGCGTGGCTTCGGGAGGAAGAAAAAGGAAAAGCACGCCGCGAATCAGCATCACCCATCCAATCAGTGTGACCAGGATGGGCAAGACGCCGCCGGACCAGATGTTGTGCGCGAGGACAATGGCGAGCCCGCCGGCAAGCGCGATGATGGCGAAGATCACCATGGCCGGACGATCGCCGAGGAGCGCGGGAATCGTGGAGAGAGTATTTTTCCGCTCGGTCAAGAGCCAAAAGCTGGTGATCAGTGTGAAGAGGCCGAGGAGCCTGCCGAGGAATACGCTGAGTGGTTTCATGACGACAGGATTCTACAGCAGATCGAATTAGGAGAACTGCTTCTCGCGCCCGCGCGGCATCAACTTGACATGGCAAGTTGTGGCTGCTTGAGGGTCCGGCGAGAACGATTTCCCACGGAACGGACGTATTCATCTAAAATTACATGGTTGAAGGAGCAGGATACTTGGCCAAAGTGGCGGAAAACGCGAGTCAGGGCATACCGACCGAACCGCCGTCGGAGCTGGAGCTGGAACTTGCCGCGCTGGCGCGGGCGGAGCATGGCGAACCCTTTCGGCTGCTGGGTCCGCACCCCGCGCAACGCGAAGGCGCGCAGCGCATCCTGGTGCGCACGATTCAGCCTTACGCAGCCGCGGTGAGCGTGGTCCTCGAGGGCCGCGCTTTCCCCGCGGAGCGCGTCCACCCCGGAGGAATATTTGAAGCCTTGCTGCCAGCCGATTACCGGCGCTTAGAGGCGCGCGATTATCGGCTGCGCATACGCTGGGATGACGGCGGCGTCAGCGAAGTGGCGGACGCATATGCCTTCCCCACCCTGCTGACCGATTTCGACCTGCATCTTCTGGGAGAAGGTTCGCATTGGCAAAGCTACGACAAATTGGGCGCGCACGTACGCGAGATGGAGGGCGTGCAGGGCGTGCATTTCGCCGTCTGGGCGCCGAATGCCCTGCGTGTGAGCTTGGTGGGCGATTTCAACCGCTGGGACGGGCGCGTGAATCCCATGCGCTCGCGGGGAAATTCGGGGGTGTGGGAACTGTTCATACCGGAGCTGAAGGAAGGAATCGTTTACAAATACGAGCTTCGCTCGCGGTTGGGCGAGCTTCCGTTTTTGAAAGCCGATCCCTACGCATTTGAGGCGGAGTTGCGGCCGAAGTCGGGTTCGGTGGTGGCGACGCTCGAGGGCTACGGCTGGAACGATGACGGCTGGATGAAGGCGCGCGGGCGACGGGAATGGCTGGCCGAGCCGATTTCGATCTACGAGGTGCATCTGGGTTCGTGGCGGCGCGTTCCGGAAGAAGACAACCGTTGGCTGACTTACCGCGAGATCGCCGATCAACTGATTCCTTACGTGAAGCAGATGGGCTATACACACATCGAGCTCATGCCGGTGATGGAACACCCGTTTGACGGTTCCTGGGGATATCAAACCATTGGCTATTTCGCGGCGACCAGCCGTTACGGCAAGCCGAAAGATTTCATGTATCTGGTGGACCGCTGCCATCAGGAAAATATCGGCGTGCTGCTGGACTGGACTCCGGCGCATTTTCCCGCGGATGCGCACGGCCTGGCCGAGTTCGATGGCACACACCTTTACGAGCACGCAGACCCGCGTCAGGGGCGCCATCCCGATTGGGGCACGCTGGTCTTCAATTACGGGCGATCGGAGGTGCGCGGTTTTCTGCTGTCGAGCGCGCTCTTTTGGATGGACAAATATCACATCGACGGCCTGCGCGTGGACGCCGTGGCCTCCATGCTGTATCTCGACTATTCGAGACGATCGGGCGAGTGGATTCCCAACGAATTCGGTGGCCGCGAAAACCTGCCGGCGATCTCGTTCCTGAAACGCCTGAATGAAATCGCCAACGAACGGCATGCGGGTGTGCTGATGGTGGCGGAGGAATCGACCGCCTGGCCCGCGGTCTCCCGGCCAACATATCTGGGCGGGCTGGGATTTACGTTGAAATGGAATATGGGCTGGATGAACGATACGCTGAGCTACTTTTCGCAAGACGCGATCTACCGCAAGTATCACCACAGCCGCATGACTTTTTCGATGCTGTACGCCTTCACGGAAAATTTTGTGCTGCCGCTCTCGCACGATGAAGTCGTGCACGGCAAACGGTCTCTGATCGATAAAATGCCCGGCGACCTCTGGCAGCAATTTGCGAATCTGCGGCTGCTCTATGCCTATATGTGCGCGCATCCGGGGAAGAAGCTGCTGTTCATGGGGGGAGAGTTCGGGCAGCGTTCGGAGTGGTACGACGGCGCCAGCCTGGAATGGAACCTGCTTGCCCATTCCGAACATCAGGGACTACAGCAGCTCGTTGCCGATCTGAACGCGATCTACCGCCGGGAAGCAGCGCTGCATGAGGTGGATTTCGAGTGGCAGGGCTTCCAGTGGATCGACTGCAACGATGCGGACGCGAGCGTGCTTTCGTTCCTGCGGCGGGCCCGAAATCCGCAAGATTTTGTGGTGGTTGTGGTGAACTTCACGCCCGTGGCCCGCGAAAATTATCGTGTCGGCGTGCCTGAGCCGGGTTATTACCGCGAACTCTTCAACAGCGATGCCCACTTTTACGCGGGCAGCAATTATGGCAACGGCGGCGGAGTGATGGCCGAGCCGGTGCCTTGGATGGGAATGGACTATTCGCTGCCTTTGCGGCTGCCGCCATTGGCGGCCCTGTACTTCAAGAGACAGTAAGCCGCTGCTTCTGAGCATCCGCGACCTTGGACCGAACGAAACTTGTATCCCGACCGGTCCCCGTTCGGGGACAGGTTCGGTTTCGTTCGGCCCTTGTTGAACTTTTGCGTCGTCAGGGCGAAGCACTTGGCCCAAATAGTTGGAACGGCACTAGAAGTGCGAAGGTTTGTTGGTGTTAAAATCTGCCGGCACCCATAATCGGCAGCCCAGACTAACTGCGAGGAGCAATCCGATGCCTTCTGATGCGGAAAGTGAGAGGCATAAAGGTAAGACCCTCGCCGGTGAGTTCGGGACAGCAGCTCGGCCTTGTCGGACCGATCTCCCTCGAAGGGTCTTTCTCAAGCAGGCTATCGCTTGCACTGCCAGTTTGGTGGCGCTGCAATCGAGGGGCGCTGGAGAGAGTCAGCAATCCGACGGTAGAGGCAGCAGGCCCAAGAACCAAACCCGGGGTGGCGAGCTTCTCGATCTGACCATCCGCGATGTGAGCGAGTGGGTGCGCCGGAGAAGAGTCTCACCGGTCGAGCTGACCAACGCGTGCCTCGCTCAAATTGAAAAACTCAATCCCACACTCAACGCGTTTATCACGGTCACGCGGGAATCGGCGCTCACCGAGGCCCGCGCGGCCGAGGCCGAGATTCAGCGCGGAAGATGGCGCGGGCCTTTGCACGGCATTCCCATCGCGCTAAAGGATCTGTTCGACACAGCCGGCGTGCGGACGACCGCGGGAAGCGCTGTCTTCAAGGATCGTGTCCCGACCGAGGATGCTGAGGTTGTGCGCCGGCTCAAAGCGGCGGGCGCGGTGGTGCTGGGCAAGACCAACATGCACGAGTTCGCGTTCGGCGGTAGCTCCCTGGTGACGTACTTCGGCGGCGTACACAATCCCTGGGAGCGCGCGCATATCGCCGGCGGTTCGTCGGGCGGCTCGGCTGCGGCGGTCGCCGGGCGTCTTTGTTATGCCGCGCTCGGGTCGGATACGGCCGGCTCGATCCGACAGCCGGCCGCGTACTGCGGCATCGTCGGTCTGAAACCTACCTACGGCCTGGTCAGCACGCGGGGCGTGATTCCGCTGTCCTGGTCGCTCGATCATGTTGGGCCTCTGGCCCGGACCGTCGGCGACACCGCACTCATGCTCCAGGTGATTGCGGGCTACGATCCGGAGGACACCGCCAGTACACCGATGAAGGTTCCGGACTACACCGCGGCTTTGCGGACGCCGGCGGCGACGTTGCGATTGGGGGTGGCGCGCGAGTTCTTCTTCGAGAATCTGGATCCGGAGATTGAAGGCGCGATGAACCAAGCGTTGGCCGTCCTGGAGAAATTGACCGCCGGTATCAAGGACGTGGCGATATCGGCCAGTACACAGGAGCAGCTACGCTCGACCGTGCGATTGGCGGAGGCGTACGCCTATCATGCCAAGATGATGGCAACGAGCCCCGAGCAATATCAGCCGGAGACGCTGGCCAGGTTACGCCCTGGAGTAGATATCGATACAGCAACCTATATTCAGGCGCGGCGAGAGCTGGCTCACACGCGCCGTACCATTGGGCAAATCTTCCAAACCGTCGATGCGTTAGTGACGCCGACAAGTCCTATCCTGCCGCCTGCCATCGCAGAATTCACCGGCGATAGAAACGGGTCGAGCGATTTCGTGATCCGTAATATCCGCAATACATCGCCGTTTGATG
>WNGL01002802.1_pt1 | contig 25508 bp, 16 predicted proteins | sample 5400591 | NCBI WGS metagenome assembly WNGL01 (sample SAMN13153377, study PRJNA577476) | soil metagenome | isolation source: 80 cm soil or saprolite under Garry oak tree replicate 1 | place: USA:California | collected 2016-06-15 | reverse complement strand
CCAGGCGCAATTCGATCTGGGGTTCGGTTACACGTTTGAAATCGGGGGGAAACGGCAGCACCGGTTGCGGGCGGCGCGCGACGTGACGGAAGCCACGCGCTCGACGGTTCAGGACAATGAACGCACGCTTTCTTTCAACGTGGGGCAGCAATTTGTCGCGGCGATTCTGGCGCAGTCCACGATTGATTTCACGCAGCAGGATCTCGAAAGTTTTCAGAAAACCGTGGACATCAGCGAAACACGCTACAAGGCTGGAGCGATCAGCGAGAGCGACCTGCTCAAGATTCGATTGCAGATGCTGCAGTTCCAGAACGACGTCTTGAGCGCAAAGCTCGCGAAGATACAGGCTCTTTCCGCGCTGCGGCAGTTCCTGGGATTTGAATCGGTTCCCGATGATTACGACGTGGAGGGCACGCTCGAATACGTGCCGGTGCATGCCGGCCTCGATGACTTGAAAGCGCTGGGGCTGCGCACGCGCCCGGACCTGCATGCCGCAGAGTTGAACGTTACGGCCGCGCGGAGCGCCGAATCGCTTGCAGAAGTGGACCGCAAGCGTGACCTGACCACGACCTTCAACTACTCGCACGTAGCGTCCACCAACACGGGAGCATTTTTCTTCACCCTCCAGCTTCCGTTGTTCGACCGCAATCAGGGCGAAATTGTCCGGACGCGCCACGTGATCACACAAAACGAGCAACTCGCCGCGGAAACGTCGCAACAGGTGCTGACCGACGTGGTGAACGCTTACCAGAATTTGCGCACGAGCGAGCAGATCGTGCAGCTGTATCAAAGCGGCTATGTAGACCAGGCCATCAAGTCGCGAGACATCAGTGAGTACGCGTACAAACGTGGCGCCGCGAGCTTGCTCGATTATCTCGATGCGGAGCGAACCTACCGTTCGAATCAGCTTGCGTATCGCCAGGCCCTTGCGAATTACATGACCGCGCTTGAGCAAATGCGCCAGGCCGCGGGCACGAGGAATTTGCCATGAAAAAAATGAAGAAGATACCGCTCTTTCTGGCGGCAGGGCTTGCCGCGGCTTTTCCGTTCGCAGGCTGTGGCGCCGGACCCGGGGCAGCCGAGTCGAAAATGACTTCGTATTCCGCGTCGGAAGCGAAGTCGGACACGGCGTCACTTTTCACCGTGCCGCAGGACCAGATGGCGCACATCCAGGTGGTCGCGGTGGCAAAAAACAAACTGCCGCGGCGGCTGCGTTTCTCCGGCAACGTCACCTACAACGCTTTCAAAACGACTCCGGTGTTCAGCCCCATCGGCGGACCGGTGCATGAAATTCTGGTAGCTCCCGGCCAAAGCGTCGGGGCGGGCCAGGCTTTGCTAACGGTCAACAGCCCCGACTATTCGGCGGCGCGGTCCGCGTACCTCAAGGCGCGGGACGCATTCTTTCTTGCAGACAAGATTTATACGCGTTCACAGGACCTTTACTCGCACGGCGCCATCGCGGAAGCGGACCTCCAGCAAGCCGAATCCAGCCGCTCGCAGGCGCAGGCTGACCTGCAAGCCAGCGAGGACATGCTTCGCGCGCTGGGCATAAAAGATCCGGAAGCGATGATCAAGAACCCGCCGAAAACGACTCTGCAGATTCCGCTGCCCGCTCCGGTGAGCGGCGAAGTGGTGGAGCGGCTGGTCGGGCCGGGCCAGTTACTGCAGGCCGGCGCGACACAAGTGTTCACGATCTCGGACATGAGCACGGTGTGGGTGCTCGTGAATGTTTATCAGAGCGACGTGGCGTACGTGCATGTAGGGGATCCCGTAGACATCACCACGGACACTTATCCGCAAGTATTCCACGGGAAAATCTCGTACGTCGCGCCGGCGCTTGATCCCAACACGCGGACGCTGCAGGCGCGCATCGTGACCAGCAACCCCAAAAAGATCCTGAAGAAGGACATGTACGTGACCGCGGTGCTGGAGGCAGGGACGATTCAGAATGCGATTACCGTCCCTGACGCAGCCGTTCTACGCGACACGGAGAATATTCCGTTTGTGTACGTGCAGTCCGGCGCCAACCAGTTTGCGCGGCGCCTGGTAAAGGTCGCTGACAACCAGGACGGGCGGACGCAAATCACCGAGGGGCTGAAAGAGGGCGAGCGCGTCGTGGGAGACGGCAGCTTGTTCCTGCAATTCAAAAACTCCCTGCAACACTAGACGGAGACGAGCTCAGAGATCCCACGATGATCCATCGCATAGTCCAATTCTCGCTGCAGCAGCGCTTCCTTGTGCTGATGGTTACCGTGCTGATCGTTTTTGCTGGCGCCATTTCCTTTCAGCGCATGCCTGTGGACGCCTACCCTGACCTGTCGCCTCCCATGGTTGAGCTGATCACGCAGTGGCCGGGCCACGCGGCGGAAGAAGTCGAACGTTTGACGACACTACCGCTCGAACTAGCGATGAACGGAACGCCGCGGCTTGCCGTCATGCGGTCGATTTCGCTATACGGGCTTTCCGATGTGCGCCTGACTTTTGAAGAAGACGTGGATCCTTACTTTGCTCGCCAGGTTGTTTTCGAGCGCCTGAGCGATGCACAGCTTCCCACGGGCGTGACTCCCAGTATGGCTCCGCTGTTTAGTCCCAGCGGGCTCGTCTACCGGTACGTCATCGAGAGCCCCGACCGAACTCCCATGGAGCTGCACACGTACGAAGACTGGATCATTGAGCGCGCGTACCGGAGCGTGCCCGGGGTGGCGGACGATTCAGGATTCGGCGGGCCGACGATGCAGTATCACGTGCTGCTCGACCCGGTAAAACTTTACAACTACCACTTGCCCGTCGTGCAAGTTTTGAACGCGCTGAGCGCGAATAATGCCAACGCGGGCGGCGGCTTCTACACGCAGGGTGGGCAGTTCTACTACGTGCGCGGGCTGGGCTTGGTCAAAACGACCGAAGATATTGGCGAAGTGGTCGTGGGCAGTTCGAACGGTGTGCCGATTCGGGTTAAGGACATTGGTCACGTGGAAATCGGTCAAGCTCCGCGCCTCGGCATTTTCGGTTTTCAAGACAAGGCCAAGAACAACGACGACGCCGTGGAAGGCGTGATCCTGATGCGGCGCGGCGAGCAGACGCAAAATGTTCTCGCAGGCGTCGAAAGAAAGACCGAAGAATTGAACCGCCGCATTCTTCCTCCTGACGTCAAGGTCCGTCCCTATTACGACCGCAGCGACCTTGTTCGGGTCACGACGGATACGGTGGAGGCCAACCTCCTTCGTGGCATGATTCTTGTTCTCCTTGTACTGATATTCTTCTTGGTTAGTTTTCGTGCAGCGGTCATCACCGCTCTCACCATTCCGTTGGCCCTGCTCTTCGCTTTTATTTTTCTACACCTTACTGGAGAAGCTGCGAACCTGCTCTCCATTGGCGCCATCGATTTCGGCATCATCATTGACGGCACGATCGTGATGGTCGAGAACATTTACAGGGAACTCGGCCTGCGCAAGGGACAGGAATATCAACTTCATGAGGTGATTCTGGCCGCCGCGCGTGACGTGGACCGGCCGATCTTCTACTCCGTCGCCGTCATCATCGCGGGCTACCTTCCTATTTATGCCCTCACCGGGCCCGCCGGAAAGCTTTTTCATCCCATGGCGGATACCATGGGTTTCGCTCTGGCCGGCGCACTGCTATTCACGTTGACTCTTGTGCCGGTGCTGGCTTCTTACTGGTTCAAGAGCGGTGTGGAAGAAAAACACAATCGTATCTTCGAATGGATCCGCGACGGCTACTCCGGCCGGCTGGCCTGGTGTCTCGACCATCCCAAGACAACGTTGCTCGTTGGCATACTCATTTTCGGTTCCACGCTTGTTCTGGTTCCTTTCATTGGCGGAGAGTTCCTGCCGCATCTCGACGAAGGCGCTCTGTGGGTCCGGGCTACTCTGCCTTATACGATTGGGTACGAAGACGCCGCTAAATTCGCGCCGAAAATCCGCAACTTGCTGAACCAATATCCGATGGTCACGGTCGTCGGCTCTGAGCTTGGGCGGCCGGATGACGGCACGGATCCCACGGGTTTTTTTAATTGTGAGTTTTATGTCGGGCTTAAGCCGTACGATGACAAATCGTGGAAGCAAAGTGCGATTCATTCGAAACCCGAACTCATTGAAGACGTTCAGAAAAAGCTCGAGACGTATCCCGGGGTGATTTTCAACTATACGCAGCCTGCGGAAGACGCCGTAGACGAAGCGCTCACAGGTCTCAAGAGCGCGCTCGCGGTAAAAATCTTCGGCCCCGACCTCAGCGTGCTCGAAAAGAAAGCGGTGGAAATCCGCAACGTGCTCGACAAAACTCCGGGCTTCACCGAGCTTACCGTGGTTCGCGAACTTGGACAGCCCAGCCTGATCGTCGATGCGGACCGCGCGAAGATCGCGCGCTACGGAATTAACGTCGCCGACGTCGAAGCGGTGGTGCAGGCGGCCATCGGCGGGCAGGCGGCCACGCAGCGCAATTCCGCTCGAGCGCCCGCGAGATTGGCGATCTTCTCGTTCCCGCTCCCGGTGGCCAGCAAATTCCACTCGTCGAGCTAGCTACCATCAAGGAAGGTTCCGGCGCCTCGTTCATTTATCGCGAGAACAATTCGCGCTATATCGGGATTCAGTTCTCGATCGTCGGGCGCAATTTGGAAGGCATCGTCAAGGCGGGACAAGCGGCCGTGGCACAAAACGTAAAGATCCCGGACGGCTACACCTTGGATTGGGGCGGAGAGTACAGCGAGTTGCTGGAAGCGAAGGCGCAGTTCTTAATTATTGGTCCGCTGGCAGTGCTGCTCATCTTCCTGATTCTTTTTGCGCTCTACGGGAATTTCAAGTTTCCCGTCACCATCGCTCTTGGGGTCGTTCTGACGGAACCCGTGGGGGCGCTCATTGCGCTTTGGCTGACGCACACGCCGCTCAGCGTTTCCAGCATTTTGGGGTTGCTCGCACTGCTCGGCGTATCGGTCGAAACGGCGGTGATTCTGGTGAGCTACATCAACAAGTTGCGTCTCGAGGGCCGGACCATTCGCGAAGCCACGCTCGATGCTTCGCTATTGCGCCTACGCCCGATCATGATGACGGCGCTGGTGGCCTGCCTCGGCTTGCTGCCCGCTGCCCTTTCCACTGGAGTGGGAAGCGACACGCAAAAGCCCTTCGCGATTGTGGTGGTTGCGGGGCTGATTTCTCGTTTGCTCCTCGGCTTTTTCGTCAATCCGGTTTTGTACGAAGTCGTCGCTCGTGAAGGCGACGTTTTGCAGGTGTAGAAGCCATGGTTGCGGTGTGGACATCGATGGTGAGCAGAAATTCGCAGGCAAATGGACGTGTGTTCAGGGGCAGTGTGAGGAGTTTGGCGGCGTTGAGCCTCGCCTTGCTGCTGGCTCTTTTCCTTTTTCAAACGGCATCCCACTTGCACGCGAATCAGCGGGATGATGCCGCTTGTAGCCGATGCCATCTGTCGCACGTTGGGCTTGCTCTAGGAAAGACCAATTTATTTTTGTTTGCCCCGCTGTTCGCCACGGGACAAGCTTTGCGGTTCGTTCCGATTCACCCGGAAAATCCCTGGTTTGCATATTCCTCGTCACGCGCCCCGCCCGTTTCGTAGACCAAAGCCTCTAACTCGAAGTGTATTTGCGCACTGGCCGATCCGCGGCTCAGCGCCACCCGCCGTTTCTGCGGCGGTCTCTATCCACAACTACACGCCTGGTCCTCGAAAGGATGGAGCAAAATGTTGAAGAGATTGAATTGTTACTTAGTCCTTGCATTGGGATTTGTTTTGGTTGTTACTGCGGGGCCTGCTAAAGCCCAAGTGGGGAATTCGGGCTCGATCGAAGGAGTGGTGAAAGATCCCTCCGGAGGCGTGGTGGCGGGCGCAACGGTTGAGATCTCTTATCCGGTCAGCGGCTTCCAACGCAAAGCGGCCACGGATGCGGACGGAGCCTTCAAGTTTACGAATGTGCCTTTCAACCCATACCACCTCACGGTGACGGCGGCGGGATTTGCACCGTTTACGCAGGATGTAGACGTGCGGTCGGCCGTGCCTGTGACGCTGCAAATCGGTTTGAAGATTGGCGCCTCGTCCACCAGCGTCATGGTCGAGGCCAGCGGTGGGGACCTGATTGAGACGGAGCCCAGCGCTCACACGGACGTAGATACTGGCTTAATCGAGAAGCTTCCGCTGGAGAGCCAATCGTCTTCGGTCAGTTCGTTAGTGACCGTTGCCACACCGGGTGTGGTTGCGGATTCTAATGGCTTATTTCACGCACTCGGCGATCATGCGGAGAATTCCTTCTCCGTGGACGGCCAGCCCATCACGGACCAGCAGAGCAAGGTCTTCTCCAACCAAATTCCGCTGGATTCCATTCAGTCGCTAGAAGTCGTCTCCGGTGGGCCGCCAGCGGAATATGGTGACAAAACCAGCTTGGTGATCAAGGTCACGACGCGATCCGGTGTCGGGGTGACGAAGCCCACGGGAACCGTTTCCTCTTCTTACGGCAGCTTCGGCTCGGTGACGGGCGGGTTTCAGCTCGCCTACGGGGGCCAAAAATGGGGCAATTTCATCGCGGCGAATGGCCTGCACACCAGCCGGTTTCTGGATCCGCCGGAATTTCACGCCATCCACGACAAAGGCAATGAAGAAAACTTGTTCGACCGTTTGGATTTCAACGTGACCGGAGCGGATTCGCTTCATACCAATCTTCAGTACACGCGTTCCTGGTTCCAGACGCCCAATACTTTGGACAACTTGAACGCGGGAGTGACCGACCCTGTGACGGGAAAGCCTCTGACAGACAGCGATCAACGCGCGCTAATCAAAACTTTCAACTTCGCCCCGGTGTGGACTCGCTTGATTAGCACAACTACGCTCTTCACTTTGGGCGCTTTTGTCCGGCACGACCAATTCAACTACTACCCGAGCGGAGATGTCTTCGCGGACGGCACTGGACTCATTCCAGGCGGCTCGTCAGCAACGGTGAACCAGGATCGAAAACTTACGAATGCGGGCGTGCGAACCGACGTCTCCTACGTAAAGGGAATTCACAATCTAAAAGCGGGCATCACGTTCCAGCACACTTTCTTAACCGAGAATTTCAATTTCGGAATTACCGATCCCAACTTTCTACCTTCGCAGACAGATGCGAGCGGCAATCCTTGTTTCAATTCTGTGACCAATCAGCCGATCGACGCGCCTTGCACACAACTCTTTCCGGTCGACCTGACGCGGGGAGGCATTCTGTTTCCATTCCGCGGACACACGGACGTGAAGGAACTGGCGATGTACGCCCAAGACAGCATCACGAAGGGTAGATGGTCGTTCAATTTGGGGGTGCGCGGCGACGTGTATCGAGGGATCGTGCACGATTGGCAGCCGCAGCCGCGCGTGGGGGTGGCGTACAACGTCAAGAAAACCAACAGCGTGCTTCGAATTTCCTACTCGCGGGTACTGGAAACGCCCTTCAACGAGAACTTGATCTTGTCGAGCCTGGGAGCCTCCAACCCGGTGATCGTTGGCGTGATCGGAGGTACCGGCTTGCAGGCGCCGATTCGCTCCGGCCAGCGGAACCAATTCAACGCGGGCTTTCAACAAGCTTTTGGAAAATTTGTCGTGGTGGATGCTGACTATCTGTGGAAATACACTCACAACGCGTACGACTTCAGTGCGTTTGGCAACACGCCCATCTTCTTTCCGATTGCGTGGAAAAACTCAAAGATCGATGGTCCATCGGTCCGCGTGAGTCTGCCCAATTATCATGGATTCGCGGCATTCGCTGTTCTGGCGCACGTCCGCGCACGGTATTTCCCTCCGCAAGTGGGAGGGTTGGGCGCCACGGTGACCGGCGGTGAAGTATTCCGTATTGACCATGACCAAGCGTTCAATCAGACGACTCACGTTCAATACCAGCCGTGGAAGAGAGGGCCGTGGATCGGTTTCAACTGGCGGTATGACAGCGGGCTGGTGGCCAGTTCGCCCTTGGTAGCGGATTTTCCGACCGCGCTTGCCTCGCTCGATGCTGATCAGCAAGCAGCGATTGGTCTTTTCTGCGGGAACAACGTGGCGGCGCTTTCGGCGCCTTTGACGCCGGCGATTTGCTCTGGGCAGACGCCGTTCGGAGCCAAGTTATTGAATCTAGCAGCGCCCGGAACGAACGACCCTGACCGCAATCCTTCCCGCGTCGCTCCGCGCAATTTGTTTGACGCGAGCGTAGGTGACGACGATTTGTTTCGCAACGACCGTTACAAGTGGAGCCTGCGCTTGACGGCGATCAACCTAACGAATAAGACGGCGCTCTACAATTTCTTGTCCACGTTCAGCGGAACGCACTTCGTGACGCCGCGAGCATATACGGCCGAACTGGGGTTCCACTTTTAGGCGACTTGGGATACGCGAGAGTGGCCGCCGCGTTCGCAGCGGCCCTCGCCTGCACATTCTTGTTGGAGATTACTTCGGAGCGGGCTGGGCGGTCGGCGGAAGAATGCCGTTCAGGCGCAGATACGTGGCTTGCGCGCCGTAGTGGTCGTACCAGTCGTCGCTCAAGATGATGAGGACCGCCGCGCGAGAAAACGGGCGGTTGCCGAAGAGCATCATCTGATCGCCGAGTCTGGAGTCATCCACTTTCTCGAGCGCTGACGCGCAGTAGTCGAACGAAGCTTTCAAGCCCGCGACCAGCTTGTCCTTGGGATCCGTGTCCGCCAGCTTCGCTTCCGGCGCGGGCGTGTCGGAAATTTTCGAGCACAGGCCGTTGTTCGATTGCGCGATGTGCATCACCAGATGGGCGAAGGAGTTCATCTCCGGGGTGGGCTTGAAATTGAATTTATCCGCGGGCATGGCTTCGGCGGCGGCGACCATGTTCTTTTGGAAGCGGGGGAGCTGAGCTTTTACGGTGCCGCTGACGGGATTCGTCACGGGGCCCAGTTTGGCCGCTTCTTGCGCGTCCGGAGCCTTAGCTTGCGCGGAGTTGGATGGCGCAGCCTGTTGCGCCAGCGCGTTTGTCGCCAGCATCGCTAACAGCATCATCACCAATAAGGTCAACGCGAATCTTGTCCGTATCATTTCTCCTCCTTGTTTTCCTCGCCCATACGCGCACGCAAGCATACTCTGGGCCACGAGCACCAACAAGATGTAGCTCGGTGGCAAAGGTTTGGTACCTTAAGGAGTAAAGCCCCATTTCGCCGCAGCGTCCTAACGGGGCTCAGGCCCTCACCTTATAAGAAAACTTGCTGGGAAACTGTTCGCCAGAAACAAGTTGGGCAGCCGGCACGCGGATGGCGCGGCGGCTGCCCGGAACCACGACACAAAAAAAGCCCGTTAGCTGGGCTTCTTGTCGTCTTTCTTCTCGTCCTTCTTTTCGTCCTTTTTCTTCTTGTCCTTTTTCTTGGTGTCCTTCTTCTTGTCCTTGGCGGTGTCTTCCTTCGGCGCGTCCTGCTTCACGGCGTCCTGCGCATAGGCTGCGCCGGAAACACACAGGAACGTTGCGAGCGTCAGAGCACCTAGCAGTTTCTTCATACTTCTTCCTCCTCTGCAATCAGTGGTTCAGATGTGAGGTGCAATCCCTGCTGGTAAGAACTGCCCCGCGAGAAAACAAGGTTTCCCCGCTTCCGGCGCCAAGAAAAGGCTACCCCCCACTCCTAGCGCCAGACCGGCAGCCTAACACCGGATTTGCCGGACGGCAAGCAATCCTTTGAGGCGGCCGGGTGAATCTTGGTACCAAAGGGACAAGCGCCTTCACTGCAGTTTCGCTGCATCTCCGCCCTCATTTGATTTATGCTGTGCCGCTAATAATTCTTATGCTTTTGCCGGAGGTTGCCGTGACTCGCTTGTTTGGCCGTTTCACGTTTGTGTTCGTTGTGCTTTCCACGATGGTTTCGAATCACGCTGCGGCGCAGCAGATTCCCGAATCCACTTACCAGGAAATGAGCTGGCGCATGATCGGTCCCACGCGCGGCGGACGCACGCGCGCCGCCTGCGGCGTGGCCAGCCAGCCCAATGTTTTTTACATGGGCGCAGTGAACGGCGGTGTGTGGAAATCCGACGACTACGGGCGCACGTGGAATCCGATCTTTGACGGTCAGCCTACGCAGTCGATCGGGGCGATTGCCGTGGCGCCTTCCGACCCAAACATTATTTACGTCGGAAGCGGCGAGGGATTGGCGCGGCCGGATCTTTCCGTGGGCGACGGCGTTTACAAATCCACGGACGCCGGAAAGACGTGGGCGCATCTTGGCCTGCGCAATTCGCAAGGAATTCCGGCGCTTGCGGTGGATCCTCGCAATCCGAATCGCGTTTTTGCGGCGGCGCTTGGGCATCCTTACGGCGCGAGTGAAGAGCGAGGCATCTATCTTTCAACCGATGGCGGACAAGACTGGCAAAAAGTTCTTTCTAAAGATTCGAATGTTGGCGGCTCAGACGTGCAGATTGATCCCTCGAATCCTGAAATTGTTTATGCGTCGCTGTGGGAAGTTCGGCTGGGACCATGGGAGGACGGGAATCAGTACAGCGGCACGGGCGGAGGAGTCTTCAAGTCCACGGACGGCGGGAAAACCTGGCGCGCGCTTTCGAATGGCATACCGAAAGGAATCATTCAAGTGGATGTGGCGATTGCCGCAAGCCAGCCGAGCCGGCTGTACGCTTCGGTGGCCACTAACGAGCCAAGCGTGGGGATTTACCGTTCGGATGACGCGGGAGAAAACTGGACGCGCATCACGACGGATCCGCGCCCCGCGCTGCGAATTGGCGGGGGCGATTTGCCCGTGCTGCGCGTCGATCCCAAAAACCCGGACGTCGTCTACAGCGCCAGCATCGTAACAATGCGTTCGACTGACGGCGGCAAAACGTGGACCAGCTTGCGAGGGGCGCCTGGCGGAGACGATTATCAGAATCTTTGGATCAATCCGAACTTTCCGAACATCATCCTGCTAGTGAGCGATCAGGGCGCGCTCGTCAGCGTCAACTCGGGGCAGACGTGGAGTTCGTGGTACAACCAGCCTACCGGCCAGATCTTTCACGGCGCAACGTCGAGCGGGTTTCCGTATCTCGTTTGCGGAGGGCAGCAAGACAGCGGGTCGGTGTGCGTTTCCAGCCGCGGCAACGACGGCGAAATCACGTTTCGCGAATGGCATCCTGCGGGCATCATCGAATACGGTTATGCCGCGCCGGATCCGCTGAATCCGGATATTGTTTATGGGGCGGGGCGGCGGGAAGTTTCGAAATTTTCTCTGTCCACCGGACAATTCCAGAACGTCTCGCCAATTCCCGCAGCCGATCCGAAGTACCGCGCGGACCGCACCCAGCCAATCATTTTTTCACCGGTCGACCAACACATACTTTATTACACGTCGAATTTTCTTTTCAAAACCACGGACGGCGGCCAAACGTGGCAAACCATCAGCCCCGATCTCGGGCGCGAGCACGGCGCGATTCCCGCAAGCCTGGGGGACAAGGCCGCGAAGGATCCCAATGCAGAGAAAATTCGCGGTGTGATTTATGCGCTGGCTCCTTCGTTCAAGAACGTGAATACGATTTGGGCGGGAACGGACGACGGATTGCTCTGGGTGACGCGCGATGGCGGCGGCAACTGGAAAAACATCACACCGCAGGAAATCACGCCTTGGAGCAAAGTGACGCAACTTGCCGCTTCGCATTTTGACGACGAAACTGCCTATGCCTCGGTCAGCCGCTTTCGCATTGATGATTTGCGTCCTTACATTTACCGCACGCATGACGGAGGCAAAACGTGGCGGCTGATCACGAGCGGGCTGCCGGATAACGCGCCGGTCAATGCCGTACGCGAGGATCCCGTGCGCAAAGGCCTGCTCTTCGTGGGAACCGAGTCTAGCGTGTGGGTGTCGTTCGATGATGGGGACCGCTGGCAGTCGCTGCAGCTCAATTTGCCGCACACCTCGATGCGCGACCTGTGGATTCACGATGATGATTTGATTGTGGCAACGCATGGACGCTCGTTCTGGGTATTGGACGACATCTCGCCGCTGCGGCAGGTCACTGAATCCGTCGCTAAATCCGAGGAGTATCTTTTCAAGCCGACCATTGCTTATCGCGTGCGGCGCGACACCAATACGGACACGCCCATTCCGCCGGACGAGCCCACAGCGCAGAATCCTCCGGACGGAGCAATCATCGATTATTTTCTGGCGCGGCCCACGACCACGCCGATCACTCTCGAAATTCTCGATGGACAAGGAAAACTCGTGCGCAAATTCTCGGATGCGGACAAGCGTGAGCCTTCCGCCGAAGAGCTAGCCAAGGAACTGATTCCACAGTATTGGATTCGCAAGCCGAAGAGACTTTCGACCGACGCCGGCATGCATCGCTGGGTTTGGGATTTGCATTATCCTGCACCGCGGGCACCGCGCTCGGAGTACCCCATCGCCGCGGTCCCGGGCGACACGCCGCGCTTGCCCCGAGGCTCCATGGCGCTTCCGGGGCAATACACGGTGCGTCTCACGGTTCGCGGGCTGATGGTCAGCGAGCCTCTCATCGTGAAGATGGACCCTCGCGTGAAAACTTCCCAGGAAGGGCTGGCGCTGGAGTTTCAGAAACAGGAGCTCCTGGCGATAATGATGACGCAAAACACGGAGGCGCTTATGCAGGCTCGATCTCTACGGGAGCAACTGCAAAAGGTGGCCGGTAAAGCTTCCGATGCCTCCACTGCAACTGGTGCTAGTTCCTTTGCTGAAAAAATCTCCGGGCCGCTGGCCGATGCAGTCTCTGCATTCGAAAAGAAGTTGGGCGCCATTCTTGGTGGTGGCGGTGGTGGAGCACCCGCTTCCGGTTCGCCCACGCTGGGTCGCAGCGCCGGGGCGATCGCGGCTCTGTATGGGGAAATCGACCGCGCGGATGCGGCACCCACGGCGGCACAGCTTGCGGCCATCGACGCGACGGAGAAGGATTTTTCCGCAGTCCTCAAACTCTGGCAGCAGTTTCTGGCCACGGACGTCCCGGCTCTTAATCGGCAGCTTAAATCGGCGGGGCTGACGGAACTTCGTCTAGAGGCTGCGCTTCCTTCCAGCTCCGAAGACGGCGGCAACAACGAATAACGCCATTAGGGTTGACACGTGACCGAAGTTTGAAACTTTCCTGAACTGAACTGCTCTAAGACAAGTTCTTCAGGGTTTTCTCGATGAGCCCTGCGGTTCCCGCGTAAGGATCGCCGGGGCTGTCCCATTCCATCGAAAAGTAACCTTTGTAACCGTGCTTCCGAGCGATGGCAAAAGTCCTCGGCAAATCCACGTGCGCGATTTTGTCTTTCCCGTCGCCGACTTCGGTTTCTTTCACGTGAGAAATGTTGTGGGCCTTGCGGAACATGGCGTCGATTCCCCTGTAAGCATACTCTTCCTCGAAGGCCGCAAGCGTATTTGCAAAATCTGGCAGCGCGTGAAGGCACGCACTGTTCACATTCTCGATCACCTTTACGAGAAAGAAAGGATCCTCGCTCGCCGGATTGTCGTTTTCCAGGTTTACGACGATGTTTTTGGCCGCGCCGTACTCTGCCACAAGCCTCAAGCTTTTCGCGGTTCGCTCCACGTCCGGTTTCGAATTTTTTGCGGGAGGGATGTTGGTTCGCACGCTTGGCGAACCTACTGCGGCTGCGGCGTCAATCCATTGTTTGCTGAACGCGACGGCTTTCTCGCGCTCGGCAGCGTCCGCCGCGTAAGGGCTGTGCTCGCCGTCCACGGCGATGTTCACGATCGCTCCATGAGCCTGCGCTGCAGCGTCGCGAAGCTCTTCGAGGGAGGCCTTTTCCAGGGAGCGAAAATGCGCGCTCCATGGCTCGATTTTCTTGATGTTGAATCTGGCGCTTACGTGCGCCGCGAAATCTTTCAACTCCATTTTGCCGCCGCCGGGTTTGTCCTCCCGTCCGGCAATGAAGTCGCGAAAGGGATACGAAGCAATCGCAATTCGCTCGCGCGCCTCGGTCGGAAAGTGAATGCGCGGCGCACTCTCCGTCCCAGATGTTGTTCTTGGCCAAGTCCCCAAAAGTGTACCCACAGCCGCACCGCCAGCCTCAGAAAGAAAACTTCTTCGTGTCCTTTGTCGCAAATCTTGTTACCTCCGCTGGGGAGCTGAATGCTCTGTGGGATCGAAAGGAACAAAGCTCTCGGCCTGCTTTGCGTCGCCCTTGCCTGAGTAGCGAGTGACCACTGGATAGGAGAACACCGGCCGGCAGCGTTCGACGGCACCCTCTGCCAATCGACAGGCGACGAACTTGTCGGGCGCTTGGCCCTTCTCGACCCAGCCTTCCAACGCGCTCATGGAGTCAAATTCGGTGAATCCCGGCCCGCCACCGCTGTGATGCACTCCCGGCACCAGAAACAACCGGAGAAAGTCTTCGGTTTGCTTCCGGCCGCCCATAAATTTTACAACTCCCTCGTAATAGTCAATCGAAGAGGTTGCCATAATCGCGCCGTCGGCCCAGCCATGCCAGACCAGAAGCTTGCCGCCTCGCGCTTTGAATTCGCGCAAGTCGAACGAGGTCGCGTCATAGATTCTGCGCGCCCTGGCGAAGTCAGCGGGATTGCGATCGAAGTTGAAGGTGAGCGCATCCTCGTTCTCGCGGACTTTTTCGTCCAGCAGATAGTTTCCATATTGTCTGGGCAGCTCCAGATTCGCAAGACGAGGTGTTATGCCGGGGCGCGGCGCGCCAAAGTAGTTCCAACCGGCCCACATGGTCTCGGTGCCCGGGATGTACGGGTACGCATAAAGCACTTGGCCCTTGGAGTTGGTCACTGGAGTCATTAAGTGCCTCACAGCGGCCACCTGCTTTGCGTTCAGACAATCAGGGCCGTCTCTCCCCGCGGCGCAAGCAATCATTTCAGGTTGCCATTTGCAGGAGGGGGGATCAGTGACGACTCCTTCGTCGACTCCGTCCTGAGCCCCGCAATGTTCCAATACCGAGTTGTGCACGGCTTGCGCTGCAGCGGCGTTGAGCACCGAGCCGCCATGACCATCGCTGAAGGCCTGCGCAAACCAGGCCGCAGCGTACGTATTTCGTCCCGTGTAGTCGTACACAGGGGCGCTGGCCATCAAGCCATCAAAGTCTTGAGGGAAACGCTGCGCCTCCATAAGAACGGCCTGGCCGCCCTTCGAACCTCCGGCCATGTAGGAATACTTGACGGGCTTGCCGTAATAATGAGCAATAATGGCTTTGGCAACGAGAGTCACCACGTGATTGCTTCGCCAGCCAAAATCTTCTTGTAATTCTGGAGCGTTTGCGGCCCACGCGCCGTCAAATCCCCAAGCGCTTTCATGCCCGCCATTTCCCGTGGCCGAAGCGTAGCCGCGTGCCAGGCCAAGGTTGCACGCGTCTCCAAAGACCGTCCCGCAGAAGGCGCCACACGCATAAAAGAAAAAGTTCTGATTCCAATCGTTTGCCAGTGGCAGCTTCAATTCGAATTTGTTCTGCGGCGCAACGTAGCCGGTCACATCGCAAAACTGTTTGCTCTTCGAAGGGCCGTTAGCAGCGCTTCCAAATCCGCTGGGCGCGAGGATCCACCGTTCAAGACCGGTAGACGGCACATCGACCAAGTGTGCCGACGTAATGACTGAGGGACCTCCTGGAGCGTTTTCCAGATTGAAGTTGAGGAGCGCGGCGCACTTTTGCGTCTCGGGATTCGGTGATGATGCGTTGGGGGAAGTCTGTGCCGCCACAAAAGCTGGAAGGGTCAAACACAGTGCGGCCATGAATCCAGTTCTACCGATTCGAAATAACACGCGATTTGTTTGCGCAGTCAAACTCCCGGTTGATTCCGCAACGCAGGTACCCAAAAAAAGCATTTCCATCGGCGCTCCTATTTTCCTTCTGGCCGCGTTGATTCTACTCGTGCGGAGTGCCTCTCGAATAGAAGCGAGACGATGCAGCGTTCTGGAGCTAGCTGTTCTCGGCATTGCCCAGGGTATACTTAAGATAAGGCGAAAGCAGCCCACCGGAAAATCATTTTCAGGTCGAGCGCCGCCTTCGAGGCTGACTTCCTAAGATCTCCCTTCGCCATTCTGCCTGACATGGCTCGGGCCGGCGGGAGAAGCCAGCACGACGAATCGCTGGGGTGAGCGCGGGCTATGACCAAACGGGTAGCAGGTGATCAGCGTCAGCGCGTCGCTGGACGTCGGCGTCAGAAGAGTTACTTCTTCAGGAGTGACGATGCGAATGTCATCTACGTTGTAAGTTCGCTCGCGAAGTTCGCGCTTGCGCGCGTCGAACCATTGAACTTGAATCTCGTCTCGGGCTTCCAGGTCTTCCAAACGACGAAACCAGCTTGTGCGATGGCCCGCAAGTTCCACGTTACCGGGTTCGCCCAACCCTGCTCCGCTAAATAGGCGTGCGGGCCCGAAAGCCAGCGTGCGAGGAGTTGCCCCCTCCAGCACGACTTCGTCGTATCCCAAGCGAGGGATACGCAATCGCGCGACGGGGTAAGTATCCGCCCAGGGCCACGGCGGATGCGGCTTGCCATCCGCCACGGTTTTATTCCATGCGCGGTGAATCAGCACGCTTGCAAGCTCCGCCTTTGCGTGCAGGTACATGGCGCGGGCGGTAAGAGAAGCTCCAGCAAACAAAACCAGCGCGACGAAGATTCGAAGAGGTTTCATGACGCTGCCTCCGCTTTGCGAGCAAGTTGCCGCAGGACGATGCTCATGATGAGGCCGATTAACAGAAGCATTGCGCCCAGTATTTCGAGAAATGCGTCAGCGGTGCCGGTTGCTGGCGCGCCAAAGACCTTGTCTATTTGCATACCGGCGGGCAGTTCCGTCGGCACGGGGACTGTCCGCGACTCGCCGCCCACATTCGCGACGACTTCTTCGACCGCCACGAGCGACGTAAAACGAGTCACCAGGTGGTAGCGAATCGCGTGAGCAATCAGGCTTGTTCGAATGCTCGCCTGCGCATCTTCATCCGCTTCGCGCCAGCGGTCCATCAGGTCTTCCACGCGTTGCCTGGCCCACAGCGTTGTAATCCCGGGATGGAATGACGCCGTCGAAGCGTCGAACGGAATGCTCGTTTCGAAAGGCTGATCGCCCGCGCGCGCTGTCAGGTGAACCGTGCCTTTTCTTCCTTGCGAGATGCGCCCGAAGACCAGCAGCGGTTGCCGCAAGAAAAGATCGGGGAGGAGCTGCGGATAAACCTCCGCCAGTTCAACGCCTTCAAAGGACAACCTCACGTCGGTCAGCACCGGGCTTTCGATCGTTTCGAGGAGCCGCTCCATCTGTTCGCGGATCTCGCTGATGTCCGCAATGTGCGTGAAGCTGCCGCGGCCGAACTGGGCCATCTTGGTGGCAAGGAAGAAGTTTGGAGCGCTGCCAATCGCCACGGTATAGAGTCGCGCGCCGCCAAGGTCGTGGCGCAGCGCCGCGAAAATCTGTTCTTCGTTACCGAGGTCACCGTCGGTTAACAACACGATGTGCCGCAGATAACCGGCGGTCTCCGGCTTTTGCATGACGTGAAGAAGCGCTGGCAGCATCTCCGTGCCACCACTGGCGTCCAGGTTTTGGACATAGCGGCGGGCCGTAGCCACGTTCTCTGGGCTTGCCGTCAATGGCTGGGCAGCGAACTCGTAATAGCTGTGGTTGAACGCTACGATGCCAAAGCGGTCAGCAGGCGTGAGCCGGTCCAGTGCCTGGAGCAACGCTTCGCGGGCTTGTTGGATGGACGTGCCGGACATGGAGCCGGAAATGTCGATCAGGTACAGCATTTCCAGCGGCACGCGCTTTGTTGGCTGAATCGTTGGCGGAAACGCAGTCAGAAGAAAATAGGTTTCGCCGGATTCTTTCTCGGGTGAGAGGAAGAGCGCGGTCTTGGGCTGAGCGCTCTCGGCTTGCTGTACTTCCAGCACAAAATCTTTGTTCGGAATGGTGGCGCCAGACGCGAGCTCGACGTGCTGACGTCCGTCCGCGAGCCGCCGCACACTGATTTCATGCGACACACTTTTGATCGAGGCGAATTCGAAACCAGCGTCCAGGTCTGCCGCCAGAGAAATGTCGTGGCCCGGGCGCGTTTCGGGATTTCGCACCGGCGGAGTGATGCGCGAAGCGTCCGGAACAGCGTCGCTGTCCGCCGCCCATCCTGTTCCCTCATGACCGATGGCTTGAGTTCCGGTGATGTAGCGAGGCCCCACGACCATGGGGAAGACCAGCCGCAGCCTCGACTCCTCCCAGCGCAACGCCTCGACATAGCGCAGCCGCACATCCACATGGTCGCCTGGCATCAAGTTCGCAACCGACGCCGTGAAAATGTTCGGACGCTCCTCTTCCACTAGGGCCGCACGTTTGCCTTCGGACTTCGCCGCCTCGTAAGTGCGTTTAGCTTCCTCGCGCTCCTTAATCACGCTGCGAATCACGCGGTTGCCAATACGGATTTCCATGTCGTACACCGCCGCATCGTGAGGCAGCGGAGAAACGTAGACAGCCTCGATTGGTTCGTTGGTGTTGTTGATGTATTGTTGCGTCACGGTTGCCGCAGCGACCAGCCCGCGCACATCGAGCGCGACGTCCGTGTGCGCCAACGGCACAGTTTCGTAACGCCCGGAGAGCGGCGAACGGTAAAGCAAGCATCCTTCGCCGACGCGAGAGGGCGTCAGTGCTCCGTCATCGCTTTGTCCAGATGCCCATCCCGCAAAAATCGCGGTGATTGCCAGTAGCCCTGACACCAACCGCAGAGACACTTTCAGATTGACCCGGATTTTCGTGAAGCTTTGCATGGACTCCTCCCCACTCGTAGTGACGCCGCGAGGGTTCGGAGTGCAAGAGATGAGCCAACGGTTTAGAACAGCTTCGGAAGGGCGCAAGTCTCAATTGTTCAGTCACTTGCGCGAGGCACTGTTTCCCAGCCCGGATAACCGACACGTGTTGGCACCCCCACGACTGTGTGCCGGGAGCAACGGCACACAGTCAGGGAGCGGTGTAGTTTAAAGAGTGTTCAGGAACGCGACCAGGTCCGACTCCTCCTGTGCCGTGAGGACAAGGCCAAAGCGGCCTTCGTAGAAGCGAACGGCGTCGAGCAAAGTTTGCGCAGAGCCGTTATGAAAGTAAGGGGCGCGGGCTGAGAGTCCCCGCAGAATCGGTCCCTTGATCTTGCCGACATGGTCGAATTTGCCATCAATCAGAGCCTGGCCGAGGTCGGTAGTAGTCTTGCAATCAGGCGACGCGGTCTTGCAATCGCTCAACGGCAAGCCGGTTGCCGGATCAATTCTGCTGGCAGTGATGGTCGGCAGATAGCCCACGTCAAGGCCTCCCAAATTAGCCGAAGGGTTGGAAGGGTCAGGATCGCCGGTGCCGATGTTCAGTGGTGTGGGGAAGGAGTGGTTGCCGACGTTCGGGGTGTCATGGCAGGTGCCGCAGGTTCCCAGAAGAATGGGGATGCCGCCGGGGAGCAAGCCGCCAGCCTTTACGTCATCGTTGATGCCTGCTACGCCCGTGATGTTGATGGGCCTGGAATTGAAAATGACCTGCCCGCGCGCAACCGCCGCCCGCGGTGAGGAGGCGGGCATGGATGCCCAGGCGTCAAAAGGATTGAAAATCGCGGAGCTGAAATGACCATCACCTGGCGTTACCAGTCCACCGGGAAACTCATAATTGAACTGCGGAGGCGGCAACAAAAAGCGGACGCTCGAGTTGATGCCGATGAAGAACGGCTGAGTCGTGAGAGATATCGTTCCGCCAGTCGCGCCACGCGCGTCCAACCGGCCGGCGAGATTGTCGATGATTTGCCCCGTGGACAGCGCCATCTCAAAGTTTACGATCTGCGTCTGCTCGTCGGCTGTTGGCCTTGAACCATTTCCCTGCGCGTGACCATTGGTTGCATCGAGCGACTGGTGCTTTAGATCGAAAATAAGACTGTCGAGGTCGTGAGGCGACGGGACGTAGGTGATTTTCTGGGTTCCAGTCAGGGGCGACGATTCCCGGCCGTCAAGCATGACCGTGCTCAAGAAGCGAAGGTTGGTAGCAGGCAGCGGCCGGCGGTACTGCGAAATCACATCCGATTCGTTGCAACCGTAGGGATTGCTTACGCTAACCACTTGGTAGTCGGCGTTGGCGGGAACCCCGATGGCGACCCGAATCAAGCCGCGCGTGCGCAGGAGGCTATAGGCGGCGGACCTTCCGGCAAGCGTAGAAACGTCGATGTTGTGGTTACAGTTGGAGCCATCGTTGGTGCGGAAAATGGGGTCCAATCCCTGCGTGAAATTGAATCTCTGCTGAACATTCGCGGCGGCCACGGACATGGCGTCACTAGGCTGGTGGCACGTAGCGCACGAACGGCCATTGCTGCCCATGCTTTGGAAGAATGGCCCGGTAAGATCGATCCCGCCGCCCGTGGTGCTGTAAGTCTCCGACGCCCCACTCGGATTCGCGAAAAACGTGCCGTTAGGAATAAAAGTAAACTGCTGTCCGCTAACCCCGACAATGGCGACCAGCGTGGCAACGCCTAGAAAAGCAGCACAGAGGACGAAACGAACGTGCTGGCGTCCGAGTCGAAAACCGTAAGTAAGAGACTGAGACAAGAAACGAGTAAAGCTGGACCGCTGGGCGAAAGTCCGCATCGAAACACCCCTTAAAGCGCCGATGGCGCAGGCTTAGCTTTTGTTCCTTAAAGGCAGAGGGACACGCTTTGTTAGGAGACTATGAGAGTAGTGGCGAGAGCACAATGCACGTTGCATTATCTCTTGATGACCAACTAAGCCTCAGATAGGATTGTCGTTACGTACATTGGTGACCGCCACTCCAAAGTGGCGGCGCATTCCTTGGAGTCCTGAAACTGTGGCGGAAACGAAGTCTCTCTCGCCCGGGAGTGTCCTCCGCTTTGGCGTCTTCCAGGTAAACCTTGCCGCACGGGAATTGCGGAAGCACGGAGTGCGCATCCGCTTGCCGGGCCAGCCTTTTTACATCCTTTCCATCCTGCTGGAGAAGCCGGGGGAAGTGATCACCCGCGAAGAGATACAACGGAGACTGTGGTCTTCCGACACCTTCGTGGATTTTGAACATAGCCTGAACAGCGCGATCAAGAAGCTTCGCGCGGCGCTGGGCGATTCGCCTGAAAATTCTCGTTACATCGAAACGGTTCCCCGAGTGGGCTACCGGTTCATCGCTCCGGTGGAGCAAGTCGGGGCAATGGTGCCCACGGTATACGCCTCTCTTGTCGCGGACGGCTCCGGCGTACCGTCCGTCGCGGATGTGGTTGGCAAGCTTGGAGAGCGGATTCTTCTCGGGGTTGCCATTGTACTCATCGCGGTGCCGGTTGCTTACCTCGCATGGTCTCGCTTTCGAGACCGCCCGCAGCCACAGGGCAAGATCGCGAGCGAAGTCCACACTGGAGTTAAGGAAGGCCAGCCGACTGGCTCTAATAGTCAGCCGGTGTCATCCGCCAAATCCGCTGAGGCTCATGACCTGTATCTCAAAGGCATGTATTTCTGGAACAAAAGGAACGTGGCGGGATTTCAGCAGGCGGTAGAGTGTTTTCACCAAGCCACGACAATAGACCCCACCTACGCCCCAGCCTATGCCGGCCTGGCGAACTCCTATACACTGCTGACCGCCTATTCTTTTGCTTCTGCAACCCTATATATGCCTCAAGCACGCGCTGCTGCCCTACGGGCCTTGGAGCTTGACGAAAACCTGGCGGAAGCGCACACGGCGCTGGCTTTGATTGTCCAGAATCAAGATTGGGACTGGCAAACTTCGGAAAAAGAATACCGTCGCGCTATCGAATTGAACCCCAACTACGCTACCGCCCACCATTGGTACGCCGAGCATCTGTTGTGGCTGGGGCGCTTCGACGAGGCGTTAAACGAGAGCGAACGAGCGCGACAATTGGATCCACTTTCGCTCATCATTGCCGCCGACAACGGCGCAATTCTGTATTACTCACGGCAGTATGACCGCGCTATCGAGCAGTGTCGGACGGTTCTTCGGAAGGACCCGAATTTTGGCCGTGCGGCTGGGGTCATAATCTATGCCTATATAGAAAGAGGGATGTTCGCGCAGGCGCTGGCCCAAACAGAGTCATGGCACCGGCTTAATGGTGAAGGACCTTGGTACTGGTCGTGGCTCGCTTACATTTATGGCCGCTCAGGTCAGTTGGAGCGCGCTCGACGCGAGCTGGAAAAACTGGAGAAGATGAGCCGTCATGAGCAGGTCGGTTCTGCAACCATGCTTTGGGCACATCTAGGTGTGGGCGACAAGGAAGAGGCCCTGGCCGACCTGGAAAAGGCCTACTCCGGGCATTTCGGCATTCTGACCATGCTCAAGGTCGAACCAGGCTTCGACCAGCTGCGCAGCGACCCGCGCTTCCAGGACTTACTACGCCGCGTGGGCTTAGCCGAGGCCACCACGAAGGCAAGTACCTCCAAGCCTTGATGGCGCATCCATTGAAGATTGAAACAACCGCCGATGTCTGAGTTTGGCAGGGGCAGACTTCCGCTGATTTGTGAAATCCATTGCAAAAGGAATCACCGATGCTTCGATTCGCTGGAGCTTTGCTAACCGTGTTTCTCACCACGCTGCTGGTAGTGGCGAATGCGCAGCAGCCGAAGCCGCTGCCGCAGGCGGACGAGCGCTACAAGGCCGACATTCTGGTGGTGGTGGCGCATCCGGATGATGAAGCGGCTGTGACGCCGTACGTGGCGCGGGCGCTCGATGAGCATAAGCGCATCGCAGTGGTTTTCGGCACGCGCGGGAGCAGCGGTTCGAACGAAGCCGGAGCGGAGCAGGCCGCTGCGCTCGGCGCTGTGCGCGAAATCGAGGCTCGCAATGCGTTGACGACGTTTGGCATCAGCAACGTCTGGTTTCTCAGCGGAAAAGATACGGCCTCGCAGAATGTGCTGCAATCCCTGGCGAATTGGGACCATGGCGAAACGCTGGAGCAAATGGTGCGGCTCGTGCGTTTGACACGCCCCGAAGTCATCCTCACTTTCTTACCAGGGACTTTTATTGGCGAAGACCACGGCGACCATCAGGCTTCCGGTGTTTTGGCGACCGAAGCCTTCGATCTGGCGGGAAATCCGGCCGTGTTTCCCGAGCAAATTTCCGGGCCGATGAAGCGGCTGGAGCCGTTCCTTGAAAACCTGCGGCCGTGGCAGGTGAAGAAGATTTATTACTTTCCCGATGCGGACCGCGAAGATATTTTCCACGGCAAAGGTCCGAGTTACTCCGTGAAGGAAATCTCCAAGCTAAGTAACAAGCCTTATTGGCGAATGGCCCTGGATGCTTTTCGCGCGCACCAGACGCAAGCCAAATCCTATCTGGATCGCATCGCGCAAATGGACGAAGCGCAAATCGAAAAAATGGCCACTTCGGAAGATGGGTGGGGAGAAGACCAGCGCTACGTACTTGGAAGGTCCTTGGTCGGAGGCAACGTGACGGGAGATATTTTTGAAAACGTTACGCCCGGTGCGATTCCATTCGCGCGCCCGGAAATTACATCAGAACCCGCCAGGCCGGATTTATCGGTCGAGCTTGGCGGGCCATGGGGCTTCTACGCGGAATTCCGCCGCGCGCATGGGCTTACGAATCTGCCGCATCCCGAACCGCCGGAGATCGCCCTGCAAGGGCCTGAAACTTTGGTGATTCCTCTTTGGATTCGCAACCGCACGGCGAAGGCCCAAGAAATCACAATCTCCGCCACGCTGCCGCCGGGGTGGACTGCCGAGAACGGTACAGGGAAGTTCATCGTAGCGGCGAAGCAAACAGCTGCTCCTCGCGTCGAAGTGAACTTGCCGGCGGCAGCGGACAAGCCGGCGGATAAAACGTCAAAAAAAGTCGAGCCACAAGAAGTTACGGTTCGGGCGGAAGCAAACGGCCAAGTGATTGGAGAGGTGAAGCTGCGCGTAGAGTTGAGAAAGCGCGCGCTCCCGCAGTAAAGGGAACTAGGTTTTTTTTTGCCGTGCCGCTTCCATGGTTTCCCAGGCGCTTTCCGGCAGGAGCATCAGGTCGTTAAATTCACCGGCTCCTCGCAGCCATTGGCCGCCGTCAATCACGACGCACTCGCCGTTGATGTACTCCGCCATGTCGCTGAGCAGGAACGCGGCGAGATTGGCCAGTTCTTCATGCCGCCCGAAGCGTTTCATGGGGTGCTTTTCTTTGCTGTGTTCTTCGAACTGCTTCGAAGGCATCAAGCGGGACCAGGCGCCTTCGGTGGGAAACGGTCCCGGGGCGATGGCGTTCACACGAATGTGATACTTGGCCCACTCCACCGCGAGTGACGTCGTCATCGCCAGCACTCCCGCTTTGGCGCAGGCCGAGGGCACGACAAAGCCCGAACCGCAATTGGCCGCTGCATAGGTTGTTACGATGTTCAAAATATTCCCACCTAATTGTTGAGCGATCCACCGCTTGCCGATCGCTTGTGTGCAGTGAAAGGAGCCGTTCAGGACAATCCCCACAACGGCGTTAAAGGCGTTCGGGGAGAGCCTTTCCGTGCGAGCGATGAAGTTCCCGGCGGCGTTGTTAACGAGCGCATTGATTTTGCCAAACTGCTGCTCGGCTTGAGCCACGGCGGCTTCGACCGCGGCGTAATCGCGTATGTCGCACGTCGTGAAAGCGGCGGCGCCACCAAGCCTGAGAATTTCTTCGCATGTTTCGCGAAGCGGTTCCTCGCGCCGGCCAACCAGAAACATTCGCGCGCCCAGTTCGGCAAAGCGCAGAGCCATGGAACGCCCGAGTCCAGTGCCTCCGCCGGTGGTAAAGATCGCCCGATCCTTGAGTAGGTCGCGCTGAAACACGTTTCACCGCCTTGCGCGGGTGAGTTTGAAAAATCACCCAGTTGGAAGCGAGATTCTAGACTATTGGATCGAATCTGGCAGCACGCAAAGCTTCAGCGATGCATTGATGCGGGAACGGGACGTCCCATCGCCTTGGCATATTCCACAGCGTAAAGCGTGCCCTCGGGGAATTCTTCGCTCAGTTCGCGGAAAAGTCTTTGCGCCAGGGCGTTTTGCTTCTCGCGGCTGGCGGCCAGGGCGAGCATGATTTTGGCAAACGGTTTCAAATAGCGGCCTTTTTCCGCGGTTTTGCTAACCTGCTCCATGCCGAGTTTCTTGTCGCCATGAACGCCGCCGAACCACAACATGGCCCGGAAGCCTGCGTTCAAGCTTCCGATGATGTAATTGGCAGTGCCCAAAGCCACGTAGGCATCGTAGGCATCGGGGCGCAACGCCAGCAGGGCCTTGGCGTGGGTGTTGCCTTCCTTGAGGCGCTTCAAAGCATCCAGATTGTGCTTCTTGAGAACCATGTCGGAGTTGGACTCCATGCCGGCGCAGAGCGTCAGAGCGTAGAGGGCCTCGGCATCCTTGGGATTCTTCGACAATCGCTGTGCCGCGAGAGTTCGCGCGCTTCGCAGTGCATCATCGAAGGCCTTCATGCGCACCGGGTTGGGCTGGCCGTCAATCCCGTGGAGAAACCGCTTTTCGTTCAGGAAGAAATCGGTGGTAAGCACGCCCTGATAGAAAAATTCTTCGAAAAGATAACTTGCCGCGACGGCTACCGGACCAAAAGGTTCATCGGGGTGCTGCGACCGCCACTTGGTGAAGGCG